>Ga0172368_10003337_pt1 | contig 19579 bp, 17 predicted proteins | sample Lak11m_FD_114540 | JGI IMG/M metagenome (GOLD analysis project Ga0172368, IMG submission 114540) | Freshwater microbial communities from Kabuno Bay, South-Kivu, Congo - kab_022012_11m | ecosystem: Environmental > Aquatic > Freshwater > Lake | place: Democratic Republic of the Congo: South-Kivu...
CTGATCGTTGCACCCGCAAGTTACCATCCATTGCCGGATATTGAAATATTGATTCATTTTCAACCAGTTGGATTACCCCAGCTTTTCCCGAACCTTGATGCCAAAGCCATCAAGGGTTTAAGTTTCAATGCACTTTGTTTACTCTCAAACTTTAAACCCTATGAGGAATTGAGCCATGGTAAAACCTTGAAATTCTTATTAGAGAATTTGTATAACATAGATTTTGATACGCTCACTAATAACAAGGCAAAAGAGCGGATCCTGAATGCACTCATTACGGTATTTCTTGAAAAGAATGGTATTAACGAGCCATTAAGACAGTTTTTAACCAGTATCACAAAGCCATATTTTCCAACCCTAGTTAGTCAAGAGCTCAATAGTTCCAGCTTAATAAAGTTCATTCAGGAACAATGGCAATCCTATGTAATTACTGGAAATTCGGTGCTGGATTTCAAAGAGCCGCTGCTTAATAAAAGTTTGGGATATCTATTCGCCTTCGAGTATCTAAATCCTATACAAGTGACCCCGGAAGTGTATGATGCCTTCTCGAAACCATTAAAGATTGGCGTGTATGTGGATGAAAACGTACACAACGACAATGAACTTGAGGGTTTGCTTGAATACCTTAAGCAGCAACTTGATATCATTGAGGACATACCTGATCAGTGGTTCAAAATTATTCAGGTACTGGCTAATGCCAAGTTGAAATCTTTTTTATCCGGTCATGATTCCTTAAAAGCCGCATACCAGAAGATTGAGGATGCATTTAATATCCGTTTCCAGCGTTTCATTGATAATGCCTACGGAAGTCTATTTTCCCTTAGTGGGGTAAGAAAGCCGGTGGTGGTGTCACGTATCCTGGAACATATCAATGCTAAGCCGGCAAAGAGGAGAGCTCTCCTGGTTATTGATGGCATGAATTATTGGCAATGGAACATTCTAGGAAGAGTACTATTCGATGCTGGTATAAGTTATTCATCAAATGCATCCTTAGCGTATATCCCGACTATTACGGCTTGGTCAAGGCAGGCCATTTTTAAGGGGGATAAACCTGATCTAAATGAAGGCAATGGGAAAGAAGGAAAGCTGTTTGAGACTTTTTGGATTAATCATGGAATCCCAGGGTACCAGGTTGCCTACAAAAGGTTTAGTGTTAATGAGCCATTAACGGTTTCTAACCTTTCCATGGATATTACCACGCTCGGTTTGGTTTGCAATGATCTGGATGACATAATGCATGGTTCCATATTAGGTAATAACCAGCTAAAAATGTCAACTGAACAATGGATTGAACGATCGGGGATAAAGGAATTAATAATTGCATTAAGAACTTCAGGGTTTCAGGTCTATATTACTGCTGATCACGGCAATATTGAGGCTAACGGCTTGAAGAATTTGACCATGAAGGAGAAAGTTGGAGCCCTTAGCCGTGGGAAACGCCATTTACATTTCACCAATGAAACGCTTTTGCAGAATTTTATTGATCTGAATCCGGCATTGGAAATCGGTAAAAAGGGCCTTTCTCTTTATTTTAAAAAGCACGAGGCATTTACAACTGAAAACTGCCAGGTAATTACACATGGTGGTTCTCATATCTGGGAGGTCATAGTTCCTTTTATTAGTATCAATGAACAATAAAAGCAAATATATCGGTGTTGAAGCCAGAGTCCAATATAAAATATTGGAGGGTGCTATTTTTAACTACTTATCCGATAGTAGTTTGGATAATATCGGATTACATTCTCATGTCAGGCAGTACACCAAGGGTGAAAACAGGGCAAAGAAGGTTCTGAAACATATTAATGGCTTGATCCATCGGAATCAAGAAATACTAAAACAATTAATGCGGAACTTTGATGGAGAATCATTCGCCCAACTTTCAAATCCTGACCGTAAGGCATTGGCACTATCTCTATTTTGTTTGAGCTTTCCAATAACTTATGATATCCTGATAGGGTTTGCTCAAGCATTCAAAGTGCAGGAGATCGTTAGTAAGGAAGTAATTATTCGCAAGATTGGTTCAGCATACGGCAGTAATCGAGCGATGCATATTGCTGTGACTGAGTTAATACCACTGTTAATTGAAATTGGAGTTATTAAGAGGATGAAGATCGGAATCTATTCCAAGGGTTCAACATTGGTGATTTCTAACAAAATAGTGGCCGAATTGGTAATTTATACGGACATAAAGTTGTCAGGATCAAAATCTATTCTATTTGAAGAACTTAGTTTTAAACCTTGGTTTTCTTATTTTGATATTTCTGTTGTATCCACTTCCGATTTTGGTCGATTATTAGTTAAGAAAGACAGTGTAATTGGAAAGGGCTATATAACATTGAAAGGTTAATGTTTAGATTATCGGCTAGTTGCTTATCTGGCAAACAGCAATTTCAAATCAACATCATTACTTTCTTGGAGGCGACAAAGGGCTAGTCGATTTTTCTTCTAGAATTTGCGTGTCCTTTTATCGGCTAATACCTGGCGTTACCTTGCAGGCAAAACAGCCCAAATGCCGGACAAGATACGCAGGACCGATGTCCTGAAAGCCCTGGATGTCAAGAGTAATCCTGATGGAAGTCAGGTCGTTTACAGCATTGTTTTCCTAAAGAAAAACGGGGAAAGGGTGTTTGTGCCCCGGGCGGTTTCGTGCGGATTGCCGTTTTCCCTTTCGGCCCATCGGATGCGGGGTGTGATGCCAGTGGATATCCAGGGAGAGAAAATCGGGCATGTGTACCCGGTCAATATTGACCATATCCTTGAATTTAACTCCATGGAGGTGGTACTGTAATGGCCGAGATCCTGTTCAATGGGGAAGGGGTGCCGCTTATGGCATTCGGTAAAACCTACTTTGCCACAACCACCGGCAGCCCGGAAATCATCCGGCCATCCCGAGCGGTTGAGGAATTGGACCAGACAGACAATTTTGACGGGTACCGGATCAGTCCCTGGGGAGAAGCCAATGATTTTCCGGTCCGGGCCTTGGATATGATCGGGCGTACCGGTGTTTTAAACACAGGCCTTAAGTTTATCCGGAATTTCACCCTCGGACAGGGAGTGTTCCCGGTCCGGGTTATAGGATATGATTCTTCGGGCAATGAAAAGCTGGAGGTAGTCAATGATCCCAAATTGACCCGGCTGCTGGAAGGGAGGATGGTACGCCGGTATATGGCAAATGCCCTTCGGGATTACTTTAAGCTGGGGATTGCTTTTCCGCAGCTGCTGCTGAACGGTGAGGGCAGCGAAGTGGTGGGAATCAATACGGTAAACGCACTGCATTGCCGGTTGACTGAGGCCAAAGCGGGGGTGATCGAGAACTGCGTGGTCCACGGGGCATGGCCGGATCCTCCGGTATTGCCCTCTGAGGTAATTCCGGTTCTCGATGTGTATGACCCTTTGTCAGATCTTATCCGGCGGCGGATTGCCGGGAACACCCGTGGCAAGACCTTTATGTTCTTGGTCCGCGACGAGTGGGGGAGCGAGGATTATTATCCCCTTCCGGCCTGGTTCTCGGCCTATAGGGCCGGGTGGATCGATATCGCCAATCAGGTGCCGGCGTTCCTGAAGAAAGCTTACCTGAACCAGATTACCTGGCTCTGGCATGTGAAGATCCCTTACGCTTATTGGGACAAACGGTTTCCCAAAAGCCAATACAAGGACGATAATGCCCGGATGCGGCTCATACAGGAAGAGATGGACGCCATCGAGGAATCCCTGACCGGAACGGCCAATGCCAACAAGGCGCTGTTTTCCCATTACGCCTCCAATTCCCAGGGAAAACCTGAGGAAATGTGGATGATCGAAGCCCTGGACAACAAATACAAGGAGGGAGATAAGCTCATCACCAGCGCGGCGGCTAACTCCGAAATCCTGTTTTCCCTGATGCTCAATCCCAACGTCATGGGAGCCGGCATGCCCGGTGGAGCCTATGCCGGGAACCAGGGTGGCAGCAATATCCGGGAGGCCTTTCTGGTCAACATCGCCAATGCCTGGCTCGATCGGCAAAACATCCTGGATCCCATCGAAACTATGCTCGAGTACAACGGGGTGACGGACATCCAGCTACGCTTTAGAAACACGATCCTGACCACCTTGGATACCGGTGCCGGTTCCATGAAAACCCTATCCTGATATGTTCTTTAAACCCACACTCAACACCAAGCTTGAGGAAATCAGGCGCTATTTGCCGGTCTCTTCGGCCACGAGTTTTTCGAATATCAGCCCCTTTATCCAGTCAGCCGAGGTGAATTTCGTCCTGCCTCTGCTTGGCCGGCCGCTCTATGACCTTGTCACCCGGTTCTATGAATCCCCCTCCGGCGAGGTGGAAGGGATTCCCGGGGAGAGGATACCCCGGTATGGTATGCTCCTTGAGCATATCCAGCGATCCCTCATCAACCTGACCTATTGGTCGGCTTTTGATTTCATGAACACGCTGATGAACGATGCCGGGTTCCACCGCCAGGAATCCGATACCGAGAAAACCCTATACAAATACCAGGAGGAGAGCCTGAAAGCCGGGTTTAAGAATAGCGGTTTTGACGGTCTCGATACGATGCTGGCCTTCCTGGAAGAACATGTCGCGGATTTTCCCCTGTTTCGGGAGAGTGTAAACTATACCGGGCGAAAGTCTTCCATCATTCCCGATACTGCCACCTTTAACCGGATATTCAATATCAATGGCTCCCGTCTCGTGTTTCTGAAAGTGGCCCGGTTCATGACCCAGGTCGAGGATTTTGAGATTCAGGGGACATTGGGATCTGAGCTATACGAGCGGGTGAAAGCCGAAATAGTGAAGGCGGAGCCGGATGAAAAGATCCTCAGGCTGATCCCTTACCTGCAGAAACCGATTGCCCATCTTTCCATTGCCAAGGCAAGCTTTCAGCTCGGAATCAACGTCAACGACAAAGGTCTCTTTTTTGAGTCCCAGGACAGCACGATGATGAACTCCACGAAGGTGGCGCCCCTATCGGACCAGCAATACTGGTACCTGGCCAAAGCCTCAGAAGGGGCCGGCATGGCCTACCTGGAAATGCTTCGCGGATTTTTGGCCGCCCATTCCCAGGATTACCCTGAGTACAGGCTACCCCTTGGATCGGCACTCATCAGGGATAATTCCGGAAAAAAATCATATTGGGCATGACCTCCGTCGAAATCTCCTACCAGCCTTTTCGTCTGTTGCCCTGGCGCAGGCACATTTCGGTGAGTCACCCGGATGAGTGGGAGGAACTTTCCCCGGCCCAGCTGATTGCAGCGGCTTCGGTGTTCCGGGGTACCGTTTCGGATGAGAGTTTACTCTCGGTGATGCTGACCTTTAAGAAAAGGACGGTTCGCCGGTTATCCCCGTACCAAAAGTTCCGGCTCATCAGCCTACTTTCGTTTCTGGATTCCTACAAGCCCAATCAGGAGTTCATCCTTTCGGAGATTGCCGGGTTCTCCCGGCCACTTCCCAGGCTCAAGAACGAAACCTTCGGCTGCTTCATCTTTGCCGAAACCTTTTTCGAGCGGTATGCATCGACCTCTGATCCGGAGTACCTCTCCCGGTTCATTGCCTGCTTTTACCGTGATTGTCCCTTCCGCGAGGCGGATATCGCCCTACGGGCCGCCCGGATCGCTCGGGCACCCCTGGAGCGCCAGGAAGCCATTTTTATCAATTACTTCCTGATCCGGGAGTGGTACACCAAGGAATATCCGCTCGTGTTCGAACCTTCGGGAGATACCTCCCGCAAGGAAAAAGCCACGTGGCTGGATGTGTATGACGCTGTTGTCGGGGACGATATCGTCAAGCAGGAAGAATATGCCTCCCTGCCCATTTCATCGGTCCTTCGGTACCTCAATAAACGCATTAAAAAAGCCCGGGATGAAAGGTGAGTTCTCTCTTTTAGTCAGCTATTTTGAGCACCTGGCCACCTCACACCGCTCGATCCGCCATACCCCCGACGAAAAACACTTCTTCCGGTTTGAGCTGGAGGAGATGCTCACCGGGATGCGCTCCGGGGTCAATTATCCGGCCCTCATTCTGGAAGGGTACGATTTCAACTTCGCGGACGAGGACTCGGATAACGTGCACAAACGGGTGAACTGTGCCTTCATGCTGGTGGGCAAGGTCTCGGACAAAGGCGACTATGACGAAATACACACGCTGTGGGACCATCTGGAGGAGATCGGCGACGAACTCATTATCCGGATCCTCCATGACAAGCGGAGCCGCAGGACCGATTGCCTGGCCTATTTTTCCGTGCGCAGCGTGACGGGCACTCCGCTGGTGGACATGAACCTCATTCATTACGGGTTCCGGTATGAGTTCCAGCTCTCCTGGCCCGTTTCAAATGATATTGACCGGGAGGTATGGCAGGATGCTTGATACCCGGCAGACCGAGCAGTACAACCAGGAGGTGATCCAGTGGGGCTACCGCACCCGGAACCTGCTGAAAGCAAGCATTTCCTCCCTGTCGATGAAAGGCAAGGGCGAGCTGGCCCGGTCCCTCCAAATGAAAACCAAGAAGGATACCGGGGAGATTGACCGCGTCATTTTCGCATTTCATCGCCACGGGGTCTTTTTTCACAAAGGCGTGGGCCGGGGATATATCATCCTGCAGGGCCGGGTGATCCGCGGTCGCCGCCTGGAATCCCGCCACGGATCCAATACCCCGGAAAATATTTTGCAGCATGCCGAAGCGGGCCCCATCCTTCGCCGGCCCAAACCGTGGTTCAGGCCCGTTTTCGAGCGGGAGGTCCCGCGCCTGGCGGATATTGTGACCCGGGCCAAGGCGGATGCGATCCTTGATGAGAATACCTTTAACCTTAGAACCTGATGGCACGAGAGTACACCCGGGAGATTTACCTCTATATCAACGGCAAGGAGGTAAACAACGATATTAAGAGCATCAAGCGGGAGATGAACCTGCTGATGAACGAGCAGAACAAGATGACTATCGGCTCCAAAGAGTACGTGGAAGCCGGTAAGAAGATCAAGGTTCTTAAAGGCATCATCCAGGAGCATAACGCATCGATCCGTCAGGTTGACCGGTCCTGGCGGACCACTCTTAATTCAATCGGGGATCAGTTTAACCGTTTTCAGACCCTCGGCATGGCCATCATTGGAGGACTGGTCGGGGTGGTGGCCGCCTTTCGGAAAACCGCCGAGGCGGCCAACCTCTTCGAGGAACGACTCGATAACCTCTCAGCCCTGACCGGACTAAACGGCAAGGAGCTTGAATGGCTCGGGGAAAAGGCCAAGGAATCCTCCGTCTCCATTACCGAGTCCGGGGTCCGGATCAAACAATCCGCCTCGGATATCGTGGACGCCTACACCAAGATGGGATCCCAGAGGCCGGAGCTGTTGAAAGACAAGGAAGCCCTGGCAGCGGTAACGGAAGCCGCTATCGTGCTATCGGAGGCCGGCAAGATGGATCTGGAGCCGGCAACGGCTGCCCTAGCCACCACGATGAACCAGTTCAACCTGGAGGCCACCGATGCCAACCGCATCATCAACACGATTGCCGCCGGATCGAAAGTCGGGGCCGGGGAAATCCCGTACCTGACGGAGGTAATCGAAAAATCCGGTACCACGGCTAACCTGATGGGCATATCCGTCGAACAGATGGTGGGAACGATCGAGGCCATCGCCCCAAAGTTTTCCGAGGCCCGGCGTGCAGGCACCGCACTGGATAGGGTCCTGCTGAAAATGCGTGAGCAGGGGATAGGCGTGAAGGATGGGGTGTTTGATCTGAACCGGGGAATCGATGAGCTGAGAGACCGATTCGCTAAAGGCCAGAGCTCGGCTGATCTGTTTGGGGTGGAGCAGGCCAAAATGGGTGAGATACTGGTGATGAACCAGGGCGACATGAATAAATACACCCGTGAGGTCACCGGCACCGGCATCGCCTTCGAACAGGCCGGCAAGAATACGGACAACGCCGCAGCACGGCTCGCCCAAGCCAAGAACAAGGTGCAGCTGATGTATATTGAGATTGGCCAGAAACTGGCTCCCGTGGTGATCCATTCCACCAACCTCTGGAATTATTTCCTGAAAGCGGTCATGGCCCTGCCGGAGTTCCTGTCCAAAAACAGGATCCTGCTGGTATCCCTCGCCGGAGCCATCCTGGCGTACAATGCAGCCCTCATTAAAAGCATCGGGCTCTCGATTGCTTCCTCAGCCGCCAAGGTGCGGGATGCCGTGGTATCGAAAGCCCTCTCGATCCAGACCGGGATCCAGGTTGCCATGACCGAGGCCCAGGCGACGCAGACCGCCCGTTTGACCGTTGTCCAGAAGATTGCTGTCCTCACCCAGCAGGCGCTGAATGCAGCCATGAAAGCCAACCCCGTGGGACTGGTCATTGCCGGGGTTACTGCGCTCGTTGCCGGGCTGATGTATTACAACAAGAACTCCAAGGAGGCCCTTGCCCTGGAAGCCTCGCGTAAAACCCTGACCGATGACCTTACGCAGGCAAACCTTGAGCTAAAGACCTCCTATACGATGATTGCCGAGGATGTCTCGAAACTGAACACCCTTTCGGTTGAGCAGAAAAAGCACCTTAAGGAGCAGATCGAAGATACCCTTAACCTGGCGGAAGCCGAGCTGGAACTGCTCCAGAGCCGGCGGAACATGCTGAAGGCGGAAAACTCAAAGGTCACCTTCGGCCAGTTTGTGGGGAACCTGTTCAGCCCCGAAAAGCTAAAAGAAAAGGCCCGGGAGAATGCCCTGAATGCCGTCGAGCCGATTGATGCTTTGCTCGAGATTCAAAAAGACCGGATCAAATCCCTGAAGGACCAGAGATCAGAGCTCATCGATATCATGAATGCCGAGATCCAGGGAGACCAGATCGGCTCCGACACGGAGGCCCAGCTGGAAGCGAAGCTCGAGCGCTATGGCGTGGCCCTGAAGAATGTGGCCAAGGGCGGAGCGGATTACATCCGGGTACAATGTAAGATCAAGAAGGTGGAAGCCGAACTGGCCAAGGCCCGAGGCATGAATTCCTCGCTGGAGTTATCAAAAGACCAGGAAGCCCGGATAACAAAGGCGGCAGACGATGCCTACGCCGAGAGGGTGATCCAGCTTAAAAAGCAGTATACTGAGGAGAAATTGACGAAGGAGGATTTTGACGACCAGATGGTTCTGGAGGAAATGGAATACCTCAAGAAGGTCATCCTCCTGCGTAATAATGCCGGCCTGGAAACCCTCGAACAGGAGGGGAAATTCTATGACCTGCTGATCAAGCAGAATGAGGATGTCGATAAGCGGCAGCTCGAGCAGGAGAAAGCCTACAATGAGATGATCAGCAAGGAGGATGATGCCCTACTGAAAGAACAGATTGGCAATGCCCTGGAGCTGAGCGAGCAGCGTGATAAGGACCGCGAGGAGCAGCTCAAAAAGGATAAGGAAGCCGATAAGGAACTTCGGGAAGCCAAGCTCAAGAACCTTGAAACCTGTGCCAATGCGGCCACATCCGCTGTCGAGACGGTGAGGATGTTTCAGGAAGCCGCCATGAACCGGGAACTTGCAGCGGCCGGCAACAACACCAAGAAGCGTGAAGAGATAGAGCGGAAATACCGCCAGAAACAAAAAGGGTGGGCCATTGCCCAGACATTGATCGAAGGGGCGCTGGAGATTGCCCGGATCAATTCCAATGCCGGGGTTAATGCGGATCTCAGCCAAACCCTGAGAACCATCCTGACCGGTCTGGCCATTGCCCGGACGGCCGGTCAGATTGCGGTGATCAGCGCACAGCAGTTTGCAAAAGGCCGGTACCCGGTTATGGGAGCCGATAACAACCGGATCTACCAGGCATCCTTGCTGCCAAGCATCAAAACCGGGATCTATTCCCGGCCAACCTTGGGGCTGTTCTCAGAGAGGGAGCCTGAAATGGTCATCGATGGACCGACGACCCGGAACATCCGGGCAAACTTCCCGGAGATATTGTCCGCTATCCAGGCGGTACGGGTGCCGCAGTATGCATCGGGCAAGGGGCTTGATCTGCCGTCGGGTGGGGTGGGGATACCGGAAGAGATTGCTGACCTCTTACGTGCTAATATCCGGATGATGAAGGAGGTACGGGATGCGCACGAGAGGCCGGCGGTGGTTAGCTTTGAGTCGGTAAGGAAGACTCATTCTACTTATGAGGAAATTATGGCCAATTCCTTGATCTCATAGTTAATCACCACCTCGATAATTTCAAGTTCTTTGTTTACTCGCCATGTGCAAGAGTGATGGGCTTTTCTTCTATATTACAAAAAAAGGTTTCGTCAGATAAAATGAGAATAAGATTCTTACTTTTATGACAACATAGCCTTAGTTAGAAAAGACGTATTAATCTATCTAAATCAAGGATTGTGATACGGTTAACCACCGATCAATAGAAAGACTGTCAATTATAACCGAAACCTTTGATGCCGACTACCAATCTCCAAAATTACAATTCATGGTTACTCGCTCTCAACAATTAAGGATACTGCTTCCAAGGATAGTAAAGGAGCAAAATCTTTTTATCTCCGTGCTTATTGTCAACATATTAGTAGTCTTTACATTACGATTTTATCCATCTTTAGATGGTCCGGCCCATCTGTACAATTCCAACATTCTGGTTGATTTGTTAAAAGGGCAGGATAGCATTCTTAGCGGTTATTATAACATCAATACCCTGATCACCCCTAACTGGATTAGCCATATTATGTTGGCCTTTTTAGGAATGGTTTTTCCTGCCTGCCTATCAGAAAAGATTTTCATTGCCTTGTACATATTTGGAATGGCGTGTTCCTTTCGATTTCTTGTTAAACAACTAAGTCCGGACAATGTTTGGCTTAGTATTCTGATTTTTCCGTTTATATACACTCATCTATTCTGCATCGGCTTTTATAATTATAGCATTTCATTCATCTTTTTCTTCCTTACAGTGGCTTACTGGATTAAGACTCAAAAACACAGGAATTTTCACCACTATCTGATCCTCTTCTTCTTAATAACATTAACGTACTATTCAGCAGCATTAACGTATGGTTTCTTAGGTTTTACTTTAGGTCTGCTAATACTTTGCCGGTGGATAAAGAAATACTTGCATACAAAATTGATAAAACAGGCAATTAACGGAGCTCTAAGGGAATTGCTGATCCTTTTTACTATCTCCCTGCCGACTTTAGTAATGTTGTTTTTATTTTATCGCAGCAGCAATTTTCCTCCTCCCGGTGATTCCATCGATTCTGAGGAACTCTTAAACTGGATAAACGATGGAAGGGTCTTAATCGCTTACGTATTTCAGAGTGAGGTGATCTACACGAGGCAATTTATACATATCATTCTGATTATCATATCATTTGATCTATATCAAAGATATCTAAAGATTAAAGCTGGACACGCAGGTTCATGGTTAAGATCAGGAGATATTCTGCTGATACCTATTCTGTTAGCCTTGCTGTCATTCTTTCTCATCCCTGATGATTCCGGTGCCAGAATGATGTCCATGAGATATTTAGTGCTCTTCTTTCTTTTACTTATTGCATGGGTTGCTTCGTCGGGCATTACGAAACAGGTAAGCCAGATTTTAGCTGTAGCAATATTTCTTCTGCATTTTGGTTTATTGTTTCAACATCGAACGGTTATTAAAAACAGCATCGTTCCGCGTGCAGAAGCAATTCAGGAAGCCGGGAACCTTATAAAGCCTGGAAGTGTTATACTTCCAGTTAATCTATCAGATAATTGGTTGGAACTTCATTTCTCGAATTATTTGGGAGTTGACAATCCGATAATAATACTGGAGAATTATGAAGCTAGCATTGGCTGGTTTCCAATAATTTGGGATAAAGAGTTGCTGCCGGATATTCAATTAGGGGGACAAAACTCAGTTAATGAATTACTGTGGATCCGAAATGGAGAATCTAAAGAGAAGAAACCAATTGATTATGTTTTCATTTATGGGAATCTTCTTTCTTTCGTTGACAAGAAGTGGGATGATCTTCGACTTATCTTACAATCAGATTATCAATTGGTTAAAATTAGCGAAGAAAGGTACTACCAAATATTCGAACGGAAATAAAAGAAAACCTGGCTTTTGGCCAGGCTTTCCTTTAAAGTGGGTTGCTGTTGTACAGACATCCAGGAACAGTTCGAAAAATCATTATTGCTTGATAATTGTCTGCCGCAGGATTTGACCGTTAACATTCACAATGCAATGATACACACCAGCAGTAAAATGCTGCGCCGGTATTACCGTATTGTTACTTGAGAGCTCTTGCCTATGTACTTCAATACCTGTGGAGTTAAATACTCTCAATAATGCACCATTTTGATTCTTAGCCTTCAAAACTACATTAAACTCATTCGATGATGGATTAGGATAAATACTTAGAGTTGTGAATTCTATCGAAGGCATTGCATTATCAGATATTTGACCATTTTTTAATGGTTCTGGATCCGTAACCGTTGCACCCCAAATCCTGACATAATCAACATTATAGGTCCATGGCCCTCCTGTGGTCGGACGTGTGACACAATCGATGCATACTGTCCAAGTTCGAGCCATTGAAAGGTTTAAATGAATTTCTTTGCTAGTGAAATGATCATAAGTCAGTTCGTGAACAGGAACATTATCATAATAATAGATAATATGGTCATCACTCCCGTTGCCGTCAATCCAATTGAGTCCATAGATATGATAATCTTGGGTGTTACCTAAATGAATAGTCTTTCTCCCTTGAGGGTCACCACCAATGCGATATGCAACACCACCTTCATAATAAAATGCACCCGCCTCCGGGAATCCATTTCCAACGGAACAACCATAATGCTCAAAAATATCTATTTCCGAATCATTTCCGACTAACCAAAATGCCGGCCAAGTAAAATCACCACTCGGTAATTTGGCCCGTGTTTCGTAAAATCCATGCTCAAAATTATTAACCGAGCGAATCCTTCCAGAGAGAAAATAGAATCCCTTATTATAATACATATCATCATAACCTATATTGTGCCAAGTACCAGATGTCTTGAATTGATAGTACAGTTCAGCCTTGAACCGAAGTACTGTATCAATTTCATCAATATTGTCTTCGTCATTTGTAAAATATTGATCTTCAACATCTGAACTATCAACCGCTAAAGTCGTGCCATGGGTTTCTGTGCAATTATTGTATATATGCCACAGAGATCCACTAATGGATGCATCATTAAATTCATCGCTGTATGTGCTATTACAAGCTCCAAAGGTGGTTTTTGTTGTTGAATTGGATATCGAGGTCGTTGTGCAGTATGATAGGTAACTATCATAACGTGTAAAGACAATCTTATCACTACATATACAAACGCCAGGATAATCATCGGAAGTAACTCCGCTAGATTCCAGTGTCCCAAAATCTACCCATTGGGATGTGCCACTATTATAATACATTCTATGTAAACGGTTATTTGAGTTGACGAAAAACAAGCTCGATCCATCCGAGTCGAAACAGGACCCTGTTTCAACAGTGGTTGAGGAGCTGGATACAAGTAACCCTCCTCCAGTCCAACTAGATCCACTTTTATAATAGTATCTAACTTTGTTTGTCGTTCGATCTGTAAAGAACACATATGAACTAGTCGCTTTTACATCAGTATAATCTGACGAAGAATATGTAGTACCCAGGGTTGTCGGTGTTGAATTCCAGTTTGTTGTGTAAGGGATTTTGTATAAGTAGTTATCAAATCCGATGAAAACAACAATCTCAGAATTAGCTCCCATTTTCGAATAATATCTAGGCTCGGCATTGGAATTGACTCCCACAGACTGCCAGCTTGATCCATTCCATTGTAACAGCGCTAATAAATCATACTGAAAATCAACGTAAAATATGCTATTGTTTGTCACTACTAAGTCGGAACCATCAGCGGCGGTCACATTGTTGTTTACAATGGAGTCTGAATTACGCGCTGATACGTTAATTCGTCGAATTTTACCTGAACTATCTATAAAATAAATCCAACCATCATAATAAGCTATAGCTGTTGCTGTTCCGACATTGGTTTGACTGCTGTAGAGAGGTTGACAATCCCAAAAATAGTCATTCCATGATACGACATAGATTTTACTATCATCTCCGACAAAATAGATATTGGTTCCATTAGTCACAAGATCACTAGAAGCCAGGACGTTATTACCCACTAAATCATATGTCAACAAATACTCATGATAGGTTTGTGAGTAGCTGTTTATGCTAATAACCAGGGTAAAAGCCACGAACATGATTATTTTATTTTTCATTTTGTTTTGATTTTAGTGAAGATCACGTAATTGAATAAGGAAACAACTGATTAATAGAAGCAAGGATCAAAGATCTCTTGTTGTCTTCATGAGGAATCGAAGATCATTACTTCTAAAACATTGAAATAGTAGTGCTTCGCTATCGTTGATAAAACCGCTAGAGCGTCACTGAGGTATCCGTTATTGCAATTATACTCTTCATTTGTGCCTTCCATATTGCATCTTTTTATTAAGGCAACATGTGCTTGAAAACGGGTAACGAAACTAAAAGGATTAGGCAGCTCGTTATCCCTTCGTATCCTCAGCCCTATCGGCGAGAGCTATTGAGGATTTGACAACTAATAAGGCTAAAACTTCGATGGGGAACTTATTTTTAAAAATATTTGATGATTCACTAAAATGCAATGACGCCCTTGTCATTGCTTGACATTACTGAATCAATTTCATTTAATACCTCTTCAAATGCAATAGAATAATACTTACATAACCGATAATAAGTAACGAGCAGAATTGATGTATCACCTTGTTCAATCCGGCCAATGTGAATACCCGTGTCCAGATAAACGTCCAATTGGGATTTATGAGCTCTATTTCTCTGGATGCTCATTTGATTTGACAATGCTTTTAAGAATAGGTCTTCGTTCATATCATATTGATTGAATTCTTCTTACTAACGAACAATTTCAATTAATGACTCCGATTGAACCTTAATAACCTTTAACTGGCAATTGTTACTGACGGCACATGAAGAAGTTCATTTGTGTCATAGAAGTAAAGCTTCAGGTACAGTTTCAGACACAGCTTATGACGATCCTGAGCCAATGCGAAAAGTGTACCGTTTTCATTAAAAGAGAACTAACCTGAGAGCAATTATTATATAGTCGATCTGACCTTACAGCTTGCCATTCAATGAAAGTTCTTTAGTTTTGTTGCCTTATTGACAATTCGGTTTAAACTCTAATAATGATCAACAACAAAAAGGTTTGCGTCGTCTTTCCTGCATATAATGCAGCCAGAACGCTTGAGTTAACATACAATGAACTGCCACTTGATATTGTGGATGAAGTGATTTTAGTAGACGATGTTAGTAGTGATAACACCCTTCAGATTGCTAATCAACTAGGAATCAAGCATGTTATTAAGCATGAAACGAATAAAGGATATGGAGGAAACCAAAAGACCTGTTACAGCAAGGCTTTAGCCCTTGGCGCCGATATTGTCATTATGGTGCATCCCGATTACCAGTATACTCCTAAACTAATACCATCAATGGTTTTTTTAATTGCTAATGACGTTTATCCAGTTGTTATCGGAAGCCGTATTCTGGGGCGAGGTGCACTTAAGGGAGGAATGCCCCTTTGGAGATATTATTCAAACCGTTTCCTGACCCTTTTCCAAAACATCATGATGAAACAGAAGCTATCTGAATATCATACAGGATATCGGGCCTTTTCTTCAACAGTGCTAAGGAATATTAACTTCATGGAAAACTCCGACGATTTTGTCTTTGACAATCAGATGTTGGCTCAGATTTTATACAACAATTACGCTATCGCCGAGATATCCTGTCCAACGAGTTACCACGCAAAAGCTTCTTCCATTAGTTTTAAGCGCAGCGTAAAATATGGATTGGGTGTTTTAAACACCTCCATTGCTTATCGATTGCAAAAATGGCATATAGCTAACTTTCTTATATTTAAGTAGTTAAATAGTCATCTTGCATTCCTTTTTTTGATTCCGTCACCGCTTCAGCATTCTACAAGGCATTAATACTCTTTTTATTTTCCGGTTAGTGTCGTGTCCTTTTTTTAGGATCCATCTGTTTCTACTTTCGGGCAAACTGTCTAAATATGGAACAACTGCTTGCCCTTGCCGGTGGATTGATCGTGATCCTGCTCGGGATCATTGGTTTCTGGATCCAGAAGTGGATTAAGAGTACCGATGCGCTGACGGGGGCTATTTCGGACCTGCGGATTCTTATTGCAACGACGCAGGGTAGTGTGGATACAATACGGCAGAATTGCGCTTCCCGTTGCACAGTGGTGGATAGCCGGCTGAATTCCCATTCCAAAGCCATTCAGGATCATTCCCTCGATATTGCCCTAATCAAACAAGCCCTGCAACATGAAAGTGAGTAAGGATTTCTCGCTGCACGAGTTTGTACCGCCCATGATTTATGAGCAGTACGTGGATAAGGCGATCTGGTTCGTGGATCCCAAGCTGTTTTCGATGGCCCAGTTCATCCGGGACCGGTTTGGTAAAGCCATGACCATTAACAATTATATGGCGGGGGGAACTTACCAGTACTCGGCATTCAGGGACCATTTGTGCACCATCGGGGCTGTTAACTCTCAGCATCGGCATGGCCGGGCATTCGACTTCCGGATCAAGGGGGTCACGCCTGCCGAGGTTCGTCAGGACATTATTGATCATTATCCCTTGTACCGGGAGGTGGGATTGACCACCATCGAGGCCGAAACCCCGACCTGGGTGCATGTGGACTGCCGGAACACCAATCAGGAAACATTATTAATTGTACCCTATAAATAGCAAGATTATGGAAGGCATTGAAAACATTAAAACCTGTGTCGGTTTTGTTCTGGATTTGACTGATGACGTGCAGAAATCCCTGGCGGATGGCAAGTTCAACCTCAAAGACTCAATCCTGTTCGTGGACAACATTCCGCAGATCCCCCGGGCAATTCGATCGGCTACCCGGTTCTGGCAGGAGTTCCAGGAACTGGATGCGGATGAGGAAACGGCCATCATCCAGTTTGTGAGCGATCGGATCCAGTGCGACAACGCAAAGGCCAAGAGCATCATTGTTCAGAGCTTTAAAACAGCCATCACCATCTCCGAATTGGTCTGTGATGGCGTGGAACTGTCCCGGATCATCAAGGCAGCCTGACCATGTGGAAGGTATTGAGACTGGTCCCTGTGGCCCTGCGCTACCTGATTAACGTAGGACCGCTCCTCTATGAGGCCGTTCGGTTCGGGGTGAAGGTAGTCCGGGAAATCAGGCCCCTTAGAAAGAAACCAAAAGTTGGGAGGGATACAGAAGTTCCGGCTGAAAATACAGATCCCGGCTAAAGAATCAGGTGTTTTCATAATGTCGGTAACCGCGGTTCCTTTCGGGGGGCTGCGGTTTTTTGCTGTCCTTTTTTGCCGAGGCTGCCGGGTTTAAAATTGCCTTTCAATAACCCATCGATGCTCACGATCCTGAAGTCTCCGCCACTGGTTGCACTCTTGGATAACCCCATCCGGTTCTCCATGCAGACGGATAACCATGTGGAAGAAATAGGTTCCAACATTGTCTTTACCATTGAGTTTACCGGAACCGGATTTGAGGATGATTGGATCGAGCTTTCCTGGAACGGCCGGGTGATCCGCTTTGTGTGCAAACCAGAGCCGGATGGATCCGGAAGCCAGGTGCATGACAATTCCACGTTCGATATGTTATCCGAGTGGGTTGAAAAGCTGGCGGCTTCCTTGCGGGCGAACTATTATCTCTCGGCGGACTTCGAGATCACCTTCTCGGGAAATACTCTCCGATTGGAGGCCCGTGAACTGGGCGATCAATATGCCGTTTCCTTTGACTCTTCATGGACCTCGGCCGATAAGCCGGTGTCCGGTATCAGCGGATCAAACCAAATACTGCGTCCCTTTTTTAAGGTAGGAGTACAGGTCATCTTAAACGTTGGTGAACACTGGGTCGTAGTGGGAGAGGACCGGCAGCCGGTCGACAGCGTCGGCCGGGTGACCTTTGATATTCACCGGCTTTTTGCCGATCAGGTATTTTCCTCATTCCGCTTTCCGGAACCGGTCAGCCCGCTGATGGTGGCTCGTCCCGAAGCCTGCCGGCAGTACCGGATCCGATACTTTGAACAATACGGTCCGGAGCTGGAAGTTCAGGTCGTTACGGAGAGCGATTCTTTTTATCTGCTGTCCGGGGGAGTCTCCCGGATCCAGGAAGCCATTTACAACCGCCTTGGAACCTCGTTTTGGGATAAACTGGGCTACAACGGGTATTTCCTAACCTGGCAGCCCGATAACAAGCCGATCACCCGGTACCAGACCGAAAAACTCTATTACCTCCTGCAGGAGCCTGTATCCCGGTTGATCCTTCGCCGGGCCTATTACTTTACAAACGGCACCGGGAACCACAGCGAACCGGTTGCATCGATAGAGGAACCTCTGGCGAAACAAGTCTATGAACTGACCATCACTCCATACGTTCAGAATGTTCCCGGGTCGGAAACCGACCTGCTGGAATACTTCCAGATATGGATGGAAGACGATGAGATGAACCGGATCAGCGAGATCCGGACCTACCGGATGGATTACCGGAATGTTGAAAATGATAGGCTGTTCCTGTTTCGCAATTCCTTGGGGGGATATGATACTTTCCGGACTACTGGAGAGCAGGAAGACTCCCTCGAATATGAGCGTGTCTCCGTTAATCTGGAACCGGGCGAGAATTTCTCGGAACGGGATCACCGGCTTTCGATCCACGCCATCACGGAATCCCGCCAGTTCAAAGCCAATACCGGTTGGATCACCCCGGAAAACTCAGCGTGGATCCGGGATTTTTTCCTTTCCCGGCAGGTGTTCCGGATCCTTGCCGGCAAGCTGGTTCCCATCGTGATCACCGCCACGCAGATGGTTCATCGCAGAGACAGGCGGGAGCTCTATTCCATGGACTTCGAATACCGGTACTCCTGTTCCAATGAGCAGTACACCCGGGAGATCACCGGGGCCGTAATGAACGAAGATTTTAACGAAGACTTCGCAAACCAATAGCCATGGCCGTATACCCCCTGCAGCAGCTTAAAAACAGGATCACAGACCGGATCCATGCCAACCGGGCGAGGGCGATCACGGGGATTGATATGCAGGAGATGCTCCACGATGTCATTGATTCCCTGAATGCGGACGGAGGCGGGGATCCGGGGGAAACCCTCGTGGAAAAGACCGATTACGGCCTTGTTGGAACCCTGGATGGAATCAATGTCACCTTTTCCACTTCGGTGGCTTATGAGCCGCTGACACTCCGGTTATATGTCAACGGTGTGCGCCAATTCCTTGGCCTGGATTACCAGGAAACCACCGACGGCCGGATCATTTTTGAAACCCCACCGATTGCGGGAGACCTTTTGATTGCTGATTATCAATATTAATACTAAAACTAACTCTAATACCACCTAACTCATGGCAGGAACATTAATTCGTAAGGAGCAACTCGTCAACCTGGCGATAGTCAATGCCGATGTTGCCGCTGGGGCCGCAATCGCTTCCAGCAAGCTGGCCGACGGGGCCAACTGGATCAAGAAAGACGGGACGGTAGCCTTTACGGCTGA
>Ga0172368_10003338_pt1 | contig 19578 bp, 22 predicted proteins | sample Lak11m_FD_114540 | JGI IMG/M metagenome (GOLD analysis project Ga0172368, IMG submission 114540) | Freshwater microbial communities from Kabuno Bay, South-Kivu, Congo - kab_022012_11m | ecosystem: Environmental > Aquatic > Freshwater > Lake | place: Democratic Republic of the Congo: South-Kivu...
GAAACTCATGGATATCGCCTTGGGAATGAAATGATTCGGCAGGGTGCGGCGCTTTACGCGCCGCACCCCATGTCAAAAGCGCTGAAGGATATGCGGCTGCAGACTTTCCCTGATCCAGGGTAAGAGAAAGGGCAGGCGAGCCATGATTGAGAAAATCAGGGCGATCATTGAAAAAAGCAATCTTTATTTGGGAATTGTAAGCGGTATGGGCATCCTCGTCATGGGGCTTATCCTTGCGTACGAGGTTGTCTGCCGCTACATCTTCAATTCCCCGACGATCTGGACACAGGAGATTTCCATCTACCTCTTCATGTGGACGATGCTCGTGGCCTCATCCCATACCCTTCAAACAGGCAAGCACGTTCGCGTCGATCTGCTCCTGGAGCGGATGAGCGTCAGAACGAGGCTGTTAACGGAGGGGGCGACGGGCCTTGTCGGCGTCCTGTACTGTCTGATTGTTTCCCAGCAGGCCTGGCAGATGCTGCCCATGTCGATTGAATACGGCAAGCTGTCGGCTACTCCGTTACGGGTGCCACTGTGGATACCGCAATCGTCCCTCCTGATAGGTTTTGTGCTGCTTACACTCCAATTTATGTTGATCGTCATATCGAGATTGTTTGGATTGCGTGCGCTCGGAAACGGGGGAGGGACAGCCAGATGATAACGTTTATAGTAGTTCTTGCCATCATTCTGCTTCTGCTTTTTGCCGGTCTGCCTGTAGCTTTCTCTCTGGGATCGGCATCGGTCCTGCTGCTGTTTTTTTACGATCTGCCGCTGAAGATCATCGGCAGCACTGTTTTCGGGTCGCTGGACAGCTTCGTTTTGCTGGCTATCCCGCTTTTTGTCATGATGAGCCAGGTATTGCTCGACGGCCGGATCGGGGATGACCTCTTCGATACCGTCAACGTCTGGGTCCGTCATTTGCCGGGAGGGCTTGCGATTGCAACCGTTATCGCCTGCGCCTTCTTTGCGGCGATAACCGGTTCCGGTGCGGCCTCGGCTGCGACGATCGGGATGGTGGCCTATCCTGCCATGCTGGCGCGGGGATACGACAAGAAATTTACGCTGGGATTGCTGGGAACCGGCGGCACGCTGGGAATCCTCATCCCGCCGAGCATTCCGCTTATCATCTACGGCGAGGTGGCCGAGGAGTCCGTAGGCCGGCTTTTTATGGCCGGAGTCGTTCCCGGTATCGTCCTGACGACGATTCTGATCCTGTATGCGGCGTATCGCAGCATCAGGGGGGGGTATCTCCGGGTTGATCCTGCATCCTGGGGGGAGAGGCTGCGGGTGACGCGGAAGAACCTCTGGGGTATCATGTTGCCGGTTATCATTCTGGGCGGCATTTACAGCGGCATTTTCACCCCCACCGAGGCAGCCGCGGCCGGGCTGGTTTACAGCCTCTTCATAACACTGTTTATTTATCGCACCATCCGCTGGCGCGATGTTCCGGAGATCGGTCTGAAATCGGCCGCCACTTCCTGCATGATCGCGATGATCATCACCGGAGCGATGCTGTTCGGCAGGGTGATGACGCTCCTCGAAATTCCCCAGCAGCTCACGGAGCTCATCATTCAGTGGAGGCTTTCCCCCCTCATGTTCGTGGTGGCGATGAATATTCTGATGATTCTCTTGGGGTGCATTCTGGAGACCGTCTCGATCATTTTGTTGACGATGCCGCTGGTCGTTCCAATCATCCATACCCTGGGGATCGACCCGATCTGGTATGCGATCGTGCTTACCGTCAATATGGAGATGGCGCTGGTGACTCCCCCTGTCGGGATGAACCTCTACGTCATAAGCGGGCTCGATCCGGGCATCCGCATGTCTGAGGTGATACGGGGGGTAACCCCTTTTATCGTCATTCTCGTTTCTTTTCTCGTCCTGACAATAGTCGTCCCGGCGATGAGTACTTGGTTGCCGTCGCTTATGTGATCTTTCGGAGAAGGATGGAAACTGCATCCCGGGGCACAGAGCGGCGCTCTGGGATGGGATGAACATTCTTTACGGGTTATGCCTTGACGATATAATCCGCTATCAGATCGCCGATTTCGTTGGTTCCCCTGCCCATGCTGCCGGAGGCGAGGCTCCGGATGTCCTGTAAAAGCGCCTTTTTGACGGCATTTTCGATACGAGCTGCCGCGGCAAACTGGCCAAGATGTTCGAGCATCATGGAGGCAGCCATGATTGCGGCAAGAGGATTGATCACGTTTTGCCCGGTGTATTTGGGGGCGGAACCGCCGATCGGCTCAAACATGGAAACCCCGGCCGGGTTGATGTTGCCCCCGGCGGCGATTCCGAGCCCTCCCTGGATAATTGCGCCGATATCGGTGATGATGTCCCCGAACAGGTTGTCGGTGACGATTACGTCGAACCATTCCGGGTTTTTGATCATCCACATGGAAACCGCGTCGACATGGGCGTAATCTGTGATTACATCAGGGTATTCCGCCGCCACCAGATGGAATACCCTCTCCCATAGATCAGACGCATAGGTCAGGACGTTTGTTTTGCCGCAGAGCGTCAGTTTTTTGCGTTTCCCGCGTTTTCGGCAGTATTCAAAGGCGTAGCGAATGCAGCGCTCTACGCCGTAGCGGGTGTTGATTGACTCCTGGATCGCTACTTCCTGTTGAGTTCCTTTTCTCAGGAATCCCCCCCCGCCGGTGTACAGACCCTCCGTGTTTTCCCGGACGACGGCAAAGTCAATCTCCTTGGGGCCCTTGTTCTTCAACGGCGTTTCAACACCGGCATAAAGAGTGACCGGCCGGAGATTGATGTACTGATCCAGCCGGAACCGCAGTTCCAAAAGGAGGCCCTTCTCCAGGATGCCCGGTTTCACGTCGGGGTGGCCGATCGCCCCGAGAAGAATCGCATCCATCTTTGCTATTTCCGCCAGAACGCTCTCCGGAAGGATTTCGCCTGTCTTGAGAAACCTCTCGCTCCCGAGATCATATTGGTGCAGATCGAAGTGGAACTGGTCGCAGGCCCCGGCAGCCTCCAGGGCTTTCAGCGCCTCCCTGATCACCTCCGGACCCGTGCCGTCGCCGGGAATGACGGCGATTGAAAAGTTCGATTTTCTGTTCATGGTTTACCTCCCTTATTCCAAGGAAAAACAGCAAAAGCGCTGATATCGTCAGCATTAAATCCGGCCATGGACGATGATCCCAGGAATGGTCATTGTCTTCTGGCCAGGCTATGCTTCATTTTCAGTCATATTATCAGTACGTGCTGATTACGAGAATCTTCTTTCCAGCGCGCGCATTTCGGCAACGCCTACAAGGTTGTTGAAATCCTCAAAACTGACGAGGTCTTCAAGACAATCTTCGGTGGAACCTTTCTCTTTCAACTGGGTCAGCAGCCTCATCATTGCCCTGGTTGCCGCATACAACGTTGAGACAGGATAGATCGCAATCTTGTAGCCGATTTTCTCCAGTTCTTCCGCGGGGAGAAAGGGCGTCTTTCCCTTTTCGACCATGTTGGCGATGAGAGGAAGTTTCAGCTCGCGGGCGATTTCCTGCATTTCGGCCACTGTCTGCGGCGCCTCGACGAAGAGCACATCCGCGCCGGCCTCGGCATAGGCAACTGCTCGGGCGATCGCATCCTTCAGGTTGGTCACCGCCCGGGCATCGGTGCGGGCGACAATGATGAAATCTTCGGACTGCCTCGCATAAACGGCGGCGCGTACCTTTGCCGCCATTTCTCCTTGGGGAATGAGCTGTTTCCCCTCCATGTGTCCGCAGCGTTTCGGAAAAACCTGATCTTCCAGTTGCAGGCCGGCGACGCCCGCTTTTTCAAATTCATGCACCGTGCGCATGACGTTCAATACGCCACCGTAACCGGTATCCCCGTCGGCAATGAACGGGATACCGACGGCGGATGCCATGTTTCCCGCCTGCCTCACCATTTCAGACATTGTCATCAGTCCGATGTCGGGCTGGCCGAGTACGCTGGCGGAAGCGCCGTAGCCGGTCATATAGACGACGGGAAACCCTGCCATTTCCACCAGGCGTGCGGACCAGGCGTCGAAGGCTCCGGGGGCCCGCAAAATGCCCGGTTTCTGTAGAAGTTCGCGTAATTTTTTCCCCTTCATTGCCAAATATCTCCTGTTTTCCGATTTGCCTGCTTATCGCAGCGCAGCCTTTCAGTTTGCAGCGGGGAGCGGGGAAGCAAAGACGGCGCCGGATTTGATCAAACCGGCTATTTCTTCTTCCTGATAACCGAGTTCCCGCAGTACCAAAATGGTATGCTCGCCTATCTGGGGCGATGGCTTGCGCAGCCGGGCGGGCGTTCTGGACAGCTTGACGGGGAATCCCGGGGTCTTGACCACTCCGCTGGGTTGAGCCGACTCGATCAACATCTCCTGGTGGAGTACCTGTGGGTCGGAAAAAACCTGTTGCAGATTATTCACCGGGCCACAGGGTACGCCTGCCTCATTGAGCAGTTCAATCCACTCGTCCCGCTTTCCGGTTCCGATTATTTCCTGGATTATTTCATTTATTTCTCTTCTATTATCTCGGCGTTTCTGCTGTGTGTCGAAACGCGGGTCGGCGGGAAGATCCTCCCGCCTCAGCGCGGTACAGAGCTGGCGCCAGTTTTTTTCGGTACTGGGAGCGATGGCAACTGGGCCGTCGGCGGCATTGAAGAGCCCATACGGAGAGACAACCATGTGATCATTGCCGTTGCGGGGGGGGAGTTCCCCGGTCGCAAAAAAGGCGGAAGAGGCGAAGGTGAACATGCTGATCAGCCCGTCCACCATCGCTGTCTGAATCTCCTGTCCTTGTCCGGTTTTCTCACGTTCCCTGAGGGCCGCCAGTATCCCGAACGCCGCGTAGAGCCCCGCGATAGTGTCGCTGATAGGGACGCCTACCCGGAGCGGCGGCATCTGCTCATTGCCATTGAGGCTCATAAAGCCCGACATTGCCTGGGCGATGAAATCAAAGGCGGGGCGATCCTTGTAGGGGCCTGATTTGCCAAAACCGCTAATTGCGGCGTAGATCAAAGAGGGGTTCAATGCACTCAATTCTCCGTATCCGAGACCGAGGCGCTCCATCACCCCCGGTCGGAAATTCTCCACTAGGATATCCGCCTTTTCAGCGAGGTGCCGAATGATCTCCTTACCTGCGGGTTTTTTCATGTCGACCGTGATGGCCCTTTTATTGCGGTTGAGATTTACAAAATAGGGATTTTCGCCCTTTCCCATGATCCCGGTGACTCGGGAAGGGTCGGAATCGGGGGCTTCAATTTTTATGACCTCCGCCCCCAGATCGGCAAGAAGCATCGTGCAGAAAGGACCGGATACTACCCTGGTCAAATCAAGAACCTTTAATCCTGTAAGCGGCATGTCTGTTAGCTCCTGTTTTTTCACAATTAATGGGTTATGCCGCAAATTGCGGCGGCCAGGCGCGGATCGCGGGGGCCGCTTTTCATTACCTGTCCGGGAAGAGTTCCGCCGAGAATCGCTTCAAGGCGCTGTGCGGCCGCGATAATCTTCATAAGATCTATGCCGGTATCGTACCCCATGTCCTCGAGCATAAAAACCACATCCTCGGTGGGGAGGTTGCCGGCGGCAAGCGGGACGTTCGGACAGCCGCCGATCCCGGCCAGGGCCGTGTCGAACGTGTCGGCGCCCGCTTCCAGCGCCGCGTAGAGATTTGCCATTGCGGTGCCCCGGTTGTTGTGCAGATGTAGGGAGTAGGGGACTCGGGGGAAGCGGCTCGTGAAGCCCTTGATCATTTTAACGATTCTGGTTGGTGTTGCCATTCCTGTCGTATCGGCAAGGATTACCGAGGCCGCGCCGCCGTTGATATACGCGTCGGCGAGGCGAAATACCTCATCTTCCGAAACGTCTCCCTGATAAGGGCATCCGAAGGCGACGGCCAGGGCTCCCATTACCGGCTTGTTCCGCTCCCGGGCAAGCGTGAAAATTTCCTGCAGGTCAGTCAGCGACTCCGCCACGGTTCTGCGGACGTTTGCCAGATTATGGGCGTTGGTTGCTGAAATTACGACAACGAGTTTGTCCGCGCCGTGGTCGAGTGCCAGTTGGGCCCCCTTGAGATTCGGGACGAGCGGACTGTGGATGCATTTTTTTGGGGGAACCTCCGCCATGACTTCCGCTGCGTCGCGCATCTGGGGTATCGCCTTGGGGCTCACAAAGGAGGTGGTTTCCATCTCCCTGATCCCCGCTTCGATCAGCAGGCGGATAACGGAGATTTTTTTGTCGGTTGGAACGAATTCGGGCCAGGATTGGAACCCGTCGCGGGGCGCGACCTCGCGGATATTTATCTTTCGGGCGTCTGTTGTTTTCATTTAATCATCCTTCTAAAAAGAGATTTTTGCCTTGTAGACGTATCTGTCGCCGCGAAAGTGGATACAGGAGACTTCAACGGGAGACTGGGAGATGTCAATATAGGTGTTTTCAACAAGGAACACCGGCTCCCCAAAACCTATGCCCAGTTTGGAGGATGTATCGATATCGGCGACTGTTGCGCGAACCCGCTGTTCGGCGCTGGTCAGCCGCACCCCGCAATGATCGCGAAAGACGGTAAGAAACGTCTGTTTTGAAAACATTTCCACATCGACTCCGGACATCAGGCCGGGAAGGGTGTAGTTGATGATAAAGGAGGCAGGTTCTCCACCTATTCGCCGGACCCTCTTCATGCGCCATATTGAAGAATTTTTCTTTGCATGAAGCAGCCCGGCTATCTTCCGGGGACATGGTACGGTAGCGATTTCCAGCACCTCTGTCTCCGTCTGCAGATTCTTGGTAAGGGCGGAATCGGCCCAGTCCCAGAAATTGCCGGACAGTTCCAGTTCCACCAGTTCTTCGGGGCGCTTGGTTACCCTCGTTCCCACCCCCTGTTTCGGTTCTACATAACCATCCTGTGCGAGGATGCTCATTGCCTTTCTGACGGTTATTGCACTTACCCCGAATTCCTGCTCGAGATCGCGGGCCGGGGCGAGCAACTCTCCTGACCGGTACTCCTCCTGCAGGATGCGGCCTTTCAGTGTCTCGGCAAGCTGTACGTAAATGGGGGCTTTTCGGTTGTCGCTCATGGCATGCAGGGTCCCAGAAAGTTAGTCATTAAATGATCTCAAACCCTTATACTGAAAAATGCCGACCTTCGGCCAACCAGTGCCGAGGGACGTTTACTTTGTATATGTTTATACAAATATTATGTATGACTGTCAAGAAGAATATAACTCAGCCCAAAACCCATCCGGATAACCTGCCAGGTACGGATTTTAGAGGAGATTCTACTGAAATTATTTGCTATTTCAGAGTGCGTAGCGGCAAGGACGGCGATTTTCTGCATAACGATGGATTGGGAGACCAGGTAATCAGAGAGGATGTGGCCGGTAAAATGGAGATCGAATCCCAGAAAATTTTTACAGATCAAATTGATATGGCTGAAAAATCCTAGCGCTTCGCTTTCGTTTGCTACGGCATTGGCGATAATCACAAAATCATGACGCTCAAATACCTGAAACATCATCTTGATCATGGAATATGCGTCGGTCAGGCAGGGAATATCTTTTTTGCTGATAACGATGTTTTTAAAGGCAAACAGGTTGGACTGTAAAAAAAATCGGAAATGTCGGCGCCGTCTGGACGCAAACATATTTTTAACTTGCAGGGCCTTTGTTTTCCATGTAGCCGAACTCCCTGAGCAACCGGGGATCGCTGGTCCAATCTTTCACAACGCGGACGAAGAGCTCCAAAAAGACCCGGGAAGCAAAGAATTTTTCCATCTCCAGCCGCGCCTTTGTGCCTATTTCCTTGAGCATCGTTCCTCCCTTGCCGATGACAATTCCCTTTTGTGAATCCTTTTCAACATTGATGGTGGCCTTGATGCGGATTAAGTTTTTGGCTTCGTCTTCCTGGAAGGAATCGACGACGACAGCGGTAACATATGGTATTTCCTGATGCAGGCGGAGCGTGATCTTTTCTCTGATGATTTCGGCGGCAATAAAGCGCTCGGAGCGGTCGGTCATCATCTCTGCGGGAAAGTAGCGAGGCCCTTCGGGAAGGAGCTTCCAAATCTCCGCGACGAGGTGCGCGATGCCGTCATTTTTTAATGCGGAAATGGGAATTATCTCGCGAAAGGGGTAGAGGGCGCTAAAGGTGTCGATAAGGGGGAGAAGTAGCCGCTTTTCAATAAGGTCGGTTTTGTTGATAACCAGAATTGCCGGAACGGGCGAGTTGGCCAGCGAATCGATTATGAAGCGGTCTTCATTGTGGGGCGCCATGTCAGCCTCGACCAGCAGCAGAATGAGGTCAACATCGCCGATGGTTCCGGAGGCCGTATCTACCATCGCCCGGCCCAAGGGGGTTTTGGCCCTGTGGATGCCCGGCGTGTCGAGGAAGACCAGCTGGCCGGGATTGGGCTCATCGAGATTTTTGATTCCCATGATCCGGTTGCGTGTCGTCTGGGGTTTGCGGGTGGCAATGGCGATCGTCTCCCCGACGAGCTCGTTGAGAAGTGTGGACTTGCCGACGTTGGGCCTGCCGATGATGCCGATGAAGCCTGATTTGAACAATTCTGCCTCCGTTTTGAAGGAAAATGCCTTTCCATATTCTTAATCACTGATGGAAGGTGTGCAGCATTGATATCACGCCGGGGCCATCTATGCAAATTGTTTGCCGGATGCCTAATCGCTGCCCCGCAGAAGTCAGGCAGCCGCCGGCTCAAATTTCATCAATCCGCCCGGAAAGGTCCGTCCTCAGTTTTTTGCCTGCGCCAATAATGATCAGTGTTCCCCTTGCCAGCGAGGGATCAGCTGTCACTTCTATATTTTTAAGCCCGTAGCGGCTCTTCAGCAGGGTCATGTTTTCCCGCCGCAGACCCTGAAGATTGGAAATGTCCCGGGGGGAGACGATAAAGCCGATTTCTTTTTTTCTTTCTTCCATAGCCATAACCAGCTTTTCGGCCATTTCGAAAAAGATTGCCGCCTCGACAAGCACCCGAAATGCCGGATGAAAAGGCCCCCCGATAACGGCGCCCGGTTCCTCCAACTCGCACGTTGTCTGCAGGCCAAGGCGGATAACGGGAATATGCGCCTTTGTAAACTTCTTGAGGGCTTCTTTAGCGAGCTCCACCGCTTCGGGAAGAGAAAGCGGCCTGTATTTTTTCTCCAGAAAATCCCTGGCCAGGGCGGTGTTCTTCAGGACGATGGTCGGGTGTATCCGCACTGTATCGGGGGCAAGGGCAATCGTCTTTTCTACCGTTTGTGAAAAACGCTCCGCTGTATCTCCCGGTAGTCCGGCCATCAGGTGAATGCCGGTTGCAAACCCCTTTCCCTCGAGCAGTTTTACGGCCCGGATATTGTCGGCAGCGGTGTGGCCGCGTCGGGATTGACGCAGAACATCATCATCAAAAGATTGCACCCCTATCTCGATTGCAGCCACTCCCGACCGCTTTAAGAAATCGAGATTGTCAGAGTCGATCTCGTCCGGGCGGGTGGAAATTCGTATGCCGTCAACCTTTCCTTCCCTCAAAAAAGGAAGGGCAAGATCGAGAAGTCTTACCTGTTCCGCCTGCTCCATGCCGGTGAAGGTTCCCCCGTAAAAGGCGATCTGGACGGTCCCCCGCTTGCGGAGCGGGTTTTCCAGGCAGAGGCGGACTGTTTTGTTGAAGGCGTCAGCCGCTATTCCTGCCGGGTAGTTGCCTGCGGTAAGACTTTCATTGCAGAAGATGCAGCGATGGGGGCAGCCCCTGTTCATTATGAAAAGCGGAATGATCACCCGCCTGTTTCCCCCTGATTTTTCCGAAAGGTGGAAAGCGCCATCCGGGCCGCCTGCTTTTCAGCCTCTTTCTTGCTTTTCCCGGAGCCCGCCGCAATAAATCTTTCTCCGATAAATAGCCCCATTTCAAAGCGCTTGTCGTGGTCGGGGCCGGTTTCGGAAAGAACGCTGTAGTGGGGGATTGTTTTGAACAGAAGCATGCTCTGTTCCTGGAGGGAGGTCTTGTAGTCAAGACAGGTTGAGTCAGCGTCTCCCTCCCGGATCAGCGGTTCGAAAATTGCTGCGAGAAAGGCGGCGGCGCATTCAAAACCCTTGTCTATAAACATTGCGGCAATGACGGATTCCAGGGCGTTTGCCAAAAGCGAGGGTTTTGTCCTCCCCCCGGAGGCCTCTTCTCCTTTTCCGAGCAGCAGGTATTCTCCTATTGAGAATTTTCGGGATAACTCGGCAAGCGGTCGTTCGTTGACGGCAGCGGCGCGGAGTTTGGATACCTGTCCCTCCGAATAGGTGGGAAATTTCTTGATCAGCATGTCACTCACGATCAGCTGCAGTACGGCGTCGCCCAGAAACTCCAGCCGCTCATTGTCTCCGCCAGTGCTTGAGCTGTTTTCATTCGCAAACGACCGGTGGGTAAGCGCCCTGTCGAGAAGGGTTTTATCGGCGAAATTCCAGCCGAGCCGTTTTTCGAGTTCGGCAAGACTCTGCAGTCGTTCATCATTCATTATATAGATCCTTGCAATGCAAGTTAAGTGAAGGCATCGGCAATTAGCCGCTCCCCTTCTACCGATTTAGGGACAACGCACAAGATGCTGTTGACTTTTATTCCACTTCCGCGGATGGCCACTGGTATGTAGTTTTCCGAGAAGCCTACAGGCAGGCCAGTTTCCTTATCGATTCTTCGTTCGACAAGAACTTTGAGCGGCTTTCCCAGAAAGCTCGTCGCGAAGCTCCGGCGCTTTTCCCTGCCCGCTTCCCGGAGGAGATGTACACGATTTTTCTTCACATTGTCAGCTATTTGTCCTGACATTTTTGCGGCGGGCGTTCCCGGCCGGCTGGAAAAGGGAAATGCGTGCAGGTAGGCCAGGGGAAGCTCTTCGATCAAATTTAGAGTTTCGGTAAAATCCGCTGCCGTTTCTCCGGGAAAGCCGGCGATTACGTCTATCCCGACCGCAAGTCCGGCAATTGAGTCACAGAGCTTCAAGACGAGTCTCCGGAAAAAGGCGGCGTCGTAATGGCGCCGCATCAGCGCAAGGATTCTGTCGCTGCCGCTTTGCAGCGAAAGATGCAGATGCGGGCAGACAAGGTTCGATTCTCTGAGCAGGGAGATAATGTCTGGAGTAAGCTCGTGCGGTTCCAGGGAGCTGAGGCGGAGACGTTCGACCAGCTGTTTTTCCGTAATTTTCCCCAGCAGAGAGGCAAGGTCGGAAGGCGGGCGGAGATCACGCCCCCACGCGCCGAGATGTATTCCTGTAAGGACAATTTCCCGGTAGCCGTTGGCCGCCAGCGACTCGACTCTCTTCAGAGCTTCCCCTGGGGGAAGGCTGCGGCTTGTTCCCCGCGTGTAGGGGACTATGCAGTAACTGCAGAAGGCGTCGCATCCGTCCTGAATCTTCAGAAATGCCCGGGTATGTTCGGGAAAGACTGATGCCCCCAGCAAAGAGATGGTCTTTTCCTGCCGGATATCGCCGACAATGATTTCATCCTTCCCGGGCTCGGTGCGGGGGATGTCTTCCCTGCTTTTTGTGGAGATAAAATTTTTTTTAATGACCGCGGGGTTCCGGTTGCCGGCCGTGAGCAGAATATCGGGGATAAGAGTCTTTTCGGTATTGCCTATGACAAAATGGACGCCGGCAAGAGAGGATAGCTCATGGGGGGCCCGTTGCGCATAGCAGCCGGTGACGATAATCACCGCCTCCGAATTCTTTCTGACTGCCCTGCTGATGACCTGTCGGGACTGATAATCGGTCTTTCCCGTTACTGTGCAGGTATTGATTATGTAAGCGTCTGCCTTTTCGGCAAAGGGGACGACCGTCAAGCCCCGAGCGACGAGCATCTCGATTATTCCCGCTGATTCGCACTGGTTTAACTTGCAGCCCAGGGTCTCGACTGCAACCGTCATAATTTTTCCATGGTCTTTTGTATCTGTTTGCTCAGGCAATCTTCCGCTTCCTTTTTTACCTTTTCCTCTAATCGTCGCAGAGGGCGTTGTCAAGTAAAACCACAGCCGTCCCGCCGTCCCCGAGGAGCATGGCCGGTTCCTTCCCCGTAGCGTCTTTGGTGACGCTGCAAATCCCCCTGCCCCTCAAAAAATCACAGTTTTCTGGTCTTTTGCCGAAGTTTGCTATAAAATGGCAGCCAATTGCAGGGATTTGGGAAGTATTTGTCCGGTCGGCAGCGTTGCCCGTTTTCAAAATGCATATCCGCTTTGGCGAAGCTTGATACTTTAAGGAGGTTGTTGATATTATATGGAAAAAATAATCAGCATAGTATCTGAATACCATCTTCTCTCCATAGCAATAGGTTTTATTTTGTTGCTGACAGTTTACTTTTTTCTTAAAAGTTTGATGAAAATTATACTTTTCATCCTGATAATTGCGATCGCCATCGGGGGATATTTTTACTTTCAGCGACCGGGTGCGAGCCCTGCAAGTATTGAAGAAGCCTTCAACAAGGCGAAGACCGGTTCCGAAAAGGTTGTGGAAAAGGGGCAGGATGCCTGGGGAAAGGGCAAAAGGTTGGTGAAAGAAGGCCGGGAGGCTTACGAAAAAGGAAAAGAAACCATAAAAAACAGCAAGGAGATGCTTGATAAAGGTGCGGAAAAAGGTTCCGATTTTTTTGCGAAGGCGAAAAGAATCGTGGAAAAGATACCTCTGCTGTTTGATAATAAAAATGACGATGACAGCAAACAACGCCAGTGATGTGCGAAAAGCTGGACAACTCCGTCAAAAAATAGGGGAAGACAGGCCTCCCTTGCTTGGGGGACGGACAAACGCCGGCGCAGGTTCTTCCGGGGTCCGTTTTTCTTAAGATATCTTTACTTCCAGCAGCTTGTCCCATTCTATTTGAGGGAATGTCACAAGAAGGCTGTGATCGTCGTTTACGAGGCGATAATCGATATTGAGGAAAAGAGCTGTGGCCACCTCACGGGTCGGTTCGGGGATAACGACGGTGTCCTGGCGCCCTTGGTATAGGGTGACGGGTATCTTCAGGGGTTCGCGGCAGTAGACCTGCAAGTCTGCATAGGCGAGAGCCGGGGCGAGCAGCACGAGGCTCCGTACACGCCTTTCGTTTTCGCAGGCGAAAATTGCCGCCATGAGACCCCCAAAACTAGAACCGACAAGAATAATATTGTTCCTGTTTGCAAGGTCTTCGGAAAGCTTGCTCATCCTTTCGTTTAATGTTCCCGAGTAGTCTCCCACCAACATTTCCGGGTACCTCCCGCGGAAGTAGCTTCCCTTGGTTCCCCGACTGCTGCCGTCCAGTCCGTGGATAAAAATGCGTGTAATGTCTTCCATTTTAATAATCCCTATTGTTCAATTTTTTCCAATGCGCGGGCTGCCGTAGGCGCCCGCATCCTTAGCTTGGCTGGACATGGCCGATGAATTGTTGCTTTCCATATCCCGGTATGTTAGAAATTTGCAAGTAAAATGAGTGAGCTGGCCGCCATTGTTCGTGCAAAAAGATGTGCGATCAAATATTTGACGATCAGTTTGGGAAGGGGTGAAAGGATGGCGAATGTAGTTCCGTTCAGGGCGCTGAGGCCGCGGAGGGAGTTTGCCCGAGCGGTCGCAGCGCTTCCCTACGATGTCATGAGCGTGGGAGAGGCGAGGCAACAGATAAAGAAAAATCCGTTGAGTTTTCTGCGTGTTGAAAAAGCCGAAGCCGATTTTCCCGGGGATGTGGGCGATCATGAACAGGTTGTCACCCAAAAGGCGAAGGATAATCTTGAAAGGATGATGGAAGAGGTTATACTCCGTCAGGATGACTTGGCCTCGTTCTATCTTTATCGGCAGCAAATGGGGGGGCACGTGCAAATGGGGATTGCGGCCTGTGTCAGCGTGGATGAGTACACAACAGGACGGATAAGAACCCATGAGCTTACGTTGGACGCAAAAGAGAGGGGGCGGATGCTCCATATCAACGGTATTGGGGCGCAGACCGGTCCGGTCTTTCTTACCTATCGGGGACAGGAGCGGATCGACAGGTTGTTGTCGCAGATGACAAGCCGGGAACCGGAGTACGATTTTACTGCGGAAGACGGTGTTCGTCATACCGTTTGGATAATCGGCGAAGTCGCAGATATAAGGTCCATTCAGGAGGCTTTTTTACCAGTAGGGACCCTCTACATAGCCGATGGCCACCACCGCGCTGCTGCCGCCGTCAGGGTCGCCGGCATGAGGAAAGAACGACAGTTCGGGGGAAAGGGAGCCGGCGAGTGTGATTTTATGCTGGCGGTACTTTTTCCCGCCAATCAATTACGGATAATGGATTACAACCGTGCAGTCAGGGATTTGAATGGCCTTTCCGCGGACGTTTTTCTGGAGAGGATAGGCGACAAGTTTCTGGTATTGAAAAACTTTCGCGAGAAAATGCCCCGGCAGGCCCATGAATTCGGTATGTATCTTCAGGGAAACTGGTACCTCCTGTCGGCCACTGAAAAGGCGTTTTCGCAGGAAGGAGGGGTAGCGGCACTTGACGTTGCGATCCTTCAGGAAAACATCCTAGGGCCGGTTCTGGGGATCGAGAATCCACGAACTGACAAGCGAATCGCCTTTATAGGCGGCTCCAGGGGCGCCGCCGGTCTGGAGGGAATTGTAGAAAATGATGGATTTGCCGTTGCCTTCTCCCTTTTCCCTCCGACCGTTGAAAAAATGATGGAGGTTGCTGATGCCGGGATGACGATGCCGCCCAAGTCCACTTGGTTTGAACCGAAGCTGCGGAGCGGCTTGTTTGTTCATCTTATCGATTAACTATGAGTGGCAATTCTTTTAAACTGGAAGGGGAAAAGATAGATCCGATACTCGCCGGCCGTCTCCAAATCATTCAGCGGGAGCGGGGTTATCGTTTTTCGCTTGATGCCCTTTTGCTTGCCCATTTTGTCAAGCTGCAAACCGGCGATGACGTTATTGAACTGGGCACTGGAAGCGGGATTGTCGCGCTTATCCTGGCGCAGCGTTTCGGTATTGGGCGGATTCTGGGGATCGAGATTCAGGAGCAGTTTGTTTCTACCGCCCGCCGTAATGTTTCCCTAAACGGGCTGGCCGATAAGGTTGAAATCCGTCGGGGGGACGTCCGGTTCCCTGAATCCATCTGTCTGCCGCGGTCGTTTTCCGTTGCGTTGTTCAATCCTCCCTACCGCCGGATGCACTCAGGCAGAATAAATCCCGATTCGGAGAAGGCTGCCGCCCGGCATGAAATCTTCGGGACGGTTGAGAATTTTATCATCGCCGCCGCCTACGCCCTGCGTCCTGGAGGACGGATGTATGCAATCTACCCCGCAACCAGATTGGCCGAGCTGATAACGCGGATGAGGGCCTCCCGGATCGAGCCCAAAAGGCTGCAACTCGTTTACTCCCGCCCCGGCGCCAAAGCGGTTTTTGTTCTTGCAGAGGGGACAAGGGGGGGGAAAGAGGGACTGGAAGTTTTACCGCCGCTTTTTATTTATGAGGCAAGAGGGGGATATACCGCCGCGATAAACGAGATATTCAGGGACCTTGCCTCCGTTGAATCTCCCGGCGACGACTGATTTCACGGATCATTGCCTTGGCAATTGCCTCCCGGAGTTCCGGATCCCCGATGGCGGCGAGGCTCTTTTCCATCATTTGCCGATCCCGGGCGGGAAGCTTCTGCATGACGAAATCAGGGGGAATCCGGTCAGGAACGGAGGAGCGGCCTTCAGGGAGTTCCCCTATGGAGAAAAAAAGCCGCCGAAATTCATTCTTGCCGGACAGTTCGTTGAGTTTGGACAGGATCTCTTCCTTGAGAAACTGCAGTTGATGGAGCCAGGCAGGAGTGGAGGTCAGCACGTACAGGGAGCCCCGCCTGAGGTTTTCGGGAAGGGTGTGCGATGCGATCTGGGGGCCAACGGCGCGTTCCCACATATCCACAAGACGATGGTCGGTCCTTTTATGGGGAATGTCCATTTTCTTGAGAACCTTGTGAAGGATATCCCCCAGCGGTTCCGGTTTCTTGGATAAAGTCCGCTTGCGCATGGGTTCTTTTCTCACGTTTTGCGGTCGCCGGTCAAGAGGCAGTGTGGCTGTTTGCCAGGAGTGAAACAATATTTTTCTTGACCTACCGATGGTCGCCGGGTTAGCAGAGACCTGCTTTTTATTTGCGGTCATAGTATATCATTTTTCTAAGGGCGGGGAATCGGTGTTGTTTGGGAGAATTCGGCCGACTTATCGGGAAATATTCAGATTACAAAACGGAAATTGCTGGTTATATTGAAAATTAAGAAATTTTCGGGATCGAAACGTGACTGACAGGTTTCAGAAGCAGAGATTGAAGATGGTTGATCTCCAAATCAGGAGGAGGGGGATATCCGATCAGCGGGTGCTGAAGGCTATGGAAAAGATACCCCGTCATCTCTTCATCGCGGAAGGTTTGCGTGATCAGGCCTACAGCGACAATCCCCTTCCCATTGAAAATCAGCAGACAATTTCGCAACCCCATATCGTAGCCCTGATGTCGTCAGCGCTGGGCCTGACCGGGAAGGAAAGAGTGCTGGAGATCGGAACCGGTTCAGGTTATCAGACGGCGGTTCTTGCCGAATTGACCGAACGGGTTTTTTCCATCGAACGTATTGCCGCTTTGGCAACCGGGGCAAGAAGGGTTCTTGACGCCCTCGATTATTACAATGTTGCCATCCGGGTTGGCGACGGTACCCTCGGATGGCGCGAGGAATCTCCCTTTGCGGCTATCCTCGCCACTGCAGGCGCCCCGCGGTTGCCCAGACTGTTAATCGAGCAATTGGCCATCGGCGGCCGCCTGGTGATTCCTGTGGGTGGGCACAGTTCCCAAACACTGCTTAGATTGACCAGGCTGTCGGATGACCCTGAAGATTTAAAGCAGGAAGAACTCTGCGGGTGCCGGTTTGTAGATCTGATTGGGGAGGACGGATGGAAAAACTGAAAGCAGGCCGTTGCGGTTCTATTTTTCCTTCGGAGAGATGGGGCGCCATCCCCATTTATCTGCTTGCGTTCATTGCAATTTCCTGCCAGGGGTTACCCTTCAGGGAAGCCGGTCCGAGCGGTGTTTATCACCGGGTAAAAAGCGGCGAGACCCTCTCTGCCATTGCCAAAGCCTATCATGCCGATCTTCAGAACCTTGCCGAGGTTAACAATATAATGAATCCTTCCCTGCTTGAGAAGGACAGTGTTATCTTTATTCCCCATGCTCAGGAGGTTATCGACGAAATAGAGATTATCTCCCGCTCCCGGGAAAAAAAAGGAAAAATTGCCGTAGATGATTCTGCAGTTGAAAAGAACGGCGCGCCTGCAAGCAATGCCGCCGAGAAGCGGAATGCCGGAAAAAAGGTCGGGGTTGATCAAAAGAAGGGGAGACAGGCTGCCCGCAGCGTATTCAGGCAAGAGACCATATATCCATCGCAAAAGGCCGCCAGGGAGTCCTCGCTTCCCCAGGATTCGGGAAAGGGGACAGGGGCTGATGGCGTTGCTAAGCAGATGAAGACATTGGAGAAAAATGAAAAACAGGGACAGGTGAGTTTTAATAAAAGCATGTTTATCTGGCCGTTGCGGGGGAAGGTTGTCTCTTTTTTCGGCGTGCAGCCCAGTGGCATGTTTTTCAACGGTATCCGGATTGCGGCCCCTGAGGGAGCAGCTGTTGCTGCTGCCGGGGACGGGATAGTTATCCATTCAGCCTTTCTAAAATATTATGGCGAGACGGTAATTATCCAGCATGCTGACGATTATGCATCGGTTTATGCCAATCTGGAAGTCCGCGTCGCCGGATTGAACGCGCGTGTGAAAAAGGGCGACCGGATCGGTTCTATCGGTAACGTCTCAGGGAAAGGTGATGCGTCTCTCCATTTTGAGATCAGAAATAAAAATAAGGCGAGAAATCCCCTTTTTTTCCTTCCTTGAAAACGTAGTTTAATGTTCTCAAAACGTAGTTTAATTTTTTCAAAACGTAGTTTAATGTTCTTAAAACGAAAAAATAATTTTCAAAAATCGAAAAAAGCCCTATCCGATATGCCAATTGCCAACCTCTGACGGTTGCCTCTCCGGGGGTGCCGGGTTCTCGAAACATCGCGAATAGCATTGACTATTCTCAAAATATCTGTTACCATCACCCTCCAAAACTAAACACTATGGGTGCAAAAATGTTCAATGTTGGCGATTTAGCGGTATATCCGGCACAGGGAGTGGGAATCATCGAGGCGATAGAGAACAGGGATGTCGGAGGGGCCAAGCAGAAGTTCTACATAATGAAGATTATGAGCAACGGGATGAAAATCATGATTCCCCTCGATGGCGCCCAGACTGCCGGGCTGCGCAGGTTGATCAAGGAGAAGGAGATTCCCAAGATATACGAAATTCTGAAAAACAGGGATTTTACGATTGACAAGCAGACGTGGAACAAAAGGTATCGGGAATATCTTGAGAAAATAAAGACTGGTTCGGTATTTGAGGTAGCCCGGGTGCTGCGGGATCTTTGCGTTCTTAAAATCGACAAAACCCTCTCTTTCGGAGAAAGAAAGATGATGGATACGGCCAAAGGTTTGCTGATAAAGGAAATTTCCATTGCGGCAAACGCCGAGGAGTCAAAGATCGAGGCTGATATAAATACGATCTTTACCGTACAATGAAACTTTATTCCGGCTGTCCATTGGCAGAGCGTTTCCCTTTGAAGGGGGGTGAGCACCACTGATTGTAAAGGCGATACTGATTATTTTGTGTTCTTTGAGCGGCTATTTCATCGCCTATCACAGCTATTACGACTGGTGGAAGTGGATTGTCGGCGTTTTTGTCGGAGCGCTTGCGGCGGCACTGGTAATTCAGATTGAGAAGGTCGCCCGCCGAGTCTCGCTGCGGGTTATCCTGGGCGGCGTTGTTGGCATGCTGATTGGTCTTCTGATTGCTTTCTTACTTGCCTATGGGTTAAATTTCGTCAGTAATATCATGGAAAATCGCCAGGTTGTCCCCTGGATTTACACGCTTCTCACCGCGGCGCTGGGGTATATCGGGCTGGTTCTCGGTTCGCAGAAGGTCGAGGAAGTAAGCATGTTCGGCTGGGGACCGGCTAAGGAGATCAGTGATTACCGGATACTGGACACCAGTGTTATCATAGATGGCCGGATTGCCGATATTGCCGATACCGGTTTTTTGGAGGGCAATCTGATTGTTCCCCGCTTTGTACTCGATGAACTCCAGTATGTTGCCGATTCCGCCGATTCCCTCAAAAGGGCGCGCGGTCGGCGGGGGCTTGACATCCTTAACCGGATGCAGCGCAGCAGTGGGATTTATATCGATGTCGTCGACCATGATTTTCCGAAAATCAAAGGGGTCGATTCTAAGCTTGTAGCCCTCGCGAAAAAAACTAACGGCAAAATTATCACCAATGATTTTAACCTCAACAAGGTCGCAGAACTTCAGGGAATCAAGATTCTCAATGTAAACGAACTGGCCAATGCCCTTAAGCCGGTTGTCCTGCCGGGCGAATTGATGACGGTGAAGATAATAAAGGACGGTAAGGAACCGGGGCAGGGGGTTGCGTACCTGGAAGACGGCACGATGATCATTGTCGATAACGCGCAGCGATATCAGGGCGAGAATGTCGAGGCCCTTGTAACCAGTGTTTTGCAGACAACCGCC
>Ga0172368_10003339_pt1 | contig 19577 bp, 11 predicted proteins | sample Lak11m_FD_114540 | JGI IMG/M metagenome (GOLD analysis project Ga0172368, IMG submission 114540) | Freshwater microbial communities from Kabuno Bay, South-Kivu, Congo - kab_022012_11m | ecosystem: Environmental > Aquatic > Freshwater > Lake | place: Democratic Republic of the Congo: South-Kivu...
GCAAAACAGCTGCGAATTGACCGCATCCACGCCAATTTCAACCAGGTCGGGGTAGATCGCGGCGATGTGACCGTCGGAATGAAAAAAGGCGAACTTGCCGGCGGCATGGATCAGCTCGACGTATTCTTTATAGAGCGGTTTAAAAATTTCACGCCAGGTTTTTGGGCGGATGAGCAGGGCGCTGTTGGTGCCCCAGTCATCCATGAACATGATCCCATCTACATTCGAGGTGCACCAGCCGCGGATATCCTCGAGATAATAGGCATGCACCATTTCGATCAAGCTGCGCAGTTCGGCTGGGCCATAAGCCAGATCGGTGAACAGCGCTTCGGTGCCGCGCAGGAACTGCAGCCTTTCGAAGGGGCGGGCGGTGCAGGGTGAGAGGATGAAACGCAGGCTTTGCTCCGCCGCGCGGTTCGCGTGGCTGAAATCGCGCTCGCGCACCAGGCTCCAGGGCGGCTGGAAATGAGCGAGGTCGGCCCAGCTGGCGATGGCAGGCTTCTTCACCTCGCCAACCACGCCCGGCTCACCTAAAAACCAGGTGCTGCCCCATTCATCGACATACGATCCGGCCTGGCGGTAGCGGTCCTGATCGTCGTTGCTTTGACCTGGGCTGAGCTGGATCCCGCCCAGGTCGGGGGGGAATTCGGCCAGCAGTTCGTCCAGTTCATTCTTGCGAAAGAGTCCGACGTATGGCAATGCCCATAGATCGCGCGGGACGCGGTCGGGGTGTTGGAAAGTCAGAGCGGCTTTAACGCGCTCGCGGCTGTTCATGCTGCGCTCCTTATCAGGCGGGATGGCTGAGCATGATTCTACAACAGAATGATCGCTTTCAAAGTGATTGTGCGAAAACAGGTATCAGTCGGTTTTCGCACAATCACTTTGCCCAGGATCTATTCCGCGGTTTGGGTCGCGAAGCGCGCAGTTTTGGCGGGCTGCGTGGAAGTGACTCTCAAAAAACCGATGAACATCAAAATGACGCCAAGCAGTTCGCTGACATACAGCCCATCCGCCAACCCGGCCTTCACGAATGAACCAGCCATAGCCGGGAACATCGCCCCAGCGGCGATTAAAATATTGCCGAGCATGCGGTGCGCCAGGACGCGCTTGCGCCAAAAGAGATAGGCGGAATAGACCGCGCCGCCAACCAGGGTCAGGGTGCCGTAGACGTTCATCAGGATGGTCAGGGCGGTGACGGCGGCACTGCGGATCAGGATGGCTTTGTATTGGCCAGAAACCGGAAGGCTGGGCTGAAATGTTGCAGCGGCGGAAGTGATTGGAGCCATGGCAACCAGCACCACAGCGGTCAGGGAGGCCAGCGCAAGCCCAGCCGTGATGCGCCAGGCCAGGCCCTTTTTACGCACCAGCAGGTGGAGCGTGCCCTGGCCGAGCCAGGCCGCGGTCAGGATTGCGCCGCTCAGATACCAGAGCTTGAGCGCGCTTTCCGAAAAGCTCAGCGAAAGCAGGACTTCGGTGAGTGTGCCCAGGCCGTAGAATACCAGACCAATCGACCAGATCAGAAGGTGCGCGCCGCCGCGCAACAAGTAGCGGCGGAACACGGCGGCGGCAAAGCTAAAAGTGACAGCGGTCGATAGCACTGGGATCGGGTTCATGCGGGCATCCTCCGGAAAAATAAGGTTTTTCGCATCATCTCAAAAAGCCGGGGTGTTGTGTGTGAATTTGGCACAAAGCGCCAAATTCACACACAACTTCACACCTTTTTCTGAGATGGCAGGTTTTTTCACCTGGTTCCATTGTGGGTCTCAAAATTCTGGATAATCGAGAGCAGAATCTCGTCGGTGAACTGGTTGAAGCGGCGCAGCATCGCGGCCCAGGCTATGGGCGAAGCGCCTTGCATGGTTTGATAGGATGCCAAAATGGCTTCCATGACCAGTTTGCGAAAGAAAAGGTAGGCGCGGGCGGCTTCGCTCATGGCCAGATTGTGCTTGCGGCTGCGGGATGCGTATTCATACCCAATCACTTCTGCCTTTGGATAGCTGCTTTCATCCGTAGAAGCCAGATAAAACAGAATGGCATGCGCCAGCGATCGACCGGAGGCCCGGTAGTGTTCGCGGGTCTCCTCGTCGAGGTGGTTGTACCAGTGCTCGGTTTCCATTGACTGGTTTTGCATCTGGCTGCGCACAGCGTGCAGAACCTGGTCGAGAAGAGCGTCGATGTCAAGCGTTTCACCCGCGTTGCGCGACGTTTTCCAGGTTTCTACTTCGTCGGTACGATAGCGCCGGTGGCCGCCCTGGGTCAGGTGGACGGGCAATTTCCCCTCATCTGACCACTTGCGGACAGTGCTGGGGTGAACGCCGAGCAATTCGGCCGCACCGCTTAAACTCAACCAATCTTTTTTCATGTGAATGGTCTTATTCTATGCAACATTCCCGAAACAGGAATAGAGATTTCAGTAGATTCGCGATTAACATCCGGTAACAAAATCTGCCATGCGCAGAGCGGCGGGGTTTGAAGAGCTGCTTAAATGACAAAAATGGGTATCATCTCAGAAAAAGGGGGTAAGTTGAGTGTAAATTTGACGCCAAGCACCAAATTTACACTCAACACCCCTACTTTTTGAGATGATACAAAAATGGCGCTCGCCGCCATTTTTGTCATTTAAGCGAAGTATGCTCTTACAGTAAGGACAGGGATTACTTGTTCTTCCCGTTATTGTCGTCGCCTTTGCCGTTATTGTCGTTGCCGCCGCCCGGATTATCCTTTGAGGGCGGGTTTTTATCGGGGGTAGTTTTCGGCTGCGGGGTTTTGTCGGGTTTGTTGTTTTCCAGGCCCGGGGGAGTGCGTTTGGTAGCGGACTGTTTGATGACGCCCCAACCGCTGCCAGCCTGTTTCTGCGCGAATACATCGCTGACCGGCCCGTCATACAAAGCTGATAGCTCATAGGCCAGGTCAATTTCGCCGAACCCATAACCTTTGCAGAACCAATCCATGATTTCAGCATAGGGCACGCCCCACTGCTGGGCAAGCGCTTCGCCGGCCGGGTTAGGCTGGTCAGTCGCTTCGCATCCGTTGCGCGCGCTGTTCTGGGTCGGTTTAGTGGACGGCGTGCCAGCAGGCTGCGGGGTCTTTTCCGCTTTGGGGGTGTGCTGCGGTTGACGGCTGGGCTCCATTTGGCCAGGGGGCGTGCGGCTCGGATTGGGCTTCAATGCGCTGTCCTGAACAGGCTGCGCGGGCGCGCCGCCCGGGTTTGGCTCGCCCAGCCGGTCGATGGAGATGGCCATCAAGCTGCCATTTTGCTGGCTGACAAAAGGCACTTTGACAATGTCGTTCACATTGACAGTGGCGGTGAGATCAGTCGCGTTTTCGATGAGAACAGGCTTGCCAGAAACAATCAAGCTCGAACCGTTGACCTGCTCCACGCTGCCGGTGAAGTAGCCGCCGGGTTCTTTGATGTTTGCGTTAACGATTTGGTCAGCGATGTAGGAACCGTCGTACTGGATCCGTCCCAATACAGACACCCAATCGCCCGGTTTAAAATCAGTTTCCGCGGATTGCGGCGCAGCGGCGGCAAATGTGACGCCATTAACCGTCCATTGGTCGCCCTGGATCGCGCTGATCTGACCTTGAACAAAATATTCAAAGGCCGGGGGCAGCAGGTTTTGCCCGGGGCTGGAGATCGTTGCCTGCCCGGCATGCAGGAAGACCTGCATATTGAACTGCCGGACTTCAACCTCGCCGCGTGCCACCGCGAAGCGCGAGGTGCGGTTGGCGCCGACGACCACGTTGAACATCGCGCCGCGCCCTGCCGCTTGACCGGATGGGGTTAAAACTTCATACATACTGCCATCGTCGTTCATTGTTTCGACGGCGTGATAGGTCTGGCCGGAAAACTGCTGCATTTGCACCTGCACGCGCTTGCCGCGCAGCGGGTTGTAACCGCCGTCCAAACGGGTCAGGAGCACTTCACTGTTGGGCCCAAGCGAGGCCTGGCTGCCGTCGTAAAAGCGCAGCACAGCGGTGGAATCGCTGCGGGTGCGCAGGCGCGCGCCTTCTTCAACGGTATCGCCGTTGCTCATCACGCCCCAGCTTCCACTCCCATCTGGCGCGGACGCTTCGACGATCCCGAAAACGGCGTCAAAGCTTGCCTGGCGGATACCCTGCAGGGCTGACAGGTACGACAGCAGTGAGGCGGTCACGGCGATCACAACTACCAGGACTAAAGAGGCAGCGGTGAAAGCATGGGGGGCCAGGCGGCGTAAAAGCGCGGGTGGGGGTTTGGGAACGGGAGCCGCCTGAAGGACGGTTTGGGCTGCTGTCTGTAAATCCTGACGCTGCTGCCTGGCAGTGGCAGGCGGCAAGCTGGGGTGTGAAATCGAACGGGCATGCTCGGCGAGAATCAAGAGATCGCTCAGATCGCGATGCTCTTCTGGCAGGCTGGCGAGCACCTGGCTCAACGGCTTGCCAGCTTCAATCTGCTGCAGGTAGGTTTGAAGTTTTTCTTCCGGTTTCATAGACCACTTCCCTCGTGGCTACCTGTCCTCGCATTACTTCTAAAGCGCTGCGTTGAAGATCGATGACCGAATTTTCACTCGTGTGCAGCATGCTGGCCGTCTGCGCCAGCGGCAGTCCCGCCACAAAACGGATCAGGAAGACATCCTGTTGTTCTTCGCTCAAATTCTTCAGCGCATCCACCAGACCATGCGGATCCAACTCAGCTGCACCGGTCCTGGATGGGCTGGCTTTGGGCCAGTTTCCAACAGGGTTGTCCGCAGACCGGGATGGTTTGCGGCGTGTATACGCATTCACTTGTTTGCGGGCGATTTGAAACAGCCATCCTTGAAATTCTGGCGAGCCACCTTTGAACTTGGTGAGAGTCCGCAGCATTTCAGCAAATACAGCCGAAGTGATGCTCTCAGCGGTCAGCGCGTCTCCAATCCGGTAATAGGCGTAGCGAAAAATCCATTGATTGTATTACTCAAACAATGCCGCTACCGCTTGTGGGCTGCCAGCCCGCGCTTGACCGATCAGTTCACCCTTTCCAGCACTCTGCACTATTTCAATTATATAACAACAGTTGAGCGAAAAATCGGTTTTAATATGATATTGATCTACAAGCGCTCTCTCATAGAAAGCAGGCGGGTGAGTGCCCCCCCTTGGATTGAGCGATTGCATCGACAACTTCATCGAAGGAATTCGAAGAATTGTGTAACGAAAATGTCATCTTGTGGTCCGCACTAAATCGGAGAAATATGCTATAGTTAATCAGCCACGAGCTCTGGGTGCGAAGGGGTTAGTTTGCTTTAGATGACGGCCATGCTTAAGCGCTTGGTTATGGCGGCTTTTATGATCCTCATGCTTGCAGGAGGCTTGTTTGTTGCCGCCGGTCGCCCGCCAGCCCCGGCCTCGGCGGAAGACAGCCCGCCTTCAGGGCGCAGGGCAGTTTTGGATGTGCCGTATTCCGTGTATGGCTGGTGGTTGGTGCGTTATTCAAACAATGCGATCCTGTGCGCTTTAAAGGTTGAGCATGAGGGGGTGCCGGAGGCCGGCGAAGTGGAAGCGCAGTGCGGCAGCAAGATTGCCGCGGACTGGCTGAAGAGTAAGCCGTGCAATTTCGCGGAAACCGCGGTCAACAGCTGCCCTGGTTTGTATTTTATTGAGCGCGGCGTGGAAGAGAAACAGCGCAAGGTGGAGGTGGATTTGCCGCTGCCATCCGTCTGGATCGAGGTGGAAGACTGCAATCCCCCGCCAGGCGAGCGTAAGTGCACCACGTTGCCCACCCTGGTGCTGCGTGGGCAGGAGCCGCTGCCCAATGAAACGATCCTTTCGATCCAGGGCACGATCGATGGGCAGCCGTTCAGCTGCCCAGGTCAAGTGTGCCGCCTGCCAATGCAGCCGACCGCGATGGAAGGCGTCGCGATGGAATTTTGGGCCGACTCCAGCTACGGCGACACGACCGAACGCTACACCGCCAAGATCCGCCTGATGCCCTGGGGCGACTTTATGAACCCGGATGTCAGGACGTCGGCCGCTCGAACATGGTACCTGGATGCGCTTAGCAGTCAGTGGACTGGCGGCGAACTGGCTAGCTGCTCCGCCACCTGGCAGGTGTTTCCGGGGCTGGGCGGCCCGCCCGAGTGGCTGAGTTCGCCGAACAGTATTGACGATCTGCGCAGCGAGACCGGTTATTATTATCTGGCGGCGCAGCTGATCAACAACGGCATGGTCGATGCCGCCAGCTGCCAGGACGGCGGGCTGCAGTCAGCCAACGTGGCCAGTGTGTGCGGCGTGGAACTGGCCAGGCCGCTGCTGGTGGAATGGCAGAACCGCTTCGACGAAGATATCCTTAAGACCTCGGCCGAAACGGGCGTCCCGGCGCGGCTCTTGAAAAACGTATTCGCGCGTGAAAGCCAGATCTGGCCGGGAATCTTCACGACCTACAAAGAAGCCGGCTTGGGCCAGCTGACCGAAAAAGGGGCTGACACCGTGCTGCTGTGGAACACAACCTTTTTTGACCAGTTCTGCCCGCTGGTGTTAAGCAAACCCTACTGCGAAAAAGGTTTTGCCAACCTGGAAGCCCCCGAACAAAATTTGCTGCGCGGGGCGCTGGTGCACCAGGTCAATGCGTCTTGCCCGAACTGCGTGACCGGCATCGATATCTCGCGGGCCAGTTTCTCGGTGCGCGTTTTTGCCGAGGGGCTGCTGGCGAACTGCGAGCAGGTTGGGCGGGCGATGCGCAACATCACCGGCCTGGAACCGGGGCAGACGACCAGCTACGAAGACCTGTGGCGTATGACGCTGGTCAACTACAACGCGGGGCCGGGCTGCCTGGGTATCGCCTTAAACGAGGCGCTGGCGGCTTCGGAGCCGCTGGATTGGCAGCACGTCTCCAGTCATCTGGAACCAGCCTGCCAGCCAGCGATCGGCTATGTGCAAGATATCAGCTCGGTCTTGAAGATCGCGCCCACCCCAACACCCTGGCTGAACAGCGGCCCGCTGCCGGTGGTGGAACTGCCGCGCGTCGATGTCACGCCAACGGCTCAGCCCACCGGGTTGGTGCGCACCCCGACTCCTACGCCAGGCGCAACCCAGGCCGCCACGCCCACAGCTCAGCCAACCGGCAACCCAACCCCCACCGCGACGTTCGCGCCGTAAGCTTAGAAACCAGCCCGGCGCGGGAAGCCTGGCCCAGACAGGCGGACTTTGGCCGGGTCTTTCGGCCAGACGCCAGCGATGACTGCGCCGCAGTTTGGGCAGGTGCCTGTGGGGGTCAGCTGATAGGTCTTGATCACGTAGCCGCGGCGCTGGATCAGACTGGTCTGGCAGTGCGGGCAAAGCGTATCTTCCAGGCTGCCCACACGGCCAGGCAGGTTGCCGGCGTAGACGTAGCGCAGCCCGGCCTCCTGGCCGATCTCGGCGGCGCGCTGCAGGGTGGCGGGCGGCGTGGGTGGGGTGTCCTCCATCTTGTAGTCGGGATGATAAGCGGTGACGTGCCAGGGGATATCGGGCGAGACCGAGACCAGGAAGCGGGCAGCGTCCCACAGCTCGGCATTTGAATCATTGAAGCCGGGCACGACCAGGGTGACCACCTCCACCCACAGACCCAACTCACGCGCCAGGCGGATTGTGTCGAGGACGTGCTGCAGGACACCGCCCAGGCGGCGGTAGTTTTGATCCTGCATCGATTTCAGGTCAATTTTGTAGGCGTCGAGATGCGGGCGCAGAAAGTGCAGGGCTTCGGGGGTAGCGTTGCCGTTGGAAACAAAGGCGGTCAGCAGTCCCAGGCGGCGGGCCGGTTCGAAGATGGCGGCGGCCCACTCGGCGGTGATCAGTGGCTCGTTGTAGGAGGAGACCACGACCGAACAGCCAGAGTACTGCGCATAGCCGGCGAGCTGGGCCGGGTTGACTTCCTGGATGGTGCTGCGCGCGCCCTCCGAGGCCGGGTCGCGCAAGGCCTGCGAGGTGTACCAGTTCTGGCAGTAGGCGCAGTGGAAGTCGCAGCCAAGCATGCCGAAGGTCAGCGCATCGCTGCCAGGCAGCAGGTGGGCAAAGGGCTTTTTCTCGATCGGGTCCACCTGGGCGGCGGCAACATAACCCCAAGGTGCGTACAGTTCGCCTTCACGGTTGAAACGCAACTGGCAGATGCCGCGCCGCCCGGCATGAACCAGGCAGCGGTGGGCGCAGGCCAGGCAGCGCACATCTCCGCCCGGCAGTTTTTCGATCAGCCCTGCGGGGGCGGTCAAACGGTCGATCCGGTCGGCTAAAGCGCTCATAGGTAGATGATCCCCAGGATGACCAGCCCGACCAGGGTGACCAGGGCCAGGCTGTGGAAGAACACGTAGCGCAGCAGCTCGCCTTCGGCGCCGGTCTGCCCGGCAGCGGCCGCCCCAACCACGATGCTCTGCGTGTTGACCATTTTGCCCATCACGCCGCCCGAGCTGTTGGCCGCGGCCATCACGGCCGGGTCAAAACCGAGCTGCCCGGCGGTAATGCGCTGCAGCGAGCCAAACAGGACATTGGACGAGGTGTCGGAACCGGTGATGGCGACCCCCAGCCAGCCCAGCAAGGCGCCGAAGAAGGGATAGAGCGGGCCGGTGCGGGCAAAGGCCAGCCCCATCGTGCCATCCATCCCGGCGTAGCGCGCCACGAAGCCGATCGACATCATGGTCAGGATGGTCAGCAGGGAATAGCGCACCCTGGTGAAGGCGGCGGCGTAGGCGCGCAGCAGTTCGGCCGGTCGCAGGCCCATGCCCAGACCGGCGAGCAGCGTGGCGACCAGGATGCCGGTGCCCGAGGCCGAAAGCCAGGCCAGGTCAAATACGGCAGGCTGGGCCTGGGGGGCGGGCAGGACGGGCGGCATGCGCAGAACCAGGCCGTCGAGATAGGGCACGTGGATTTTGATCAGGCTGAAGGAATCGAGCCAGGTTTTGACCTGCGGCAGGCCCCAGACGAACAAGACCAGGCTGAGCAGCAGCCAGGGCGCCCAGGCGCGCAGGGCAGCGCGGCCAGAAACTCCGCCATCTGCCGGGTCTTGGGCGGCGTCGCCAGGGAAACGCCAGACGCGGGCGGGTTTCCATGCGCGCAGGAAAATAGCCAAAGCGGCCAGAGAGCACAGCGAGGAGACGATGTTGACCAGCCAGGGGCCATGCAGCAGGGCCACCAACAGCTGCGCCGCGCCAAAGATGCCGCCCGCCACCAGCAGGGCTGGCCAGATCTCGAAGGCAGCGCCCAGGCCACACAGGGCCGCCACCAGCCAGAAGGGGATCAGCAGGTCAAAGAAGGTCATTTGAATGGCTACATTGGCGGTCAGGGCGCGCAGGTCAAGCCCGGTGACGGTCTGCAGGGCGACCAGGGGCGTGCCCAGGCCGGCATAGGGTACGGGAGCAGTGTTGGCGATCAACGACAGCCCGGCGGCGGGCAGGGGCGGAAAGCCCAGCCCGACCAGGATCGAGGTGGACACGGCAACCGGCGTGCCAAACCCGGCCGCGCCTTCCAGGAAGGCGCCAAAACAAAACGCGACCAGCACCAGCTGCAGGCGCCGGTCGCGCGTGACGGCGGTCAGGCTGCGCTGCAGGACCTGGAACAAGCCTTTTTCTTCGGTCAGTCGGAAGAGGAACATCAGATTGAGGATGATCCAGCCGATGGGCAGGAAACCGTAGGCCATGCCGTACAGCGCGGCGGCCGCGGCCAGCGGGACGGGCATGCGGTAGACGAACAGCGCCACCAGCAGGGCGGAAATCAGGCCGATCCAGGCGGCGACGTGCGCTTTGAGGCGCAGCAGGCCCAGGCTGGCCAGCAGCAAGACCGCTGGAAGAAAGGCGGCCAAAGCGGAGAGAATCGGTTGGTGGAGAGGGTCGTAAATTTGCTGCCAGGGCATAGGATTAATTGAGAAAGTTGTGCAAGCCGGCGGCGCGCGCTTCAACGAAAGCTTTTTGCACTTCGTCTGAGCGCACCGGGCGATTGATTGCGGCGATCGCCGCGCTGCGGTAGGCCGGGTGATACTGGTCCATCAGGTTGAGGGCGGTGTCCGGTGACAATTCGGCGCTGATGAACCGCAGGATGCCGCGCGTGCCGGCCTGCTGGTTGGGCAGCACCAGGTGGCGAATGATCAGCCCGCGGCGGGCCAGCCCGTCCGCGTCAAGGGCAAGCGTTCCCACCTGGCGCTGCATTTCACGCACGGCGGCGCGGTTGACAGCCGGGTAATCTTTGCTGCCTGACAGCTGCCTGGCAATGGAGGCGTCATTGAATTTCATGTCGGGCAGGTAGATATCGATTACGCCGTCGAGCAGGCGCAAAGTGTCCAGACTGTCGTAGCCGCCGGTGTTGAAGACCACCGGCAGGTTCAGCCCGGCTCGCGCCGCGATCACCAGGGCGGCCAGGATTTGGGGTACGACGTGTGAGGGCGTGACCAGGTTGATGTTATGACAGGCGCGCGCCTGCAGCTCCAGGAAAACCCCGGCCAGCTCTGCCGGTTCCACCAGCCGGCCGGCATCCGCCTGGCTGATCTCAGCGTTCTGGCAGAAGATGCAGTGCTGGTTGCAGCGGCTGAAGAACACCGTGCCCGAGCCCGCGCTGCCGCTGAGCACGCGCTCTTCGCCGTGGTGGGGGAAATACTCGGCCACGCGGGCCAGCGCACCGGTCCGGCAGACGCCCAGCTTGCCTTGCAAGCGGTTGGCGTGGCACTGGCAGGGGCAAAGGGTGCAGTCGGCCAGCCTGGCCCAGGCCTGTTCGGCCCGTCTTTCCAGCTCGCCCGATGCGAGCAAAACCTGGCAGCCAAGCGGGGTGGGCGTGTCCAGCATGGGCTTATACCTCCCACAACCTGTCTTCGGAGGAATCATCCTGGGCGGCGCGCGTCCCCGTACCTGCCAGCAGGTTGTCCAGGTGGATGCCCTCGAACCAACGGAAAAGGGTGATCCGGTCGGGGTCGGCGTTGTCCAGCTGGTACAGCTCGCCGGTCTGCTGGTAGATTTCGTACAGCAGCTCGCGCATGTTAGCGATCCCGCCGGCTGCTTCGGGGTCGGGCATGAACAACAGGCAGGTTTGCTGGGCGGGCGCAACCAGCATCCCCGCCAGGGGCTCGCTGGCCTGGACCAGCTCCGCGGCCAGACGGACCGGGTTGGCATGGATGTAGCCGGTGAAGCTGGTGATCGTGTTGCTGGACAGGGCCGCTTCGATCTGAGGCGCGAGTTGATATTCCAGCAGACGCTGCAGCAGGCTCGCTGTCTCTGCCGGGCTGCGAGAAGTGTCAGCCAGGTCTGGACAGGCGAGCGGCTGGCCAGGGTCCTGCACGGGCACGCTGAGCTGGATGGGATCCTGCGCGGCAGACGGGGGCTGGATGGCTGCGAGACAAGCCTGGACCTGATTGAAGACAAGATCCTGCACCCGGTTCTGGATGGCGCGGACCAGGCGTTCTTCCCCGCCCTTATCGACCACGATGGCCTGGCAGCGCACGCCGCGTTCAAACTGCAGCTGGCGGTCGAGCGTTTGGAAGTTGTCCAGGGCGCGGTTGTACAGGCTGGCCGGGTCGAGGGCCAGGGCCTGGGCATAGAAGCGGTAAAGTTCGAGCAGTTTGAGGGTCAGGCTGAGCATAAGCCGGGCAGCCTGGCGAGCAGCCCCCAGCCAGGCCTCTCGCTGTTGGAAAGCGGCCTGCACGCGCAAGATCTGTTCGTGTCGGGTCTGGGCTTCTTCCAGGCGTTTGGGAAACAGGCGCGACAGGCCGGAGGCGCGTTTTTGGTCCAGGTCGCGGCGGGCTTCGTCAATCGCCATATGCAGGATGGGGGCTTTGGAGTGGTCGCCGCTCTCGCGCAAAGTTTCTTCGGCCTTGGCGAGGTCGCTCAAATAGTTATTCAGGATCAATTCGAGGCGCGGCAGGTATTCGGATGGGCCAAACGGGCTCTCGCCCAGGCGCTGGGCGCGGTCGGCCAGGGCCTTAGCGAAGGCTTGGAAATGCGCTTTGACCAACACGTGAATCTCGGCGGGCAAATCCAGGTTGAAAAGGTGCTTCGCGCCGCCCTGGACGCCGCAGACCACCCGGTTCCAGCCGGCGGCATCGCGTTTGGCCAGGCGCTCGACCCAGTCCTTACGCATGACCGTGGTCAGCCCGGCCTGGTGCATCACGTCGTCCAGTACGCCGGATTCGATATAGCTGCCCAGCCAGTGTTCGACATCGCTGTAGGGGTCGCTGGGGACCAGAACGCGGGCGGGTTCCAGCCCTTCGGGGCGCTGGCTGCCCGGGTTGAGACTCAGCGGCAGGAAGTTTTCGACCAGCCCCAGGATGGCGCGCTGCACGCCAGTCTCGGTGAGCAGGCGGGTGGGGCGGGTCAGCGCGCGCAGGCCAAAGGTGCTGAAGACTTTGCCGTGCTGGCGCGCCTGCGGGTCGAGCATATTGCTGGCGAAGATCGGCGCGGCCTGGTCGTCCAGCTGGCAGAGGATGCCCTCCGCGGCGGCTGGGATCACGCTCAGCTCAGCCGGGCCGCCCAGCACCTGGCTATCGATCAATTGCAGGGTGGTGAAGGGGGCAGCGGTAAGGTGGGCAGGCGGCCCATTGGGAGGCTGGCCGGGGTAGAGCGGCAGCCCTTCGCCCCAATCGTTTTTGGCCTGGATGCCTGCCAGCTCCCTGAGCACGGTCTGATTGCGGCGGGCGTGAACGGGGGTGAGTTGAATGGAGTTTTGGAAGGCGTCCGGGGTAATTAAGACGGCGTGCACGGCGCCCGCCCCATGCTGGCGGCAGAGTACGGCGAAATCCAGCAGCCAGGCCGTGCCGGTCAGGCCGAAACTGGATGAGACCAGAAACACGCTGGATCCGCGCGCCTGGGTGGGCAGCGCTTCGGACAGGCTGCGCAGGACACTTGACCCGGCCATGCCCTGGGCCAGGTCATCCAGCAGCAGCTGGCGGGCGGCGCGGCGGGAAGCGGGCGGGGGGGCTCCGGCCGGACCCAGGCGGCAGACGCCTGGCTCGGGGCTGGCCGCGGACCGGTCGAAGGCCAGCAGGCGCAGCGGGCCGGGCTGCGAGTTCTGCGAGCCCAGCGAGCCCAGCGAGCCCAGCGAGCCCAGGCGCATTTCGATGCGCCGGATAACCTGGTTGCCGCTGCCGCCCAGGCCGATCACCAGCCCACTGGCGGTCATACGGCAATCACCTTGCCGCGCTTGATCACGGTTTGGACCAGGTTGCTGCCGAACCGGTAGGCCAGGTGGCGGTAGTCGGGCACGCAGAGGATCACCAAGTCGGCCTGTTTGCCCGGTTCAAGCGAACCAATCTGTGCATCCAAACCGATGGCGGCGGCGGCGTTGATGGTGGCGGCGGCCAGGGCTTCGGCTGGGGCCAGGCGCAGGTAGCGGCAGGCCAGGGCGATGACGAACTGCATATTTTCGCACCAGGCGGTGCCGGGGTTGAGGTCGCTGGCCAGCGCCAGCAGGCCGCCCGCTTCAATGATCGCGCGGGCCGGGGTGTACTCGCTGTGGCCCAGACCAAAGGGTGTACAGGGCAGTGCCACCGCGGCAGTCCGGCTGGCAGCGAGCGCGGCGATATCGGCCGGGGAGGTCTTGACCAGGTGGTCGGCCGAGACGGCGCCCAACTGGGCTGCCAGGTCTGCCCCGCCCAGGTTGTCGAACTCATCGGCGTGAATCTTGAGCGGGAACCCAAGATCGCGCGCGGTTTCGAGGATGCGGCGCGACTGGGCCAGGTCGAACGCGCCGGTTTCGCAAAAGACGTCGACAAAGGGCAAAGGCCGGGATGGCGCGCGCTGACGCCACCAATCTCGCATGGCGGGCAGGATTTCGGCGCACAGGCGCGTGACGTAGCCGTCTGGTTCGGCGCGGTGTTCAGGCGGCACGGCGTGAGCGCCCAGAAAAGTCGGTACGATTTGCAGCGGACCTTCTTCGTCCAGGGTGAGCAGGGCGTCAAGCTGGCTGAGCTCGCTGTCCAGATCGAGACCGTAACCGCTTTTGGCTTCGGCAGTGGTGGTGCCGTGGGCGAGCATGGTTCTGGCGCGCGCGCGGGTCTGCGCCAGCAGGTCGGGCGGCGCAGCGGCGCGGGTGGCGCGCACGCTGGAGAGGATGCCGCCGCCCGCGGCCAGAATTTCGAGGTAGGTTTTGCCCTGCAGGCGCATCTCAAACTCGGCGGCGCGCTCGCCGGCGAACACCAGGTGGGTGTGTGGGTCGACAAAGCCGGGCAGGACGGCCCGGCCGGATGCATCCAAGCGCTCCTCGTGGGGATATTTTGCCAGCAAAGCCGAACTGGGGCCGGTGTCGAGGATCTGTCCGTCGCGCAGCAGGACGGTCCCGTCTTCGATCAGGCCCAGGCGGCCAAACGCTGGTCCGCGCTGCGTGCCGCCTGCCAGGGTGAGGAGTTGGGACGCGGAGTGAATGAGCATATCTTGATTATATGTCAAACACGCGAAGGGAAACCCCGCAACCTCCCTGCCCTAGGGGCGGTAGAGAGTGGGCAGGCCCAGGCGGTAGATATTGAAGGGGGTGTAGGCAGCGGCCTGGACGGCGGCGGCGTTGTGGTTGTTGACCACGCTGAACATCTGGGTGATGACCGGCGAGTCGAGGTTGGGCAGGTCGGCGTAGGCCTGGAAGGTGAATGGCCAGCTGGCGAGGGTGTTGGTCAGGCGCAGGTCTACCCCGGCGGCGGGGGGCACGCCGGACGGCGCGCCGCTGACAGGATGATAGTAATAAAACGAGCTGCCCAGGCTGCCGTCCTGGTTTTCTGCGCCGACGGTGTAACTGTATGCGCCGGGGCTTTGGATGTCTGCGTCCAGCGCGCCGTAGGCGAAGGTGATCTGGTTGGTGCTGTTGTTGATCCAGATCTCAAAGTTGAAGCGTTTGGCGGGCTGGCCGTGCAGGTTCGCGTTGCGCCACTCAATCACAGTGGATGGGCCGCTGACCCAAACCAGCCAGCGCGCGTCGTGGTTGGCGAATTCCAGGTCGGCCCACAGCGGGGCAATGACGTTGTTGGGCAGGCCAGGAGAGGGCAGAAGCGGGTTGTCGGGCGCGGAGGGGATGGCGGTTACTCCGGGCGCGATAAAACCATTGGACGAGATCTTGACGGTCGTGTAGTCCTGGCCCATGTAGTTGAAATCAAACCCGCGTACGCTGAAGACCGTTTCGTCGCAAGCCGCGGATTGGCCGCTGTCTTTGCAATAAGCGGTCAGGTCCAGGCTGGACTGCGAGTAACCCTGGGCATACAGGCTGTCCTCGCCGCTCGGAGCCAGGGAAAACAGCGCGCCGTTGAGGGTTTTACTGGCTGTAAATTTGCGGGTGGCGGGGATATAAGTCAGGCCGCCGGTCTCGGAAGCGTCCTTGTGCTGCAGGGCGGCGGAGAGGTCGCCGGAGAGGGTGAAGGTGGTGTTGGCGGGGAAGGGGTTGGTCAGACGCAGGGTATAGGTCAGCAGTCCGCGGTGGTCTATGCTGGGGAGGTCGGCATGGACATTCAACACGGCCGGGTTTGTGGAAGCGCCGGCGCGCACGGCCACCGGCAGGTAGGCGCTGGTGTAAACCCCGGCAGCATCGTTCCAGACCAGCGAACCAAAGTGCCAGTCGGGCGGGGTCAGGCCAGCCAGGCTGGCGGTGAGGGTGAAGGGTATGCTGGCCCCGGCAGGCAGGGTGACGCTGGCCGGGCTGACGCTCAAGGCCAGGCGATCCTCGCTCGCAAGGGCGGCAGTCCAGGTAACCGTTTGGGCGGTGGTGTTGGTTAGCACGGCGTTCCATGTGCAGGTGCTGACGCAGCTGGCGCTGCTGAAGGAGGTTTTGTCGAAGGTCAGCCCGGCTTTGGATGCGCGGGCGAGGTCGAGACGGCCTGAGCCGGTTTCAAAGGGCGTGGCGAGCAGTTGCCCGGAGCGCTTCTTGACACCCTGGGTGGCGGTGGTGGTCAGGGCGCTTTTGACCTGCTGGGGCGTCCAGGCAGGATGCTGCTGGATGAGCAGGGCCGCAGCGCCGCTGGTCAGCGCGGCGGCCTGGCTGCTGCCGCTCATAAACTCGTACCAGGGGTCGGAGGCGCCGCTGAAGAAGGCGGGCGAGGAGGCGGAGAGGATATTGACCCCCGGGGCGGCGAGGTCGGGTTTGAGGATGTCGGGGTTGCCGTTGGGGCCGGTCGAGTTGAACTGGGCGGTCTGGTCGGCGGCGCTTGGGTCCGTGACCAGGACAGGGGGCGCGTTGAGTTTGTAGGTGACACTCGCCCCCGCGGTTTTGACCGTCTTGAGGAAGCTAAAAAGCGCGTCGCCGCTGGACTGCGGGATCAGGATGGCGGGCAGGCTGGCGTAGAACTGGGTCGCCAGTGAATCGTCATAGGTGATATCGCGGATGACGAGTGCGGCGCCGCCGGCGGTCAGAACGTTGGCGGCCTTATCGCTCAATGGGCATTGGCCGCGCTTAACCACCACGATTTTGCCGGTCAGGACGGCCGGGGCAAAGGAGGTGCTGCAGGCGTACGGGTCAGCGGCCCCCTCCACCTCGAGGTCGATCAGCCCGGCGCTGACAGCCACGTCGCTGAGCGACAGACCGCTGATCGATTTGACCGCGTCCGGGACGCTGATGGCGCCCTTGGAGATGCTGACAAACTGCAGGGTGGAGGTGAAGGATCGTCCACTGGTGCTGGCGGCCACGGTCAGGGCTTCTTCCACGCAGCCGGGGCAGGTGATGCCCGGCCCGGCCTGGTTGCCGGCCGCAAAAACTGCCAGCACACCGGCCGCGCTGACGGCGCGGATCACCGGCTGGTAGACCGAGTCGTCGGGGCTGCCCGCGCCGCCGCCCCAGGCGTTGCCGATCACATCCGCGCCATCCTCCACGGCCGCGTTGAGGGCGGCGATCAGCATCGAGTCGGTCCCGGCCAGGCGGGTCTGGCCATCTTCGCTGACGGCAAAGAGGGCCTTGTAGACCATCAGGTACGCGGCGGGAGCCGCGCCGCTGATTGGCTGGCTGACGCCGCCAACCGAGGCGGTCACGGGTCTGCCCGCCATGATCGCGGCGGCATGGCTGCCGTGGCTGTGCACGCCGTAAGGGCTCATCACCTCAGCGGGGTGCAGGTTGAGCGAGGCGCTGTGCAGGCTGTCGTCGAAGAAGTAGCGCGCGGCGATGACTTTGGGGTTGCATTGAAACAGCGCATCTTTCGGGTGGTCAGCACAGAATCCCTTGGGATAGCCGGGCGGGGTGGTCAGGCCAGCCCCGGAAAACATAGGGTTGGCGGGGTCCAGGCCGGAGTCGATACTGGCGATCTTGACCCCCTGCCCGGCGCTGATCTGCCCGCCGAGCAGGGTCCACAGCGACTGAGCCTTGACCAGGGGCAGGCTGGCGTCCAGCTGGGCATAGCGCAGCTGGTCGGGATACATCCGTCTGACCTCGGGCAGCGCGGCGATCTGAGCAAGTTCGCCCTGGCTGGCCTTGAGCGCGAGTCCGTTTAACACGGTCTGGTAGGCCGCGGCAACCCGCACGCCGGGGGCGGCCTGGGCCAGGCGGTCGCGGAATTGAGCCTGAGCGGCGACCAGGTAACCGCGGTAAGCCAGGCTGGCGGGGCTGTTTACGTCGAGGCGGGGCCGGTCCGTGCCGGACGGGCGGGTGGCTGCCAGGCCCGGAATGCCGCCGGTGTATTGGGCAATTGACGGGTCGCGCAGTTCAACGATGACGGAATAGCGCTCGTCGGCGGCGCGCACGGCGTTTTTCAGGCTGGCTTCGTCGTAGACGCTTTCCAGAGTCAGCGAAAAATTCGGCGCAGGTTGAGGTGCAGCGGGAGCGGGCTGAGCCAGCGCGGGCGGGGCCGTGATCAGGCTAAAAATGACCATCCAGCAAAGCAGCGAAAGGAGTTTCGATTTCATGAACATCCCCAAATCAGGCAGGCGCGCAAGACTGCCAGCCCCCCGCGTTGAAAAGTGTATGGAGAGCTGCCGGGCTAGCGGCGCAGCTCGCTCGAGTCGATCCAGTTAAAGAAAGTATAGAACGAAAGCGGTAATTGTAAAGATTGTGGTCCTGCCGGCTGATGAGGAGACGGCGCGCCGTCTCCTCATCAGCCGAAGCAGCGGCTGTTCAGTCGTCGAGGTAGGTCGCGGCTTCGAGGAAGCTGTCTTTGAGGTGCGGGACGGATTGGACGTCATCGGTGTAAACGCCGTTGTTGGAGCGCGAGGAGTGGATGATCTGCCAGCCGCCCAGGCTGATGGCGACATGCGTGATGCTGTGCTGCTGGGAGCGGTCGCCGAAGAAGAGCAGGTCGCCGGGTTTGAAAGGCGGCTGGACAGGGCGGCCAGCGGCGCACTGCATGTCCGCGTCGCGCGGGATGTTCAGACCCACCCAGCGGTGGAGCAGCTGGGCCAGGCCCGAGCAGTCGATGCCGTTGGCGCTGTTGCCGCCCCACAGATAAGGCACGCCGGTCATGGCGGCCGCGTCGCGGATGAGCTGCGCGCGGCGCAGGGCGGGCAGGGCGGCGAACTGGCTCAACGGGCGCAGACCGGCGGCGGGCAGCCAGCCGCGCAGACCGCCGGCCAGTTCGATCTCGGCCATCCCGCCGGTTTCGGTCCAAAGCGTCAGCGCGGTCCCGCCGAGGATGCGGGTCAGGATGGAGCTGGCAGGTTCGGGGGCGGCGCGCAGCAGCGCGACCGGGTCAGTCAGAATGTGGGTGGGCGCAAGGAGCGGGCTGGCGCTCAAGCAGGGGCGGTAGGTCCAACCCAGGTAGCCGTCCAGCTGGCGCACGAAACACCAGCGGCCCTGCTCGAAAAGCACTTCGACCTGCATGCCGTTGACCAGCTGGCTGAGCATCTCGGCCAGGAAGGAAGGTTCGCGGTGCAGGCTGGTCAGATTGGTGCTGACCGCCAGGACGGGATTAGCGGTCTTGCGCAGGACTTCCACGGCGGAAACATCGACCCCGTCCAGGCGCTCGCGCAGCGCAGCCAGGTCAGCCGCTTCCAACACGCGCCCGGATAGGGCAGGGGCGGGCGCGCCAGGGACCGGCTTGACGTCAAAATAGTGCAGGCGGAAATCGTTTCGTTCGCTCGCCAGCGCGGCGAGGGTGGTTTCAATGGATTCGCTCATGCTTTCTCCTTGAGGACGGCGCCAATCCCGGGCCGCTCGGGGACCTGGATGCGCGCAAAGTTATCATAGGTTAGGCCGTCAAACGGATCGTTGCGCACCAGCATCGGCGCATCCAGGTCGACCCATTCGGCCAGCCCGGACAGGTGGGCCATGGCGGTGGTGCCGATCGAGGTCTCGATCATGCAGCCCAGCATAATCCGCAGCCCCAGGGCGTGCGCGCGGCGCAGGCAGGCCAGGCCCGCGGCCAGGCCGCCCAGCTTCATCAGCTTGAGGTTGACGCCGCGCACCCCGGCCTGGGCCAGCTGCTCAATGTCCGCCAGGGATTGGACCGATTCGTCGGCCACGATGGGGATGCCTGTTTCGGCCTGCAGGCGCCCCATCTCGCCAATCCGGTCTTTGGCCAGGGGCTGTTCGACCAGTTCCAGGTCATAGCGCTCGAGTCGGCGCAGGTAGGCGCGGGCTTCCTCGAAGCTCCAGCCGGCGTTGGCATCCAGGCGCAGGCGCGCCTCGGGGCGGGCGGTGCGCACGGCGGCGATGCGCGCTTCGTCATCGCCTTCACCGCCCAGTTTTAACTTGATCACCGGGAAGGGGGCGACTTCGGC
>Ga0172368_10003340_pt1 | contig 19572 bp, 15 predicted proteins | sample Lak11m_FD_114540 | JGI IMG/M metagenome (GOLD analysis project Ga0172368, IMG submission 114540) | Freshwater microbial communities from Kabuno Bay, South-Kivu, Congo - kab_022012_11m | ecosystem: Environmental > Aquatic > Freshwater > Lake | place: Democratic Republic of the Congo: South-Kivu...
AAGTTCAGACGCGCACGAATGGTGTAACGACTGGGGAACTGTCTCGGGGACTCGCTCGGTGAAAATACAGTACCGGTGAAGATGCCGGTTACCTGCAGTTAGACGAAAAGACCCCGGAAGCTTTACTGCAACTTGGCATTGAGGATATGTTTTTACTGCGTAGCATAGTGGTGAGACTTTGAAGCGTCGCTTTTGGGCGGCGTGGAGTCGTCAGTGAAATAGCCATCTGTATTGACATATTTTCTAACCTTCTCGGCAAAAACGAGAAGAGACAGTGCCTGGCGGGCAGTTTTAGTGGGGCGCTATCCTCCCAAAGAGTAACGGAGGAGCCTATTAAGGTCAGCTAGCCGTGAATGGAAACCATGGCGATAGTGTATAGGCACAAGCTGGCTTAACTGCAAGACGTACGTGTCGAGCAGATGCGAAAGCAGAGCTAAGTGAACCGATCGTTCGCGTTAGACGCGGCGAAAGATTATCGGACAAAAGCTACTCCGGGGATAACAGGCTGGTTCCACCTAAGCGTCCAGAGCGACGGTGGAGTTCGGCACCTCGATGTCGGCTCATCTTATCCCGGGGGTGGAGAAGCTCCCAAGGGTATGGCTGTTCGCCATTTAAAAAGATACGCGAGCTGGGTTCAGACCGTTGAGAAACAGTAGCAAGTAGCTAGAATCTAATAGCTAGGAAAAAATAAATTCCTAAACCTAGATGCTGGCTACTAGTAACTAGCTACTATTTTCAGCAATCTGAATCCTCAGAGGAATTGTTATAAAATATTTTCGTAAAGTAAAAGATAGTAGAAAGAAACCAATCAAATCACGGCGGTCTTTTTGGTAGTAGCTAGCATCTAGTAGCTAGTAGCCAAGAAGAAGAATTCAACTAAAATCGGTAAAATCCAAAATGGACAATACCGAGAGAACCCGAAAGGGACTTGTAGAGACTAAACGTTGAATAGCTAATAATAAAATTATTAGTGAATGCTATAGTCCGATCCCGGCAGTAATGTCGGTGTCAGTGCATGTAGTTACATTTGGGTTTTCCTTGATGCTGGCTACTGGCTACTGGCTACTAATTGCGTGAGACAGGTTGGTCTCCTATCTACTGCAGGCGTTGATTCTTGAGGGGATTTGACTCTAGTAAGAAATTGCTACTTCACAGCGTAATCTGTGATGACAATTTGGCTAATAACGGTGAAGTCTTAAATCCTCTGGTCTGTTGATAATTCCGATTGTTTCGGTCCTGAAACCGGAGTACAATGGTAAGTGTAAACTTACTTGAGGACCAGAAGTTAATTAAGATAATACCGTGGGAAGTCGGTCTATTGAGAAAAAAATTGAAAGAGCTTACATTGCCGGATTTTTAGATGGTGATGGAAGTTTAATGCTTCAAATAAAAAAACGTTCAGATGGAAAAATCGGATTACGATTTATGCCAACCATATGTTTTTATCAAGATTCGAGGCATGAAGATACATTGCACTGGATTAGAAAGATATTCGACATTGGGTATGTTTCAAAAAGGTGTGATGGTATGAGTGAACTTAGAATTAATGGTTATGAAAGAGTAGCTAAAATTCTAGAGGAACTCTATCCTTTCATTCGGTTCAAAAAAATTCAAAGCAAAGCATTATTAAATGCTTGCCGAATACTTTCTTCTAAAAAGTTTTCGCAGCTTTCTAAAAAACAGCTCGAAAATTTAGTTGATTTAATTCTTGAAATACAAAAAGAGAATTATGTAACTAAAAAGAAGAAAAATAAAAAAGAACTGATGGCTCAATTAGGTTTGACCCCGTAACGACTGATCCGCCGATGAGGCGGAGAGATTTGTGTAATGGCGAATCATTTATATTAAAATGACGGCTTACACTTATAATATGCCAAGATCCGAACTCCATTTTGGAGAGGATTAAGATATAGTCTGCGCTCCTAGTGATAGGGGAATATCGTTATTTATTTGTGTCATTCGTGCCAATTCGTAATTGGTGTCGAGATACGAGCAAAGCGAGTAAGCGACGAGAGGACCGAGTTGAACTGACCTCTGGTGTACCTGCTGTTCTGCCAAGAGCACCGCAGGGTAGCTAAGTCGGGTTTGGATAACCTCTGAAAGCATATAAGAGGGAAGCCGGCCCCAAGATTAGGAATCGTTAAGGATCGTGAGAGATGATCACGTTGATAGGCGCTAGGTGTAAGTACAGTAATGTATTAAGCCAAGGCGTACTAATTTTCCGATTCTATTAGGAAATTTGAAAACCAAAATTATTTCATCCTGCCTTATGGGACTATCTTAACCGGTGGTTTCTAATTCTTTCTATTAAAAATTTAGTTCTGGTGATTTGTCGCAGAGGTCACACCCGTTCTCATTCCGAACACGGAAGTTAAGCTCTGTTGAGGCGATGGTACTCTTTCAGGGGAAAGTAGCTAGTCGCCAGAACCAAGTTTTTAATCTATAATTAGTCCATGGACGAAATGAGCCCTTGGGCGTCTCGAAGAAAATCGATTTATTTAGTGGCGATAGTTTTGATACTGTCGAGTCTTTCTTTTGCTATATTTTGGAAATATTGGTATAAAACACCAACTTGTTTTGATAATTTAAAAAATGGAGATGAAAGTGGAGTAGACTGTGGTGGTTCGTGCACTCTTTTATGTAGTAGTGGTGTTATTCCGCCAATTGTGAGATGGGATCCAAGATTATTTGAGGTTAGCCCAGGAATTTGGAGTGCAATCGTTTATGTAGAAAATCAAAATACGAGCGCTGATGCGGCGTATGTTCCTTACACTTTTACTTTGTATGATGAAAATAATAGAGTTTTGGTAGAGAGGAAAAGTGCAACTATTTTACCAAAAAGTAAAATGGTGGGCATTTTTGAGGGCTCAATACAGATGGAAGATGGGGTAAGACCAAAGAGAGCAGTTTTTGAATTGGGGAATGATATTGTTTGGAAGAAAAATGAAGAAGTTGGAGAAAAATTAAAAATAACTCACAGTCCGCTTTTAAGATTGAATACTGCCCCCAGGGTTGAAGTAAATATAAAAAATATTAGTACTGAAGAAATAAAAAATATTGAATTTGTGGCTGCTATTTTTGATGGGGAGGACAATGTTATTGCAGCTTCCAGAACATTTGTAGAAAAAATAAAGAAGGACGAAGATACAAACATATTTTTTACTTGGCCGAAACCTTTTGCTCTCGGCTCTAAAGCTTGCGAAAAGCCAACAAATACAATCCTTTTGTTAGATCGATCTGGCTCGATGGCATCATTGGGGGGCACTCCAGTAGAGCCGCTAAGTGAAGCCAAAAGAGCAGCAGCTTCTTTTGTGGAGCAACTTGGCTCTAAAGATAAAGTTGGGTTGGTATCATTTGCTTCTAACGTGAGCGAACCAATCGATTTGGTTTTGTCTTCAGATCTAAATTTAGCCAAACAAGCAATCGATAAGGTCAATATCGAAGCCAGTAGCACTCAGTACACTAATATATTTGAACCGCTACATTCAGCTTGGCAAGAATTGATTTCCGCTAGAGGGCAAAATGAATCTTCTAAAATAATAATTTTACTAACCGACGGGGTGGCCAACAATCCCAGAGATCCACAAGGTCGGACTGAGGCTGATGATATAAAATATGCTGAAGGACTGGCTACAAGAGAGGCTTCAAGCATAAAAAGTGATGGCTTAATTATATACACGATCGGTCTTGGAAATAAGATAAACGAATTATTCTTAAAAAATATTGCCTCAACAGCCAATAATTATTTTTTTGCGCCCACTGCAAGCAATTTAGAGACTATCTATAAAAATATATCAGAAGATATTTGCGAGGAAGTGCCAGCAAGAATAGAAATTACTTACAAGATCTTTGGCTATTCAATATAATATGATTTTTAATTTTATTAAAAGGTTTAGCTGTTCTTTTGATTGGCTTCTTTTCGGGGCTCTATTTTTTATATCAGTAGCAGGAATTTTGACTATGAATTCCTTTACTGATGATAGCGGTTTATTTTTAAAACAAACAATCTGGTTTACCATCTCAGTTCTTGCTTTGTTTTCTGCCAGTTTAGTTGATTGGAGATTTTTGCGACGCAGTAGCTCCATTGTTTTTTTATTTGTCATTTCTTGCGTTATATTATTATTTTTATTTATTGCCGGTTCAATTTTCAAGGGGGCGCAAAGCTGGTTTGATTTTGGCGCTTTTGCTTTTCAGCCGGTTGATTTTGCCAAAATTGTACTCATATTGCTTCTCTCTAAGTATTTTTCAAGGCGACATATTGAAATTGCAAATGTCCGCCATATTTTAACCTCTGGATTTTATGCTTTTATAATTTTTATTTTGGTATTCCTCCAACCAGATTTTGGATCTGCCATCATTATTTTTTGTATTTGGTTAGCAATGGTTTTATTTTCAGGTATTTCAAAAAAGCACCTATTAATCGTATTTTTAACGGGTCTCATTGCTTTTGGTGGGCTTTGGTTTTTTGTTTTTAAGGATTATCAAAAACAAAGAATTATATCATTTATAAATCCGCTTACCGATATTCGAGGGGCCGGCTACAACGCTTATCAATCAACTATTGCAGTCGGTTCAGGAGAAATTTGGGGCAAGGGCGTGGGTCTTGGTAGTCAATCAAAATTAAAGTTTTTACCAGAGTATGAGACTGATTTTATATTTGCCGCTTTTAGTGAAGAGTGGGGATTTGTAGGTGTTCTCGTTATGTTTAGTTTGTACGGGATTGTTTTTTGGAGGATTATTTATATTTCTAAAAGAGGAGCAACCAATTTTGAAACATTTTATGGGTTAGGTCTTTGTGCCATGTTTTTTACTCATTTTGTTATTCACGTTGGGATGAATGTCGGACTATTGCCGGTTACAGGGATTACGATGCCTTTTATGAGTTACGGGGGAAGTCATATGCTCGCTGAGTTTTTGGGTATTGGAATACTTATGGGGCAATATTCCTATGCTAGAGCTATGCATAAGGAAGATGCCAAAAATGAAATTATTGGTATAGTTTGATGGTTGCGTCAACCATTTTCTCTAGTGAAAAAAAGTTGGGAACTGTTTTTTGGATTTCTCTACCAAATTCTTCTTGTTTTTCTTTGTGGTCCAGTAAATATAAAATGGCTTCAGCGATTTCTTTTGGATTTTTTGGGTGTACCAATATTCCATTTTGCATGTCTTTAATCACTTCTGGTATTCCACCAACTGATGTGGCGATAATGGGCAACCCAACCATGCCGGCTTCTAAAATAGAATATGGAAATGCTTCGGTACGAGAGGGGAGGAGAAATATGTTAGCGCCCGTCAGAAGTTTTTTAGCATCTGGCACAAAACCTAAAAATCTTACATTATCCCCCAAACCAAAATCTTTTGACATAATTTCTAATTTTTCCTTTTCTTCTCCGCTTCCAGCTACGCAGTAAATTATTTTTTCTCTGGCTTCTTCTGGCAACAGAGATAGTGCTTTTAAAGCCACATCAACACCTTTGTTTTTATGAAGTTCCGAAGTAGAAAATATAATTATTTTATTTGAATCTTTGCTGGCTAAAATTATTCTTGATTCTTCTTTTTGTAATGTATTGAATTCCAAAATACCGTTATAAACAACAGTTATTTTGTCTTTTATGAAAGGAAGAAAACCTATATCATTTTTCGTCTTATCTGATACTGCAATGGCTTGATGACAAAGCATGAGTGTAATCCAGTGGCTTAGGTAATAAAAAATTTTTTCAAAAGACGATCGACTGTTATCATTAAAACCCCAATTATGGGCAGTAAAAATAATTTTTGGCCCATAATTTCTTTCGAGTAAAGAAGCTATCCTGCCAGCTACCGCACCAAGTCCGCCAATTTTGGAAGAATTTAAATGAATGACATCTGGCCTTTCGGAACGAATCAGGCGTATTAATTCTTTGCATACTTTGAATTCATCAAAAATTTTTACTTCACGCACCAGTTTGTTAAGCCTAATTGATCTGACTTGTTTTTCTTTGAGCAAATTTGGTAATTCTTCTCCCTCGCCACAAGCTACTACAGCTTCAAATTTATCATTAGGCAAGTTTGTGGCCAAATCATAGACATATCTTTGGGCGCCCCCAAAATTGCCTTTGGTTATACAAAACAAAATTTTTTTCTTTTCTTGCATATAATAATGAATTCTTGCATAAATTGATTAAAATTTCCAGTTGTTGTATGATATTATTTTGATATGACTATATCGAATAAAAAAGAAACTTTAGCGCTATTTTTAGGTGATTTAGTACTTTTATATTTGTCCCTTTGGCTTGCCTTGACTTTAAGATATTGGCAAATACCTACAAATCGTTCATTAGAGTTACATTTTTGGCCTTTCACAATAATAATTGGCGTTTGGGTTTTGGTGTTTTTTATTTCTGGATTATACGAAAAACACACTTTAATTTTAAAAAGCCGATTACCTATCACTGTTTTTAATGCTCAAATTGCTAATAGTTTTATAGCTGTTCTGTTTTTTTATTTTGTTCCTTATTTTGGTATTACTCCTAAAACAAATTTATTTATTTATTTGGTAATTTCTTTTGGGCTCGTTCTTCTTTGGAGAATATATGGCGATAGACTTTTACGTCCGCTTGCTAAACAAAAGGGAATTGTTGTGGGTAGTGGCGAAGAAATGAAGGAACTTTTGGAAGAGGTCAATAATAATCCTCGTTACGGTTTGGAATTTATATCATCAATTGATCTCAATCGTATTGTGGGGGTAGATTTTCAAGAAGAGATACTGGAAAGAATTTATTCTGAAGAAGTTCAGATAATTGCTATCGATCTAAAAAATGAAAAAGTAGAACCAATTTTACCTCATCTTTATAACCTTATTTTTTCTCGGGTTAAATTTATAGATATGTATAAAATTTATGAAGATATTTTTGACCGAGTACCTCTTTCCTTAGTTCGTTATAATTGGTTTTTGGAAAATATTTCTACCGAAAGCAGGATTACTTATGATGTTGTCAAAAGAATAACCGATATAATAATGTCATTTTTGATTGGAGCATTCTCTCTTATTTTTTACCCTTTTGTTTATTTGCTCATTAAATTTGATGACGGGGGTAGTATATTTTTTGAACAAGAGAGAATTGGTAAAAATAACAGAATAATAAAAATTAAAAAGTTTAGAACTATGGAAGATATTCCTGCAGATATTTCTAATAAAAAAATAACCAAAATTGGTAAATGGCTTCGTAAATTAAGAATTGATGAATTGCCTCAACTTTGGAGTGTTCTAAATGGTGATATGTCTATGATCGGCCCCCGTCCTGAAATTCCGACTCTAGTTAAACATTATGAAGAGGGAATACCATATTATAATATTCGCCATCTTATTAAACCCGGACTTTCAGGCTGGGCTCAGCTCTATCACTCAGATCCCCCAAAAATAAATGCTGATGCTGAAAAAACTCGCCGTAAACTTTCTTATGATCTCTATTACATCAAAAACCGCTCTTTGATGCTTGATTTGAAAATTGCTCTGAAAACTATTAAGGCACTTTTGAGCAGGAGTGGGGTCTAATCTTCCCCCAACCCCTTCTTTACATTAAAGAAGGGGTGACTCACATTCGAGTCCCGTGGTTTTTTGTATTTTGGTTTTGTTTCGGTTCCTCCCTTTAATATAAAGGGAGGTTAGGAGGGATTATTAAAACAGATTGAGATAGGGGAGATTATGTATAATTAAGTAATGAATCTCAAATTTCTCTACAACAATAAAACTCTAAAAGAAAGAAGAAGAGAGTTTCGCAAAAATCAAACTCCGGCTGAAAAATTATTATGGGAGCATATATCCAAAGATAAAATTTTTGGGCTAAGATTTTTAAGGCAATACGGGGCCGGTCCTTACATTTTAGATTTTTATTGCGCTAAAATTAGGCTTGGTATAGAGGTAGATGGAGAAATTCACAAAAGAGAAGAAAATAAAATTTATGACAAAGACAGAGAAAAATATTTAGAAGGTGTGAATATTAGTCTGATTAGATTTTGGAACGACGATGTTTTAAATAATACGACAGAAGTCTTGAAAGAATTACGAAGCAAAATTCAATTGCTAAATAAAAAATAGCAGTCACTCCCTCTTTAGTATAAAGAGGGAGACGGAGGGAGATTAGGAATAAGATAATCCCCCCGGACTTCGTCTCGACCCCCTTTAAAGTAAAGGGGGTTAGGGGGATTATTAAAATAGAGAGGGGTGAGGAGAGATTAGAAAAAATCAAAAGAATATGTTAGTGTGTCTACATGGCAAAATATAGATTTTGGGCAATAATAATAGTGGCTACAGCAATAGTTTTGGGGTTTTTTGTTTGGAATACAGAAAAATCAGATTCTGCGCGCAAATTTAAATTAGGCCTTGATCTTTCTGGGGGCACTCATTTGGTTTACAGAGCTGATACCTCTCAAATACAAGGTGCTGATATTTCTGGAGCTATGGAATCTCTTCGCGATACCATCGAAAGACGCATAAATCTTTTTGGTGTTTCTGAACCGATTATTCAGGTTGAGCGGGGAGGAGTTTTTGGAGGCGACAATACCGAGCAGAGACTCATAGTTGAATTGCCGGGAGTGACTGATGTGGGTGAGGCAATAAAAAGAATCGGTGAGACTCCAATTTTGGAATTTAAACTTTTGTCTAAAGAGGGTGAAGCTAAAATGAAGAATGCCACTTCTCAAACTGATGCTGTAAATGTCGCTGGCATGTTTTATGACACAGGTTTAACAGGCAGAATGCTTCAAAAAGCAAGTATTCAATTTGATCAAAATTTTGCCGGTAAGCCAATCATTGGTTTAAAATTCAATGAGGACGGCTCGAAACTTTTTGCCAAAATTACCAGAGAAAATGTAGGTTCTGTTTTGGGGATTTTTTTGGATGGTAATTTAGTAGAAGCACCTTATATCAAAGAAGAAATAAGTGGCGGGCAAGCTGTTATCACCGGAGATTTTACTCCTGATCAGGCTAAACAAGTTGTTAGAGATTTAAACTATGGCGCTTTACCAATGCCTATTTCTCTCATAAGCACCGAAACAATCGGCGCAACTTTAGGTGATAAGGCAGTAAATGATAGTGTCAAGGCTGGCCTCTATGCGTTTGCAATCGTGTCGTTGTTTTTAATTGTTTGGTATAGATTTCAAGGTTTTGTGGCTGTGTTGGCTTTGGCAATTTACACGATTATTAACCTTGTTTTATTCAAATATATTCCCGTCACTTTGACCGCAGCTGGTATTGCCGGTTTTATACTTTCAATAGGTATGGCGGTCGATGCCAATATTTTGATTTTTGAGAGAACCAAAGAAGAATTGAAGAGAGGTAAAAATAAATATGATGCGCTAAAGGAGGGTTTTCACCGAGCTTGGAGTTCTATCCGTGATTCTAATTCATCAAGTATTATCACCGCTGTTATTTTGTATTACTTTGCTTCGACTCCGGTTATTAAAGGTTTTGCTCTAGTATTTTTGATAGGTGTTTTGGTTTCAATGTTTTCTGCCATTACTGCTTCTCGGACAATATTATTTGCTTTAAGTTCTGAAAAAGAATAAATATGAAAATCGTTAAATACAGAAAAATATTTTATACAATTTCAACCGTTTTGATATTGATTTCAATCTTTTCAATATTTTTTTGGGGCCTAAATCCAAGTATTGATTTTGTTGGAGGAAGTTTACTTGATGTAACATTTAGTGGACAGAGACCAAGCGATGAGGAAGTTCACAAAGTTTTGAATGAGTTAAATTTTAAAGACGCATCTATCAGGTCTTCAGGCGAAGGTTATATAATAAGACTCAAAGAAATATCTCAATCTGAAAAAGATTCCATAATTTCTGGTCTTTCTATGAATGGTCAATATAATTCTGCTGAAAAAACTTTTAGCACCATCGGGCCGGTTTTGGGCAAAGAGGCATTACAAAAATCATTGATTTCAATATTTTTGGTTTTACTAGCTATAGTTCTTTTTATCGCTTTTGCCTTCAGAAAAGTTTCTAGGCCTATATCATCTTGGATTTATGGGATTGTTACAATACTTGCTCTCCTCCACGATGTGTTGATGCCAACTGGGGTTTTTGCAATACTCGGGCACTTTTACGGATTTGAAGTAGATACTTTGTTTGTAACCGCGCTCCTTGTTATTCTTGGATTTTCTGTTCACGATACCATTGTGGTTTTTGATAGAGTGAGAGAAAATTTGCACAGAAATGAAGATAGTGGAGGCAAGAAAGATTTTGAAACAGTAGTGGGGGAGAGCATCAACGAAACATTTGTGCGTTCTATCAACACATCGGTCACTGTTTTGCTTGCAGTTTTGGTGCTTTATATTTTTGGTCCGGAAACAATCAAAAATTTCACACTCGCTCTCCTCATCGGTATTTTCATTGGTACCTACTCATCAATATTTATAGGCTCGACACTTTTGGTTACTATAGAAAAGTTTCGAAGCGCTAGACGCTAGACGCTAGATCCAAATATTTTTTACTAGCGGTTAGCGTCTAGTGCCTAGCGGCTGTTCATCTTGACTTATCATCATACATTTGGTATTCTGTAATGAGGAGGAATAGTAATGTTCTTTAAGAGTGGTTTTGACCTAGAAGATACAGTCTTCGGCCACCACTCTAGTGGAGGCCAACTTTTCAGAAAGTTTAAGAGAAAGAGAAAGGACTTTAGTGATGATCTAAACAGCTTGATTACCAAATCTAGCGATGTCCACCCAAGTACTCAGATTGGGGGATCACTATACTGGCTCACCAAAAAAGAACTGGAAAAACTTGGAGTCGATACGGCTGGATTTATGTTTGTTTCGGCGATTGACAGCATCACCGATCTTAGACACTTCAGTGATGGAGTGTTTTACCTTCCGTCAGCACCTCAGTTTCCTGTGACAGTCGATGCCTACAACATTCATCCAAATGTCTTGGAGATTCTAGAGGATTTTTGGATAGATGATTTTGTCGGCGACAAGTATGCTGTCAGCGATTTCCAATCTGACTTGTTCCAATACAAAAATGGACTGACTGAGTGGAAAAGGAATAGCCAAGCTTCTGAAGCAGAAGGATTCATGCTGGTCACGCCGGTTGACTTCCGCCAACACACAAGGAAGAGGCGGCCTGAGAACCATTTCATCATCACACCCCGCGACATAGGAGATCGAGCGGGGAGGCGAGCTTTTGCTAGAATGGTGGCCAGGTATCTTGCAAGCAAAGTGCCTGGTCAAGAACAAAAAACGGCTCAACAGAGCCATAAATGAGCCCATCTGCGCGTTGCGCGGTGGGCTCTTGACTTTTTATATATAATTTGCTATACTATACAACAGGAAATTCAATTTGCCCCGCTTTATGCGAGGGCACGTATCGTTGTTTGAAAAGGAATGAAAGGAGGGTTCCATGAACCCCGTGAATTTTTTGAAAAAGTTGATCGCTGCCTCTATCAAGAGGTTGGTGAAAGGCGTGGAGAAGGAGATTCGGGCCGAAGGGAAGGCATCCGTCGCCGTTGTTAAGACGGTCGTCTTCATCATGAAAGAGATGAAGATGAACAAAGGGTTGCGGTTTTTCGAACTACTGCTTCACAGCTTGTTCGCGGAGGGGGGCAAGAATATGCCCTTCGAAATCGCCCAGACCTTCAATCCCACCAAGAATCCTGCTCCGGCTCTCGAGCCAGTGGCAGTGGAGGTGGTTGCGGCGGAACCCGCGGTTCCTCCGGTACAGGAGACGCGGCCCACAGCAAGAAAGCCCATGCCGGCCAAGCCTGTTCCGGCCACTGCGCCGGCACGCGAGTTGCGGAAAACCCCCGAAGAAAACAAAAATCAGCTGATGAAATTTCTCTCGGCCTTTGTCGAAGGGGGGTCGATCGATCCAAAGAAGACTCTCTTCAAGCTCGTCTCGGTCGCCAAATCAGGCGTCCAGCTGATGAGAGAGGAGTGGGACATTCTTTTCGGGGCTCTTTCACGGGCCGATGAGATTTCCTTGGAGAATCGCATGTTCCACATCATCGATGGAAAGTGCGATCCGACGAAGTTCTTCATGTTGGCACCGCCCGACATGCTCCTCGCGTACCTCTTCTCTAAAGAGGGGCTCGTTGTGAAGATCAAGACCTTCTTCAGTGAAATGAAGGATGGACAGGAGATTGAAAGATATCTCCTCGCCAAGGTCGGCCTCCTTCTCGACCTCGTGTGGGTGGCCAAGAAAACGGCCAAGCTCACAGAGAAGGAAGAGGAGATCCTATCTTGGATCGTCCCCACTCTCCAGAAGAGGGCCGCTCCCGAGGGTCTCGTCAACGATGCAATGGGGATGATGAACTCTCAGAGGGTCTGCGAGAAGAAGAAGGGCAAGGGCCAGTTGGGACTTGCTCTCGACCACGCTGTCGCGGAAGAGAAGGAGAGCGGTGAGCTTTCCAAACTCGACCCGGAAGCAAGGCAGGCCGCTGAAAGGGCCGCCGGCTCTCCGGATGAGGTTGCGAACAGGCCGTTCGCTGCTCTCAATGGGATGGTCAACTAGTTCTCGGGCTTAGGCCCAATCAAGCCCCCGTCGCGCATGCGACGGGGGCTTTCACATTGTCACTTTTTAGATTTAAGATTCCTGTGGTAGTATATTCATATGAATAAAAACAATTTTTATATTTCTTTTGCAGTTTGGCTTATCATAATTCCTCTTCTTGGGGTGCCAATAGTTTGGCGAGATGGGCTTGTCTTTCTTTCAGGTCTCTTTTTGCTTTTAGTTTCTTTTGGCCCAGCAATTTTAAAAAAATTGCAGCCAAAAGTTAAGACTAAAAGAAAACAAGAATTACCAAAAGAAGAATTAAGATTTTCTAACAATGAAGATAACTCACCCCCAACCCCTCTCTTATAGTCAAGAGAGGGGGGTTCGGATTCCCCCTCTTGTTGTAAGAGGGGGTTAGGGGGCGTTATTTAAGAAATTATGAAAGTAAAAAAATATTTATTGTTTGGGATAATAGCAATTGCTTTTATTTTTTTAATTTACTCGTTCGTTTTTTCTTCCGAGGTTTCTTATAAAAATATTTCTGGGGCGGCTATAACTACAATAGTTGAGAAAAAAGTTAAACACATTGATACTCCAAAATCGCTCAAGGCGATCTATATAACTCAGTGTGTGGCCGGCACATCCTCGTTTAGAAATAAAGTGGTTGATCTTATTGATGAGACCGAGATCAATGCAATAGTAATTGATATAAAAGATTATACCGGGACAGTTTCTTTCATAACTGGTAATGATGAAATAGATAAGTTGGGTGGTAGCGGTTGTAAAGTATCAGATATGAAAGATTTTGTTGATTTACTACATAACAAAAATATTTATGTGATTGGCAGAGTTACGGTTTTTCAAGATCCGCTTTATGCCAAAGCTCATCCTGAACTGGCGGTTAAAAGGAAAAGTGATGGGGGAATATGGAAAGATAGAAAGGGAATTTCTTTTATTGATGTTGGTGCCAAACCTTTTTGGGATTATATAATTTCTATTTCTACTGCTTCTTATGACATTGGGTTTGATGAAATTAATTATGATTATATCAGGTTTCCATCTGATGGTGATATGAAAGATGTTTATTTTTCCTACACTGGCACCACAACCAAAAAGGAAATGCTGCTAAAATTTTTTGAATATTTAGATTATAAAATTGCAGATACCGGAATCATCACATCTGCCGATTTATTTGGTATGACAACTACCAATACTGATGATCTAAATATAGGTCAAGTTTTAGAATATGCGCTATTAAATTTTGATTACGTTGCACCTATGGTTTACCCATCGCACTATCCACCGACCTTTAATGGTTGGCCTGATCCAAATAAAGTGCCTTATGAGATCGTTAAATTTAGTATGGATGCGGCGGTTGCGCGAAATAATTTTTTGAAAAAAGAAATTGCATCGACTACTCGATATATAAATGGGCAGGTGGTCACTTTTACACCAAGCGAAAAACTTTTAAAAAGAATAAACCCACTGCAGCTCCGTCCTTGGCTTCAAGACAATGATTACCCCGTTCATTACACACCTCAAATGGTTCGTAGACAAATCCAAGCCACCTATGACGCTGGCCTAACTAGCTGGATGCTCTGGGATCCAGCAAATACTTACACCAAGGAAGCATTGTTGCCTAAGTAGTATAAAGAAAAATCAAAAACGAACTTTGCCTGCGTTAGGTCATAAGGGTTTAGGCTCTTGGCAAAGTTGTTTTCTGATTTTTCTTTTTGGGGGTGATATAATAAAAGAAATGGATGAGAAAAATAATATAACTTATTTTGCGGAAACCGATTCGCGCAATAAGCGAATGAAATTTGGCATTAAAGCTGAGGATAGACTACGCCATATCTACTCAATCGGAAAGACCGGTATGGGCAAATCAACTATGCTTGAAAATATGGCCATTCAAGATATTCAAAACGGCGAAGGGATGGCATTTTTAGACCCACACGGCAAGACGGCAGATTTGTTACTTGATTACATTCCGGAGCATCGTATTAAAGATGTTATTTATTTTGCGCCTTTTGATACAGAATCTCCGATTTCTTTTAATGTTATGGAAGATGTAGGCCCTGAGAGACGACACCTCGTGGTATCGGGCTTAATGAGCGCTTTTGAAAAAATTTGGGAGGATCAGTGGTCGGCTCGTATGGCTTACATTTTGCAAAATACTTTAGCGGCGCTTCTTGAATATCCCGGCGCAACAATGCTTGGAATAAATCGCATGCTTATTGATAAAGAATATCGCAAAAAAGTGGTGGATAACGTCAAAGATCCTACCACCAAATCTTTTTGGGTTGACGAGTTTGCAAAATATACCGACAAGTATGCGGCTGAAGCGACACCTGCCATTCAAAACAAAGTTGGTCAATTTGTATCTAATCCTCTTATCAGAAATATCGTTGGGCAATCCAAATCTTCTTTTGATGTAAGGAAAATAATGGATGAAAAAAAGATTTTGATAGTGAACCTTTCAAAGGGTTTGGTGGGTGAAAACAATGCCAATCTTTTGGGAGCAATGTTAGTTACTAAAATATATTTGGCCGCTATGTCACGGGCTGATGCTGACCCCTCTGAACTCAAAAAGTTGCCCAATTTTTATCTTTATGTAGACGAATTTCAATCTTTTGCTAACAAAAGTTTTGCTGATATTTTATCTGAAGCGAGGAAATATAAGTTAAGTTTAAATATAACTCATCAATATATTGAACAAATGGCTGAAGAGGTGAGAGCGGCTGTTTTTGGTAACGTGGGTACCATGATTACTTTTAGAGTTGGCTCTTATGATGCTGAAGTTTTGGAGAAAGAGTTTGCTCCGGTATTTACAGCTGAAGACATTGTAAATCTTGGTTTTGTCCAAATTTATTTAAAACTTATGATAGACGGAGTTGCCTCGCAACCATTTTCGGCTACCACCTTACCGCCGTTTCCTAAACCCGAACATTCTTTCAGAACTGAAGCTTTAGATTTATCACGCAAGACCTACGCCCAATCAAAGAGTGATGTAGAGAAGGCCATAGAAGAATGGCATGCTCCGGAGCAAAAACCAGTAGTAAGTAGCTCCAACTTTGCTAAAGCTACGCTGGACAAGAAGCAGCAAGTAATAAAGGAAGAACCAAAAAAAGAAATAAAACATGAATACAAGCCGATTGAAAAAAAGTTTGAGCAACCAAAACCAAAATATGAACAACTAAAGCCAAAAGCAGAACAGTCACAAAAAAATTCTATTTTAGCGGGGGCAATAGCGGAGGCGATGAATGGGAAACACAACACCAATACACGAATTAACACGAATGACACGAATAAAAAAGAAGTTGTGTCCTTGCAAGAACTTAAACATGGTGAAAAAAATAAAAATAAAGAAGCAACACCAGAAAAAGTAAATGCATTAAAGGAAGCGATACAAAGAGCTAAGAGCTTAGAGGTTAAAGCTGAGAGCTCTTCCGAATCCTCCAAGCACCAAGCTCTAAACTCTAAGCTTCCCAAAGAAGTTGCAGAGGAAACTTTAAGAAAAATTTTAAGAGGACAATAAACACTTCAGACGGGTATGGGGTGTTTACAATGGCTTAAAAGATTATTTTTGGTAATATAGAAGGGTGCAAAATAAACCAAAAATTCTAATATTTTCTACTGCGTATTACCCGTTTGTGGGTGGGGCAGAGGTGGCGATTAAAGAAATAACAGATAGAATCCCAGAAGTTCAGTTTGATTTGATAACGGCCAGGCTCGATAGTAAAGTGTCAAAGGCTGCCTTTGACATACCGGAGAGGATTGGGAATGTGAATGTTTATAGGATAGGATTTGGGATTTCTATTTTAGATAAATTACTCTTACCTTTTTGGGGGGCTTTTAAAGCTATATCTCTGAATAACAAAAATAATTATAATTTTTATTGGTGCATGATGGTCACATATGCGAGCGGTGCTGCTTATCTAGCAAATATTTTTTCAAAAAACCAAGTTCCAATTATTTTAACTTTGCAAGAGGGTGATTCGGAAAAATATTTGAAGACCAAATGGTTAGGCCTCGTTGATTTGTCGTGGAGATTAGCTCTCGAAAGATCATCTATAGTTACAGTCATAAGTAATTATTTAGGGGAAAGAGCTAAAAGATTAGGATTTAAGGGAGAGACATCTCTTATACCAAACGGGGTAGATGTAAGTCGTTATTCAGAAATTTTTACAGACGAAGAGTTAAATGAATTAAGCGAAAGATTTGGTAGGAATATGGAAAATATGATTATGTTGATTAGTACGTCTAGATTGAATATTAAAAATGGTCTGGATTTGGTTATCAAATCTCTACCTCTTTTGCCAGAGAATATTCATTTTTTTAATTTTGGATCGGGAGAAGATAAAAAATATTTAACAAATTTAACTAAAACTTTGGGCCTAAGCGAGAGAGTACATCTGGAAGAATTTGTAGATCATGATGAATTGCCAAAATATTTGAAAATCTCAGATATTTTTATCAGACCTTCGCGTTCGGAAGGGCAGGGTATATCTTTTCTTGAGGCTATGGCGGCCAAATTGCCGGTTATTGCTACTCCAGTAGGGGGCATTCCAGATTTTCTCAAAGATGACCCCTCGACTCCGCTTGAAGCAAGGACCGGTTATTTTTGTGAACCAGAAAATCCAGAAAGTATTGCCGAAACAATTCAAAAAATCATTTCTGATCAAAACAAAAATCAAATAATACAGAATGCTTACCAGATGGTAAAAGAAAAATATGATTGGGATAAGATTGTTCCAAAATATAAGAAAATTTTTGATAACCTTTGATAATACAAAAAGATATGTATCAGCGCAGTTCTAAATTGGTTTGAATTATGGTATAAATTTACCATTGAAAGAAAAACAAAAAATCTTAATTACTACTGGTATTTACCCACCAAAAATAGGTGGGCCTGCCCAATATGCCAAAAATTTGAAGGAGGCTTTTGAAAAAAGGGGTTATAGTATAAAAATAGAAACATATAATTTAGAGTATAAAATGCCGACTGGAATAAGGCATTTATATTTTTTCTTTAAAATTTTACCCAATGTTATTTGGTCAGATGTAATATTTTCGTTGGATACCTTTAGTGTTGGCTTACCGACAGTGCTAGCTTCTAAAATTTTTAGCAAAAAGTGCATTATTCGTATGGGAGGAGATTTTCTCTGGGAACAATATGTAGAAAGAACCAAAAGGAAAGCATTGTTAAGAAATTTTTATAATACTGAAAAAGAAAACTTTACTATAAAAGAGAAAATAATTTTTGCATTAACAAAATGGACTCTGACAAATGTTTCTCATATCATTTTTTCAACCGATTGGCAGAGGCAAATTTTCATAAAAGTCTATGATTTAAATGTTCAAAAGACTTCGATTGTTGAAAATTATTATGGTCCAAAGCAATCAGATAATAATTTTGAATCAAAAGTGTTTGTAGCTTCTGCTCGAAATTTAGCATGGAAAAATTTTGATATCTTAGAAAAAGTTTTTAAAAAAGTAGAAGAAAAAAATAATGAAGTTTTTCTTTTTACCAAAAATTTACCGTATCAAGAGTTTATAAATAAAATGAAAAACGCTTACGCAGTTATTCTGGTTTCTTTGGGGGATATTAGTCCAAATATGATACTGGATGCCATAAAACTAAACAGACCTTTTATATGCACTAAAGAGGTTGGAATATACGAGAGAATAAAAGAGGCTGGTGTATTTGTTGATCCGTTGGATGAGAAAGAAATAGAAGAAGCCGTTTTAAATTTGTTAACAGGAGAAGGTTATAAAAAAGTAAAAGAGAAAGTGCAAAATTTTAACTTTGTGCATACTTGGGATGAGATAGCGGAGGAATTTTTAATTACATCAAATAATCTTAAAAAATGAAAGTAATATCATTGGGAATGGGGCAGAAAATATTTGAAAATGATTCAGCTGTTAGGCAGAGACAAATAGAGTATGGTAAGTTTTTTGGTGAGCTACATTTAGTTGTTTTTACTCCGGATGATAATAAATTTGAAAATCAGAAGATTTCAGAAAATGTTTTCTTATACCCAACTAAATCAAAGTCGAGGGTACTTTATATATTTGATTTTCTGAGAATAATCAGGGGTATTTTAAAAAATTCTGACAGGAAAGATTTTGTTTTAACATGTCAGGATCCATTTGAAATTGGTATTGTGGGGACTTTTGTTAAATTGTTTTATGGTGTACCGCTGCATATTCAAATTCACACTGATTTGGGCCATAAATATTTTAGAGAATCGTCTTTTTTAAATAAGATCAGATTCTTAATATCAGAATTTATCTTGGAATATTCTGATAGGGTGAGGGTGGTTTCAGAGAGGATCAAAAAATCAATAAAGGCTTTTTCTAAAAATATTGATGTCTTGCCTATAAAAATGGAAATTTTCCAAGGTTCGGCCTTGGAAATTAAAAAACCTTTTCCGTTTACTATTGTTATGGCTTGTCGTTTAGAAAAAGAAAAAAATATTGAGACAGTTTTAAGAGCAATTAAAGATTTAGAAAATAAAAATATAGGCCTATGTTTGGTGGGTGATGGCTCGGAAAGAAATCATCTTGAAAATATGGCTCAAAATATGGACATTCCGGAACAAATTTATTTTGCGGGTTGGCAAAATGATCTAGCGCCATATTATAAAATGGCCGATGCTTTTGTATCAGCTTCGTATTATGAGGGTTACGGAGTTTCAACCGTTGAAGCGGGTTACTATGGGCTGCCTTTGATTTTGTCCGACACGGGCATAGCGGGAGATGTATTTAAAAAAGCATCCGCAGGCGGAAATAATTGTGGCGCTTTTATTTGTGACGCAAAAGATTCAAATTGTTTCAGTCAAAGTATTTCAAAAATTTATAATGATAAAAGTTTGGCTCAAAAAATGGGGGAGGTGGCCAGAGAATCAGCTCAAAAGCATTTGGTTGAATTAAGTGATTATTATAAAAAATATGCAGATTCTGTTATAAAAACAGCAGATAATTTTAAAAGAAAAAATTGGTTTGCTAGAATTTTTGAATTTAAAAAAACTATTTTTAACTCAATTATGTTTGTTAGGTATTTTATATGTGGTATTACAGCAGCGGCTATCAATA
>Ga0172368_10003341_pt1 | contig 19570 bp, 16 predicted proteins | sample Lak11m_FD_114540 | JGI IMG/M metagenome (GOLD analysis project Ga0172368, IMG submission 114540) | Freshwater microbial communities from Kabuno Bay, South-Kivu, Congo - kab_022012_11m | ecosystem: Environmental > Aquatic > Freshwater > Lake | place: Democratic Republic of the Congo: South-Kivu...
ATGGTCTCGCACGACCTGCGCATCCCCCTCACCGTCATCCATGGGCACGCCGGCCTGCTCCGTGAAAAGTGCCAGGCATTGCCGCAACACCCGGACTTCATGCCGCATCTGGAGGCGATAGACCGCGCTGTCAAACGCTTCGATCTGATGATTTCCGATCTGGTGGATGCCGCGCGGCTCGAACGCAACCTTTATCAGTTGCGGCTGCAGGAGATCGATCTCAACGCCTTTCTGCGCGGTTTACTGGAGCACGGTGCGATGATGCTGTCCCCGGAGCTTCTCCGTCTCGACCTGCCTGACGCGCTCCCCGCGGTGCGGGCGGATACCGATCGACTCGAACAGATCATAATGAATCTGCTTTCCAACGCACTGAAATATTCCGAACCGGATCACCCGGTGGCCGTTGCCGTCTACCGGCAGGATGACCGGGCGGTGCTCTCCGTCACAGACCAGGGTATCGGCATCCATCCGAATGATCTCCCCTTCATCTTCGACCGCTTCTACCGCGCCAATGGAAAACGCAAGGCGGAAGGCATCGGCCTGGGCCTATATATCACCCGCCTGCTGGTGGAAGCCCATGGCGAGCGCATCTGGGTGGAAAGCCGGCCCGGCGAAGGCAGCATCTTCTCCTTCACCCTCCCACTTGTTGTGAAGCAATGAAGCAATGACCCGGGTTCGAGATACCCGGGTCATCGTTTCATCGCTTCATCGTTTCATTCTTTTTCCGTCACCAGATCGTAGAACAGCACGTAATCGTCCATGGCGTGGGTCGAGCGCATTTTAATGGCCATGCGCGGGTGCTGGTTCATCTGGCCGGTGAGCATATAGGGGATGGAATAGCCCCAGTCGAGCTTTTCGCGCAGCGGGATGAAATATTCCTGAATGCACTCCAGCACGGGGCGGAGGTGGAACTTCGGATTCTTCAGGAAGCCGATGAGCAGCTCCAGCGGGCAGTTGCCCGCGCCGCGGCCCAGGCCGTTGATGGTGGCGTCCAGGCGGCTGGCGCCCAGAATCAGCGACTCGATGGTGTTCGCGTAGGCAAGCTGCTGGTTGTTGTGCGCGTGGATGCCGAGTTCCTTGCCGGTGCCTTCCAATGCCTTCAGGAAGGTCAGCGTCAGGTCGCGGATCTGCTCGGGATACAGCGCGCCGAAGCTGTCCACCAGGTAGATGGCGTTTACCGGACTCTGCACCAACCCGGCCAGCGCGTCCTCCAGATCGCGGTCCTGCACGGTCGAGACGGCCATCAGGTTGAGCGTGGTCTCATACCCCTTCTGGTGCGCGTCGGTGATCATGTCGATGGCCGTGGGCATCTGGTGAACATAGGCGGCCACGCGGATGCAGTCGAGGACGCTCTGCTCCTTCGGCAGGATATCGGTATGGTAATCCGTACGCTCGGCGTCAGCCATCACGCACAGCTTCAGGTCGCTCGGGTTGTCGCCCACGATCCGCCGGAGATCATCCTCGTCGGTATATTTCCACGCGCCGTGTTTCTCACGCGGGAAGATCTTCTTCGACCCCTTGTAGCCCACCTCCATGTAATCCACGCCGGCGGCTACGCAGGTGTCATACACCGCTTTCACGAAGTTATCGTCGAACAGGTGATCGTTGATCAATCCCCCGTCGCGCACCGTGCAATCCAGCACCTTGATTTCAGGCCGGTACGTCATCAACGACCCCTTGGCCAGCTCGTCTTTATAATGCGGCATCACACCCACCCTCGCGTGAAGGAAAATAAAGCCGAGATAACAAATCATCGTTAATCTCGGTCAGGCTATACTGACACGTTTAGAGGAGATTTGTCAACGGTCAAAGCGAACAACCGGCAAGCCGCATGTCGCGCCTGTCCCCAAATCCATTCCCCTGCGCATTTCCTCTATCCGTCTGGTGATGTTATACTTGCTTCAGTATGTTCATCATCCCCCCGATAATCGCCTGCGCGCTCACACTTGCGCTGGCCCTGGGGCTGTATGCGCTGGGGATTCGTCTCACACGGCGGTGGCAATCGGCGCCGGCGCGGGTGACGATGATGCTGGTCGGGCTGGTGCTGGCGTTTCCGGCGCTGGTTTATACGCTCTACTATTTGAAGCTGTTCGGCGATGCCCCCTGGTTATTGCGGATTCGCTGGGCGCCGTTGGCGGAGTATTACGGCGGCGGGTTAGGCTTGCTCGCGGGCGCGGTGGCAGGATGGCTGCCGGAGTCGCGGGCGGCGCGGTTCATCAAGCATACGTCAATCCTGCCGCTGATGGTCCTCTGGCTGGTTGTGCCGTTTCTCAAGCCGCTGCTGATGCCGATCACCTGGTTCCCGATGAAGGACGAGTGGCAGGAGGGTGTCTGCCTGCAGAGCACCGGCTCCACCTGCGGCCCGGCCAGCGCGGCCACGCTGCTGCGCGCCCTCGGGATACGGACGACGGAGGCGGAGTTGGCGAAATTGAGCTGGACGTCGATGTCCAGCACGGAAAACTGGTACCTGGCCCGCGCGCTGCGCCGTTATGGTAGTGTCCGTTATGTACTTACCCGTCCCGACCCCGACCACTTCCCCTGCCCTTCCATTGCCGGCACCCGCCTGAACGGTCCCGGCGGCCCCGGCCACTTCATCGCCATATTGGAGGAGCACGAGGACGAGTATGTGATCGGCGATCCGATGACCGGACGGGAAACCATCACCCCTTATGACCATCGACCATACGCGTTCACGGGGTTTTTCATCATGATAAAGCCTTATGACCCTTTTTAAGAATGAAAATGCTACTGGTTACGGGGAGAAGAAGGAAGCGCATTAATGATAAAGAATCACCATCTCGAACGGAGGACGTTAATGCTTGATATTTTCAATGAGTCAACACAAATGGAACACCAGATCGCCGGCCGAGATTGGGCGCAGCTTGAAGAAACATATCGGATTCTATGTACGGCACATGCTGGCGATGGGCAGGCATCCAGAATTACGGCGGTTGACCTTTCCGGTTTTACACAACAGTTGCGTAATCAGTTTATTCAGGCAGTGGCGCGAGCCAAACAGTCCGAAACAAAGGCTATCTATTATGAATATGACATGGATAATGATTGGCACAGTGTATTCTTTCTCTGTACTGATTATACCCCACGCATTGAAGAGGATGATGATTGGGCAAGTGATTGGGAGGAAACAGTTGATGGCCCCGATTCTCCAGAGTTGTCTTCTCTTTATCGTGAGAATGGCTTTAACGATACGGATATAGCCACAGGTTCAACATTATATCTGATCGCTCGCACAGTGGCCGCTCTCGGGCGTTGCGTTGATGATCTGCAAGCTCGTGGTGATCTTGATAATATGCCCGTATGTATTGGCTTCCATGATCAATATATTGTCTACCGACTCTTGGAAAAAAGACTCGAATGATAAACCTCTTTGCGTCTTTGCGAGAAACTCGTAATCCGGTATGATGTTTCACGCAAAAACGTAAAGGAGTAACAACGATGGCCCGCCCGTATACCGTTGCCTGCTACTATTTCCCCAACTACCACGTCGACGCCCGCAACGTGCTCGCCCACGGCGAGGGGTGGACGGAGTGGGACTTGGTCAAGCGCGCGGAGCCGCGATTTGCGGGGCACCGGCAGCCGCGGGTGCCGGCATGGGGTTATACCGACGAAGCCGACCCGGCACAGATGGCGCAGAAGATCGATGCGGCGGCGGACCACGGCATCGACGCCTTCATCTTCGACTGGTATTGGTACGACGACGGCCCCTTCCTGCAGCGCGGGCTGGAGGACGGCTTCCTGCACGCGCCGAATAATGGGCGGCTCAAATTCGCGCTGATGTGGGCCAACCATAACTGGATCAACATCCACCCGGCCAAGCTGCATACGCCCGCGCACCTGCAGTACCCCGGCAACATCACGCCGGAGACTTTCTCAACCATCTGTGACTACGTGATCGAGCATTATTTCCGCCACCCGAGCCACTGGCTCATCGACGGCTGCCCGTATTTCTCGATCTATGAGATTGGCCGCTTCATCGAGTCGTTCGGCAGCCTGGAGGCGGCGCGGGACGCTATTGAAGGGTTCCGCGCGAAAACGCGGGCGGCCGGCTTCCCCGGCCTGCACCTGAACATCGTCGTCTGGGGCTTCAACGTGCTGCCCGGTGAGATCGTCATCCGCAATCCGGCTGAGCTGGCCGAGTACCTGGGCTGCGCCAGCGTCACCTCCTACGTGTGGATTCACCACGTGCCCTTGCGCGACTTCCCCCGCACCGATTATCGCGTGGTGATGGCGGAAGCGGAAAAACACTGGCATAGGACGGCAGATGAATTCACCGTACCCTACCACCCCAATGTCACCATGGGCTGGGATTCAAGTCCCCGCACCGTGCAGTCCGACCGCTACCTGAACGCCGGCTACCCCTTCATGCCCACCCTGGACGGCAACACGCCCGAAGCCTTCGCCGAAGCGCTCTCCCGCTGCAAAGCCTTCCTCGACACCCGTCCCGAGAAGGATCGCATCTTCACCATCAACGCCTGGAACGAGTGGACGGAAGGCAGTTACCTGGAACCAGATACGGAATATGGGATGGGGTATCTGGAGGCGATCAATAGCGTGTTCGGTCAATAATAGAGAAAGTGGAGCGTATACGCTTACGCATTCAACGAGCATTTGCTGATAAGTTGGGATTTTAATTAGTTATGTCTTCGTCCTCTCAGCCTTCTCCTCAGCATTCCCTTCTATTTCTCATTAATCATCCCCGCCTCATCGCGATGCGACTGGTGCGTGTGCTCTGCCCGCACTGCAAGACACCGGCATCTCTTCATCCGGAGGTTATGGGGCAGGTATGGCAATTGGCGAGCGCGGGCGGCTACACCATTCCGGACGATGTGATCTTCTTCCAGGCGGCGGGGTGCGATAAATGCCGCGGCATCGGCTATCACGGTCGCACCGGCATCTACGAGCTCCTGGAAGTTTCCCAGAAGCTTCGCGATGGCTTCCTACGCTGTCGACCGATCGAGGAGAGACAGGAGATCGCAGTCAAAGAAGGATTTCACACACTGGCCGCCAACGGCATCCGCAAGGCGGTGGAAGGTGAGACTTCTATCGAGGAGGTGCTGCGGGTCATTTCCGGATAAGAGAACAGTCTGTGGGCGGAGACGGCACCCACCTCCGCCCACGGGAATGCTGCGGCAGGTAAATATCTCCCGTGTTCTGATCCGGCGCCACGCATATCGCATGATGACAATCGCGGTGGGATATCCTCAGATTGGCAATTGCGCGGTAAAGGAGGTGATATTCATGAGTCTCGCATTGGCCATCATTCTGTGGATATTGATCGGTGCGCTGGCGGGTTGGATCGCCAGTTTCATCATGGGCACCCGCCGTGACTTCTGGTGGGACGTGATTATCGGCATCGTCGGCGCGGCCATCGGTGGTGTCATTTTCGGCATCCTCGGGTTGCCGACCCACACCTTCTGGTGGAGCCTGATCGCGTCGGTGGTGGGCGCCATCATCCTTATCGCCATTGTCCGGGCCATCTGGCGGCGCCCGGTGACTGCACCGTAACGATATGGCGCGAGTATAAGGAGGGGCAATGGTCGGGCACGCCCGCCATTGCCCCTTTGTTTACGCGATGCTTTCGGTATGTTTCGACATTTTCGCGCATTCGCCCCGCCGGAATAGATTATCCAGGCTCCATGCCCCGCCGCCGGCAATCGCCAGGTAGAGGAAGGCGAAGCAATACAGCACCGCCAACTCACCTTTATTCACGATCGGAAACAACCCATTCGGCGCATGGGCTGTGAAGTAAGCTACCGCCATCTCACCCGACAGGATGAGCGCGACCGGGCGCACCAGCAGGCCGATCAGCAGCAGTATCCCACCCACAGTCTCCAGCCCGCCGGCCACGGCCATCTGCGGGGGCATCGACATCAAATGAAATCCCGGCGCGATGTGAAAAGCCGGCATAGGCGGAAACCCGAATAATTTTTGCGTCCCATGTTCGATGAACAGCAGCGCAAATACAATCCGCATCAGGCTCAGCAGGTGCGGCGCGGCCGCTTTATACCAGGCATCAAGCTTGCTCATCCCATCACCTCCAGTTTGAACCATTCTAACCGAAGAGTGGATTGAATATTTACTACTCATGTTAGATAAACTTGACAATTAACTGCCAATTATAATGGGAAACGCCTGCTTTGTCAGATGCAGGTTACTGCCTGAACAGCGAGTGCAGCCAGTTGAGGAAGCCTCGGAGGATACCCGGGGGCGCCGGTGCCGGCGCCGGGGGTGGCGGGAGTGTCTTTTCAATTTTTCGCGGTGCTCGTGTCGCCGGCGCTGTCGGGGGTGTAGTGCCATCGTCAGGTGGGCTGGTCAATTCCCCCGGGCCGGGCTCGTCATTCGTTCCCGCGTCGGGAGCGGCGTCCGGCGCAGGTTGGGTGTTCGGCGTTACGGGCGATACCTTGTCGGGAGCAGGCAAATCCGGTGCAGCCGTGGGTCCGGTTTCGTCGGGTGACGGGGAAACCGGCGGCGTCCTGACATCAGACGTAGCGCCGGAGGGTCCGGGCGTGAGCGGCACCGGCGGGGGCGTCTCATTCTGCGGCTCTGTAAAGATATCCGGCACCCGTGTCGGCGGCAACGCGCTGCCCGGTCCGGTATCGTCAGGGCAGGATGGCGGAATACGGTCGGTCGGAAAATATCGCAATATGGTTACCGGACAATTTGTCGTCGCCAGGCAGCCACTGGTGGCGCACACCTCGACCGCCACCACCCCCGGCGGCACGGAGAAATCCGCCGGCGGCATGCCCCGTAGCGCGACGCGCATGAACTCCGCCCACGCCTGCGCCGGCAGGCTGCCGCCGGCCACGCCGGCCATGGGACGGCGCTGATCGTTGCCCAGCCACACCGCGGCAACCAGGTTGGGCGTGTAGCCGATGAACCAGGCATCGCGAAAATCGTTGCTGGTGCCGGTCTTGCCGGCCTCCGGACGGCCAATATTCGCCCGCCGCCCGGTGCCGCTGGCGATCACCGCGCGCAGACCCTGCGTCAGCAGAAAGGCATCCGCCGGCGACACCGCCTGTTGCGCCTCGGGCTGCCGCCGAAAGATCACCCGGTTTCCCTGCCGTATTTCGCGGATCGCCCCCGGTTCGACCCGCATCCCGCCATTGGCGAAGGTGGCAAAGGCGCGCGCCATCTCCAGCGGCGTCACCTCGTAGGCGCCCAGCGCAATGGAATAGGTCGGTTCCAGTGGACTGGTGATGCCCGCGGCATGCGCCGCCTGCACCACCGCACTCGGGCCAACCTCTTGCGTGACGCGCACCGCCACGCTGTTCAGCGAGCGCGCCAGCGCTGTCTCCAGCGTCACCTGACCGAAATATTGATTGCCGTAGTTCTTCGGCGCGTAGTTCCCGATGACGACCGGGGCATCCAGTTCCTGGTCGGTCAGCAGCATGCCGTGTTCGATCGCCGCCAGATACACGAACGCCTTGAAGGAGGAGCCGGGCTGGCGGTGCGCCTGCAGTGCGCGGTCGAACTGGCTGGCGCGGAAACTGGCGCCCCCCACCAGCGCCTTGATCTCGCCGGTACGCGGGTCGATGGCCACCAGCGCGCCGTTGCCGACCCCGCGGCCCCGACCATCATGCACGGCGCGTGCCAGCGCGCGCTCCGCCGCCGCCTGCATCGACGAGTCGATGGTGGTATAAATCTTCATGCCCCCGTGGTAGACCGGATCGCGCCCATACTCCTCGATCAGCGTCTGCCGTACCGACTCCACCACGTAGGGCGCCTGCCAGGGATGGCTTGGGCGCGGGCGGATGACGATCCGTTCCTTCAAAGCCGCGCGGTAGGCCGCCGGCGACAGCCAGTTTTGCTGATACATGGCGTCCAGGATCTGCCGCTGGCGCCGCTGCGCCACGTCCAGATGGTAGCGGGGATCGCCGCCCCCCGGCTCGCGGATCAATCCAGCCAGCAGCGCGCTTTCGGCGGACGTCAACTTTTCCACCGGTTTGCGGAAGTAGGACTCCGCCGCGGCTCCGATCCCGTAGGCCCCACCGCCGAAGTAGACTGCGTTCAGGTAGCGCTCCAGAATCTGACGCTTGGTCATACCCCGCTCGACACGCAGCGCCAGCACCGCCTCACGCAGCTTGCGGTGGAGCGTGCGCCGATCGTCCAGCAAATCCAGCCGTACCAGTTGCTGGGTGATGGTGCTGCCCCCCTGCACGACCTGCCCCGCGCGTAAATCCACCCAAGCCGCGCGCGCCATCCCGCGCCAATCCAGTCCATGGTGCTGAAAAAAGCGCCGGTCCTCCGCCGCCAGCACGGCGCGCAGGGTGTGCGCGGGAATCCGGTCGATGCTCACCGGCACGCGGTACTGCTCGTAAAGCCGGGCCAACTCTTTGCCATCGCCGGCATACACAATCGTGGGGCCGGGATAACGATCCGCGGGCAGCACATAGGGGCGCACGCTGGTGCCCAGCACCGCCATCCCGAGCAGCACTGCGCCGTATAGCGCGACCAGCCAGCTAATCTCCAACACACGCAGGCCACGAGTAAGCCGGCGGGGACGCGACCGGTCGGCCTGGCCGTCCGCCGGGGTCTCACGTTTTCCGCGATCCATCCGAAACCCCGCCCGGAGCCAGGAGTGCCTGCCGTAATACACTCCCTGCAACCTGCGCTGCGACATCGCTGCCAACACTCCGTCCAGCATCGCGCGGCGAAGACAATCTTCCTCTCCGCCATCCGCGGCATCCTGTATCTACCCCGCCGGCAGGGGCAGCGTCAGGGGACGTGGCCGTAATTGGTGACAAACAGAGAATGAAAGGATGGAAGGTTGGAAGGTTGGAAGGACGGAAGGATGGAAGGTTGGAAGGTTGGAAGGATGGAAGGTTGGAAGAATGGAAGGTTGGAAGAATGGAAGGATGGAAGGTTGGAAGGATGGAAGGATGGAAGGATGGAAGGATGGAAGGTTGGAAGGATGGAAGGATGGAAGGATGGAAGGATGGAAGGTTGGAAGGTTGAACGCGAGCCCGTTCCCTTCTCGACAACCTGCAGAGAAAAGGGCCATTTTTTTGACACATTTTGACACATTTGCAGTCATCCGGGTTCCGGCTCCGCCGGGTGGGAGTCTGAATACGAGTGAGTATGAGTAGGAGTATGAAACAGGCCCCGTGAACGGTTACCTTATTACTGGTCACTACTCACTCACGGCGCTACTACGAGCCGGGGCTTACCGTTTGCATGGTCACAAGCTTCAGGAGCGGAAACGGGCGTTCGTCAGATCACTTTGCACTTTACATTTTGCATTATCACCGCGCTCACTCTCCCACGGGGGCCGGGTGAGTCATCTCTCGGCGCTGCAGCTCGCGGCGGGCGAGCTGTTTGATGAGGGTGTTCTCGTTGCGAATGCCCATGTGCGCGCCGGAGCCGGAAAGACGGCTCAGCACCGTGTCCAGCCGCGTCAGGGCGTGCAGGTCCTGGGTGGCGATCTTGCCGGCATCGACGGCGAGCAGCTCGCGCAGTATGCGGAATGCTTCTTCGACAAGGGTTTCGTCGGCGGCAAATTCGATCAGCGGATGCACGGCCTGGGGATTGCCCATCTCGGCCAGCGCCTGTGCCGCTCTCCAGCGCACCGACGGCGTCTCGTCGTTCAACGTCTGCAGCAGCGAGGGTTCCGCGCTGTCATCGCCGATCTTGCCCAACGCTTCCGCGGCGGCTTTGCGTATCTCCGGACTTTTATCGCGCAGCGCGGCGCGCAATGGATCGACGGCGCGCGGATGCCCCACCTTGCCCAGCGCCGCCGCGGCGCGCACACGCACCGTAGATTTGCCGTGGGTCAGCAGGAATATCAACGGCTCGACGGCGGTTTCACCGAACCCGATGAGGGCGGCAATGGCGCGGAACTGCACCCATTCCTCGGTGTCGGCAATGGCGGCCAGCAGCGGATTGATGACGCGCGGATCGCCGATCCGGCCCAGTGCTTCCGCCGCGGTGGCGCGCACCTCGCCATTCGTATCGTATTTCAGCAGGTTCAACAGCGGATCGAGCGCGCGCCCGTCGCCGATCTTGCCCAGCGCGCGGGCCGCCGCCTCGCGTACCTTCTCGTCGGGATCCTCAAGGGAGGAGAGCAGCGGTTCGGCGTCGCAGGCATCGCCGATATCGCCCAGCGTATCGATGACCAGCGTGCGGGTCGCGGCATCCGCTTCATTGAGCACCGGGATGAACAGCACGGTGGCGTTCGGACCCACCAGACGGCGCAGCGAGGTGACGGCATTCTTGCGCACGGTCGGGTCGGCGTCGGTCAGCGCCTGCAGCAATGGCTGCACCAGCGCGTTGATTCCCACCTGCCCCAGCGCCTCCGCGGCAGCCTGGCGCACGGTATCGTTGTGGTCCTTCAGCGCCGTGGCCAGCATGCCGATGACCCGCGGATCGTCCGCCAGCGCCAGTTTCTGCACAGCCCGCAGCCGGTCGGTCACCACGAACGATTTCATATCCAAACCGAGCTTCAGCAACGTGAGCCAGAACATGTCAATTCTTTTCCCGCCGATCCCGCTGATAAAACGTCCGCCCCCCGATCGAAGCGTCCCATGAGCCTGACCTGTTATTATTCTTCCACGCCTGGGTGAGCTTTTCCTGCCATCCCCAGAGCCGGAATCTACGGGCATGTGGCTTTCGGCTCAACGGGGATTTACGCCTGCCACGATATCGCCCATGCTGGCGCAACCCAGTACCCCCTCCACGCTCAGTGTACCGCCGTCGTTCTTGCCATCAGGACCAACGCTCTGGACAATGCTCGTTCTGCCACGGCTCGCGCCTCGCATTTCCTCAGTGGATATTCACCCCCGCCACGATGTCGCCCATACTTCCGATGCGCAGAGAAGGCGTGCTTACGCCCGGTCCACCGTCTTTCCCGTCCGCGCTGGGCGTGCCGCCATCGTCTTTGCCGTCGGGGCCGACGCTGTAGAGCACATAGGACTTGCCGGTGACTTTATATTGCAGTATGCCGTTGGCCGTGAACGGATCGGCGGGGATGGCCTGCAGGTAGGCGGGCACCAGGGCCTTCAGGTCGGCGGGGTATTTACCATGATCGGCCTGATACGCGCGGAGGGCGAAGGAGGTTGTCAGCAGGTGGTGCTGGGCGCGGGTCACGGCATCACGGATCCAGGCCCCGCTGATATAGGGGATGAACATTTGACAGACAGGATCCTTGGGGGCGGGCGGGCTGGTCTTCACCGCGGGGTACGGCTGCTTCGCGCGGGTGATAAGGGTATCCATGTAACGGGTATAGTTCGCCATGATGGCGCGCTTGCCGGTGAACTCCATCCGCACGGACGTGATGAAGGAGTTCTCACCCGGATCCACTCCCTCCAATAACCTGAGCTGTTCGATGTTCGCCCGCCAATCCGGCATGCTGAATAAATCCAGCAGTTCCGCCTGCATCGCCCACTTTTCTTCCTGCAGCACATCGGCATACGGCACCCGTTTGTCGGCGATTTCCTCCAGGCGGCGGGTTGCCTGCCGCGCTTCGGCGCCGCTGATGTGGTTCAGCGTGTACCAGGCCTCCGATCGGCCAATCGCTTCGACATCGGCGCCGGCCTGCAGCGCGAGCAGCGCGCCGCCGTGTGGGATCTCACCGCCCAGGCGGATGATATCCACGAACCGCTCGGCGCCGGCATCCCATTGTCCGCTCGCGCACTTCACATTACCGTCCGCCAGCATGGTCCGCGCCAGGTCGGGTTGCTTCAGCAGATACGCCTGTGACTGGCTGAGGAAGCGCGCCCCGGTTGCCACGAACTTGATGCCAAACCCCTGCTTGACCATGGCAAAGACCGGCGCGTTCTTCGCCATCAGCGCCTGCATATCCGCTAGCCGCGGCGGCCTGGCGCCCTTCCCCCACGCGGGATTGGGCGCGATTTTCCCGGCGTGAATGCACGCACACACATCCGTCAGATTCAGGAAATGCCCGGCTGGACCGGCGTGCACAAACAGCGACCTGACTTTCATCATTTGCGCGCTCACATACATATCGATGGAATTCTCTCTGGGCGTATTCGGTTCGGGCACTTCGACCACGGGATTCAGATTGTTCCGATAATAGCCGTACCCGAGCGCACCGGCGACGATTACGAGCAGTATGATCAGGAGCAGCAGCTTCTTCGGACCACCTGATGATTTTGTCTTCGCCATCATTTTTCCTACCTTTCCTCAACTAATATTCGCCCCCGCCACGATATCGCCTGCATCCCTGGCGGCGTCACTCCGCGATATCCATATTTCGTGGATAATATGATCTTGCCGTTATGAGCAGCTTCTTTTCACCTCTGGACAATGCTTTGTGCTTTACCATAACACGAACCTCCTGTCCGCCGTCGGATTCTCCCGGTGGGGGTTGCATTCCGTATTATAGCACGGGACTGTCCCGCGCCCGCAGGATCAGAGCCAGCCGCCTTCCTCTATCGCCGCTAGTAGACCCACGGGACTGTCCCCCCAGGTGCGAGAGGCCAGCCTATCGAACGCGGGGGGGACAGTCCCGTGGTGCTGCAAGCGGAATTTGAGGAAGGCGAGCTGTGCTGGTCCTGCGGGCGCGGGACAGTCCCTGAGTTGAGCAACCGCTTGCCCTATGTTATAATGCTGGCATGCCACGGACAGCCCGTATAGTGATTCCCGGAATACCGCATCACATTACCCAGCGAGGCGAGCAGCGCCGCCAGGTCTTTTTTACACCCGAAGATTATTGGACATTTCTCTACTACTTGCGGAAAAGAAGCGAAGGCATACCGTGTCGGGATTAATGCCTACAGTTTGATGCCGAATCATTACCACGTAGTCGCGACGCCGCAGACCCAAAATGGCCTTGCATTACTCTTCGGGCATCTGGATGAGAGCTGGACCCTTCGCTGGCAGGAATCGCATGCTACGACCGGTCATTTATGGCAAGGACGATTCTACTCCTGCCCGCTTGCCGACAGCCATTTGTGTGAAGCGTTTCGATATGTCGAAACCAATGCCACGCGTGCCCTCCTCTGCCAACAACCCTGGGATTACCTCTGGTCAAGCGCCCATGCTCATGTCACCGGCTACGATCTCTACCATTTGCTCGATTTGAAGAGCTGGGCGCAAATGTATACGTCGGATGACTGGCGGGAACTGCTGCTGCAACTCATCGAGCCAAATATCATTCAGCAACTCCGCGATGCCACGCAATTCGGCAAGTGGTTCCGCTAACCGCCGGGACTGTAACCCCGCGTGCGTGAGGCTCCGGGATTGTCCCGCGCCCGCAGGACCAGAGCCCGTTACGCATCATATGCCCGGAAACAGACCCGCGGGACTGTCCCCCCCCCCTCGTGCGAGAGGTTAACCTATCGAACGCGGGGGGGACAGTCCCGTGGTGCTGCAAGCGGAATTTGAGGAAGGCGAGCTGTGCTGGTCCTGCGGGCGCGGGACAGTCCCGGTGGTTTATCACTGGGTATTCACAGCCGCCACAATATCACCCGTGCTGTCGGAGCGTAGGGTGATGCTCCTGCCGGTCGCGCCCACTTTCCCATCCGCGCTGGGCATACCGCCATCGTCTTTGCCGTCAGGACCGACGCTGTAAAGGAGATACGATTTGCCGGTAACCTTGTATTTCAGTATGCCTTTCGCCGTGAAGGGATCGGCAGGGATGGCCTTCAGGTAGGCGGGCACCAGGGCGTTCAGGTTGGCGTGCTAAAAACCATTTTTTGTTCTTTCCGGGGCAGACCCGGGCTTTTCCGTTCAGCGCAATCGCTCGCTGAAGTGACGTGGTTATGATTACTCCCATTACTCCCGTTACTCCTACCTCCCATCATCGCTCTGCTGGCCTGCCAAACCAATACGTTCAAGCGCGCGCTTTCCGCCTCTCCATCCTGCCCGATCCCGCGATTTGACCGCCTCAGCGCGCATGAAACGGCCTGCCTCGTGGTTTAACCTATGCCGGTTCGCGGGAATGCCTTGCGCGATGAGGGCAAAGCGTGTACCATTTGCCCGATACGCAGGAGGGTACGCAGCACGTGGCTAAAACATTAATCATCGTCGAGTCTCCCGCCAAGACGCGGACCATCAAGCATTACCTGGGTGATGACTATGAAGTCATGGCCTCGATGGGCCATGTCCGCGACCTGCCCGAGCACGACCTGGGCGTGGACCCGAAGAAACGGTTCGCGCCGGAATACGTCAATATCAAGAATAAAACCGAGATCATCGGCAAGCTGCGCAAAGCGGTCGAACGCGCGACGCAGGTCTATCTCGCGACTGACCCGGATCGCGAGGGCGAGGCCATCGCATGGCATCTGCACGAGGTGCTGGGGCTGGACGGCGCCGAGCGCATCGAATTCAACGAGATCACTCAGAGCGCCATCAAATACGCCCTGCAGCATCCGCGCAGCCTCAACATGCCGCGCGTAGACGCGCAGCAGGCGCGGCGCGTACTCGACCGGCTGGTAGGCTATCAGCTCAGCCCACTGCTGTGGAAAAAGGTGCGCAGCGGCCTGTCCGCGGGCCGCGTGCAGTCGGTGGCGGTGAAGCTCGTTTGCGACCGCGAAAAGGAAATCCAGGCCTTCGTGACGGAGGAATACTGGACGATCATCGCTGACCTGGTCGAGGCGAATGATGAGGATCTCGCCTTTTCCGCCAAGCTCATCGAGCACGGCGGCAAGAAAGTCAAGCTGTCGAATGAAGAGCAGGCCCGCGCCGTCGAGCGCGACCTGCAAAACGCGGCCTACCGCGTCGCGAACGTGAAGCGCTCGCAACAGCAGCGCAGTCCGCAGCCGCCCTTCATTACCAGCACGCTGCAGCAGGAGGCCAACCGGTCTTACGGCTTTACCGCGAAGCGCACCATGGCGCTGGCGCAGCAGCTCTACGAAGGCGTAGAGACGAAGTCGGAAGGCCAGGTGGCGCTGATCACCTACATGCGCACCGACTCCACCCGCATCTCCAACGAGGCGCAGGCACAGGCGGCGGAGTTCATCGAGCAGCGCTACGGCAAAGAATACCTGCCCGCGAAAGAGCGCAAAACGAAGGCAGTGAAGGGCGCGCAGGAGGCGCACGAGGCCATTCGCCCCACCGATGTGACGCGCACGCCCGACGCGGTGGCGGACGACCTGAATAACGACCAGCTCAAGCTCTACCGCCTGATCTGGAAGCGTTTCATGGCCAGCCAGATGGCGAACGCGGTGCTGGACGTGGTGGTGGCGGATGTCGCCGCCGGCGACTATCTGCTGCGCGCCAACGGCCAGCGGGTCAAATTCCCCGGCTTCCGCGTGCTCTCGCCCGACAGCGAGGAAGGCACCTACCTGCCGGCCATGGAGGAGAACGACCCGCTGAACCTGCGCAAGCTGAATACCGAACAGCACTTCACGCAGCCGCCCGCGCGCTACACGGAGGCCACGCTGGTGAAGGCGCTGGAGGCGCATGGCATCGGCCGCCCCTCCACCTACGCGCCTATCATCAGTACCATCCAGGATCGGCGCTACGTCTTCCTCGAACAGAAAAAGTTCCATCCCACCGGCCTTGGTATGGTGGTCACCGAGCAGCTCGAAACGCACTTCCCCAATATTATCGACCCGGACTTCACCGCACGCGTCGAGGGTGAACTCGACGCCATCGAGTCGGGCGCGGAAAACTGGGTACAGGTGTTGGAAGAGTTCTACGGCCCTTTTGAGCAGGCCCTCGAGCAAGCCGCGGAAAAGATGGAGCGCATCAAAGTGCCCGACGTGCCCATCGAACAGGTTTGCCCGGAATGCAGCAAGCCGCTCGTGCTGCGCGAGGGACGCTTCGGACGCTTCGTTGCCTGCAGCGGCTTCCCCGAGTGTAAATTCACCGCGCAGGAAGAGCAGTTCTTCAAGCCCGAAAACGGCAACGGCGCGGTGGAAACCGCCGAAGGCGCGGAGGGCGGCGAAGCACAACCGCAGGAGGTGTGCGAGCAATGCGGCGCCCCCATGGTGGTCCGCCGCAGCCGCCGCGGCCCCTTCCTGGGCTGCAGCCGCTACCCGGAATGCAAGACCATCAAGCCGATGCCCGGCGAGCCGGAAAAGCCGAAGAAAGAGCCGGCCGTCTGGACGAGCATCAAGTGCGAAAAGTGCGGCCGGCCGATGGCCCTGCGCACCAGCAAGCGCGGCCAGTTCCTCGGCTGCAGCGGCTTCCCCAAATGCCGCAGCATCCAGAAGCTCCCGCCCGAAGGCGAATACGAGATTATCCCGCGCGAGGAGACGCCGAAGGTCGAAAAACCCACAGCCTCCGGCAACGGGAAGCCGAAGACGAAGACGGCGGCAAAGACAACCCGGGTAAAAAAAACCACCAAGGCGACGGACTAATGATGACCAGAGCCTGAAAGGCTCTGGCCTACACTTCCTCATACTTTCCAATGCGAGCCATTCAGGCACTGACGCACAACATTGCACCAAATTGGTGCAATACCTGATCGCTCCCTCCACCGAACTGTGATAGCCTGAATCTGAGAGCACGTGGCTGATGATGTGACTGGCCGTGTGGATTAGGAGGGAGATCACATGATACGCTTTTTCACCGTGATGCTGGCGGCACTCCTACTGGGCGCGGCCGGCACGGCGTTCGGGTATCCGTCGCTGCTGGGTCCGACGGGGCAGGCGGCGACGCCTACGGCGGATACGGCCCCCTTCGGATCGCTACAGGCAGCCGGCACCTTTTACAACACCAAGGACAGCGACCTGGGGATCGACGATACGCTCACCGCGCGCGCGGTTTTCGGCCTGCTCCCCAATCTCGAAGTGGGTGCAGCCTTCTGGCGGGCCAAAGTCGCCGATTCGGATGTCGATACTATCAGCGCCAACGCGAAAATCAAGCTGCCCCTCAGCCTGATCGGCGGCAGCACCGCGGTGGGCGCCATTCTCGCTAAAACGAATGAGCCCATCGGCCCGGATGTGACCACCACTTACTTTTACGCGGCCAATACGCGTGGGTTGCTGGGCATTCCCGGCGGCATTCAGACGTTGAAGCTCACGCTGGGGGCGAACTGGACGAAGATTGAAGACGGCGCCAGCGCTGATGGCCTTCGCGCCTTCGCCGGGCTGGAGCTCGACTTGATGGACACGCTGGGCGTGGCGGCGGAATACCAGATGAAAAAGAGCAGTCTCGGCGATGCCGATCCACTTTCCTCGGTGGTTGCGCGCCTCGATGTCAATGAAAACTTCATTCTCGAAGCGGGCGTCACCAATACCGATCCCTTCACCGGCGGCTTCAGCGCGACGGATGAGCATAACCTGTTTGCCAGCGTAATCTTCGGGTGGGGCGGTAAGTAACTGGGGCAGCATCGGTCAGGCGGGCCGGTCGGACATGTCCGACTGGTCCGACTATGCCGCACCGGCCTGACCGTTTCCACGCTGCTCCCGTGCGTGCTATAATACCGCCATCATGCAAGTCGCCGATTCATCCTGCCGGACCGCATTCCCAGAACGCACCCCGTCCCTCTTGCGGGAAATGGGATCCGGTCTCGGGCGCTCCTGGTTCTACCTGGCGCTGGCAGCCGCGTTCGGCGTGGGCTGGCGCGCGCCGGCACTGGGCAAGGGGATGGACGCCGTCGGCATGATGCCCTATCTGGTGGCGCTGACCTTCCTGCTCAATGGCCTGACCCTGTCCGCGGAAAGCCTGCTCGGCGGCCTGCGCCAATGGCCGCTGCTGGCGGTGGGGATGCTCAACACCTTTCTGCTGCCGGTCGCGGTGGTGGCGCTGGCGTTCCGCCTCCTGCCCGGCGGGGACGCGCTGCTGGGCATCGGCTTTCTCATGCTGGCGGTGACGCCCACCACGCTGGTCTCCGCGGTGGTGCTCACGCGCCTGGCCGGCGGCAACGGCGCGACGGCGCTCTACCTCACCGTGCTGGCCAACCTGCTGGCGATCATCGTGGTGCCGCTGCTCATGCGCGCGGTATTGCCTGCCGGCGGCCAGGTCGTCCTGTGGGCCACCGCGCTGAAGCTGGCCTATACCGTGCTGCTGCCCACCATCGCCGGCCAACTCCTGCGCCTGGTCGTCCATCGCTGGGCGGACGGCCATCGCCGCCTGTTGAGCGTCATTTCACAGCTCATCCTCCTGCTGTTCATCGTCAACGGCATGGCCGCGCTCCCGCATCGTGAGCTTTCCCCGGCAATATGGGGCGGTGTGCTGTTAGGCGCCGTGCTGTTGCACGCGCTGCTGCTGCTGACGGCCGCCGGCGGCGGCCATCTGCTGCGCGCCGATGCGCCCACCCGCCGTGCCTTCACGCTGAGCACCTCGGAAAAGTCGCTCGCCGTCGCCGTCGTGCTGCGGGCACAGCTTTTCCCCGCCCTCGGCGGCCTGGTGCTGCTGCCCGCCATCGTCTACTACGTCGCCCAACTTGTCATCGACAACGTCCTCGCCCACCGGTGGGGTAAAGCGAGTGGTTAGATAAATATAGCGGGACTCGCTTGAAAAGGATTGAATAAATGATCATTTCAATCTTTAACATCTTTCAATCATTTTCAAACGAACTTCGCCTATTCACCATCCAATAAGGAGCTGTGTTATGTCCGAAACGGTGCGGTCGCGTTTTCAGCGCGTGATGGCGGGCGAGCTGCCCGCGGATCGGCTGCCGATCATCGAGTGGGCGTCGTGGTGGAATCTGACGATCGAGCGCTGGCAGGGCGAAGGGCTGCCGGCAGGCCTCGATAAGACCGGCATCAAGCGCTACTTCGGGCTGGACGTAGACGAGCAGTTCTGGTTTCGCTCCATCGGCGACGGCGCAATGCAGAAGAACCCGCAGCATGGCGGCTGCTGGATCGAGAACATGGACGATTACGAGGCAATGCTGCCCTATCTTTACCCCGACCCGACGCCCACGGACCCCTCGTTCTGGCATGATGTCGCCGCACGACAGGCCGCCGGGGAGATCATGGTGTGGTTCACCCTGGACGGCTTCTTCTGGTGGCCACGGGTGATGCTGGGCATCGAGCCGCATCTTTTCGCTTTTTACGACCAGCCGGAGCTGATGCACCGCCTGAATGCCGACCAACTCGCGCACCAGTTGCGGGTCATCGAGGCGTTCTGCCAATACTGCACCCCCGACTTCATGACTTTCGCGGAGGATATGTCTTACAACCACGGGCCGATGATTTCGCAGGAGCAGTTCGATGAATACATGGCGCCGTATTACCACCGGGTGATCCCCGAACTGCAGTCGCGCGGAGTGCACACCTTCATCGACAGCGACGGCGGCATCGAGCCGCTCATCCCCTGGTTCGAGGGCGTTGGTCTGGAAGGCATCCTGCCGTTGGAGCGCATGGCCGGCGTGGATGTGAACCGCATCCGCGCCAATCACCCAAAATGGAAGATGATCGGCGGCTACGATAAAACCGTGATGCACCTGGGCGAAGCCGCCATCCGCGCGGAATTCGATCGCCTTCTCCCCGCCATGCGCAACGGCTACTTCATCCCCTCGGTGGATCACCAGACCCCGCCGGGCGTGTCGTTGGAGGATTATTACCTGTATTTACGGCTATTGCGGGAGTATGCGGCGAAAGCGTGCGAATAGCCCGGCTGGGACCGCAGGCGTCCCGCGCCTGCCCTGGATATTTGGCAGGCGCGGGACGCCTGCGGTCCCAGGAGTTATTTCCCG
>Ga0172368_10003343_pt1 | contig 19567 bp, 18 predicted proteins | sample Lak11m_FD_114540 | JGI IMG/M metagenome (GOLD analysis project Ga0172368, IMG submission 114540) | Freshwater microbial communities from Kabuno Bay, South-Kivu, Congo - kab_022012_11m | ecosystem: Environmental > Aquatic > Freshwater > Lake | place: Democratic Republic of the Congo: South-Kivu...
AATAAAGCAAGAGGTTATCAACGTTCAGATACAATTAAAGCAATCATCTATTTACTGACAGGTGAACTTGATTTCTCAAAAATCAATCCTTATTACGTTACCCACTCAAAATGACAAAGAACCTAATTTTATGACAAATTTGTTTGGACTTTGCCATATATTCTTGCAGCTAATGAGGTACTCCCCATTCTTAGGACAAAAAAGTTTAAGAAGATAATTGTAATTGGTTGATAATGTTGAGACGGGAAATAACTCGAAGAGTTATTCTCGGATCAACATCTTTCTTTTTTTCCGGGTAGAGCGGATCGTTACCTCCCCGCTCCCCCACAGATCCGGACGAGCGGATTTCCCGCATCCGGTTCCTCGAGTTAAGGTTTCGCTGCATAAACAGAGTGGTAGATTTTGGGGTGGATTAAGACAAAAGAAGTGCGAATGAGGTCATTGAAACGAGACCATGAAATAGAATGGTTTGAACGTCTTGACAGCCATTTCTTCCAAATGCGATGGACTTGGAAGCGGAACGCCTGCAGACAGCTAACATTACCCGTAATGCCGTAATAGTTGAAGTGGCCACGAAGTTTCGAGTTAAGTGTCTTGGTCTGGTCAATAAGACACAGATGCCTGTTAAGATTGCACCAGTCGTTTATTTTTCTCAGACTCTTTTTCAAGCGGTCTTTTGCCGTCTTTCGTATCACTGTCCAATTTCCTTTGCGGGATTTGCCCCAGTAGAAGGTAAAACCAAGAAAGTTAAAAGTATCGCTTTTCCTTGATCCCTTATCGTTTTCTTTTGGAGGTTTAGAGAAGTAAACCAGTTTGGTTTTCTCCGGATGTAGTTTTAGCCCAAACCTGGCGAATCGCTTTGGTAAGACTTTAAATACACGTTCTGCATCTTCCTTGTGTTCAAAACCCAGAACACTATCATCAGCGAAACGGACTATGACTGCCTTACCTTTCAGCATTGGCATGATTTCCTTTGCGAACCATTTATCCAAAACTTCATGCAGATAAATATTGCTCAACAATGGGGAGATTACGCCGCCTTGTGGGCTTCCTTCATCGTTGTAACTGATCGAGCCTCCTTCAAGTACCCCTGCTTTTAACCATTTACCAATTAATCTTGTAATCACTCCGTCTTGCACCCGTTGCTTAAGAAATGCTCTTAAAAGTTGATGATCCATCGTATCGAAGAACTTCTGAATATCAAGATCGATAATCCAGTTGATGTTCTTGGGCCGAATTTGGCTCCACAGATAGTCCACTGCCTGATGCGGGGATTTTCCCGGACGAAAGCCGTACGAGAAGTCAAAGAAGTCTGTCTCGAAGACAGGCTCTAGAACTTGCAGTACTGCTCTCTGCAAAATGCGGTCTTCTACCGTGGGGATGCCGATGGGTCGCTGTTCCTTCCCATCTCCCTTTGGAATGTACACCCGTTTGACTGGAGGAGCTACATACCTCCCGGATATCGCACGTTCTCGTAAATCCTGAAGATTCTGCTCAAGATTTTCACCGTACATTTCCAAAGTTTGACCATCAACACCCGGACTGGTCGCTGGCTTGATCTTCTTGTAAGCGGCCTGCATCCATTCTAAATCAATATGGTGATGCAGCGTTACCAGCGGCTTGTCCTGATATTTCTTGGCAATTTCTGCTATTCGATTCTGTTTCGTTAACACGTTCATTTGTTCCTATGCACACTTTTGTGTTTCTCAAAACCGATTCCTTAACCCGACGCACTCCCTTCCCTACTCACCGGCTCCTTGGGGAAAGTTCACCGGCTTTCAATCGGTACTATGAAGGCGCTAAGACTGCCTCTGCTTATTTCCTAACTTCGCTTATCGCTCGTATCGGATACCCTGTTGTGTCTCAGTGTTTCGCTTATACCGGCGGTGAGACGCCTCCGGCATACCAGGGCTTAGGTCGACCAGTTGCCCTATTACTGGTATCTTCTCAGTCAGGGAAGCAGGAGGCTCTCCCATGTTCCCGTGAAACCCGTTTTACATCTGCCCTGCTCTCAGACCCCGGATGGATCCTTGCACTTGCCTTGTCGTGCTTTGGATGCTGTTCCCGCGGAACCAACAGCGAAAACTCCATCGTTATGAAAATTACGAGGCTCAATCACACGGCTTTTGTAATCGCTGTCTACGCTTCGTGCCGACATCTCTATCGACTACGCAAGACTCGCTTCCGTTTGATGGCTAATCTTTAACGCACAGGATTGGTTACCTGTTGGGTTTCTTCGAAAGGTTTCAATGAACAGTTATTATCCCCCTTTCACGGATTTATCATGGCGCAATGGTTCTTTTTTTCTTTGTTCATAGCTGCTAATATGTTCATAACTCAGGCCGCTTTGAAATAAAATTCGCAAGGGAAATTGTAGTCAAGGCTTTCATGAACCCGCTCTGTATTATGAAACAAAAAGTATTCCTGCATTCCCTGATAGAGTTCAAGTCCCGTGGAATAGGAGTTTAAGTAAACCTTTTCGTACTTTACATCTCGCCAAAGACGTTCAATAAACACATTATCAATGGCCCGACCCTTGCCATCCATGCTGATTTTTATCTCATGATCCAGTAATACCTGTATAAACTCACGACAAGTAAATTGAGCACCCTGGTCAGAATTAAAGATCTCAGGCTTGCCATAGCGGTTTATGGCCTCTTTGAGCACTTCTATGCAGAAATTGGACTCGAGGGTGTTGGATATGCCCCAGCCGACAACAAAGCGGCTGTAAAGGTCTATAATGGCCACCAGGTACATGAAGCCATGTTTCATTGGAATGTACGTGATATCCGTGGCCCACACTTGATTCGGCCGATCGATTTTCAGATCCTTCAACAAATATGGATATTTGTAAAGCTCCTTATTTCCAGTGCTTGTCTTGGGCTTTGGATATATAGCCCTTAAGACCATTAACTGATAAAGTCGCCGGATACGCTTGACATTTACAGTAAAGCCCATTTTGTTCAAATGCCCTGTCATACGGGCGCTTCCATAAAAGGGCAATCGCATGAATTCACGATCAATGATCTCCATCAGCTCAAGGTTGAGGGAAGTCTCATCACAAGGTTTATAGTAAAAACCGGAACGATGAATTGACAGCAGATCACACTGTTTTTCAATGCTTAAATCCGGATGATTCTTATCAATCATGGCTCGTTTCTGTTCCAGATTATAACCTACAATAGCTTTTTTTTTAACCAGTCATTCTCTATTTTTAACTGGCCAATGGCCTCGAAAAGCTTGGACACTTCAACATCGTCTTTGGGTCGTCGATTTCCTTTTTCAAAGATCTGAGAGGCATTCTCCAGAAACTCTTTTTTCCTGGTTGTGATTTGATTGGGGTGAACCTGATAAAACTGAGCAAGCTCACTCAATGTTTTCTGCTCTTTCAGCGCGTCAATAGCAACCTTGGCCTTGAACTCTGCGTTGTAATTTTGTCTCTTTTTTCTCATAATGACAGTAAATTTAAGGGTTTGTTGGTAAACCTAAACTCACTGTCCTAATTTTGGGGAGTACTATATAATACCTGGTAAATTTATTGGAAACCATAGAAAACAGATAAGATAAGTTCATAGAAAATCAGCAGACCCAATTGTGCTATTTTAAGCTTAAACGATTACCAAGATGACCATCTTCCATTATTCTTAGTGATAACAGAACAGGGATGTTCATATACTGATAAAACCCATTGAAATTGGCAGCAATAAGAAAGAAATATAGAAATAAAAATTTATTATTTGCATTACTAAGAAAGTAATAAGCAGTTCCAAGGTATAGTAATATACCAAGTATCCCATAAGCAAAAACGATTTCAACAAAATCATTATGAAACCACAATGGGATCCCTATTTTTTTTTCGTTTACTAATAACGACGCCAATGGACCATGTCCAAAGATAATTTCAGTTGAATTCAACGAATTTTTTAATTCAATAAAGGCGATCTCCCATAATTTGGTTCTACCACTTGAATACTTATCAAGGTCGCTAAAACTCTTATCAGCAGTATAATCCGCTGAGAAGAATCTTTCATAAGTATTAGTTATAGGATTGTTTGGTTCATATATAACAATGATAGATGTTATAATTAAACTTATAAGTAGAATCGATATATTCCTAAATCGATTATATTTTGAGAATAAATATTCTTTGTTGATTAGTATTAAGAGCATTCCATTTAATAGTAAACCTGTTCTTGTGCCGGTAAATAGACCTGCGATCGCTGAAATAATTGAATATTTCTTTTTATCAATAACATAGAAGTAAAGCGCAAAAGACGCCATTGTAAAGGCAAAGTTATGCACGGAAAAAAAACCTTCTAAATACATTATAGAACCTGTTGCGCTGAATTTGATTGACGCTTTTCCCATTATTGGGAAAAGAAAAACGGATAAATAGTATATAACAATATACAAAATTGAAAAAACGGACATCATTTTACTCACTTTCTTCGCAGTAATCATTCGGGTTTGAGAAGAAGCAAAATAGATAAAGGATGCAATAGTTACAACGTACCTTAATGAAGATGTAAATTTTGATTGCATATCATTCAGGTTTCCTATGAATAACACTATAAGGGAAAGATATACAACACATAAGACTAATGGCAGATTGAAATTATTGTAGTTGTAATAAATAATTATTCCAACTAGTATATAGTTGTATGTTAAAAAAGGAATCGCAATTGCATTAAAGTAGATTAATTGAAAATACATTACTAAATATGCAATCGGGCCTATTACAAATAGCCAAAAGAACTTTTTTTCAGATAAAATATTTGAGTTATAATTTTCCGACAATTTATTCATATTTGACTTTCTTGTAAATATGCCATTGCCACAAAGTTGAATGAAAAAACAAACTTATCAACAACTGCCCATAAGAAGCCTGTGTTCCTGCTTGTTTTTTATGTTTTCCCTTCTCGAATCTGGTTGATCTACTCACCTGTGTTGGGTTTAATAATTAATATTATACTCTTTATAAATGCTATTAATATGCTCAAAATTTAATCGACTTTTAGTGTTAAAAATTATCTTTCTAAGTGATTCAGGATCAGCGAACCTTCTACGGATTTTGCATGAGGCAATTCCAGTTGCAATTGTATAAGGTGGTATATACTTCGTGATTAGAGACATTGCTCCAATGACTGATCCCTCCGAGATTATAGCACCACTTAAAATAGTTGTTCTACAACCTATCCAGGCGCCATCGTCAATGATAATTTGTGATTTCTTCGATGACATAACTGGATTCAATCTCATATGATTATCTGAGAATTCATAGTCATGGCTACCACCTATTATTGTAACAAATGGTCCGAGCATAACGTTATTGCCAATTACTATTGGATTGTTAGAATTGCAAGACATGTAGGTTTGTTTCCCTGAAAAGAAGTTATCTCCAATGGATATGTTTTCACAATGTTTTATTTCTGACTGTGGACCAAGTCTAAAATTGATCCCAACACATTTTAATTTATGTTGAATATAGGGTCTGTAATAAAATTTGTTGTATAAGAGTGCAAAGAGGTTCATTTATTTTAATTTTAGGTTTACAAAAAGACCAAGATAAAGTCCTCGCCAAGATTTAAAATTAGGATTTGTGACAAAAAGGCCAAGAATTGACCAATAGTGTGGAATTGCTTTACAACCAGTGTAAGAATTGAAGTTTTTCTTAAAAAAATAGCGATGATTTACTAATAGCATTTTTCGGTTTTCAATTACTGACCCTCGTCCTCCTGCTGTGTGGTTATGGAAGCACTTAGCCTTAGGATTATAAAAGGATTTGTTTTTGAACGAAAGACGTTTTGAGAAATCTTCATCTTCCATGTAGGAATATCCTGTTACGTTATCATCAAATTTTAAATTAGAAAAAATCTCTTTTCGATATCCGGTAAGTCCTCCGGATAGCATTTCAGTTTGCAGGAAACAAGGTTGTCCTAATGGAATACTTGCAAATCCTGATTTGTAGAATTTACCTGTCCCATAGGGATGTGAAAGTAAGAATAATCGTTTCAGATATAGTTTAGTTATCTCCGATACTGTCATTGAATTTTTGTAATTAGTAAGTGTACCCATGCCAGCAGCATATTCTGGAGAACTAACAAATGTAGAATTCATTTCCTGTAAAAATGATTTTTCAAGGATAATATCATCGTCAAAAAAATATATAAGGTCACCCGTCGCTTGTGCGACGCCTATATTTCTTTGATAAGTTAAGCCAGGTTTAGTATGAAGATATTTGATTGGAATTTTTGACTTGGAGATTATATTTTCTTTGAATAATACATCCTGACTTATTGGTATTTGTGAACTATCAATTATAATGAACTCATCTGGTAAATCGCTTTGATAACTTAATGAATTGTAAAATTTAATGAGATCAGAAATTCGATCTTTTGTGCATACTATTACTGAAACTTTCATTTTGTATATCTGTTCATTAGTGTCCTGTTAAACAAGATTGATTTTCAACTGTATATCGTTTTGTTCTTTGAAATCTTGATTGTTTTGGGTTGCTAATATAACTTTTAATGGCGTTTTATTGAGAAGAGATGCGCTTTATATCTGTAGAATTTCGCAGGTGGTAAGCGTACTTTTCATCTTGGCTTTAATTTTATGATTGCAAACAAGGAATAGGTGATGATTGCAATGTAGATTTGCGTTTTTGCCACATTCGGGGCAGTTCCCCAGAATGATTTCACTTTCAAATGCTGCTTTATCCATTTGAAAAACAATTCGACTATCCACCTGTATTTGTAAAGTAACGCAATATAAAAAGTCTGTCGATAAAAATTGTTGGTTAAAACACCATCCTTCTCCCGGTCTCAATATCGATATACCATATGAGTATTAATCCTTCGGGATAATGTTTATTGGTATCAAACCCATTTGGTTTAACGCATTGTCCACAGATTACTCCTGCTTTCTTATCGGGGACAACGGCGTTTAACCGGGTAAATTTGAAATTGTCTTTTGCCCAGGTAACAAAGAATGTCTTTTGCTGGTTGATATTGTATAATCTTTGAAAGCCAACGTGACCCCGGTCCAGTAAAACCCGTTTGCCTCGTATGTGAGCACATCCAGGCTGTGAAAATCATGGGTTGCCCCATCGGTAATATGGATTAAGCAAGGGATCGAAGTTCTGATATCATACAATATGTGAATCTTTTGCAGCCTTTGCTTTGCGAAATTCGACCCACCAGAAAACATTTAATCAGAGGCCAATCAATGTTGAATCAGAAGCGTATACCTATACCGGCTTGTCAATAGAAAGTGAAAAATCAGCATCCTGTTGACAACAACTTCGAGCCTCAGTGATTAGTTCATAAGCCAGTTCCTCGAAGATCCTAATGTCTCGTGTTTCATTTGCTGTAGCAAGGTTTGACCGTGATACATTTTTACCAAAGCCTAAATGACGATATTTTGGACGATGAACGCTTATGGTGGTCAACAAATCTCGAAGGCATTCTCTGCTGCATATTTGGCCAAACATCATGCGTAGAAATTGATTCCAGCATGTGAAATGTTTGACGTAATGGTTTCCAGAATAATGATCAACACATCTATTAGATACCCGGGAAGGCAGAAAGGCAGCAATCTGGCAAAGAAGTACTTTACTTGATTCATGTCTTGGGATTTGATCCCAAGGTAAAATCAAATTGTCACCGTCGCAAAATCTTCTGCAACCTTATCAAATCATAATTTCAAAGAACTTTAGTAATTTTAACCGAACACTGATGATTTCAAATATTATTAATCTTCAATAAATAGCTTAGAAGACGTTTGATTGCTAGTTTTTGTGTAATGAGTCTTCAGTAAATTTTTACAATAAAATCTATATAAAAAAGGTGAAATAAAACTTATGGTTAGTAGGAAAAATGGTTTTATCAATTTTACAGAAAGCCATTGATAATACTTAGTATATTTCATTACAAATTTGAGAATACGTATACTATCAATAATTCTTAACCCCTGAAAAACATGGGAAATCGAAATAAGAGTGACTTGCATAGCAAAAAATTGTTTGCCAGCTGTTTTTCTAAAAATGATTGAATTTTTTGATGTGAAGGCCGAATACACAACTATTGAATCCTTAATGAAAACATATTTAGACCATGTCGAAGGTAAAGACCAAGAAATCACTGATTCATTTGATAATAAACATTTTCCATCTGAATGAGTGTCCAAGTATTTTAAAACTATAAGAATCTGAGCTTGATGAGAGTTTAGATATTTTTTATAAAAAGGATAAAGGTATGATAATGTTGATAATTTATAAAGACAATTTGATATAGTAAAAGAATTACTATAATTGATTTTTTTACAGAAATTCTGAAAACCTTCTGTTAGAGTTTCTTTCGGATTTCCCAAATTTATAAAAAAAAAATCATTACTTATTTTAATTATATTTAATACTTTGGTAAGCACATTATTCAGAATTAGATCATTATCAGAAAGAATCCAAAGCCATTCAGAGTTGGATATTTCAAAGCATTTGAAGATATTGGCATCAGCCCCAATATTAGTGTCATTTCGTATAAATCGAATTGCGCTTAAATCAAGTTCTTTTGTTTCAAGGAATTGCTGCACAGGTGGGATAGAATGGTTATCAATTATAATGAAATCAACATTATTAGTTAACTGAGGTAGAATTCTACTTACTTGATTAAAAAGCAATTCATGATTATTATAAGTTGGAAGTGCTATTGTCAATGTATTCAAAATGTAAGTGAATTATTAATGAGTGCAATTAATAGTTAGTCTACGCAGCATACCGAACATGTTTTCCATGAAAGTATTTTTTCACTTGTTCCGGATCATTTTTTCGCATCTGAAGATAATCTTCAACGGTTTCTTCAAGTTGATCAACATTCAATGGGCGGTGCTTGCCAACAGCATTTGTTTTGACATCCTGATTAACAAGTTCGTCGGGGTTAAGTTCAGGACTATAGCCAGGAAGCAGAAACAATTCGATCCGATCAGAATGTTCTGCAATCCACTCCTTTACCAGCTTTGCTTTATGAGTAGGATGACCATCAACGATGAGGAACACTTTCTTTCGATTATACCGGATCAATCTGGACATGAAATCGATAAATACTGCACTTGTGAACCCTTCTTTGAAAAGCATGAAGTGAAGTTTCCCCTGGTTGGTAAGAGAAGAGATCATATTCAAACGAAACCTTTTGCCAGTCTTAACAACAACCGGGGTTTCGCCTTTTGGAGACCAGGTTGTACCAGCCTGATGATCACTTCTCATGCCCATCTCATCACCCCAGTGAATTTCAGCACTCTCTTCAGTGGCTCTCTCTTTAATAGCAGGGTAATCTTTCTTCAGCCACTTTTTTACCTCCGGATCACTCTGTTCGTAGGCTTTGTAGATCGGTTTCTGAGGAGTAAAACCCCAGGTATGAAGATATCGGCCAATGGTCCATACACTAACATCAACCCCGAACTGATCTCTGAGAAGATCTCCTACGGCAGCTCTTGTCCAGAGGGCAAAGGGCAGCTTCAATTGATCCGGGCATTTATCAATGATCATCTTCTTGGTCTGTTTCTCTTGTTCTTTAGTCAAGCTAATCTGCGAAGGTCTGCCCCGCTTCTCTTGCTTAAACCAGTTCTTCTTCCTTGTACCGCGAACTTCAAGCCATTTGTATATGACCGCATCTGATACGCCGAAAATGGCCATGGCGTCCTTTTTTCTCATTCCATTGTCAAGTGCTTCCAGCACCTTGACCCGGATGGCTTCCTGGGCAGGAATACTCAGTTTTCTTAAGTCTTTCTTTTCCATGCCCAAAGATAATCATAATATTTTTTTATACTAACTATTTATTGCACATATTAATAATTTATAAGTAATATTTAAATATAAAATTACGTTTGTATCTTAAAAAGATTAAATAAGTTATTGGCAGAATTACAAGCCACATTACTAGGTTAATTGAAAAAATAAGAGAATTTAAGCCAAAAAACGGAAGAATGCTAAAAATAGAAATTACGACTAAAATTGCATTAATCGCTGAAACGTAAACTAAAGGTTCTTCTTTGTGAGCTCTCATATAAAATGCCATAAAATTAATTAGTGATTGAGCTATCTGAGAAATGAGAAGAAGACATGTCGGCAGAATAGTCAAAAATCTATCGCCATAGGAAGTATAGAACCTCACTAAAATAAGAAAGAACACTAGAAAGCAAGATAATACTAGTTGAAAAATTATACCTTTAAAAACTGATTGAGTAAAAAGTTTGTCTAATTCATCTTTTCTTTTCATTGCGACAAGCATGTTAAACTTAGGAATTTTTGAAATTACCCAACTAGAGGCTATTCCAGATATCGCATTAATCATCGCTTGTGTAACACCTAACTGCCCGGCTTCCACTTTACCAACATATTTAAAGACCGAAGGTACCAGTAAAAAGAAAATAAAAAAACCACTTATCCAAGAAACTGCATATTTCCATTGCAGATGCATAATTTCGTTGAACCATGTATATTTTCGACTAAGTTTTAAAGATTTAATTTGTCTCCAAAAAGGAGGTGATATTCTATAAAGTAGAAAAGTCATTATTAAAATGCCTATAAAGTTGCCAATAATAAGTGACCAAATATTAAAATGTAACCATAGGAAAATCCAATTTGCAATTGACATTGATAGAGACCCAAGAAGAATATTGATTTGAGTATGTTTGATTTTATCTAATCCTTGATAAATTGCTTGAAATAATGAAACTAATAAATTTGCCCCTCCAATTACAGAATATATTGCCCATACAAAAAAAACTTTATCAAATGTTTTTGAGAAATAAAAGAAACCTACTATAATTAAAATACTAATTGAAATCGGGATAATATAAAGATAAAATCGAACAGAATAGCGAATTAGACTAACAGTTCTTTCAATGTTAGTTTTGTTCCCCTCCAGGATTCCATTTACTTCTTTTAAAAAAGCAAATTCATGACTAACGAATTGTGTAATGATAGTAGTGAATCCAAGTTCGGCAAAGATCGATAATGTCCCCAAATTAATAAAAGTATACCATAATCCTTGCTGATCTGGAGATAAAAATTTAATAATAAAATAAATTGTTACAGGACCTTTAATAGTGAGCCATATCTTAGATAAAATTATCCATGAAATGTCAGCATCAATACCAGTTAATTGAATTAAAAATTTAGTTATTGTTTTCAAATCAAGAAATGACGTACTAGTGAGTCTATTTATAATATAACAATTACAATATTTCGTAAACCACTAAAAGGATGATTACTAAGAGTATAGTTTAAACAACTCTTCAGTTTCAATTTTAATACATTCAAAAGATGTATACTTAGGTTTGAATGGAATAGTATTGAAATTTCTATTTTTGGAGTAATAGTTTGTCTTCTTTCCAGTTGCCGAGAAATCTCCATAATTTGGAATTATCATAAATTTCAAATCATACTTTTGACTAAAATAATCTAAGATTTCCATTTTTTTAATCGGATTAAGGCTTTTTACATCTATTGCCTTATTGATTTTTTTATTCTCGCAACATGCTTTAACTAAATTAGCCAAGTCTGACGGATGAATGTAATCACGCATTATATTTTCCGAACTAGTTTTCAAAATTCTATTATCCTTAATGCACAATATGATATCTGTCATTAAATAGTTTTTAGACAGATCAATAAACCTACTGTAGTAGTTAAAAATTCGTAAGTCAATAATATTATAGTACTCCAAAGAACGGTGTTTTATCTCTGTAGTAAGTTTTGCGATGCGGTAATAGTCTTCTGTTCGTAGATTATTTATTTCAATTGTCGTTTTTGTACTTTCAGATGCTGGTTCATCAAATGAGGTTCCATAAACGACTCCAGAACTAAAGTTAATATAGAGTGTTTCATGGTTGCTTTTTATATAATTTAAAATAAAGCGATCGAATTGTTCAGTTAGTTCAAAAATATTTTCATTATTAGTTTTCGAATTTATTGTAAATGAAATTCCGATACAGTTAATGATTACATCTATTCGATCCTTGTTTAATTCGGAGAAAGATTTTAAAATGGAATTTGAATCATGTATTCGATCCAGAAAATTTTGCATTTTTTCTAAATCTCGTGCATAACAATGAAGCTCGATGGATTCATCGTCTTTAAAATTGAATATCAGCCCTTTTGCAACGTGGCTTGATGCACCTAAAATTGCAATTATTTGTTTATTACTCCTCATTACCTCAAAATCACCTAATAGTGGTTACTTGTGGACGATATGTACTAAAGCTAAATTTTATTATTTCCCAAACTTAAAACATTCTATTAAAACTGCCAATATTTAGATGTTTTTAATAAATCAAGATCAGTGTTTTTTAATGGATAGCTATATTCTTCCATTGGAAAGATTCCAGCCTTAACCTCATCAATGTAATGTTTGATTGCCATTTCTGCAAGAACCAATAATCCGTCTCTTCTCTCCTCTCTACCAACCTGTCTGACATCTTTTAGATTTGAAATATAGGATTCGTATTCTTTTATCACACTGGGGATATAGCATTTTGCAAACCAAGGTCTAAACGGTTGATAAAATCCCATAATATCGTGCATGATAACTAGTTGACCATCGACAAATTGTCCGGCACCAATACCATATATGGGTATTTTTAACTGTTTTGTGATTTGACCAGCAGGTTCCGAAGGCATAGCCTCTAAAAGTATTGAAAAGGCACCAGCTTCTTGCAATGCTAAAGAATCTTCTAATGTTTCTTCAAAACTTTCAATTGTTTTTCCTTGAACTCTATATCCCCCGAAAGATGCAGCGCTTTGTGGGGTTAGTCCAAGATGGCCCATTACCAATATCCCTGCTTCAGAAATTGCTTTTACCCTGGAAGTAATACGTTTCCCTCCCTCTAGTTTTATTGCATCACAACCTGCTTCTTTCACAAATCTTAAAGCATTTCGAACAGCTTCCTGATCCCCTATTTCATATGATCCTTGTGGCATATCACCAATCAGAAATGTGTTTGGAGCACCTATCCGAGCTGATTTTGCCATAACTATCATATCATCCATTGTTACTGGATTGGTCGTTTTGTAACCCAGTTGAACCATCCCGCCTGAATCACCAACAAGAATCATATCAATCCCGGCATTTTCAGCTGCTGTTGAAAATGGCAAATCATATGCAGTAATCCAGGCTACTGGTTTATTTTCGGATTTCATCTTTTGTAATGTAAGCAAATCTTTTTTCATATTCTATTCCTCCATAGTTTTAATAATCATATTTTGATTGAATTCTATTCTATCTAAAAAAGGGAACATGTCTTCCAAGGGCTTAGAAATCATTCTTCCTTCATCATCTTTTACAGAGGTGACAATCGGTGCAAGAATCTGATCTGGTTGACACATTACTTCACAAATTATTGGCTTATTTTGCTCAAGAATCTTAGGAATAAAATCATTCAATTCCTTAGAGGAAGCTATTTTATAGTATTTAATTCCATATGCTTTGGCTATTTTTTCTATTTTCGGGAATGAAATACCACTGCTACTATCAGTACCAATTAGCCTACCTTCAAAATACCTAATCTGAGTAAATCGGATTGAAAGATAACCATTGTTATTCCAAATGAAAAGTTTAATTGGAAGCTTGTTGTGTACAATTGTTTGTAATTCTTGTATATTCATTTGGAAAGAACCATCGCCTGTAATTCCTATTACGTTGCCATTATTTTTTCTGGCAGCAGAAACCCCTATTGTCGCAGGCAATGTAAATCCCATTTCAGCTTGGGCTCCAGATGTAATATATCTTTGATTTTCCTTGATCATTAGCGCTTGTGATGTGACATAATAGGCGGATCCAGCATCAGAGACGACGACAGAATCATTTTTAAGGTTTTCATTTAATATATCCATAAAATAATATAAATTAATCCCTGTCTTATCGTCTTTATATTCCGGGAGAATTGTGGGCCAAATGTTTTTCCATTTTTCACAAGTTTTTGCCCAATCTGGTTTTAATAATGCTTCTTTGTTTTTAATTATTGAATCTATTTGTATTAAGAATTTTTTTATATCTGCATTTATTACATAATCAACCTTAACTGTTTGCTTTTTATGTTCATTGGGGTCTATATCAATCGCAATAATTTTTGCTTCTCTTGCAAACATTTTAGTTTCAAAGCCTGTTGATGAAATGCTAAGCCTGCTTCCAAAACTTATTAACAAATCCGAATTTTGCATTGCAAAATTTCCTGCCCTATCACCTTTAGTACCAGTTCTTCCTATAAATTGTGGATGGTTAGATGGTAAAAGATCGATTCCCAGATAAGTAGCTACAACAGGAATTTTGTAAGTTTCAATAAATTTTTGGAACTCAATTACAGCATCACCAAGCCTAATTCCATTTCCTGCTACAATTACTGGCCTTTTACTGCAGGCAAGATCATCAATGAATTTCGATAACTCATCTTCTGTTGCATCTACTTTGTCATTATTCAGGATATCTAATGGTGAAAAATGTAACAAATCATTTTCTTCGATAAATGCACCTTGTATATCAATGGGCAAATCAATCCAAATCGGGCCAGGCCGCCCAGTCTCTGAAATATACTTTGCTTTTTCTAGATGATAAGCTATTTCATTTGCATTATTGACCATTATTGAATACTTAGTTATGGAAGATACTATAGGAATAATATCTGCTTCTTGTACCCCCTTTTGCCTTAGTGGCATTGAAGAATTATGCACCGTTCTGTTTTTATTATCATTACCTGAGATAAAAAAAACTTTTACATTATCTTGCCATGCATCTAAAAGGCCTGTTACACAATTAGTCCCTCCGCATCCTGTGGTAGGAATTACGACTGCGAACCCATTGGTATATTTGGCATAACCTACTGCGCCCATTGCAGATGCCTGCTCATGATGATTGCATATTGCTCTTATTCTTCCATTTTTCACAATCCCGTCATTAAGAAACATTGCGCCTCCACCGGTAACCATAAAAACGTCTTTAACTTTTAATGTCTCTATAATAAACTGTGCAACATAATCAACAACTCTTATTTTCATTTTTTAAAATTTAATTTATGCTTCATTTTATAGTTTAATTACTCCCAATCATCCGTTAATACCTGGCCCTCTTTTATTCCATATTCCAAGAACATTTGTTTAAAAGATCGGATCATGGTTGGAGGTCCGGATATGAAATAGTGGCTTTCGAAGCTATTTTCTGAAATTATTTGCTTAATATTTATCCTACCATCTTGATCTTCATAAAATGTTTTCACGACTATCGACGAATTATTCACACGATTAAGTTCATTAGTATATATGTTAAAAACCTTTGAACGAAAACCAAGGTAGATTTTTGGCTTGTGGTATTCAGTGAATGTTTTGTGATTAAAAAGGGAAAGGAAGGGAGTAATCCCGGTACCTCCTGCAATAAACACCGTGCTTTCTTTATTATGTGGTTGCGTGAACAAATCGCCATAAGGGAGTTTTAGCCATACCCTCGATCCAACTTCCAGTTCTTTCCTCATCTGTTTGGTAAAATCACCTTTTACAGCATAAGTAATTCTTATGGTAGCTTCATCCGGATTGCTCTGCAGTGAGAAGCAGCGGGAAGCCGGCCATTGTCCAATGCCATCGTAATCTTTATCAAGTGCTAAATGCAGGAATTGCCCCGGATCGTATTTGAAAGGTTTATCCAAAGAACGAAACTCAACTGTATAAACCCCTTCGATGGGATTGATAACAGATACAACTTCAGCCTGATATTTTTTAACGATGGCCATAATTATTTGTGAGAGAGCATGAAGTCATCAATCACAGTAGCAGCGTATTCAAACATTTCGGATTTAAGGCCAGGATAAGTCCCTAAAAAGAAAGTGTTGTTCATAATTGTATCTGTATTGCTCAGATTATCTGCGATGCGCCAGTTTTTACCTGCAAAAGCAGGTTGTTTTGTAATATTGCCTGCGAAAAGATTCCGGGTTTCGATCAGTTGGGCATTCAGGTGGCTGGTAAATTCATCTCTGGTAAACCCTGCATTTCCATGGATGGTCACGATAAAAGCAAACCATGAGGGATCAGCATCTTCTGTTGCCTTGGGCAAACTGAAAGTGTCGGGATATTTTTCGAAAATCCGATACCATGATTTGAAGTTTTCTTTACGTCTTGCTCCGAAATGATCAAGCTTATCCATTTGTGCAGCGCCAATGGCAGCCTGAATATCCGTCATCTTCAGGTTATACCCAATCTCAGAATACACATACTTGTGATCATAACCAAAAGGCAGGTTGCCAAATTGCTGTGAAAATCGTTTGCCACAGGTATTGTTTTCTCCACCGGCACAGTAGCAATCACGGCCCCAGTCGCGGAAGGCCCTTACAAGATTGGCCAACAAAGGGTCGTTCGTGATGATGGCACCCCCTTCACCCGTTGTGATGTGATGTGCAGGATAGAATGAAATGGTGGAAAGATGGCCAAATGTACCGGTTTTCTTACCCTTGTATTCGCTTCCAAAAGCATCACAGTTGTCTTCGATTACCCAAAGGTCATTTTCCTGAGCCAATCCCATCACTGCATCAATATTGAACGGATTGCCAAGGGTATGTGCGATAAAAATGCAGCGTGTTTTAGAGGTTACCGCTTTGCGCATCATTTCCACATCAATGTTATAGGTGGACATGTCCACATCCACAAATACAGGCACCAATCCATATTGCAGGATGGGTGTTACTGTGGCCGGGAAACCGGCGGCAACAGAGATAACCTCATCACCGGCTTTCAGCCGCTTATCGCCCAGTTTTTCGGATGTTAAAGCTGAAAATGCTAACAGGTTGGCCGATGAACCTGAGTTTGTAAGTAAAACATGTTCAACTTCAAGGTATTCGGATATTTTTTCTGCAAATTGTTCTGAGAAACGGCCTTCGGTGAGCCAGAAATCGAGGGATGCTTCAACCGCATTCGTAATTTCTTTCTCATCAAATACACGCCCTGCATAATTCACCCTGGATTGACCGGGGATAAAAGAATTGTCGGTAAAACGATCGGCATACCAATTTTCAGTTTCATGGAGCACCAACAGGCGCTGAAGCCTGAACCATGTTGTCTTTTTCAATGCAGCCCATTCAGAGAGGATGATGCTTTTGTGCAGCTGAACCGTTTTGTTAAGTTGTACAAAAGACCTCAGAGGCAGAGGCCCGGTTTCAAAGTCATTCGGTTTTAATTCGACTTGTTTGCTCCCGGGATGCGATTTGGTGGTGATAAATGCAAAACGGATATCGCCATATTCGTTGGGCTCGCTTAAGGCCAATACCGGCCGCACCTTGTTTTTTTCCAGATCGGTAAATGGGAAAGGAATTTTATAAATTTTACCTTTAAACGTCATTCCAGGCCTCCTCCTCCGGTTCGTTTAACATATTGACAGATCCGCTGATTTCCTGCGCCTTCATTAAATACAAGGATTCAGCAGCGGGGTTTTCTTCGTTTTCTTCACCCGCGTAAGGTGCGATCGTGACTTCTGCTTTTTCGCCAAAACTATCGGGGATGTTGTATTTCCCGAAGTTTTTTCGACCAATGATGCGTTTAATGATCTTGGCTTCCATCTTTATCTCAATATAGGGTATTATTATGCATGAAAAAATTGATTGATTTGAGCGATGCATGTTTCGCGGACGTCTTGCCCGTTAAGGCGTGCTTTGTTCCAGTTCACGATGCTTTGCAGGGCAGTTTGGATGTTCCATTTGGGATGCCAGTTCAATTCGGCCTTTGCTTTGGAACAATCCAGTTTAAGGTAATGGGCTTCATGGGGCTGCGGATGGGTATCAAGCTGGTAACTGGCTCCATCACCCCACATATCACATATTTTTTTTGTAATCCATTCCACGTTTTGGGCATCGTTGTCGTCAGGACCAAAATTCCAGGCGCCGGCAAAATGGGGGCCTTCTTCCAGCAATTTGGCTGCCAGCGTCAGGTAACCGTTTAAGGGTTCGAGCACATACTGCCAGGGCCGAATTGCATAAGGGCTTCTGATTAAAAGCTGCTCCCCTTTTGTGATGGCACGCAGAAAGTCAGGGATCAAACGATCCTCTGCCCAGTCCCCGCCACCAATCACGTTGCCTGCCCTGGCGCTGGCCAATGCCACCCCATGTTTATCATAATCTTTTGGATTGAAGAAAGAATTTCTGAAGGAAGCAGTGACCAATTCAGAGCAACCCTTGCTGTTGGAGTAGGGGTCGTAGCCGCCCATGGGTTCATTCTCACGATAGCCCCAGTGCCACTCCCGATTTTCATAACATTTGTCGGTAGTTACGTTTACAACAGCTTTAATGCCCGTAGTTTGCCGAATTGCTTCAAAAAGGTTCACCGTACCCATCACATTGGTGGAATAGGTTTCGATGGGGTTCTTGTAAGATTCACGCACCAATGGTTGGGCGGCCATATGAATGACCACTTCCGGATGAACCTGTTGTATGACTTTGCGAAGATGGTCATAGTCCCGGATATCTCCAATAAAAGAGGTCATAAGCTGCTCTATACCTGCTTCTATAAAAAGGCTTGGGGTTGTTGGAGGATCTAAGGCATAGCCATAAACATCCGCTCCAAGTTGATGAAGCAACAACGCAAGCCAGGAACCTTTGAAGCCGGTATGACCGGTAATCAGCACTTTTTTATTCTGGTAAATCCCGTTAAAGAGATGCATCATTTTAATGAACGATTAGGGTAAAAGAGTTACCATTTAATCCAGGGGGCGGTTCCTTTTTCTATTAATTCTTCCAACTGCGATTTATCGCGCAGCGTATCCATGGGTTTCCAAAAGCCTTCATGTTTGTATGAAAAGATTTCACCTGCTTTAGCCATGCCTTCCAGGGGTTCCCGCTCAAAAATTATACTATCTCCATCGGGTATAAAATCAAAAACCTCAGGGTTGCAAACGAAATACCCGGCATTGATCCATGCGCCGTCTCCTTTCGGTTTCTCCTGGAAAGCGACAACCTTCTCTCCCTCTATCATCAGGGAGCCATACCTCCCCTCCGGTTGAACGGAGGTCATGGTAATCGCTTTTCCATGGGAATGATGGAAATTTATCAGTTCAGGAATGTTAATATCTCCCACACCATCGCCATAGGTCAGCATGAAAGGTTCATCACCGACATATTCCCGAACCTTTTTTATACGGCCCCCGGTCATGGTTTCAAGTCCCGTATCAACCAACGTTACTTTCCAGGGTTCCGAATGGCTTTTATGGTGGGTGATGGTATTGTTGGTCATGTCGATGGTCATATCGGACATGTGGCTATAGTAGTTGGCAAAATATTCCTTGATCATGTATCCCTTGTAACCACATAAAATGATAAAATCATTAAATCCGTAATGGGAATAAATTTTCATGATATGCCATAAAACCGGTTTGCCCCCAATTTCAACCATCGGCTTTGGTTTGAGGGTTGTTTCTTCGGATAGGCGGGAACCAAGACCACCTGCGAGAATAAGTACTTTCATTGGTTTACGAATTTTATAATACAATCACTACTGACCGACTAACTTTTTAAGAGAGGGGGTGAACCCCTGAGGGTTCCCCCCAAT
>Ga0172368_10003347_pt1 | contig 19563 bp, 15 predicted proteins | sample Lak11m_FD_114540 | JGI IMG/M metagenome (GOLD analysis project Ga0172368, IMG submission 114540) | Freshwater microbial communities from Kabuno Bay, South-Kivu, Congo - kab_022012_11m | ecosystem: Environmental > Aquatic > Freshwater > Lake | place: Democratic Republic of the Congo: South-Kivu...
CATGGGACCGCGGCTGAAGTAGTGCGCGTCGAGCCAGTACGGGTGCGCGCGACGGGCCGGGGCGCGGCGCACGGTGAAACACTCGGGTCCGTAGCCCGTGGTGACGTCCGCGTACAGTTCGCCGCCCGAGTCCAGTTCGCGATGCGCGAAGTACGCGTGGTTTCCTCGCCGGTCGTGGATGTGGAAGTCCACGTCATTCGAGTCGGTTTCCCACGTGAGCAGGAAGCGCAGAGACGGCGAGGTTTCGGTCGTCCCTCCGGCCTTTCGGAGCCTTGCGACGACGACGCCCGCCCTCGCGGACGCCCCTTTCTTCCACGCGGCCGCGGCCAGTCCGAGGTCCTCCGCGAGAATCCTGTCGGAACCCAGGAAGCGTCCGGCTGGATACTCGCGCGAGACGCCCGCCTCGAACGCCGCGAATGCCTCCGCCGGCCGTCCCGCGCGAAGGAGCGCCATCCAGAGCAGATGGTGGCTCGAAGGGTGATCCGGACGCTGCGCGACGGCGCGGCGGTACGTGTCGATCGCGAGTTCGGCCGCGCGCCCTTCGTCTGCGACGCGTTCAAGCCGATTTCCGGCGTATCTGCGAAGATCGGCACGCGACGGGAACAGGTCGATCAGCGATCCGTACGCGCGGGCGGCCGTCCCCCGGTCGCCTGCCGCCTCCGCCGCCTCTCCCAGCGCCACGAGCGCCACCACGTCGCCGGGAGACTCCTCGTGCCATTCGGAGGCCGTCTGCAGCGCCGAAGCCGCATCCTCGCCGACGAGCTTCATCACGTCGGCGAACTTGCCGGTCCACGGGGCCCTGCCCGGGCGGTTGGCGCGGGGCCGGTACTCGCTCCATGCCCCGCCGGAGTATGTCAACAGAACGCGCACGGATGCAGATTCCGACGGGCGTGCCTTCACGCGAATCGACTTGAGCGCTGCAGCGAGGCACTCCACGAGACCCGCCGGCTCCCGAGGGTGGAAACCGGCGCGATCGATGGCGCCGAGCGGCGTCACGCCCAGGCGCACCTCGAAGCGCTGCGATGCAAGAGGGCGCGATCGATCGGCCGCGCGGAAACACCGCAGCAGCGAGCCCGTTCCAGCGTCGAGATCCGGCATGATCCCGTCCCGGCGCACCGGGCCGTCGAGGTCCACAAGCTCGACCCTGAGATCTTCGTTCTCGGCAGGAACGTCGTCCCGCATCGCATCCGAGTCGCGACGCTGCGCAAGGGCCATCGTGCTGGAACCGCTGTCCGGGAGCGTCGAGGCGCCTGCCTCGGGCCGAAAGACGGGAACGTCACCGCAGTGTCTTCTTGAGGCCTGAAGGGGAAGGTCCAGCGCTGGATCGTAGACCTCATGCACGCAGCCACGGTCCCGTCGCCGACGGCGTCCTGAACGATTGCGACTTCGCCCACCCGGCTCCGCGTCGTGACGACGAAACGGACGACGATTCTTCCGCCGAGGGTCGGGTTGCGGCGCAGCGCGCGCTCGTAGCACTGCTGGACCGCCTTTGTCCGCATCCGGACAAGCCTGCCGATGGTCTCCGTGTCGCTTCCGGAGGTCCCGACCGCGAAGTCGTCGTCGATGGATATCTGCGGCGCAAAGCGTCTCGCCCTCTCGGCCAGCATGGCGTTTCCGCCGGGCCGTGCACCAGCAGCGAGATCGCTGTTGCCTGCCGCAACCTCGGCGGCCTTCGCGTCGGGGCCGCCCACGTCGGAGAATCCCTTCGCCGAGGCACGCGGCACCCCCGGTGCCATCATCGCGGCTCCCGAGTGATCGAGCGGCGCGTCCACCGGCATCGCAGCAATGATGGTTCGCGGCGGCGCATCGACATACCGGAGGGCATGGAGGACCGGCTGCGGCCCCGCCGCGACGCGGTCTTCCCGGGAAGCTTCTTCCTTCGCGACGACCGGGTGGCGTTTCGGCTCCGCGGCGCTCAGCCGCTGCACGCGCTCGTCCCGGATATCGGACGGTCCTTCCATGCTTCGCACGGCCCGCGGCCCCGGAGCCCGTTCGGTCGGCGGCGACGGCGCACCCGAGCCGCGCCGCACGGCCACCAACCCAGCCGTCCCCACCGTCCAGATGTCGCCGACCGACGCGCGGTCGATTCCATAGCGCGCGTAGTCCTCATCGGTTTCGAGCACCAGGAACGCCGTGAGAGGGCTCGACACGCGCTGACCCGTGGACAGCGCGACGATTTCCTCCCGGATTTCCGTCAGACGGGTGGTCCGCCCCGCGGGCAGTTCGGAGACCGCGGCGAGCAGCGAGCCGATCTTCGCCGCCGCGCACGCGCGAGCCACAAGCGCCGTCTCGCCCTTCGCGTTCAGCACGGTCTTCCCGCCGATGCGCACCTCGATGTCTCGCTCCTGCGGGACTTCGCCGTGGACCAGCACCTCGTCGCCCGGCTGCACGCCGTCGAGGACCGCGGGCTGGACCCACGCTCCGCCGGCCAGTTCCACCTTCAGCCCCGAGAGCGTGTCGGTGCGCAGCCGCCTGAGAATTTCGGTCGGTGCCAACTCGCCGCGCACGACGATGCCCTGCTGCGGGAACCCGGAACGCACCAGCCTCGCCATCGCCGCGTCGTCCCGGATGCCCCCGACAGCGACGGCGTCGAGCCGCCGGACGCCGGCCTTCGCGAGCAGTGCCGCGGCCTTCGCCAGGTCGTCTCCCTCGGGACCTGCCGTGACCACGCCGTCGCCCACGATCGCCACGCGCGTGCGCGGCGATTTCGCAAGCCTCGCCGCGAGCCACTCGAACGCACGGCCCAGGTCCGTGGCCCCGAGCGCCTTGCGGGCCCGGAGCGAATCGGCCCTGAATTCGCCCGCCTTCCCGTCGAACACCGCCTCGACGTCCTGATCGAAGGACGCCACGAGCAGCGGCGTCGACGGAGGCAGCGCCGCCGCGAGCGCCTGCACCAGGTCCGTCTGCCGCCCGAACCCCGCCGCGCGCGACGCGCTCGTGTCCACCAGCAGCGCCAGCGAGTCGATCGCGGTTTCCTCCGTGTTTCCGGGCACTTGCGCGCGGGCAACGACTTGCCTGCCGCTGCGCAGCGCGGCGGGCGACTCGCCTCTTCGTTCCACGACGAGGTCTGCGTCGGGTGCCCAGCTTGTCCGCGCTTCCTCCAAGACCTGGCTACCGGCCGGCCCGCGCACCAGCACGCGCGCGGAGTACTCGGCGAGTCCAAGCAGACCCCGCAGCGGCACGCGGTACGCCTCCGCCTCTCGCAGTTCCTGCGTGTAGGAGAGGATCAGTTCCTTGCGCCCGTGCGCCGGAATCGGGAAGACGCGCGCCGAGAATTCCTCGGGCGACTCCTGCTCCAGCAGCGCGGGGTCCTGGCGCCGGTGCAGGAAGTCGTCGTAGACGCGCTGCGCCGTGCGGCGCTCCAGCATTTCGCCTTCCTGCCAGCGGCCGTCCTGCAGCATGGCGAAGCGGGCCACGGCGCCATTCCGCGGCAGCGCGATGCGGAAACGGCCTTCCTTCGCCCGGTCCGCCGGGTTCTCGAAGACCATGTGCAGTTCCGTGAACGCCAGCGGACGTTGCACGAAACCCGACACGGCAAGCTTCACGAAGGCGAGGCCCTCGCCGTCGGAGGAAGTCAGGCCGAAGGCTGCGGGCGGACTGCTCTGCGCTGGTCCGGCCGGGCGCGCCCTCGGCGGCGCAGCAGGCGGCGAGGCCGCAGGCGCGCCGGGTTCTGCGGCGCGGCACGCGACCGCAAGCAGCACACTCCCCAGCAGCTTCGACCTGATGCGCATGGAGGCTCCCGACCGAATGGACACCGCGGCGCGCGCCGGGTTCCGGGTCTGGAGCGTACTCCCCCTGCTCACCCGATGATCATCTTCTCCGCTTCCAGCCGCCCTTCGGCGAAGCGGCGAAGGGTGTAGCGTTCGAACAGCTCGTCGCGCGCGCCGCTCATCCAGGCGGCCATGCGGCGGGTGACGGCGGGGGCCATCATGAAGCCGTGGCCCACGAACCCCGAGAGCTGCAGCAGGTTCTCGACGCCCGGCGTGCGGCCCAGAATCGGCGCGTGGTCCGGCGTGTAGTCGTAGCAGCCGGCCCACTGTCGAAGGAGCTTCACCTTCCCCGTCGCCGGCATCAGCCGCGTCAGCGCGCGGGCGTAGCGCGAAAGGAACCGCAGCGATCCGCGATGGTTGATCCCCTCGGGCTCCGCCGGATCGCCCAGCCCTCCGATGATCTCGCCGCGCATCGACTGCGAGAAGTACAGGCCGCCGTCCAGCTCGCTCACCAGCGGATCCACGAACGGCTTCAGGGCTTCGCTGGCGCAGATCTCGTGGCGGCACGGCACGTTCGGCAGCTTCACGCCCGCCAGCGCGGCCACGTCGCGGCTCCAAGCGCCGGCTGCCACGACCACCGTTTCCGCCCTGATTTCGCCTCGATCCGTCATCACCGCGCGCGCCCGGCCTCCCCGCACGTCGATGCCCGCGACGCGCGTGAAGGGCTCCACGCGCACGCCGCGGCGCGTCGCCTGGTCCGCGTATCCCCACAGGAACGGCCAGGGGAACACCACGCCGTCGTCCGGGTTGCACGTCGCCGCGAGCACGCCCGTGGCGTCCAGCCCCGGCACGATGCGCTCCGCCTCGCGCGCGTCCACGAGCCTCGTGCGCAGGCCGTGCGCGCGGTGCAGCGCCACCGAGGCCTCGAGCTGCGGCACCGTCGCGGGCTTGCGCACGAGGAACAGGTAGCCGCCCGGGCGCCACCACACGTTGATGCCCATTTCCTGCGCGAACGCGGCGCACATGCGCTGGCTCTCGCGCCCCAGCTCGATGTTGAGGCTCGTCGAGAACTGCGCGCGCACGCCGCCGCCGTTGCGCCCGCTCGCGCCATCCAGCAGGTAGCCCTTGTCCAGCACGACGATGCGCGTGGCACCCAGCTTCGAGAGCTGGTACGCGAGCCCCAGGCCCATGATGCCGGCGCCGACTATGACGATTTCGGCACGAGCCGGGACGGGCTCGGACGGCCGCATCGGGTGAGGCGCGGTGCTCTCAGGCGGCACGTCGCGCTCCGGCTCCGGCGGGTCCGTCGCCGCCAGCTCCGAGAACGGAATCGGCTGCAGCGGAGGGCGCGTCGTGAAAGGCACGAGCGCGCCGCGCGGGGTGCCGGTCCGTTCCAGAAAGCGGATCGCCTCCAGCATGCAGCTCTTGCCCTGGCAGGCACCGGTGCCGAGGCCTGTGTAGCGCTTGAGCGACTCGATGTCGCGCATGCCCGCGCCGGCGGCAGTTTCCAGGTCGTGCCGCGTCACGTCCTCGCACGCGCAGACGACGGTCTTGTCCATGACCTACTCCGCCCCGCGCGAGTCGGAACCCGCGACGCCGGCCGCCGGCGGAGCCGAAGGCAACAGCGCCGCCGCGTGCCCCGCGCGACGCCCGCTTTCCAGCGGACGCGTGGGATCGCCCGTGACGCGCCCCGCCGCGAAGAGCCAGTCCACGCTCGTGCGACCCTCCGCATCCGTTTCCACCGCGAATCCGGCCGGACGGTACGCCGTGCTCGCTCCCGCCTGCGCCGCGAGTTCGAACGCGGGCGCCGGCTCCGTCACGATCGCCGCAAGATCGCAGGTGAACGACGCAGCCGTGCCATCGGGTCCCTCCGCGTCGATCGCCTCCACCTGCAGCCCTCCCGTGGCGCGCACGGGACGCCATCCGGGCCGGTGCGCCTCGTCGCACCCCGCCGGCAGCCGCGCGTCCGGGTCCAGCAGCGCCACGACCTCCACGCCGTGCGCCCGCAGGCCCGCGGCGACGCGAGGCGCGTCCGCGTCGGAACCGGCAACCACGGCGCGGCGGCCCGGCACGACCCCGTGGCGGCGCGCGAGCCGCAGCAGCCCCCGGCCCGCGACGATGCCCGGCAGATCCCCTCCCTCGAAGGGCATGGGCTGCTCCATCCCTCCCGTGGCGACGACGACGCGGTCGGCACCCACGAGCCAGCCGCGGTCCTCGCCGCGGGCGAACACGACGCGGCGACCCGCCTCGTTCCACAGTCCCGCGACCGTCGCGCCGGTGACGAGTTCCCCGCCGAGCTTGGGCAAATCGCGCAGAATCGCCTCGACCGCCTCTCTCGTCGCTTCGTCGGCAAGTCCGTCGGCCGCGCGTCCGCCCGCTTCCGCACGCGCCTCGAAGACGAGCGGCCGTGCGCCCCCGAGCGCGGCCGCCTTCGCCGCCGCGAGCCCTGCCGGACCGCCGCCGATGATCACGACAGCCCTTCGATCCGGGATGATTCTCGGGAATACTGCAGCGCCGTCGGCCAGCCTGCCCGTCGCTCCCATGCGCCGGGCGACCTCCACGGCGGCCCGGTTGAGCAGCCGCACGTGCGTCATGAGGTGGTGGTAGTCGAGCCCTTGCCGATACGCGCGGTCCACGATCCGCAGCAGATCGTGCGCGTCGGGACCGCAGGCGTTCTGGCGCTCGACCCTCATGCCGTCGCGCGCGGGCACGAGGCACGCGGCGACGTTCGGCTCGCCGTCCACGCGCATGGAGCAGCGCGTGCAGGTGCCCGACAGGCAGAACGCGCCGCGGGGCCGGTGGTACTTGAGGCTGCGCGAGAACACGGTCTCGCCCGCCCGCAGCAGTGCCGCGGCCACGGTGTCGCCCGGCCGCACCTCGACTTCCCGCCCCTCGAACAGCAGCCGCATCGGAAGCGGCGTTTGCGGGGAAACCACGCGGGCCTCCGTCCGCCGGGCATGTTTTGACGCGGTGCGTCGGCCGGCGTGCCGGCTGTGATAGCACAGGCCCGCCCGCACCGGGACCGAGAGCGGACGGCGGCGTCCGGGCTCCCCGCGGGAGGCGCCGCGGCGCATCTTTCGACTGCGGAAAGGAGCAGAAATGCACCGCGAGCAGCGTGCGACGCGCGCCAACGGCACGCGCGACGACCACCGGCACTTCCCCTTCGAGGGACTGGATTTCCCAGTTTCCCGCGACGAAATCGCCGGCTACGCCACGGACGCCGAGCTGGGGGCCGCTCTCGTGAACCTCGCCTGGTCGCTCCCCGACCGGACGTTCGCGAGCCGCGACGACCTGTGGCGGGCCATGGGCGAGGCGACCCGCCGGCTCGGGGGCGGCGGGCGCGACCTGGGCACGCCCCGGGACGACATCGGCAAGGAGGCGTCGGACCTCACGCGCCAGCCCCGGCCGACCCTGCGGCATCCGTAGGTGGAGAGCGCTTCACTCCCACCGGAAGTACGCGGGATGCCCCGGTTTCACCGCGACGAACACGCCGCGGCAGGTCGCGCACACTCTGCCGCCGGCCTCCAGCCGGGCCTCGACCGTGGCACGGTCGTCCAGGCTCTCGACGACCCGTGCAACGAGGTGCAGCGGCGCTGCCGTGGGGATGGGCCGGCGCAGCTTCACGGCGTACTCGGCTGTGACGCATGCGGGCACGTGGTCGGCGCCGGCGCGCAGCATGAGGTGGCGGGCGGCGGTCCAGTTCGAGTGGCAGTCGAGCAGCGTGCCGGCGATGCCGCCGCTGAGCATGCCGGGAAACGCCTCGTGGTGCGGCTCGGCCGTCCAGTCGGCCACCACGTCGTCGCCCACCGCGAAGCTGCGGATGCGCAGCCCGTGCGCGTTGGCCGGGCCGCAGCCGAAGCACGTGCTGCGCCGGGCGTGGAGTTCCTGGAGGCTCGGCTCGCTCATGGCGCCAGCATAGCGCGCACGCCCCATCCGTCCTTCGTCTTTCAGGTTTCATGTTTTCATCTTCGGGATTCTGTTGGAGAGCCGGGATTCTTGACCTCTCCCGCAGGCGCCCCGATGCTGCGCACGATGGCCGATCACGACGCCCCGCGTTTCCCGTCTCTGCTCGACGACGCCGTCGCGTTCGGCCTGCCGCTCGCGATCTGCGCGACGACGGCGGCGCGCACGATCCAGGGCGGGGACAGCGCCGAGTTCGCGCTCGTGGGCGCGGTCGGGGGCGTGCCGCACCCGCCTGGCTATCCGCTCTACGCGATGCTCTCCCGCATCGCTTTCGTTCTGCTTCCGGGCCCGCCGGCGTGGCGCGTGTCGATGCTCTCGGCCCTGTGCGGAGCGGCTGCGGCGGTGCTGCTGCGCCGCGCGTGCCTGCGACTCACGGGCGATCGCGCGGCTTCCCTCGTCGCCGCGCTGGCGTTCGCGCTCTCGCCGCTCGCGTGGAAGCTCTCGACGGTCCCCGAGGTGTTCTCGCTCCACGCGCTGCTGGCCGCGGCGCTGATTCTGACCTCGCTGCACCTCGGCGCGTCGGGATCCCCGCGGGACGCGCTGCTCCTGGGCCTTGCAGGAGGGCTGGGGCTCTCCAACCATCTGACCATCGTCCTGCTCGTGCCGATGCCGCTCTGGGCGCTGCTCTCCCGGCCCCGCGGACGCCGGCGTCTCGCGGGCGCGATCGCAATCGGCGCCTTCGCCGGGCTCCTGCCCTACGTGTACCTGCCGCTCGCGGGGCGCGCCGAGTCGCCGCCGGCGTGGGTCTGGGGCGATTTCGGAAGCGCGGCCGGGGTGCTGCACCACGTGCTGCGCGGCGAATACGGAACGTTCCGGCTGGGCCTTTCCGACGCGGCGCTGCGGCCGCTGGACAACGCGGGCCGCGCGGTGCTCTCGAGCGCGCTCGCGATGCTCGCCTGCATCGCTTTCGCTCCCTTCGGCGTCGTCGCGTGGAAACGCCGCTCGCCCGGGTCGCTCGCGGCGGCGGGCCTGTGCTTCCTGCTGGCCGGCGTGCTCTTTCCGGCGCGCTTCAACCTCCCGGACTCGCCCTTGGCGCGCGCGGTGGCGGAGCGATTCGCGCTGCTCCCGGCTCTCCTGTGGACCTTTCCGATCGCGTTCGGCCTCGCGGCGCTGCACGCGATCCTTCGTCCCCGGGTGCGCACAGCGGCATCGCTGCTGCTGTTCCTGCCGCTGGCGGCGAACGCACGGGTTCTGGCCCGCGCCCCGGTGCACGACGCGGTCGTCCGGCGCTTCACGGAGTCGGTGCTGCGGGAGGCCGCGCCGAATGCGGTGATTCTGGGCCAGGGCGACGTGCTGCCGGCCGCGACGGAGTGGGTGCAGAGGGTCGAAGGACTGCGTCCGGACGTGCGCTACGTGGACGTGAACCTGCTGCGGGTGCGCTGGTACTACGACCGCACGGTGCGCCGGATGCCCGGTTTTCCGGCCCCTTTCGACGCGAAGACGACGCACCTGGGAATGCTCGCGCGCGCGCTCGTCGACCGCGGGCCCGTCTGCGCGACCGCGGAGGTGGAGCGTCTGCTCGCCCCGAAGGTGCCCCGCGCGCAGGAGGGCCTGCTGGTGCGCATCGCGCCGGATCGCCGAACCCGCCGCCTCGACCAGGAAGAGGACCGGCTGCGACGTGCCACGACAGCGCTTCCGGACAACACGGAGGATCCGTGGAGCCGGGACTTCCTGGAGACTGCCGCACGGGCGTGGCTGACACTGGGGCGCGAGGCGGCTGGCGAGGGCGACGACCGGCGGGCAACCCGCTGCATTGCGGAAGCGCAGCGGCTGGGCACCGGGCCGTGAACCCGCCTCGGCGGAGGCCGCCGCCGGCGCGGCCCCGGCGCCCCCCCCCCTACACCGCTCCCGCCGAGCGCACCGCCGGCGCCTCCGCCCCCTCGCGCCGGATGGGGCTCTCGGCGTCGACGCAGTGGATGGTCTCGCGCAGCGTGAGCTGCGGTTTCCACCCGGCGTCGCGCGCGAAGCGCGACCCGTCCACGGTGCACAGGAACTGGATGTGGTCCAGCTCCGGCGGCGGGAACGACGTGAGGCGCGCGTCCCACAGCCGCTGCACCAGGGCGCGGGCGAGCGGGTGCGGCACGGGAATGGGCATGCGCCCCAGCTCCCTGAGCACCGCGGAGAGCGGCGCCTCGCCGGGCCCGGTCAGGTTGTAGACCCCGCGCAGCCCCGGCCGCAGCGCCAGCGCGAGCGCGCGGCACACGTCGGACACGGCCACGAGCTGCACCATCGGGTCGAAGCCCGCCAGAGTGAGCGGTCGGCGCAGCCGCAGATAGCTGGAGGGCGCGTTGCGGATGGCCGGCCCCAGGATGTGCACGGGCCGCAGCACCACCGTCTCCACCTCGGGGTGCTTCCACATGTACTGCTGGGCGTACATGTCCACTTCGACGAGGTCGCGGATCTCGCTGAAGCGCTGCCCGCCCATGAGCGGCGCGTCCTCGCCCAGGAAGTTGTCGTTGTTGGGGCCCGGGCCGTACACGTTCGCGCTGGAGAGCACGACGATCTTCGGCACGTGGTGGCGCGCGGCGAACTCCAGCACCTGCGCGGTGCCGAACACGTTGAAGGTGTGGTGCTCCTCGGTGCTCATCCGGGGGTCGTGCATGATGCCCATGTGGATGAGCGCCTTCACGTCGCCGCGGCGGAAGATGTCCTCGGTCTTCTTGCGGCGCAGGTCGATCTGGTGCAGCACCACGTCCTTGGGCCGGCCCGGCATGGGGCGCCGGTCGATGCCCTCCACGCGGTCGGTGCGGTGCAGCAGCTTCGCCAGCGCACGGCCCAGGTTGCCCGAAATGCCCGTAATGACGATGACGTCGCGCATGGCCCCCTTCTCCGTCGGGCGGGCCGCCCGACCTACCAGAACACGTGCCGGCGCTCGCGCAGGCCCTGGTTGAGCATGGCCTGGATGGTCGCCTTCACCTGGTGCACCTTCTTCTCGATCTCGGCGTCCTCCTCGTCGGCGTTGCCCTCGAACAGCAGCGGTTCCCCGAAGCGGATGCGGTATTTCACGGGCAGGGGCAGCGGCAGCCCCGTGATCGTCACCGGAAGCGCCGGCATCCCCAGCACCCGCGCCACGCTCTTGAGGTCCGCGAGCGCCGGCGCCTGCTCCTCGGCGCCCACGACGGCCACCGGCACAACGGGCGAGCGCGTCTCCAGCGCCAGGCGCAGGAACCCGTTGCCGAACTCCTGGAGCTTGTAGCGGTCCCGGTAGAGCTTGCTGATGCCGCGCACGCCCTCCGGGAACACGAGAATGGTCTCGCCCTGCGCGAGCAGCCGGCGGCAGTTCTCGGGGGTTCCGACCACCTGGCCCAGGCGCGCGAACAGCGGCGCGAAGTAGGGGATGCTGGGCACCCATTTCTCCACCATCGCCCGGATCATGCGCGGGGGCTCGGCCTCCAGGAGCGACGCGACGCCGATCATGGCGCCGTCGAACGGGAGCTGGCCCGAGTGGTTGGACACGAGCAGCGTGCGGCCCTGCGGGACGTTCACGGCGCCGGTGACTTCCACGCGGAAGTAGTTCTTGTACAGCCAGACGACGGGCGCGATGGCCGCCTTGGCGAACTCGATGTCCAGCCCGAACGGATCGACGCCGAACTCGTTGGCGCGCGTCTGCAGCCGCTCCAGGCGCTCCTCCTGCTGGGGCCCCACGAGCCGGCCGGTCCAGCGCCGCAGCGCCCCGGTGATGCCGCCCGCGGCGCGCGAGGCCAGCACGATGGCCGTGCCGGGCTGCGCGGCAGGCTCGTGCCCGTCGCGCCGGACTCCGTTCGGCGACGCTCCGGTCCGGGCTGCGAACATGCTCTGCTTATAGCACGCCCGTCGCTCGCCGGCGCGCTCGGCACATGTCGCGGTGCGCCAGGACGATGAGTCCGGAACCGGACAGCGCGCGCGAGCAGAGTCAACCGCCATGGCGCCAGAGACGCCAAGGGCTCCAAGGAAAACGGGGGTTCCAACCATCGGCCCGTGACTCGGCCCGCCGAGATGGTCGGGCACGAGATGGTCGAAACCCAAGGCCTATCGGCTTTTCCTTGGCGTTTCTTGGCGCTCTTGGCGCCTTGGCGGTTTCTGCCGCTACGGAAACGCCGCGTCGCACGCGACCGCGCGCGCGCCCAGGTGCAGCGTCAGCGCCGTGGTCTGCCCCGAGCTCATCGTCACCGACAGCTCGCACGCGTTGCCCGCGAGCTTGCCGGCCGCGTCGATCGCCTCCACGACCACGGTGAACGTGCCGCTGGAGACCTCGGGGCGGAGCTGCTGCTCGCGCTCCGAGGCCGCCTTCGCCTCGACCGGCACCAGCAGGGCGGATTTCCCCTCGAATCCCTCCGGCCCCAGCAGCGGCTCGGGCCGCAGCCCCGCCTCGTCGAGCGCCAGGCGCACGCAGTTCTGCTGCAGCGTCGTGCAGTCGAGCGACCCGCCGCCGCGGCGCACGAACACGATCTGCAGACTGCGCGCAGTCGTCGCCAGGTCCGGCCCGAGCGCGAATGTCATCGCCGCGGACGGATCCCCGCCCGGCGCGCACGCGCCCAGCGACAAGGCGGCGAGGAGCGCGGCACGCTTCATGGCGCGGGGAACTCCACGGTGAGCCCCAGCGTCGCCGGGCGCGGCGACAGCGCCACCCACAGGACGATGCCCGTCACGGCGGCGACCCCGCCGACGACGCCCCAGACCAGCGGCTGCTTGTACCAGGCCTTCGGCGCAGGGGTCTCGGGCCCCGGCCTCACGCTCCCGGCCGGCGCCGGCGCGGCCAGGCGCAGCGACCGCGGCTCCAGAGCGCTGCCGACTCCCTGGACCCGCCGCCGGTCCGCCCCCTGCACCTCGACGTAGTACTCGACGACGGATCCTCCAGGGAATACGGGCAGTTGCGCTGCCCAGACGCCCTCGCCTTCCGGGCGCATCTCGGCGCTCTGCCAAGCCTCCGACATGGCCTCGCGAAAGTAGACGAGCGCCCGGAAGCCTGTCCGCATGCCCGGCAGTCCTGCCCGGATGACAGGGGCGCCGGGCCGCGGCTCGGAGGGCGCCCGCAGATCCACCGTGAGCCGCCGCTCGCTCGCGGCCCGGCGCGCGTCTTCGAACACTTTCCGCACGCGCGTGCCCGCCAGCGACGGGGGCTCGAACGAGGGATCCAAGTACAGCAGGCGCTCGAACATCTCGCGGGCGGGTTCCTCGCGCCGCATGAACACATACACCTCGCCCATGCGCCAGCGGATGTCGACGATCTCCGCGTTCGCGTTGTCGGGCGACGACAGCGCGTCCTGCAGGGTGGCGAGCGCGCCCTCGAAGTCGCCTCCGTCCACCTGGTCGGCGGCCTGGCCCAGAAGGCGCCGCGTGGCGGCCCGCTCGGCATGGGCGAGTGCCGGCAGCAGGCAGATCACCGCCCCACACACGGCCGCGAGGCTGCATCCCGGCGATGGACGAGAGGTGCGCATCCGCCCGTTTCCTGTAGCACGAAGTGCGCCGGACCGTGAGTTTTCGGCCGGTCGGAAGCGTCGGCCGGCTGCGCGGAGTCCAGCGCCGACGCAGACTCGCGATCCGGTACGAGTTGCCCTGCGCGTCCGCAGCAGGAACCGCCAAGACGCCAAGTTCGCCAAGTCTTTTGGGTTTTCGCAGTTCTTCCTGGCGGTTCCTGGCCTCCCTCGGCGCCTCGGCGGTCTTCTTGTTTTCCGGTTTTCCGGCCGGGGCCTTGACATGCCCCCGCGCACCCGCCAGAGGTGCGCGGATGGAATCGACGCTCCGAGTCGAGTCGCTCGCGTTCGGCGGCGACGGGCTGGCCCGCGTCGGGGGCCGGGCCGTGTTCGTACCCGGCACGGCGCCGGGCGACCTCGCCCGCGTGGAGATCGGTCCGCCTCGCGCGGGCGCGCTGCGCGGCCGCCTGCTCGAGGTGCTGGAACCCGGCGCCGCCCGCGTCGAGCCGCCCTGTGTGCACGTGCGCGAGTGTGGCGGATGCCCGTGGCAGCACGTGTCGCGCCCCGCGCAGCTCGCCGCCAAGGAGCAGGCGGTGCGCGACGCGCTGCGGCGCATCGGCGGCATCGTGGACCCTCCGGTCCGGCCGATCCGGGACTCGCCGCTCGCCCTCCGCTACCGGCGCCGGATGCACGCACGACTCGTCGGCGACGGATGGGGATTCGCCGAGCGCGGAAGCCCCCGGGCCGTGCGCGTGCAGTCGTGCCTCTTGGTGGAAGAGGCGATCGAGCGCGCCGCGAACGCCCTCGCCCCGGCCCTGCGCGCAGCCGCGATGCCCGGAGGTGTGCGGTCCTTCGCCCTTGACGGCGACGGCCGGGGCGGACTCGCGGCGCACATGGAACTCGGCTCGCCGGCCACCGCCGCAGTGCGCGCGCGCGCGGCGCGTCTGCTGTCGGCGGTGCCGGGACTTCGCGGCGTCGTCCTGGGCGGCGCGGGGCCGGCGGCGACCGTCGGCGACCCGGTGCTCGTCGACGCCGATCACGAGGGGCTGCGCGTGCGGCCGGATCTGTTCGCGCAGGCGAACCGGCTGGGTGCGCGGGTGCTGGCGCGCGAGACGGCGACGACGGTCGAGCCGGGGGCGTCGGTGCTGGAGCTCTTCGCCGGGACCGGAACCCTGACGCTGCCCCTGGCCGCGCGCGCCGGAAGGCTCGTCGCGTCGGAGGGCGAGGGCCCGTCGCTGGAGCTTCTGCGCATGGCGCTCGGGGAGGCGGGACGTCCGGCCCGGCTCGTCGCGGGCGCGGCGGCGCGCGTCGCCGCGGATCTCGCTGCCGCCGGCGAGCGCTTCGACCATGTCGTCATGGATCCTCCGCGGGCCGGCGCGCGCGACCTCGCGGCGCTGCCGGCGCGGCTCGGGGCGAGGCGGATCACCTACGTCTCGTGCGATCCGGCGACGTTCGCGCGCGACGCCGGCCTGCTCGCGCGCGAGGGCTGGACCCTTTCGAGCGCGTCTGCGTTCGACCTGTTCCCCCAGACGTTCCACGTGGAACTTCTCGGGGTCTTCGAGCGCAACCCCTGAGAAACACTGCGGTTTTCCGGCATCCGGCGGAGGGCATGCGGGCGACCGTCGCGGAGATCCCGGAGAGTACGATTCATCCATCCGGTTGGCCCGTTGGGCAAGCGGATGGTCGGAGCAGGTGGGATGGGCGTGCCCGTCCGTCGCCGTCGGTCGGTCGGAACGCCCGATGGGCCGACCGGATAGGCATGGAACGATTCGCCACGGAGCGCACGGGGAACACGGTGGTTTCTCGTGTCTACACGTCCCGATTCTCCGTGCGTGTTCTCCGTGGACTCCGTCGTGAAAAGTCCGTCCCTGGCGCCCTTGGCGTCTTTGGCGCCTTGGCGTTCCCTGCTGCGGACGCCGGGGCCGCTCCGAACGCTAGGATCGATCCGCGTCGAGCATGGTCTTGACCATGCCTGCGAACATCAGCGCCGCCAGCAGCAGGCCCGCGAACGCGGCGAAGCGCGGCTCCGACTCCACGACGACGACGCGCCGCGCGAGACCCAGGCGCTCGAACGACTCGTGCCTCGCCATGCGCGGGTAGAGCAGGCAGACGGCCAGCGCGACGAACGCGGCCGCGGTCGCCGCCTGGAGCACCAGGGAGCGGAAACGCGCCACCCGTTCGTGCTCGCGCAGGAAGACGGCGGCCGCCACCAGCAGCGCCAGCGCCCCGACCGGCCAGGCGCCGGCCAGGAACCCGATCTCGTCGCCGTTCGCCTTGGTCCACTGCCAGGGAAGTCCGAGGCTCGCGAAAAGGCCGCAGGCGGCTCCGATGGTGAGCTTCTCGAAGAACGGCAGCCGCCGGAACCGGCCCACGAGGTCCGCCATCGCCTCGCTGGCGGCCGGCGGCGCCGAGGCGGCGTCGAGCAGGGCCTTCATGCCGACGCGCGGCGCCTCCTCCTCGGCCGGCGCGGGTGCGGGCTCCTCGTCCGGGAGGGCGTCGGGCTCGGGCATCGAGCTGATGACCCGCGTCGCCGCCGAGCGCGGATCCGGCTTGATCCGCGTCGCCGCCGGTTCGCCCGCCTTCCCGTCGTTCGTGATGTCCGCTCCGAGGAACGACGAGTCGAGGATCTCGTTGCAGCGGTCGCAGATCACCGCGCCGTCGGGCACCGTCTGGCTGCATTTCGGACACTGCACGCGAGCCACCTCCGCGAGGGCAGCCCATCGTAGCACCGCAGCGCGCCGGGCGCGGAACGGAGTCGCGGGGCTCCTGCCGGAACCGGTGGGCAGCCGGCTGAAAGAGCATCACCACCAAGACACAATGAACACCTCATGAACTTGGTGTCTTGGTGTCTTGGTGGTGAAACGCAGTTCATGCTGGCGTCCGGGGCCTTTCCGTGTTACCGGCTGCGTGCTCCGCCGGAGTCGGCGAGGCGAACGCCGGCGCGGTGTCCGGAGCCCGGCCAGGCCGGGCAGGCCCGCGCGGGAGGAAAGTCCGAGCTCCAAGGACAGGGCGCCGGCCAACGGCCGGTCGGGGCGACCCGCAGGAAAGCGCCACAGAAAACAGACCGCCCGCGGGCCTGCGGGCCTGCGGCGCAAGGGTGAAAAGGTGCGGCAAGAGCGCACCGCGCCGGCAGCGATGTCGGCGGCATGGCAAGCCCCGCCTGGAGCAAGAGCAAATAGGGAGGCGGCCCGGCGGCTCCGCGAGGAGACGCCGGCCCGGCCGGTCCGGTCGGTTCGCCTCCGGGTCTGCTCGCTGGAGGCCGGTCGCAAGGCCGGCCCTAGAGGAATGTTCGCCGCCCGCCGACCGGGAGACCGCAGGCGGGAACAGGACTCGGCTTACTGCCGGCTCCGTCGGAGCGCTCCCAGCCGCATCTCAACAAGGCCACGGCAAAGTACCGCACATGTGCCCGTGCCCCTGCCCGCGCCCGGTTTTTCGGGCAGGGGCACGGGCACGTTCACGGGGGCGAGGTCGGCCCCGCCTGCGCGGCGCGCGGATCCGTGTTACGACCTCGCGGACTCGGGAGGTGTGCGTGCCGCAGCAGCGCGACGCGAGGCAGGCCGGCGCCGCGGCGCTGCTGGCGCTCGCGCTGTGCGCGTGCGAGCCGCCGGATGCGCGGGGAGCCGTGCGCGCCTGGGTGTTCGCGGCGGACGACGCGCACGTCTACTCGCTGCAGGTCGCGGAGGTGGGCCATCTGGAGTCGCTGCGCGAGCTGCGCGGGCGCGACCTGGAGGTGCGCCGCGGTACCGGCGTGAGCGAGGGCCTGGCGGACACCACGATCGACCGGGGCGATCCGTTCGCGCTCGCCTACGAGTTCGACGAAACGGGCGCTGCGGTCCCGGGCGACCTGGACTCGCTGCAGGCATTGTCGATGTATCGCGGCCTGGATCGCGCCGCGACGCTGCTGCGTGCGCACGGCTACCTGCCCGCCGATCGGTTGACCGTCTACTTCATGCCGCGGTTGGACAACATCGTCGCGGGCGACGAGCGGCTGCTGCTCACCGACAACGCGGCGTATTTCGCCGCGGGCGCGGGTTTCCTCATCGTGCCGGGTTTCGTGCTCTCGGATCTGCCCATGATGCTCAACGAAGGCGTCCTCGCGCACGAGTTCGGCCATTCGGTCGTCCAGCAGACGATGCTGGGCGGCGCCGACGACGTGCGCGGCTCCGGCGCGTCCGATCCGGCCGCTTGGCGCGTCGCCTACCGGCACCTGCTGGCGATGCACGAAGGCGTCGCGGACCTGCTCGGCTTCGTGCAGACGGGCGATCCCGCTTTCATCGCCGCGACCGCCGCCGTCGACCGCGATCTGTCGGTCCCCGCCGACTTGACCGACCGCGATCTCCTGGAGCTCGACTCGCCGCCGGATCCGAACGATCCGCTCGCCTCGCTCACGAGCACGTTCGACCCGCACTGGCAGGGCTCGCTCATGGCGCGCGCGGTGTACGAAGGCTGGCCCGCCCCGACCACGGGCTTCACGCAGCAGGAACGCGGCCGCCTCCTCGACGCCGTTCTCGACGCACTGCGTCAACTGCACTACGATGACGAGTTCTCGCTCGCCTCGTTTCCGGGCGCCATCGTGCAGTGGCTTGCGGCGGCGGACCGCCCCCGCGCCTGCGCGGTGCTCCACCGCCGCCTCGCCCTGCTCTCCGAACGCCTCGACGCGTGCAAGGGCCTTTGATGCGCATCGCCCTCGCCGTCATCGCGCTCTGCGCGCTGTCCGCGCCGCCCGCCGGGGCGCTGCCGGCCGTTCACGCGGGAGGCGACGCGGGACTGCTGCTGCGTCAGGAGGCGGGCGGCAACCGCAGCGTGCTGCCCGCGCTGTCGCTGCGCGCCCTGATGCCCGCGGCGCTCGGCGTCGAGGTGGGACCCGCCGCGACGTTCGCCTACGCGAGCGGCGGCGGAGCCATCGCGTCCGCGACGACGCAGCACTGGCGCCTCGCACTGCGGGCGGAGCGCTCCTGGACGATCCGCAAAGCGGAGGCGATCGCGGCCGTGGCGCCCGTGCTGGTCTTCATGCGCACCGGCCTTCTGGACCGGGGCAAGGAGATCCGTTCGGTGCTCGTGTCCCGCCCGGGGGCCGCCGCCGGCGTCGCGCTGCAGGTGCCCTTCGGACGCTTCGCGGTGCGCACGGGCGCGGACCTCGTCGTCACGTCGACTCGCCTGGACTTCGCCTTCACGCTGGGGGCCACGTGGCGGCCGGAGGCGGCGCCGTGACAAGGATGAAGGATGAAGGCGCCCGGGAAAAGACTTTGGGTGCGGCTACTCCAGAACGACGCGTTTCGTCGACCCACCGCGGTCTTCCGGATGTGGCCCCCGTCGAAACGGGGTCGGCGGGGCAGGATGTCGACCGCTGTGCCGAGTTCGCCTCACCCCCCGGCCCCCTCTCATTTCGCTGCGAATCCCGACAAGAACAAGAGCGTCGGGATTCTCGCGAAACGCGAGGGGGAGAAGAGCAGCGACCAGCACGGCCCATCGGATCCGAATCCCCTCTCGCCCCTCTCGTGCAGTTCGGCAACGCAGTCGGCCGCTCTTGTTCTTGGCCGGAAATGAGAGGGGGTCGGGGGGTGAGGGCGGGACGACGCGACGGCCGGCGTCCGTGGTTCTGGCGTAGCCGCACCCAAAAGCTTTCGGCCGTGCTGTCGCTGCTCGTGGCGCTCCTTGCGCCGAACGCGCGGGCGGTCGAGCCGGCGGCGCGGCTCGTGGACGTGACGGCCGACATCCTTCCTCCGGGCAAGGGCGACATCGGCGTCTTCTGGGGCCGCTACCGGCGCGGCATCCTGCCGTGGCTGCAGCTCGGGACGCACCTGGCGGGCGACGCCGCGCTGGTGCCGAATCTGTCGGCGAAGGCGCTGCTTCTGGACCGCGACGAGCTGCGCGTGTCGGCCGAGGCGGGCGTCGCATGGGTCGCGGTGCTCATGCTCACGCCGTCGCGGCCGCTCGTGCTGTTCGTGCCCGCGGCGCTGCGGGCCACCCTGCCGCTGGCGGATCGCTGGGAGATCAACGCGGCCTGGACCTACCGCGCGACGATGATGGGGGCGACCGGGAGCGGCCTGGACACGAGCTGGCTGCACTTCGAGCCGGGAATCGTGCGCTACGACCGTTTCGGCGCCTGGATGGTCACGGCCATCGTGCCGCTGCTGACGCGTGCGACGGCGTCGCTGGACAAGGTGCTGGGCAAGACGAACGTCTCGGCGGTCATCAACCTGGACGACCTGGACGCCTGGGGGCTGCTGCTGTCGCGCGAGCTGTGCCTGGGCGGCGCCACGCACCTGCGGCTGGGCATCGGATACCGCAACCGGCCGGGCATCCTCGTCTACGAGTCCATGGGCTACGTGCTCACGAGCCTGGACCTGTACTGGCGGTAGAACGCCGCCGGACTACGGCGTCAGCCGACGGTTGGACCGGCCAAGCGCCTGATTTCGCTGGGCTTTCTTCCGTGCGGCAGTCCTGATCGTACCAGTCAATCCGGTTGAGTCGTGTGCGATTTCTCGGGCTTTTCA
>Ga0172368_10003351_pt1 | contig 19544 bp, 22 predicted proteins | sample Lak11m_FD_114540 | JGI IMG/M metagenome (GOLD analysis project Ga0172368, IMG submission 114540) | Freshwater microbial communities from Kabuno Bay, South-Kivu, Congo - kab_022012_11m | ecosystem: Environmental > Aquatic > Freshwater > Lake | place: Democratic Republic of the Congo: South-Kivu...
AAGTTCCCGTATAAGAGTGAGCTTGAATTCACGCGTATAGCTTTTTCTTGATGTTTTTCCCATGTTTTCCCTCTCTGAGACACACCTTAACTAGTTGTCTACTTTGAGGGGCGCACTCCAGTTAAGCATGGAAAAGAAAGACCCGAAAGCATGGGAGAGATTGCATGCTATTGGCAGGGAAATAACAAAAGAGTGGAAAAGCAAGAAACCAAGCTGGCAGCTAATATCTGAAGATAGACGAGAACATTAATTAATCGTCCGCCTCCTTTTTATCAAACATTTCCGTTCACTCCCCACCAGGTCTTCCCTCCCTGCCATCTTTAGCCCTTCAACAACAAATCCATAATTATTTTCATCCCTGTACTGCAAAAGCGCACGCTGTATCCTTTTTTCGCGTCCTTTCGCGACATGCACTTTTTCCATCGTGAAGGGATTTATCCCAGTATAATACATGCATGTCGAGGCTGTCATGGGCGTTGGCGTAAAATCCTGCACCTGCTCAGTGTAAAGGTTATTATCACGAATATATTCTGCAAGTTCGACCATGTCCTCAACCGTGCATCCAGGATGTCCAGACATGAAATATGGAATAATATATTGCTTTTTCCCATGCTTCTTATTCTCGGCGTCAAATCTTTTCCTGAAATCCTCAAACACGTCCTTTCCAGGTTTATGCATAATATCAGTCACACGCTTCACTATATGTTCAGGCGCGACCTTGAGGTGCCCACTCACATGATGTTCGCAAAGCTGTGACATATAATCCGATGTATCTTTAAGTACAAGATCATATCTTATCCCTGAACCGATGAACACTTTTTTCACTCCTTTTATTTCCAGGAGGCGCCGCAGAAGTTCCACCTGATCTTTATGGTTCGCGTCAACACTTGCACAATACATGCAAATTTTATCAGCACATGCCCCCTCCTTCTCCCACCGCTTGCAGCGCATCGAGTACATATTTGCGGTGGGCCCTCCCACATCCTGCACAATCCCTTTAAAATCAGGCATTTTCGCCATTCTTTCAACTTCACGAACTACTGATCCTATGCTCCTGCTCTGTATTATTCTTCCCTGGTGATGCGTCAGGGCACAAAATGAACATGAAGCAAAGCAGCCCCTGTGGCTCACGACCGAGAATTTGACAGGCGCAAGGGCAGGAACCGGTTTATTATATGATGGATGCTGCATCCTCGTAAAAGGTAGTTCATATATGTGGTCGAGTTCATCAGAACTTAAAGGCTGAGAAGGCTTGTTCTGGATGATTATCGTTTTCGGATGCGGCTGGACAACTGGCATTCCACATACAGGGTCTTGCTGCTGGTAATGCTGGAAAAAAGCCTTTGCATAAAGCTCTTTATCGCCTGAAACCTCGGAAAAACCAGGTATTTCAATATAGTTCTCTTGCCCGATGGTGCGCCATTTGCTTATTTCCATTTTAATGGATGTTCCGGCGATATCTGTCATTTCTTTAATATTTTCTCCTTTTGAAAGACGTGTTGCGATCTCAACAATCTGCCTTTCCCCCATCCCGAAAACAACCATATCGGCAGGCGCATCCGCAAGTATTGACTGGCGCACCGTATCTGACCAGTAATCGTAATGTGCAAACCTTCGCAGGCTTGCTTCGATGCCTCCAAGCACGATCGGCGTTCCCGGAAAGATCGAATGGAGCTTATCAGAATAGACTATAGCAGCGCGGTTTGGCCTGAGTCCCGCTATCCCCCCAGGTGAATAAACGTCATCCCTGCGTATTTTCAGGTTCGCAGTATAATTATTAACCATAGGATCAACATTCCCCGAACTGACCCCGAAGAACAGCCGTGGTGTGCCAAGTTTCTTGAAATCTGTTTCGGTTTTCCAATCGGGCTGCGATATGATACCAACACTGAATCCCGCATCCCAGAGGACTCGTCCGATCAATGCGGTTCCAAAAGATGGATGGTCAACGTAGGCGTCGCCTGTTACAAGGATTATGTCAAATTCTTCGATGCCCAGTTTCTGGGCTTCGCGCATAGACATGGGGAGGAAATGGGGTTGGGGTTTCATATTGGTTTTAGTTTGCTGCGTAAGAACACGGATTAGACGTATTTTCACGGTGTGAAATCCATGTGTTTATGTTTCACAAATAGGCCTTGCATATTTAGGTTCTATCAAGTTTGAGGTGATATGAAAAGCTGTCAAAACTCGGTTGGTCGCCATTCTGAATTACAGAGAACTATATTGATTTCAATAAACTTCTTATAGATATTTCTTTCAAATTTTCACTCCCATATAATTGGACAGGTTCAATTGGAATTTTAAATTCCTTTATTTTCAACTCCAATGCTTTTCGGCTTGAAAAAGATACAATACTGGGATATATTTTTTTATCAGATTTGATAAATATCTCTCTTAGATTTTCGATGTGTGATTTTTCCAATCTATGTGGGTTGACTTTACATTCAATTGAGTCCCCAATCTCTTCTGCAATGATATAATAAAGTACATCAACACTCTTTGAACTTCTCCATGAATTGATACATATATAACAACTTATAGATGATTCATAATCATTCACATATTTATTTTCTAATAACTTATATACTAATTTTTCTAGAAGAGCACCTCTTAAATTACTACAATTTGTCCCATCGCTATATATATTCCATAGAGATGTTATGTAAATCCCTAGCTTATCAGATAATTCTGGATAAGCATATAAGTTATTTAAGATTTGCATGTGGTTTGAAAAATCACGAAAATTGAATATATTATTTATTACATTAATTATTTCTTTATATAAAAGCGTATTATCTTTTAACAATAAATCCACAACTATATTTACTCGTTTATCCTTATGGAAAACATCCCTATCATATTTAGGTATTATCTTTATTTTCACTAATATCCTCACTTGATTTTTTGGCAAGGCATTCGTATTTTACATTCATGTTTCTAAAAATTGGAAGTAAAGCTTTGTCTATTTCTCTAGTTATTTTAGGTATGATTTTTTTTTCAATAAACTCTTTTATTAAAGGAGAATCTTCTTCTTCATTTTCGGTATTGAATGGCTCTTTCAAAGAAATTAAACCGTTGAATTCTGCATCAATTTCTAAATTATATTCGGCTAGTGAAGGAATTGTATAAAAAGCATAGATCTCTATTTTTCTCTTATCTTGTTTTTGCCTAATTCCTACCTTAATTTCAGCAGGAAAGGATTCTTCTTTAGACTTTTTTTCTTCGGAAATATTTTCCTCCGATTCTTCTGGTTGAAGTCTAATTTTTATTGCATTTATTTTCCTTAATTCAAATCTCAAATTATCTATTTCTAAAGTTCCCATAACACGACCAACTATTTGCAAATGAGTTCTTTGCCTGCTTTTATGAAAAACTCTTCAAATTGCTTTCTAGATTTTCTATCGCCTTTGCACTCTAATGTAATTTCTGTCACTTCTCCTCCTTTGGATATTTTTTTTATGGAGCCCATTTCACAAACTAAATCTTGTTTTGCTCCCCGCATTTCAAAGTCATCTAATCTATTTAAATATCTGTATGCTATATCATATATTTCAATATCTTCATTAGTATCCAATAACGAAAGTTCTTTTTCAGATAAATTAATAATTTGTCCTAATTTCACAAGTCTTTCGAGATTGTCTACATCTATATTATCAATAGCATCTTTTAATTCCTCTAAACATTCTTCTTTTAACCAATTAAAAATAGGTTCATTTTCCAGCTCAATGATTCTTTGCCTAGTTTCTTCGAGCTTATCGTTATCAATAAAATCAATTAAAGTTAGTTGAGGAACCTTGTATTTTTTATCTATAATTTTATTTATTGCTTTAAGATAATGTAGTGCAAAACCTGCGACTAAAAATTTAGAGGAAATCGAAGAAATGTTTTCATGACTTTTTTTATTAAGAAGATATAAAATATCAACGTTTTTTACTGTTGTTTCTGCATTTGGAAAATAAAATTTCTTTCGTTTTGAATCAGCAAGCAGCTTTTTTACCTCTTCATATATTTCTGGCAAATCGTCTGTTTTATTTTCTTTTGATTTTACTAATTCATTACTCATAACTTTAATTCAAAATAATGTAAATACAATACTCATATTATCATAATTCCTATATTAATGCTTCACTCAAAGGTTATTTCACTTTTGTCAACCGAGTTTTGAAAGTTATTCATATCAACCAACAACTTGACAGAACTCATATTCAACAATCCTGTTTCTTGCACTCTTTCAACAATTCCTCAAATGTATAATGTTCCGGCATCACCTTAACTTCTACCCCAAATCCTGATAAAGTATCCGCCGTTGGTTTCCCGATTGCAGCCACCGTCTTTTCATTCATGATCCTGATAAGTTCATCCTTTATCCCCATCTCATCCGCGATCGACATGAAATTCCTGACCATCATAGTGCTTGTATATGCGAAAATATCCACTTCCCCGGCAAGGGCCCGTTTCATAAGCGTAACATGGCGCTCATCCCTGGGGCTAATTATCTGGTATACCTGCGTCTCATAAACCACTGCTCCTTTCTCAAGAAGTCCTTTCACAAGTTCAGGCGCCCCATGGCTACTTCTTGCGATATCGATGACAGTGCCCTCAATTCCTGTGAGTTGTTCCACCAGCCCATGAGAACTGTAGGAATCAGGCATGATGCTTACACGAATCTCGTTTTTTAAAAGAGCATCCCTGGTCTTTGGGCCTATTGCCACGACCTGCGTTTTATTAAGCCGTTCGATGAAATCATCAGGGTCTTTAAACTTTAATAATGTGAACTCAACACCATTAGCGCTTGTGAATATCACATAATCCGATTCTCCTTCCATTATGTGATTAACAAACCCTTCAAAATTAGCATCTCTTCGATCAATTACATCGATCATGGGAGCGGTGATGGCAGAAAATCCCATGGAATTTGCCAGCCGGACGGACTCTGCCAGGTAACCGGCAGGTCTCATAATGGCTATTACTTTTTTTTTCATTTTTTATGGGGCAAGCTCGTGATGCAATTTTACGACATCACCTATTACGGTTATTGCCGGAGCTTTTACTTTTCGCTGTTTGCACAGGCTTACGATGTCGGCAAGGGTACCGATCGTCACTCGCTGGTCGGGACGTGTGCCCCTTTCGATAACAGCAACTGGAGTGTCAACCGATTTTCCATGTTTCATCAATTCTTTCACATTCCTCTCAAGCATGCTCACGCCCATCAGGATTACAAGTGTTCCTTCAAATCTCGCAAGTAGTTCCCAATCAAGAGCGGTTTCATCCTTATCAGGATCTTCATGCCCGGTGATAAATGTAACCATGGATGCATAATCGCGATGTGTAACCGGGATTCCAGCATAGGCCGGAACCGCTATCGCCGAAGTAATACCTGGCACTATCTCGATCTTGATACCTTCAGCCGCAAGCGTCTGGGCTTCTTCGCCTCCGCGTCCGAAAAGATAAGGGTCTCCGCCTTTGAGACGCACTACGATCTTTCCTTCTTTGGCTCTCTTGACAAGCAGCTCATTTATCTGCCACTGGGAGAGCTTATGATTACCGGCATATTTCCCGACATCTATTTTTTCTGCAGATTCCGGAAGCATTGCAAGTATAGCCTGGCCTGGAAGCTGGTCATAAAGTATAACCTCCGCATTCTCTATCAGTCTTTTTGCTTTTACTGTCAATAGCTCCGGGTCACCAGGACCTGAGCCCACAAGATAAACTTTCGCGTTCATTTCAGCCTCTTTTTGCAGCAAACATTTTTACAGCCTCTTCAACAAGTTTGCCGCCGCCTTTGTTGTTAAGCTCATTACCTATCCGTGTTGCTTCCTTTTCATATTCTGCGGGGTTTATAAATTCATCTATTTTTACGCAGCGTTTCCCGTCCACAGAGAGAACTTCAGTGCGGATGTGGATCTTGTCGCCTTCAGTGCGTGCAAAAGCCCCGATTGGAACAAGGCAGCCACCACCAAGGATACCGATTATTATGCGCTCGATCCTTGTTTCAAGCCGGGTCTGTTCATGGTTTAACACCTGCACTGCGATTTGCGCCTCTGAATCCTTTCTCGTAACAATAACCACAGTTCCCTGGTTTGCTGACGGCACAAAATCATCCGGGCTCAGGCGTTCTCCGGGAAGATCCCATTTTAACCTTTCAAGTCCTGCTTCTGCCAGGAAAATGCCATCGTATTGGCCTTCTTTTAGTTTCCGCAGACGTGTGTCGATATTACCGCGCAATTCTGTTATTGTCAGGTCATCGCGGAACCTGCTTAACTGGGAGCGTCTTCGAAGGCTTGTGGTTCCGATAATTGCGCCTTTGGGAAGGTCTTTTAATTTCTTATTTTCACGCGTGAGAAGAAAATCATATGGCGAGTCGCGTTTCATGACTGCAGCTATTGTGAGTTCGGATGGGCGTTCTGTGGGAACGTCTTTCATGCTGTGAACAGCGATATCGATCTGGCCAGCAAGCATGGAATCATCGATTTCACGTACAAAAACCCCGAAGCCCTGCACCTCATGCAAAGGTCTGTCAGTGAATGTATCACCGCTTGTTTTGATGATTATGATCTCTGTAAGAACGCCATTTTTAGAAAGGAGGTCTTTCACAAGATTTGCTTGGGCTAGAGCAAGTTTGCTGCCCCGTGTGCCTATCCGCAATGGTTTTCCAGGATTTTTCATTTCAGATTCCTTTGGTAAGCATCTATTGTTTTGTCAATATCTTCTTTGGAATGGGCCAGGGACAGGAAGTTTGTTTCAAACTGCGAAGGCGGGAGGAAGATGCCGTCATCTAGCATTTTCTTGAAGAATATATTGAATTTACTTGTATCGCATTTCAGGGCTTCGCTGTAATTATGAGGCATATCCCCGAAGAAAACCTTGAACATGCTGCTAACGCCGCTTATATTGTAATCAAGTCCAAGATCGTCCACAACATCTGATAAGGCTTTGCGCAGCGTTCCACCGGCATTATTGACCTTTTCATGAACGTTTTCGTTCTTCATCGTTTTTATCATGGCAAGTCCGGCGGTCATCGAGACCGGGCTGCCGTTAAATGTTCCTGCCTGATATACCGGCCCTGCAGGTGAAATTTTCTCCATTATCTCTCGTTTTCCCCCTATCACACCAATGTGGAAACCGCCACCCAGGATCTTTCCCAGAGTTGTCATGTCGGGTGTTATTCCATAATACTCCTGCGCTCCGCCCATGGCAAGCCGAAATCCCGTAATGACTTCATCGAAAATGAGAACTACATCATTCTCTTTTGTGACCGCGCGGACTTCTTTAAGATAATCCTTTTCCGGCAGGATCGGGCCGATATTCCCAAGGACAGGCTCCATGATGACCGCTGCCACATCGTCTTTATATGCTTCTATTGCTTCTGTCATGGCTTCGATATCATTATACGGAACCTGAAGCGTGTTCTTCGTGAAATCCTTGGGTACTCCCGCAGAGTCTGGCGTACCCAGTGTTGTTGCGCCTGAACCTGCTTTTACAAGCGCTGCATCATGAGCCCCGTGAAAGCCCCCTTCTATCTTTATGAACTTGTTTTTACCGGTGAAACCTCGCGCAGCACGAAGCGCCCCCATTGTTGCTTCTGTTCCTGTGGAGACGAAACGTACCATGTCGATACTTGCATAAAGTTTGATTATTTCTTTAGCTAGCGACACTTCAAGTTCGGATGGAGTACCATAAAGCCAGCCGTCAGAAAGCTGTTTGATAACGGCTTCTTTTATTGCAGGATGGTTATGACCAAGAAGCAGAGGCCCATAACCCATGACATAATCTATGTAAACATTGCCGTCAATATCTGTTAGTTTTGAGCCGTTCGCCCTTTTTGTGTAAAATGGATATGGCTTTATAGCACGAACCGGGCTGCTTACGCCTCCCGGCAGTAATTTCTTTGCTTCTTCAAATAATTTTTTTGATTTCTCTGTTCCCATGGACTACTGGAATTAGGGGAGAAAGTAATATATTTTGTGTTTTTGTTGGATAAAATAAAAAAAAACGTCCGGGCCGGGATTTGAACCCGGGTCGGAGACTCGACAGGCCTCCATGATAGGCCGCTACACTATCCGGACTTTGGGGGATTTCTCTTAAGGGGTCTAATGCATTTAAGCCTTTTGTTAGGATAGTGAAAATCCTGATCTCGGAATCAAAGGAGTATTGACCACTTTGTCGCATAAAGCCAATATTAACAAAAGGCTTAAATCAAAGAATGTCTTTTAGGGGTCACCTCAAAATGCCGCTATAACTCAGTTGGTAGAGTGCCTGGCTGTTAACCAGGATGTCACAGGTTCGAGCCCTGTTGGTGGCGTCTATTCTTTGGCAAAAATAAAACCAATGATCGGACAACAATTTTAGGGCCTGTAGCTTAGTCAGGTTAGAGCGCCCGGCTCATAACCGGGCGGCCACCGGTTCAAATCCGGTCAGGCCCATTATTCAAAAAAATAGGGAAAATGAGATTATCAGATATCATTTTTTTCACACCTATTATTGAATTATGGAATGACTTCCAAATTCATCTCAAGTCTTTTTTTAGTTTAGTAAATATTTTATACCACTCATAAAGAAATAATACTAATCCTGAAAATGCTATGAGTTCAAATAGTTCATACGTTGTAGAATCTGGTGTAAATTCCTCAAGACCTTCAAAAAGTACATGAGACAACATAAAAAAACCTGCAATAGTTATGAATATGCTGCTTCGAATGAAACTTCCTTTTTGTGATATTATATCAACCGAATTTCCTTGAAACTTTGTTATGAATTTCCATGTCAGAGCTATATGAATACCAATATAAACCGTGAACAAGGAGAGAATAATTATAATTCCTTGAATAATTCTGTAAAGAGTATAATCGTCAATTATGCTTCCAAGTAACTTATCCATTTTCCCATCTTCACATATTAACTATGAATAGAAGGCAAAGCCACTCTGATTCACAATCTATCTTTAATTTGTATTAAAGTACATAAATTTATTCATCTAAAATAGTTCAGATCAAAAATATTAAAATAGCTACCTAGCTACCTAATACTTATCCTTAGTAAGCAGAAAGCTTGGGTAAAGTTTGGGAAATATCATTTAAACCTAATAATCATTAACATAGCTTAGTGGTATTGTGTAAAAACCTGGCAGGTTGGGATTGTGGTGGTGAATTCACAATTTTCCCTGTGCACAAATTATTTATCATTCCCCATAGTGTTCACTGCAATGGGAATCAAAGAAAATGCTATGAAGCAATTTGGGAAACAGGCAGAAATTTATTCAAAAGCTAATATTTTTGTTGACGGATTTCATCTTTCAAGAATCGTGGAAAGAAGCGGAGTGACGAAAAATCACAGGATTCTTGATATCGCTACAGGCTCAGGATTTCTCGCGATTGAATTTGCAAAAAAAGGAAATTTTGTTGTGGGGTGCGACATTACACGCGAAATGCTGCTTAAAGCCAGGGAAAAACAGAAATCATCAGGACTTGATGATCTTGATCTTCTTCTGAGTGATGTTGAGTCATTGCCTTTTCCTGATCAGGCGTTCGATATCGTTTCATGCAGGTTCGCATTCCACCACTTTCCAAATCCGGAAAAAGCACTGAGGGAAATGAAAAGGGTATGCAGGGAAAGGATAGTGCTTGTGGATGGTGTGTCATCGGAAGACCGTGAAAAAAGCCGTTTTCATAATGAAATTGAAAAAATGCGCGATCCATCGCATGTTCGTATTAATGAATTGAGCGAAATAGAAAAAATGTTCTTAGATATCGGGGCAGAAATTAAAGAGATATCACACTGGGATATTCCCCAGGATTTCGATGAGTGGATGAAACGGGCGGGAACCGATGAAGCTAAAACCGGGACTATTAAGCGTTTGATGACGGAAAGTGTTGTGGATGACAGTACTGGTCTTCGTGTGCAGCTTGAAAATGGAAGATTGGGTTTTGCATATGATACGATTATACTGATAGCGAAGGTCAGTTAATGTCCAGTAATTCTTCTTCACACAAACCTTGCCAGTAAAGGTTTTTTCATTTCAATGGCATTTCCCGGACATAATTCCTGGCAGCAATAGCATCTGATACATTTTTTATGATCAAATGATGGATAATCTCCTTTTTTCGATAAAGCGCCCGAAGGACAGTGTTCAATGCATATCCAGCATTTTCTGCAATTTTCTTTTACCAGATAGGGCTTTGCCACTAACAGGCCTCGAATAAAACGCATCAAGCCCCTGGCACGGAAAAAAGATGCCGTACCCGTAGGGAACTTAAAGCCATCAATTTGCATGTTAGCCAGGGATTCTCCCACAACATCGATTTTCGAAATATCCCCTATTCCCATGCCCTGTTCATGCGCCAGGCGAGTGGAAGGAACCATGAACGGGTCAATGCCAACCATCTTGCAGGCTACGGCATCAAGGGCCACCGGGTCAATGCTCGCAAGGATCGCGTTGATCTTTCTTGGCGTGCCGTTACTTGGACCGTTTCCCTCCATTCCAACTACTGCATCCATTACAGTCAGATCAGGCTGCACAATGCCAAGCAGATCCACAAGCATCTGGGAAAACGTTTCAGGATCCTGGGCGCGAAGATGCATTTTTGCCTTATTGAGCCCGGTTATACAACCGAAATTGTTTTTCACTCCTCCGGTAAATAATGTCAGCCCATGGGTCTTGAGTTTCGCAAGGGAGATCAAAACATCAGCATCCATGACCTGCTTTGATAAAATAAAGGTTTTATACAGGTGACCACTTTCATTTCTCACCTCAACAGATTCCGCGTTCAGGTGTACGATCTGTGCTTTTTCTTCCTCGCACACCTGCATTATACCGGAACTGCGGCATGCATCCAGGTACCTCTTTTGATTTGGCTTCCCTTCATAGCCACTGCAATCTCCTACTAAAGGGATTCCTCCGGCTTTACGCACCTGGTGAATCATTGCACGAACAATTGCCGGATGGGTGGTGACTGCTTTTTCAGGAACATCTCCGGTAAGGAGATTGATCTTTAAGAGGACATTATCACCCGAATGAACATAATTTCCAATACCTCCGATAAGATCCAGCGCTTTTTCGATCGCTGTATCTATGTTTGAGTTTTCATAGGAATTGCATTTTGTGAGAGACACTGTCGAAGTTGTAATTTCTTTGTTCATACTTTCCACCGGCAACAATTTTAAATCATAAGTGTATTATAAGGTAATATAGCAGGTATAATATTAACCATAGGAGAATATCAAATGAGTAAAGTAGTACTAATGGATTTTTTTGCGGAATGGTGCGGCCCATGCAAGATGCAGGACCCTATCATCGAAGAGCTTAAGAAAAAATTCGGCGATAAAGTTGAATTCAAGAAAATTGATGTTGATAACAATAATGAACTTGCCGCCAAATTCACGGTGCATGCGATTCCTACCCTGGTAATTGAAAAGGATGGCGTCGTTTTTAAGAGATATACCGGTGTAACCAGGGCTAACGTTCTTGAAGCCGACCTGAATGCAGCATTGAAATAAAGTGGTTTAATTGAAACCTTTATTTGATCTTGGTGTACTTCCGATAAGACACAAGACAAATAAGGGATTTAAACCTCATGTTTCACTTGTCTTCAATGCAGGCAAGCGATTGACTTTTGCAGTTGACACGACTAATTCCCGTTCCCAGCAGCCTGATGCTTACCTGATAACCCATGCGCATTCAGACCATCATGGCAGATCAGCAATGCTTTCTGAAAATGCCGTGTGTTCAAGGGAGACAGCGCAAGCACTTGAGATCCTTTATGGCAAAAAATATGCAGGAAGGACTTTTGCGATCGGGGAATCCATTGATATCGCAGGTGTAACTGTGAAAACATACCCAACACATCATACCATCGGATCATGCGCTTTTTATTGGGAGAACGAAGTAGGGACAAAGATCATGGTCACAGGGGATGTCAAGGATTCAAAAGACCTGCCAAAATGCGATTGTCTTGTAACGGAAGCAAATTATGGCGATCCTGATGACCCTAAATGCCATTTTGAGGATGACCTGGATTCATTCAAAGAATCTCTTGGATCAGAGGATATTGCTTTTGGAGCTTATTCTTTCGGGAAAGCCCAGCGCGCTGTTAAGCTCATCCGGGAATCAGGCTTCACAGGAGCTATCGGAATGGATGCGGTATCATGCGCACTTACTAAGGGATTACTGCAGGATGCAGGGCAGCTTGTTGACCTTGAAGACGATTGCGGTATAAAAATAACCACACCTGATGGAATAACAGAACTTAAAGCGGAAAAGAAATTCATACTTACGGGGCGAAAGGATTTTAAATTCCCCACGATCAATATCAGCGACCACATGGATGTTAATGGTCTTCTTGGCATGACAAAGCAGTGCGCGCCATCCGCGGTCATAACTTACCATCCTGGAGGCAACCGCCCCCTTAAACTTGCTGCACACCTTAGAAAAACAGGCATTTATTCAAAGGCGCTTCTTGAGATAAATACTATTCTTGAAATTTGAATCACACCTGCGATAATCTTAAGCTTTGAAAATATTTATACTATATAAATGCTAATCGAAATAGAATCTTTATTCACAATTATAGGTGAAATAGTCGTATATTTTGTTTTTCTCATGCTGTTAGTGGCGATCCTGGGTTCGCTTCTTATCGGTTATTCTTTTAAGACCGAGAAGTTCATATTCCCTGGTTTTATGCTTTTTGCCATTACTCTTCTTGAAAACCTGGTAAAAGCATTGTTCAGGTTGATCAATATGGACGATTCTATCGTGGATGATGTGGGCATTGCCTTGAAGAATAAAATATCCATGAGAAAATTCAGGAATACGCCTGTCAATAAACGCCTTATATTCTTCCCGCAATGCTTAAGAGCAGTCAATTGCCCTTCAAAATTGAGCCCTGAGGGGATGCAGTGCATCAATTGCGGCAATTGTGAGGTAGGGAAGGCAAAAAAAACAGCCGAGGAGCTTGGATATAAAGTATTCATTGTGCCGGGTTCAAGCTTTATAAGACGGCTCGTACGAAAACACAAGCCTTCTGCGATACTGGGCGTTGGCTGTATTACGGAAATAAAGGCCGGTCTTGAAATGTGTGAAAAATTAAACCTCTACGGAGAAGGACTTGTCCTGGAGAAGGCAGGGTGTGTTTCGACCGTCCTTGATTGGGATAAATTCTATGAGTTTATCGAAACTTCCTGAGAATATCCCAGCTGGAACAATTTATGCAATAAACAAACTTTTATAAACAAGTATTCTTGAGTTAGCACATGAACCAGAAAGGGCTCAGCGAAAAAGAAGTATTGTCCCTGCTTACGAAAGCAAGGCAAAAAGACAATTCATATGAGAAGGTTCTGAGTTCAATGTGCACAAAACCTCACCCCATAGCGATAAAAGCCCATATGCAATTCATTTACTCAAATATGGGTGACTTTGGATTGTTCCCAGGGACAAAGGAACTTGAAGAAGAAGTAATACGAATGATGGGCAGTGTGCTTGGTGATGTCAATGCGTGTGGTTATTTGACCACAGGAGGCACAGAATCCAACATACAGGCATTAAGGACTGCCAGGAATATCAAAAAGAAGACGCATCCAAACATGGTAGTTCCGGATTCAGCCCACTTTTCTTTTGACAAGATAGCAGATCTCCTTGGAATTGAAATCAGGAAAGCTTCCCTGGATAGGGAATTTAAAGTGGATATAAACTCTGTGGGAAACCTTATTGATAAGAATACAATAGCCCTTGTAGGTATTGCAGGCTCAACTGAATTCGGGCAGATCGACCCTATTGACAAACTGGCGCAACTTGCTTTATCAAATGACCTGTTCTTGCATGTAGATGCAGCTTTCGGGGGATTTGTTATTCCATACCTCGATAAAAAATATGATTTTGATTTTTCAGTTAAGGGTGTCACATCAATAACATCCGACCCTCATAAAATGGGAATGTCAACGATTCCAGCTGGAGGTCTTCTTTTTAAGGACGAAGCTTGTCTTCTTCCTCTTGAAATAGATACACCATACCTTACTATCAGGAAGCAGCATTCTCTGGCAGGCACACGAAGCGGCGCTGCAGTAGCGGCGACTTATGCTATTATGAAGCACCTTGGGGAGGATGGATATCGCAAGATCGTAAAAAAGTGCATGAAAATGACAGACATGCTTGTAAAAGGAACACGAAAACTCGGTGTGGAACCACTTATCGAGCCAGTGATGAACATCGTGGCGCTGGATGTTCCTGAGCTGGATGAAGTCCGAAAGAAACTACGGGCAAAAGGCTGGATCACTTCGATGACACGAAATCCCAGGGCTATGAGAATAATCGTAATGCCTCACCTGAATGAGGCGTCAATTGAGTTGTTCATTTCAGATTTTGAAATGTGCCTATGAAGTCATTAAAAGATTTGTTTTTGTCCACTTTCCCAAAATCGGCATCCCCAATTAACCAATAAATCCCTCAACCATACCTTTAATCCCCAAAACTCCCAATATTACCCATATGTCAGAAGCTCTGCGAACCGACCTCTACCAGCTAACCATGATGCAGGCCTACTGGAAATCGTGTCACAACCCAGAAGCCACATTTGATTATTTCGTCCGGAAAATTCCATCGGGCTCGTACCTTGTCACAGCTGGATTGAATTCTCTCCTCGATTACATCGAAAACCTGCGTTTTGAGGACGATGATATCAAATACCTGGAAACACAGGGTTTTGATAACGAATTTCTTATTTACCTTCGCGATTTCAAATTTACAGGCGACATATTCGCGATGCCTGAAGGCAGCATCGCCTTCCCGATCGAACCAATGATAAGGGTCACAGCTCCCATAATCGAAGCCCAGCTTGTTGAGACTTTTCTTTTAAATAAGATGAACTTCTCAACGCTCATCGCCACTAAAGCCTCGCGGGTCGTCCATGCAGCAAAAGGAAGATCCATTGCAGAGTTCGGACTGCGCCGCGCACAGGGCGATGGTCATCTTGAAGCCACCCGCGCCACATATATCGGGGGCTGCTCCTCCACGTCCAACGTGATGGCGGGAAAGATTCTTGGCATCCCGATATCAGGGACGATGGCGCATTCTTTTGTCACAAGTTTTGATCATGAGATTAACTCCTACCGCGCCTATGCTGATGCATTCCCGAAGCGCTGCTTCCTGCTAATTGACACTTATGACAGCATTGAAGGCGCGAAAAAAGCAGTGATTGTGGGAAAAGAGCTTGAAGAACGAGGTGAAAAACTTCTTGGCGTGAGGCTTGACAGCGGGGATCTGGGCGAGCTTTCAAAGCAGGTCAGGAAGATACTTGATGATGCCGGTCTTTCTTATGTGAAGATAGTTGCAAGCGGCGACCTCAATGAGTGGAAAATTGAAGAACACGTGAAAAAAGGCGCAAGGATCGATATGTTTGGTGTGGGCACAGTACTCATAACCGGGCGCCCCAACCCTGCGCTTGATGGAATATACAAGCTTTCGGATGTTGTTGAGCAAGGGAAGCATATTCCCAAGATGAAGTTCTCGGAAGAGACCGTGAAATCTACGCTTCCGGGAAAGAAAAGGGTGTGGCGCATAATCGAGAATGGATTTTTTGTTAAGGATATCATTTCACTGGATGATGAAATAGTGGATTATGCGACACCGTTATTGGAACATGTTGTGAAAAATGGCAGGATCATTTGCAACAGACCTTCTCTTGACATGATAAGGCAAAGAGCCGCCCTCAATTTTACGCATCTTCCCGATAAATACAAAAAATTAGATCAAGCGCCGGTGTATCCTGTTGAGTTCAGCAGGAAATTGGTCGCGCTTCGGGAAAAAGTTGTTGAAAGGATAAAAAGGGAAGAAGATTTAGTACTTTCAGGGAAAAGATAGTCTCATGCAAATTCTAACATGGTATGGTATCTTCTCCATTGAGGATAACAGGATAATCAATGTTGAATTATTCCGGAAAGATCTTGATTCCATTACAAAACGCCTCCTCGAAGAACCTTTGTTAATGAGGGGGAATGTCGCAGGTTTTGACCTTTGCGACTTGGCGATAAAATACGGTTTTGCAGGCTCAAAGAGCGAATATGACACCATACTCCATGAGCTTAGTATAAATCTTGCAAAAAAGCAGGTTGCACTGACCCAAACCCCTGACCGCAAAATAATTGCCGCTGTGGAAGCTATTGACGACCTCAATGAAACTTCAAACCTCCTTTCTGAAAGGCTCAAAGAATGGTTTATTATGAATTTTGATGATACGGATCTAAAAGGAGAAGAACTGGCGCGAAGCATAGTTGAAATGAAAAATGATGAGAGTGAAGACATGTTGATCTTACAGGGCTTTTCTTTTAGTCTTCTTGAACTATATAGGACAAGGGGAAAGATCGAAGAATATCTTAAGTTGAACATGCCGCGCGCAGCGCCAAATATTACAGGCATTGCAGGACATCTGCTTGGAGCGAGGCTTTTGAGCATTACGGGCAGCCTCAAGAATCTTGCTTCCATGCCATCAAGCACAATACAGGTCATCGGCGCGAACAATGCGCTTTTTAAGCACTTAAAGGGAAAAGCCCCATCACCAAAACACGGAGTGATCTTTCGGCATCCGCTTATCAATACCGCGCCAAGATGGCAGCGCGGGAAGATAGCAAGAGTCTTGGCTTCGAAAATATCACTTGCTGCGCGATATGATTTTTATTCGGGGGAATTAAAGGAAGAGCTTTCAAGGGAATTGATGATGAAAGTGGACGTTATAAGGAAACAGACTCAAAAGCCGGAGAAGAAATTAAGCGGATTACGATCAAGGCAGCATCCTGAAAAAAACCGGCAAAATATAAGGAGATAAAAGATAAAATCATCAGTTCGTTTTTCAACGTATAGTAAAATGACCCTTATTGATCATCTTATCGCTTTCGATCATCCCATATCTCATTGATATTATCCTCCTGGTCTTTGCTGATACTGCAATATCATGAGTAACGATAAGGATGGTCTGGCCATTGTCACTTAATCCCCGCAGTAGTTCCACTATCATATCCCTCGTCTTTGTATCCACTTCTCCTGTTGGTTCATCCGGTCGCACAGCCCCATCTGATATTTGGTATGTCCCATAAATCATGACCTGTCTATATTAATTGAACTTGATGAATAACGATTATGACAGGATTTACAGGATCGACAGGATACGATTTTTATAGTTAATCCTGTAAATCCTGTCGATCCTGTCTGAAAAATACACAGACACCATGATGCAAATCCAGCGCTCTCCTTCAGGTCATCGTAGAGTTTATGTGCTTAATGATACTTAAAGAAAATCAATTTCCAAATGGAGTTTTCATTCATGGACAAATTGGCGATCATTACAAGAAATACTGAAGAGATAGTCACAAAAGAAGAGCTTGAAGCTCTGGTAAATTCAGACAGACAACCCAGCGCATATGTGGGATATGAGCCAAGCGGGAAGATTCATATGGGTCATGTGCTGACCGTTAACAAACTCCTTGACCTCCAGCAGGCTGGTTTTAAAATAACCGTGCTTCTTGCTGATGTGCATGCATATCTCAATGAAAAAGGAACTATGGAAGAAGTTCAAAAGATAGCGGATTATAATAAGAGATGTTTCATAGCTCTTGGACTTGATGAGAAAAATACTAACTTTGTGCTGGGCTCATCATACCAGCTTGATTCCAAATATATGCTCGATGTCCTGAAACTGGCGCGAAGCACCACGCTTAATAGGGCGCGGCGCAGCATGGATGAAGTTAGCAGGAATTCTGAGGATCCCAAGGTTTCCCAGATGATATATCCTCTCATGCAGGCGCTTGATATCGCTCATCTGGGAGTTGATGTGGCAGTGGGCGGCATCGACCAGCGCAAGATCCACATGCTGGCGCGAGAGGGACTGGCAGAACTGGGCTATAAGGCGCCTGTTTGTATCCATACGCCCATCCTTCTTGGTCTTGATGGCAAGAAAATGTCATCGAGCAAGGGCAATTACATTTCAGTTGATGATACGCCTGAGGATATGAAAAAGAAAATGAAAGGAGCGTTCTGTGTGGAGGGCGAGGTTAAAGATAATCCTGTGCTTGCCCTTTTCAAATACCACATAACACCGCGCTATCCCCAGATCGTGATAAAACGCCCTGAGAAATATGGCGGAAATCTACATTATGGGAGTTATGAGGCGCTTGAGGCTGATTTTGCTGCAAAGGCACTGCATCCGATGGACTTGAAATCAGCAGCGGCTGAGTATATGAACGAGATTCTTGAGCCTGTGCGCAAATTAATGTGAGGTGTTGGGAATGATCACTCATGTTGTTCTTTTCAAATTAAAAGATGCCAGTCAAAAAAGTGTTGAAAAGGCAAGGGATGTCCTGCTGGGCATGAAAGGGAAAATCCCATTACTGCGCCATCTGGAAGTGGGGATGGACGTTCTTCATTCAGAGCGCTCCTATGATGTCGCACTTATAACGAGGTTTGATACCATGGATGACCTTAAGGCTTACCAGGTACATCCGGTGCATCTGGAAGTGGCAAAATATATCAATTCTGTAAAGGAAGCTTCGATCGTAGTGGATTATGAATTGTAATATAGCTTTTCGGAGACCGTTACATTACGTGTTGGTATGATTCTTTGTCTTTGCGTCCTTTGCGCTCAGGTATGAAAAAATTGGCAACGAAAACAACGAACTCGAACGAACTCACGCCGTCCGAGTTCGTTTTAGTTCGTACCAGTTCGTTGCTCTTGTCATTTTCATTTATGATCTGGAGGTTCATAACTGACTTTGCGGTTAAAGGTGTAGATTTCTCACCGCAAGGACGCAAAGATCGCAAAGCAACGGTTGATTTTTTTTGAGTTATGTCTCAATCAATAACTCGATTTCGATTTACCAATCAGTTTCACTTTTAATAACCAACATCAATTGTAACGGTCTCGCTTTTCGCATAGCTATTTATAATATATTAAGATTTATCAGTTTTTCTTTAATGGATTTATAAGCTTTTTCACAATCTATGGGTGATTTCCCGCCCGTAATAACCATTTTTCCGGAGCCAAACAATAATATGACGACCTTTGGTTCCTTCATACGATAAACCAGACCGGGGAACTGCTCAGGTTCATATTCAATATTTTCCATCCCAAATCCTAAAGCAACGGAATTAAGATTCAGGACACTCTTCAAATCAGCAGAAGCGACGATATTCTGGACAATTATTTCATTGGAACTGTCTACATCAACTCCTTGTTTAAGGAGTTCTTGAATAAGCTTTTTACTTGAAATCTGTGCATCTTCTATGGATTTACTCCCCGTGCACACAACTTTCCCTGAGTTAAATAATAGAAAAACAGCTTTTGGGTCTTTATTCCTGTAAACAAGACCTGGAAACTTAGATTTATTATATTCAGCATTTTCAAGTTTTGATTTCAGATCCTCCAAATTAAAACTTTGTGAAATTTTAACCGTAGTTTATAAGAAACACTGTTATTTTTTGATTTAAATTTTATATTTTAACTTTTATTAACCCGCATCTACTTGTTATATTTTAATACATACTAATTATTTTTATCGAATTCATGAGA
>Ga0172368_10003353_pt1 | contig 19536 bp, 13 predicted proteins | sample Lak11m_FD_114540 | JGI IMG/M metagenome (GOLD analysis project Ga0172368, IMG submission 114540) | Freshwater microbial communities from Kabuno Bay, South-Kivu, Congo - kab_022012_11m | ecosystem: Environmental > Aquatic > Freshwater > Lake | place: Democratic Republic of the Congo: South-Kivu...
ACTTCCGTTCCCGCTTCGATCCGGCTGGCGATCGACCACATTGACTCGAAGCGCGGCAGATAGCCGGGCAGGCGGTCGAAAGCCGGGTTGATGCTGAACATGAGCACATCGAACAGCCCGGATTGCACGGCCTGCAGGGAGACCGGCGTCATGTGGCTGCTCATGCCGATGGCGCGCGCCTTCCCCTGCGCCTTGAAGCGATGCGCCATCTCCAGGATGCCGCCCGGACCGGTGACCCGCGCGTAATCGTCCGGTTCATCAACATACTGGATCATCAGCACATCCACCGCGTCAACGCGCAGGCGTTGGAGCAGGTCGTGAAACGCCGTTTCGCATAACGCCGGATCGTGGGTGGTGATGCTCTGCCCGTCAACGAAGACGTTGCCCAGGTGGCCGGCGATGACAACGCGGTCGCGCTTGCCCCGGAACGCCGCGCCGTAATGGTCCCGGTAGTCCGGCGCACCGAAAATAAGGTCGAAATAGGCAACCCCCGCGTCGATCGCCTCGCCCACCACGCGCTCGACGGCCTCCCGTGGTCCGGTCAGATGCTCAGTACCGAATCCGATCACCGGCACCTCGATCCCGGTATTGCCTAACATGCGATGTTGCATTGATACCCTCTTCGTGCGGCAAATTGCCGTTGTTGTTGCTATACTACCAGCCGCGCGCAAGGAATTCCTGCACGAACACGGAACGGGACTGGAAATTGAAGGACAGTCACTTTTCACAATGGCATGTGAAGGCTTTTCATAATAACGCCAGGCTAACTCGTTAAGAGACCATTCGTCATTTTGCACTTTTCATTTTTCATTTTTCATTCTCATCGGCTTGAGCACCTCTGCCCATTTCAGCAGCTCCTCAAGCATATCGATACCGGCCTTATCCTGCACGTCCGGGGGGGAGAAGGCGCCGCTGTCATCGATATATTGCGAGAAGAAGGGGATTGAGACCATTTCCGGGATCGGCATCATCTTCAGCGTGGTGGCAACCTCTTTGGTCATCTGCACCGACCGGGTGCCGCCGGACACGCCGCCATAGCTCACGAAACCGAGCGGCTTGCACTGCCATTCCTGCCAGACGAAATCCAGCGCGTTGATCAACGACGGCGGCGCGCCGAAGTTATACTCGGAGGTGACGAAGACGTAGGCATCAGCCTCATTGACGATGGCGCTCCACTTTTTGGTATGCTCGTGCTCATACTGCAGGAAGCGCGGGTGCAACGGCTCATCCAGCAATGGTAAATTCACCTTGGCCAGATCGACCAGCCGGACGTCGAATTTCCCATGCCGGCAAGCCAGCGCGTGAAACCAATGCGCGACGACAGGCCCTTGCCGACCCTGCCGGGTGCTAGCAATGATGATATGTAATTTCAACATCTATCTACCCTCTGGATCGGTTCCGTATCATAGACAACCATACTCTTACTCTAATTTTAATGAATTGAGTATAAGTAAGAGTATGAGATTTACCCCGTAAACGGTTACATTTATTATACCGCCTGTCCACCATTGAAAGGAGTGGCGTCACAACACGATATTGACCAATCTGCCGGGCACGACAATCACCTCTTTTGGGGTGCGGTTTTGCATGGCGGCAGTGATTTTGGGACGCGCCATCGCTTGCCTTTTCACCTCTTCGGCATCCATGCCGGCGGGAATGGTGAATTTGTCACGCAACTTGCCGTTGATCTGCACCACCAGCGTCACTTCCGCCTCCCGCGTCGCGCCGATGTCGACTGCCGGCCACGGATGACGATAGAGGAAACCTTGCTTGCCGATGGCTTCCCACAGCTCGTCCGCCAGGTGCGGCGCGATGGGGGCGAGCAGCAGGATCAGATGCTCGACCGCTTCATCCAACGCTGCCGAACGCTCGCCGGCCGGCAGGGCGCGGGCAGCCTCCTGCATAACATTCACCCACTCCATCAGCGCGGCCACCGCGGTGTTGAAGCGGAAATGCTCGATGTCCTCCGTCACCTTCTGGATCGTTTGATGCGTTTTGCGGTGCAGATCGCGTTCCGGCCCGGTTAGGTCACCGATTTGTGCCTTCCAGCGCTCGGTGCTGAAGCCGTCCGCGAAGCGGGTCACCAACCGCCAGAGGCGGTTGAGAAACTTCGCCGCGCCGCGAATGCCTTCGTCGCTCCACTGCACCGTCTCTTCAAAGGGCGTCGTGAACAACTCGTAGACGCGCAACGCGTCGGCGCCGTATTGCCGGGCCACTTCGTCGGGGGTGACGACGTTGCCGTAGCTCTTGCTCATCTTCACCCAGCGCCATACCCACTGCTCCTCCGGCAGGCTCACGCGTTCTTCGGGGCGAAGCACCTTCCAATCCTCGATGACTGCCTCCCCGTCTTCCGGCGCCACGTCGCGACCCGGCGTATACGTCAGCATCATGCCCTGGTTGCGCAGACGGGTGAACGGTTCGGTAAAACCCAGCAGGCCGTCGTCGTGCAGCGCCTTGGTCCAGAAGCGCGCGTAGAGCAGGTGCATCACCGCATGCTCCGCGCCGCCGACATACAGATCGACCGGCAGCCAGTAGTCAACCGCCGCACGAGAGAAAGCCTCCTCCGTGTTGTGCGGATCGGCAAAGCGCAGGAAGTACCAGGAAGAGCAGGCGAACCCGCCCATGGTATCCGTCTCCCGCCGCGCGGGGCCGCCGCAGGCCGGGCAGGCGGTCTCGACGAACGCGGGGATCGCCGCCAATGGCGATTCGCCGGTGCCCGTCGGTTCGTAATGCTCCACCTCCGGCAGGATGACCGGCAGCGCGTCATCGGGCACCGGCACTTCGCCACAGCGCGCGCAATGCACGATGGGGATGGGCGCGCCCCAGTAGCGCTGGCGCGAGATGAGCCAGTCGCACAGCCGGTAGTTCACCGTGCCCCGGCCCAACCCGCGCTCCCCCAGCCAATGGATGACCTTTCGCACGATCGCCTCCCCCTCCGGCTCTCCCGCGAAGGGGCCGAGCGCAGCCATACCATCTCGATAGACAGGCATTACCGGTAGGCCGAATTTCTGGGCGAAGGCAAAATCTCGCTCATCATGCGCCGGCACCGCCATGATGGCGCCTGTACCGTAACCCATCACCACGTAATCGGCGATCCAGATAGGAATATGCTCCCCATTCACCGGGTTGATGGCAAAGCCTCCCGTCGGCACACCGCTCTTTTCTTTCCCTTCCGCCAACCGGTCGATCTCGCTCGCCCGTTGCGCCCGCGCGACATACTCCCGCACCGCTTCCCGCTGTTCCTTGGTGGTGAGCGTTTCGACCAGCGGATGCTCCGGCGCGAGGATCATGAACGTCGCACCCCAGAGCGTGTCGGGCCGTGTGGTAAAAATGCACAGCTCCTCCTTGCGCCCGGCGATGGGGAAGGTCACCTCCGCTCCCTCGCTGCGCCCGATCCAGTTGCGCTGCATTGCCTTGATCCCCTCCGGCCAGTCGAGGGCGTCGAGATCGTCGAGCAGCCGGTCGGCATAGGCGGTGATGCGGAAGAACCACTGCGGCATCTGGCGCTTCTCAATCATCGTATTACATCGCCAGCAGCGCCCGCCCACCACCTCCTCGTTCGCCAGCACGGTGCGGTCGCGCGGGCACCAGTTCACCGGCGCCTCCGCGCGGTATGCCAGCCCCATCCGGTACAGCCGCAGAAACAGCCACTGCGTCCAGCGGTAATAGGCCGGGTCGCTGGAGTTAATCTCGCGCTCCCAATCGTAGGACAGTCCGACAAGCTCCATTTGCCGGCGGTAATTGGCGGCGAACTCCTCCACCATGGGCCGCGGGTTGCGCCGCAGGCGGATCGCCTCGTTCTCCGCCGGCTGCCCGAAGGCATCCCACCCCATCGGATACAGTACGTTAAACCCGCGCATCGCTTGGTAGCGGAGAAAAGCATCCGTCGGCACGTAGTTTTTGAAGTGCCCGACCGACAGCCCCGCGCCGCTGGGGTAGGGAAAGAATTCCAGCCCATAATATTTCGGCCTGCCCGCATCCGGCTCGGTGCGAAACAGCTTTGCTTCGCGCCACCGCCGCTGCCATTTTTGCTCGATCGAGATGAAGTCATATTGTTGTGCCATTCGATCCCTCCTTTATAGACAAAACCGGAACCAATAAAGGTATGTCTCTTACTCTTAACCCGGCTGCGCCGGAACCCAAATGTCCCAAAAATTGCGATCTTTTCGGAGCACGGCAATTTTTCTGAACAGGCTGTATAGAATTCCGGCGAGTATGAAATCCTCTCATTCTGACTCTCACGCCTAACCCGGCGGAGCCAGAATCTCAGATGAGTCCTGATGAGTCGAAATACAGCCTTTTTCTCGACAAGCTGTCGAGAATTTGACCGAGTAAGGATTAGTCTGACTCTGGTTCGGTTATTCTGCCTCAATTGAGTCAGAGTCAGAGTGAGAGTATGAGTTTGAGTCAAAGACATCCCCCGATTATCAACAGAAAAGGCCCCGGGGCATGTGCCTCGGGGCCTGAACCGTCTGCCGCTGCGTGCGCGCTCACCCAGCCGACAGCCTGCCAGGCCCCTCCGCAAGGAGGAGTTCACCGGTAAGCAGGCTAAACTGGATAAAACGTTCGGTCATTTCAGGTATAATGTAGCAACGGATGCTGCAGGTTGTCAAGGCAAGATCTCCACTTGACATAATGAACGGCATCCGAATACTATCCGACCGGCAGGTCAATCAATCGGTAAGGAGCATTCATGCGAAAACAGTTCATCTCACTGTTACCCGTAATCCTGATCCTCATTACCAGCGGTATTTCGCTGGCGGCTACTCCTCCGCTGCCGCAGAAACGGATGGCGGTGATCGTGGCGGACTGGTTCCCCAGCTCCCATCCCGATGTCATCTTCAGCCGCATCTTGAAAACCTACACGCTCGACGGCAAGGGAGAGCCGTCCCGGTTGAAGATCGTGTCGGTGTTCAGCGATAAACCGACAAAGGATGATCTCAGTCCCCAATACGCCGCGGAATACGGTTTCAAGGTATGCGATTCGGTCGCCGACGCCCTCACTCTCGGCACGGGCAAACTGGCGGTCGACGGGGTGCTGATCTCGACCGAGTGGGCGGATTATCCGATCTCGCTGACCGGCCAGGTGATGTATCCCCATCGCCGGCTCTTCGCCGAGGTGGTGAAGGTATTTGCGGATAGTAATCGGGTGGTGCCGGTCTTCATCGACAAGCATCTCGCGGACACCTGGGAAGATTCCAAATGGATCTACGACACGGCGAAGCAGATGAAGATCCCGCTGATGGCCGGCTCCTCGTTGCCGGTCTTCTGGCGCTTTCCGGCAACCGATGTGGAGCGCAACGCGAAACTGAAGGAGATTGTCGGCATCTCCTTTCACAGTCTCGATGGTTACAGTTTCCACGGGCTGGAGATGCTCCAGTGCCTGGTCGAACGCCGTAAAGGCGGGGAGACCGGCATCAAATCGGTCTGGTGCCTGACCGGCCAGGCGGTGTGGGATGCCGCCGGCAGGGAATATAATCCCGCGCTGCTCGACGCCGCGCTGGGCCGCATCGAGCGGCCCGTTACCGGGAAGACGCTGCAGCAGGCGGCGCCCGACCCGGTGCTGTTTATCATCGATTACACCGACGGCCTGCGCGCCAACCTGTTCACGCTGACCGGCGCCACCTCCGAATGGGCCGCCGCCTGGCGCTACTCTGATAAAAAGATCGACTCCACCCTCTTCTGGGGCCAGGCCCGCCCGAAGTGCATGCATTTCGCCTTCCAGATGCAGGGTATCGAGCAGATGATGCTGACCGGCAAACCCGCCTGGCCCGTCGAGCGCACCCTCCTCACCAGCGGTGTGCTCGATGCCCTGCTTATCTCCAAGAAAGACAACAGCCGGCAGGTGGATACCCCCTACCTGCAATTTTCATACAGAACGAAATGGAATTGGCATGAGCCGCCGGCGCCGGACCCGCGGGAAGCGCGATGAACCGATGTTACCTTTGAATTGCCGTGATCGCACCGAGCAACCGGCGGAAACGGCGTCTCCCGGCAAAGCGGAGGGTAACCATGCATGACGACAGCGACCGCATCGATCAGATTTTCCATATTGAAGAGATGAAGGCAAAGCTCGATGAGCTGTCCGGCGGCCAGATGACGATGGGCGGCATGACGGAAGAGCTGACGCCGGGGATGGAGGAGCAGTTCCTGGAGAATGTGCTGGCCATTGAAAACGCGCCGGAGGTGACGCACCGGGAACTATTCGAGCGTGATGGCGTGGCGCTGCCGGCCCCGGACGAGATGGACGACGACGAGCTGGCGCTCAAGCTGATCGAGGTGATCCATACCATGGCAGAGCGCCGCACCTTCCTGGAAAACACTAACCATTTGAGCGAGCGGGAGTTGTATATCCACCTCTGGGAAGACTCCTTCAATGAGTGGACATACGACCTGCCGCCGGAGAACGAGACGAACTGCTATATCGACCTCATCGGCAGCGGCAGCGAGGAAGACGTTGCGCTGTATCTGAAATATTACGCGGATGAAGACGACCGCGCGCACTGGACGAAGAATGACCCCGACATGAAGATCCCGCCGCACGAAGACCCGCCGTATGATCGCGACCGTCACCTACCCAAGCCGCCCCCGCCGCGGAATCCCTATGACGACCCGGCGGTGGAAGCGGCCTTCTGCGCGACGTGCCGCGAGAAGCTGCTGCAAAAGCTGGAGCACGAGGGCATGGTTTGCGGCGTGGTCAGCGAAGATCCGCTTTCCTACGCCACCGACCTGGCCTGCGTGTGGGCGATCGAGAGCCCGGACGTCGCGGGCATGGTGGGCTGGTGGGCGATCAGCGGCGACGTGCCCACCACCTGGCTCCCCGCCGCGGAGATCCCCGACCCCCGCCGTTTCCTCCACATCGTCAGCGAACGCTGGCGCGCCATCGCCGATGCCATGGAGGCCGGCGACCCGCCACCCGAGCTGACCATCGGTCTCCCCAAGGACTGGCCCCGCCTCGTTCCCATGCTCCGCCTGCGAGCAGATACGCTGGAGTATTGGGCGGACGAAGACGAGGCGTGGGAAGAGGAAGAGGAATGATCAGATAGCCACGAGGAATTCATCTACCGTGATATTCGCGGAACGAATGAGGCTTCGCAAAGTGCCTTTAGCGATTTCTGGATGATCCGGAATCGATAATGTGACAATCGAATCTTCTTTTGTCATGATGATATGACTGCCGGACTGACGGGCTACCTGCCAACCGAGTGTTCTGAACACTTTGACGACTTCCCGTCCACTCAATATCGGCAGAGGAGGCATCAGGCAGCCACCTCGATCTCGACTTGCCGTGTCTCCAGCGTCAGCGGTAGTCCTTTTTCCGCTCGAACCTGGAGACACAGGGTGATCGCTTCCCGGACGTTGGCAATCGCCTCGTTCTTCGTTTTACCCTGACTGACGCAACCGGGAATCGCCGGACATTCGGCAATCCAGACGCCGTCTTCGTCACGATCGAGTGTTACGATAAATTTCATAGCAAAATATTATCGCATCTCCATCGAAAAGTAAATTACCTGTTACCGATGAAAGCTTCAATGTCTACGATATACTCCTCGCCCAACAGCACCGCGATCATTTCATCCACCACCTTCGGCACCCAGGAGCGGTTGCCATTGTACCAGCGGCGCTTGCGGATCCAGGGGTGCTGAGGATAACCGGCCAGGCCATCGTGCAGGATGGTGACACCACCGCCATCTCGCCGGATGCGCCGCAACATGGCGTCAAGCAGGCATGGGGCGATGGCCGGCCCACAGAAAATATCCGGCGAGATGAACGATACAGGTAGAATGCGCATTGCACACCAGCGCACCGCCTCGCTGACCGCCCCTGTCACCACCCCGCCGGGCGGACGAAAAAAGCGGGAATGGTAGTCCGATAGTCCCAAGGCGGCGCCGATTGCCCGGTCGGCGCGGGCGATATCCGCCTCAATGCCTGCCGCCGATCCCAGCGGGATAGGAAACGCCGGATGCGTGTGGGAATGGTTGACGATAAGGTGCCCTTCATCGGCCATGCGGCGAACGAGCACAGGATGGCGCGCGGCCTGCACGCCGGGGACGCAGAAGCACGCCGTCACTCCCCGACGCTCAAGCACATCGAGCAACCGGACAGTGGTTTCACCCTGCGGATTCGGCCCGTCGTCGAACGTGAGCACTATTGTTCGCGGCGGCAGGTTCAGCGATGCGTAGGGGTGAATGATGGTTCGTATTAAAGGCATAGTCCTCCGATATATCTGTCAAAGTCGTCTCTTTTAAGACACGTGACCGACTTTGATCCATACGCAGCAAGGCAGTAATATACCGAGATTGAAACTTTCTCGAATCTTACATGAGTTGATGGAATGGTTATAACAAATACACCAGTATTGACATGTTTACCAATTATATTAAGACTGGTATTAGACTAGTCGGAGGATCGTGTGATGGCGATTACGGTTGGGGCTTATGAGGCAAAAACTCACCTATCGGAACTTCTTGAAAGTCGCGCGGGGCGAACACGTCGTTATTACCAGGCACGGTGTACCTATCGCCGAGATCACACCTATTACCACGGCAACGATTGATGAACGATGGGAAGCCATTACGAAGTTGAAAAAGCTTCGTGAAGGAAAGCGAGCTGGCGGCTCGATCAAGGCCATGATTGAGAAGGGACGGCTGTGATTGGTCGGTTTGTATAACCGTTTAGAGGCTCTTTATCCTTCCCTTTCACTCTCACGTAAACCGGAAAACCTCGAAAAAATCGGATAAAGATATCATCTCTCTTTCCGGTCTTACTCGCCGCGTTCCTGGATCACGCTGTAGAGAAAGAGGGTATGGAATGGGAGTGGGAAAATCATTCTCCCACTCCCCCATTCTCACTCATCCAACCATCCACTCATCCAATCTTCCATTCTTCTTACTTCGCCGCCGCTTCCTTCGGCGCATACAGGAACAGGCGCGAGACCAGACCGGCGGCCATTTGCGCGGGCTGGTAGTTAGTGTGCAGGCGGACGACGACGCTGTTCATCTTGCCGGGGACCAGCGCGCCCGTCACATCCATGTCGATGGCGTTCGGCCGGATATACGCCTCGATATACGGGCGGTGGCCCATCAACTGGCCGTTCACCCATACCCAGGCTTCGGTCTCGGCCGCAAAGGCGTAGAGATTGACCTTTTTGCCCGCCGCGGAAGCCGGCACCTTCACGTTGAAGCGATACCACATGGCGCCCTGGTACGGGAAGCCCTGCTCGTTCATGTATGGCCCCTGGCCGAGGAACGGCTGGGTGGTGAGGATGCTCGGCCACTTGCGGTCGTCGAAGTTCGGCTGGTACCAGAAGTCGAAGCGGCCGGCATCCATGGGGTCGACGGCGAACCTGGCGCGCTCCGGCAGGACGGCAACCAGGTCGCCGGTTTTACCGGTCATCCTGTCCGCGACTTTCTGATCTTCGTCGCGGCGCATGGCATTACCCCAATAGTAGAAGCCTTCATATTCACCATCATGGCCGTAATTCATCCCCTTACCGGCCAGATCCCAATAGAAGCGGCTGAGCGCCATCGCCGGCTTGCGGCTGTCGAGGGAGGCCTGAGCCTGCTTCACCGCTTCGGCAAAGTCGGCGTTGGCTTCCGCCCGCTCCATCGCCTTGTAGCCTAGGAGGCTGTTATACATCGCGCGGTCAGCCAGTACGTGCTGCTCGGCCACCGAGTTCCCCTTCGCCGCGGCTTCCGCCTTCTTCAACTGCACTTCCATGCGCTTGATGAGCTCGGGGGTGTAGATCAGCGACAGCATATGCTCTTCATTGCCTGACCAGATGCTGTTCTCGATCGCGTTCTCCATCTCTTCCCAGAAGGCCTTCGCCGGCACGGCGGCGGGGCCGTACCACTCGGCGAAGTAGCGGTCCATCAGCTTCCAGCCGTCCTGGTCGGCGTCCCACATCATGCGCGCGCGCAGCCAGGTGGGGAAGATGCCCGCTTCGCCGGCCACCACGCGGCCTTCGTCCATGAAGCCGGCAATGCCCAGGTTTTTAAGCATCGGCATGTCGTGGATGTAGCGATGGGCCAGCGGAATGGGCGGATTGCCGCCGCCGCAGAGGTTGTTGTAGATGTAGTTATACATCCACACATTGTCATACTCGCTGGTCCACACCTTGAGCATGTTGTATTCCCGCTGCGTCATCCAGCTCTTCGGGTTGTCCATTGCGTGGTAGTTGTCGCAGAAGATGGCCGCGAACATGATCCAGATCGTGGGGTCGTCAGGAATGCCGAGTGGCGGTGTGTCGCGGTTGGCGTAGCCGTTGGTACTGATGAAGCGGTCGGGGAATTCCTTGTGAACCTCCGCTGACACGCGGGTCACCCAGCGCATCCATTCCTCGGTGGTGCTGACGCCGCCGGGATCGTTGAAGCGTCCGATCATAGACGGGAAGTGCATATGGTATTTATCGGTTTCCGGTGAGAAGTCGCGCGGCAGGCCGTCGTCGGCGCCGATGCCGTAGGATGTGGCGTTGGGATTCTTGCGGAAGTATTCCTTGATCACGTTGGCAGCGAATTGCACCGACTCATCGCTGGCCAGGTTCGGCATGTAAGGATAGACCTTGCCATCCATGCCCGTGGCAAAGACCTTGGCATACTTGGGATTGTCCTTCTCCGCGATCGGCGGCAGCACATTGCGGACGGAGCTGTCTCCCGGGATGTTGTGCATGGAATCGGGATTCATGCCGTTGTGGATCTTCCAGCGCGTTTCGGTCGGCCGCAGGTCGGGAGCCATCCAGGAGGTCCACCAGTTGCGCATTTTGAAGTCGGGCTGGCTCACTTCGCTGAGCGCTCCGGCAGTGATGGTCGCCTGTTTGGGCACCACTTCGCCGAAGTCCCCGGGCATATACCAGCGCACGCCCAGCTTGTCGAGGAAGAAGGAGACGGCATACTCGGTGCCGTGATAGGGCTCGGTGTCGTTGCCCGCCAGCACCAGCGTGGCGCCGTCGGTGAGGATGGCGTAACCCTCTTCTTCACGGAGGTTAGTCACCCCGTTGGGGATCTTGGCATCATACTTGGCCGTCAGCTTGCTGCGGCCGACCAGGATGCGCGTCCCGGCCGCTCCGGGTGCGTCATCGGTGACGATGGGCAGTTTAGCGCCGGACATCTTCTCGATATAAATCTGCAGATCGCGTGCCGCCCACGCCACCTTGTCGGCGACCGCTTCCGCGTCGGCTTTGGCGTCGGTCAGCGTGGGAATGGCCTGCGCTGCTGCTTGAGTCACGACGATGACGGCGCGCGGCTGCCCGTTGTCCACCAGCACGATGTCGGCCAGCGCTGCCGTGCCCAGCAGGGCAAGCGCCAGCAACAGAAAACTGATCACAGAACGTATCATTGTATTCTCCCTTTGCATGTAGATAATGCGTTTCCGTATTGCATCGCTGCCGTTCCCTGGCCCGGCGCGTGCCCAACGGGAGGGCGCCTGTCTATAGAATTCCAGTTGAATGCGCGTTATCCTGCCGCAGTATTGCCCTGTAATCGGTAGCGGGGGCAAAATCCCTGAACCGTTTTCCGAATGGTTTACCGATTTACGCGTTGATCTGGTAGCTGCATCCCGTTGCGGGTGCGGCTGGCATGCAAGGTCGACCGCACCCGTAAAGGGATGCGGGTACGGATGAACTCACGAAAGAATGTGGCATCTCCGACCGGCCTTCATCGAGTTGTGTGTAGTCCAGGTCAGCTTACCCCGTCTCAATCCCCTCCGCCGTGCGGCGGACGCGCAGCGACTGGCCGTCGGGCAGTTCGACCGTCGCCTCACGGCCTTCCTCCAGCAGGTCGAGCCGCGGCGCAAAGGTTACGCGCGCGCCGTCCCAATGCGCGCCCCACAGGTGCGCCTCGTGCCAGGGGAAGTTGTCGGGCACCTTCACATCGCCGTAGGTGCTGGCGTAGGTCGCTCCCGTGCGCGCGCAGATGGCCAGGCGGCGCTGATAAGTCGCCTGCCAGGCACGGGCATATTGCGGATCGCCGGTGCGCAGGCTGACCCACAGCAGCGTGCGGGCGTTGTAATCGAGCTGCATATCGCCGGTCGGGTGCACGCGCGGGGGGTTGTCCGGCGACCAGCGGGAAGAGGGATCCTCGACATTGCGTCCCCAGGCTACCTGGTACGGCCAGTAGAGGCCGTCCGTGTCCTCCAGCAGCATGCTGAGCAGCCAGTCCGCCGTCTTCAACAGACTCGCTTCGACAGTCTGGTCGTTGCCGGCGCGCTCAAGGTAATCGACAAACACCTCAGTGAGGATAGAGTTCATCCACGGCTTGACGATTTCGCTGAGGTGCGCGTGGGCGCCATAGGTGGCGCCCTGGTCGGTGAAGGAGCCGTCGGGCCGCCGGCACTCGGCCGCGCGGCGGCAGGCTTCGCCGGCGCGCTGCAGGTAAAACGCCTGGCCGGTCACATCGTAGAGCCGCGTCAGGCCGCGGATATAGGCCGAGTCGCGTCCAAAGGAGCGCCGCGGCCAGTTGCTGCGGTCGATGGCATACGCGGTATCCGCCATGGATTCGGCCATGCGCAGCAGATACGGATCGCCTGTCTCCAGGTAGGCAGCCAGCATGCCGATGTTGCGCTGCAGCGGCATGGCGACCGAGCCGCGCGGCATGCCGATGATCTGCTGGGTGAAGTCGGCGTGGTCGATGCCGTCGGCAAAGGCGTAGGCGTGGTGCAGCGCCGCCTCGTAGATATCGCGCCGGCCCGTGCGATAGGCCTGGCACATCAGCCCGTAGGCATACTCGCCGTCCAGTGTCGCCGAGCTCTGGAAGAATCGCCCGCTGCAGAACGGTTTGCACCCCGTGGGCGGCGACTTCCTTTTACCGCCGGCGATCACCTCGTCGCAGGTGGCTTCCAGCGGGCCGCGCGCGGGCAAGGCGGTATCGGGCCACAGCGCGCCGGCATAGCCCAACCAGCCGTATGACGGCATATAACGCCGCGTGCGGATGGGCTGCCCGGCAAAGCTGAGGTCGAAGCCCACGGAACGCGCCATGCCCTTCCACATGCGGCGCTCGGCGACCTCGATCTTCCAGCGCGCAGCCGGCTCCCCATCACCCTGGATCCACTCGACACCCTCGTAAGGCTGGTAAATCACCAGGTCGCCGTCGACACGGAGGCGTCCAGGGTGCTCGGGACCGATGAGATCGGCGCCGCGGTCCATATCGAACTGCACGCCGGCAGCGGCGTCGCCCAGTGTGAAATCGGTGCGCGTCCCGTCGAGTTGCGTGTCGGGCAGAGCGGCGCCGGCGGCGTTGAAGGCGATGACGGGCACGAAACCCTCCAGGTCGCGCCCCTGGTCGAAGAAACGGTTGTTGACGTGCCGGGCGGTGACGCGCACCAGGCCGTTGGCGAAGAGCTGCAGGTAAACTTCGACGAACAGCCAGTTGTGGTGATGCAGCCACTTGCCTGAATTGTAGCGATGGGGATCGAACAACTCATCCTCGCCCAGTTCGGTGATGCCGACATAACCCGCGGCGCGGACGGCGGTGCAGACCGGACCGGACCACAATTGCTCGACCTGCAAAAATTCCCACCAGTGAAAACGGCCGTCGGCCAGCTCGATGCCCATGCGGATGCCCAACCGGCACCCGGCATGCTCCAGCACGAGCTCGTTCACCTCGCGCATCAGCACGCCGGTCTTCTTATCTTCGACGATAACAGACTGCCAGCGGGGACCGGTCCATGCGGGGTCAACCGTCGCCGGCGCCGCGCACGGCTGCGGATTGACGATCGCTCCGGCATTAGCCGCCGCCAGGCCCGGCGGATCGGGCAGACCCTCGCCGGCAATGCCCATCACCAGCACCTGCCGCGGCTTCCCCGGCCCCGCGCCCTGTTCAGCGGGATACCAGGCGACCGGCACCGCCTGCGAGGCCATGCCCGCGAAAGTCACGATGGTGTGATCGTCCTTCGGCAGCGGAATCGAGGCAAGAGCTACCCCGGCCTCGCGCTCGGGATCGAGCGGCTTGAGGGTGATCCCCTCGATCCACGCGGGAGTCGCGGCAGTTCCGCGGATCGCCCGGTCAACGACCGTGCGCTGTGCTGTCTCGTCGTGCATGAGCTGATGTACCTTTCGTAAGCGTTCAGAGGACTGCCATGTCTAATCATGGGTGTAATGATAGTTAAAAATAGCGTTCATCCCGGTGGTTGAGTAGGCAATTGAGCCTTTCAATTATTTCCGTAGTCCTCGCGCCGCATCGAAACCACCGCGGATATAGAAACGGCTGCGATGAGTGCGGTGGTTTCGATACGGCACGAGAGCTGGAAAAGAACCGGAAAAGCTCCCCTGCCTACTCAACCACCGGGCTGGCGCACACATTGATCAGCAAATTTCGATGCGACATGTCATGGCATGTATTGATGGAAGCCGACATGAACGCCGGCCATCACTTGCCGTTTGCACTCTTCATCTTTCGTAACCATTCAGGGGGTACATATCAGACTCTGACTCCAATTCGCATAATCTGAATCGAGTCAGAGTCAGACATGTACCCTCTGATCGGTTACCATTTTTAATTTAGTTACACGCCGGTCGTTTCCGCCGGCTTCGCCGCGTCGGAGGGTTCGCGCACGATGGTCGGGATCGTTTTCCAGCCCAGCGCTTTGCATGCATCGTAGCGCGTGTTGCCGGCAATTATATCGTAGCACCCGTCGGCGGGATTGCGCACCACCATGATCGGCTGCAGCAGGCCGCGCTCGGCGATGCTGGCGGTCAGCTCGGTAATCACCTCGGCGTTCTCCGGCGGTTTCGTATTGCGGATCAGCGACATCTCCAGGTCGCGCACGCTGCCGGCGTCCTTGTCGCGCGGGTGACTTTCCTTCTGGTTCGTACCGGTCCAGTTCGAGTAGACATAGGGAATCGCCAGGTCCACCGACCGCTCGGCCTGCAGATTGCCAAAGATGCGCCGGGTCAGCTCATACTGGATTTCCGCCCGGTCCTTCACCCGGCATTGATACCGCAGCCGCAGGTACACGCCATAATCATAGGGGTCGGCGCGGATATACGGCGCCACCCCGGTCGCCTGGATGATATCGCCGGTGATATCCCGCGCTGCTTGAAGCAGGATCTCCTCCGCGCGCTGCCAGTTGGAATCGTAGGTGATGCGGATCACCACTTCATCCAGCATATACGGGCTTTCCTGCAGCACCGTATAGTTGATCACCACCTGGCTGAAGAGCAGCGGATTGGGGACCAGGATGTAGCGCCCCACCGCCTCCTCACTGCCGATGGTGCCGCCCACCTGGTCGAGCATGGTATACATCGGCCCGACATCGTGCACGTCCCCGGTCAGCCCCAGGTTGGGAAACTGAATACGGTCGCCGGGCCGGAAGGGCCGCTTCAGCGAGATCATGATCCACGCGGCGAAGCCGCTCACCGGCGCCTGCAGCGACCACCCCAGCATCATGCCGCCGAACATGGCGAAGATAGCCCCGAAGCTTTTCAGTTGCCCGAAGCCATACACCACCGCCATCAGCACCGCGATCCCCGCCACCAGGTGGTAGATGCGTCCCAGCATGGCCCCCTCGACCGCGGGCCGATGCCGGTGCGCGAGCAGCCCGATGCTGATGAGCACGACCAGCTCGGTGGCGGCAATGATGGCGGCAATAAGGGCGATCAGATGGGGTATCGACAAGCCGGATTTCAAGTGCGGCAGACCGCCGAGCGGTCCAGTGAGGAGTCCAGCCAGCGCTGCCAGGATGACCCAGCAGCCCAGGGCAAAGAACGATTTACGCGCATATGCGTTGTTCATCACACACCTCCCCGCGGGGGAGAAATGATTCACGCGGCTTTCAGATTCGGTATACCTTCAGTGATTCCTCTCCTTAAATGAACAATGTGGAAAATATTTCGTACAACTGTCCGGTTGTTCCCCCCAACACTTATCCGTCCGCTGCCGGCGGTCGATAAAATCACGCTCCGCGTTATTGAACTGTTCGCCGATATGAATGCCGGTTATGCGGACAGGTCGCGCCAGTAGGAATACGAAAATCATCTCTGATGATTGACACTACGGTCAGCATAGTATACACTTTATTCGGTGGGTTACGATGCGGTTGGCGTTCAGGACCGGCAATCCAGCAAGCGTAAGAGCATCAATTCAAACCTGATCCAAAGACTCCTATCCGTGCGCAATGCTCCGCGGGTGCCAGAGGCAATGTTTGTCCTGCGCTGCATTGCCTTGTTTAGGATCGTTCCCAGTGCCACCCCCAACACGCATCACTCTTTCCAGGGGAGAGCTATTATGCGACGAAGACTCCGCATCCATGTTGCCTCCGCCGGCACAACCGCCATCGTCTTACTCTATCTGACCTGCCTGTCGCTGCTTGCGCATGCGGAAACTGCTCCTGATGAATTACGGTTGATGGACGGGACGGTGTTGCGCGGCACGTTTATCTCCGGCAATGTGCAGACGATCGTATTTCGTACCGATAATGGCGTCGTAACCTTTGACATCGGCAAAGTGGCAGCGTTGCTGATGAATGCCGCTGCGGTAGGCCCCTCTGTCACCGGTCCGGCTACAGGCGCGCCGGGAACTGGAACGCCGACAACGGGTACGCCGGGCACAGGCACACCTGGGACCGGAACGCCGACAACAGGCACGCCGGGCACGGGCACACCTGGGACCGGAACGCCGACAACAGGCATACCGGGCACGGGCACGCCGGGAACCGGGACGCCGACAACATCGGAACCGCCGAAAACTCCCGCGTCTACATCGGTCGAACAGCGAGTCCCGACGGATGCCCCGGCGACGATCGACGCCGGAGTGCGACGTATCGAGCAGGCGTTCCGCGCTGGCGACGTGCAAAAGGTACTGGAATTCACCGTCCCCTCCCAGCGCGAACAATACGGGAAGATTTTTCAGGCGCACCGCAACGAATTGGTGAAAATCGCCGACTTGCTGGCGACGCGCAAACTGGTGACCACCACCGGCAGCACTGTCGAGTATGAGGTGACCGACCGCGGGCGCACATTCCCCGTGTTTTTTCTACGCATTGACGGCGTGTGGATGTTGAGCGATCTGTAATATCTCCTCTGCTTGGAGGATCTCTGATGTTGTATCAGCTAACCATCTACCTTCGCCTGCAGGCCTTGATCTTGCTGCTGTTGCTCATGGCGATCGCTCAAGCCTACGACAACGATAGCCGCGGCCCTGACGGGATCGGACTGCACAAAGACGGACCGCACCGGACCATCAACGAGCTGGCCTTTGACTACGCCTTCGCGCACATGCGCGCGCCGGCGATGGGCGAGTTAACGGAAGAACCCTTAAGCCTGCTGATGGGGCCTACTATTATCGCTCCCGGTTTGGAGCTCGTAGATGCCGGTAAGGCCAACCAGCCGGTGCGCTGGTGGATCACCGAGGGCGGCTACACAGCGGACGAGCCGGAGCTCTACAATTCGTTCCGTCACTTCTATGACCCCACCAACCCGGACACACCGTATTTGACCGATGACCTGGAAAAGTTGAACTATGCGTATCGTGCTTTGCTCTGGACGACGCCGGCCATTATTGCCGCCCCGGTGTTAGGAACCAATTTCAATCCCCAGGTCAACGCGCGCGATTGGGCGCTGACCGGCGAAGCGCGCGGCGGCCTGGGGGCGAATGAATACTGCCTTGCCAAAGGCCTCGAATATTATAAGCTGGCCTTCACGGAACAAAGTACAACAATACGGGACGAATATTTCGCAAAGGCCTGGCGCTCGCTGGGCGAAACGATGCATTTACTGGGAGATATGACCTGTGTCCCGCACGTGCGCAATGACAGCCACCCCGGCAGAGCGCTCTACGTCACCGGCAACTCCGATCCGAACATCGGACTGCTGAAAAACGATCCCTATGAATTGGTATGCACCGAGAGCATGATCCGCAAGTATAAGGATTCCCCGCTGGATCCGGTCATCAAAGCGCAGATCGATGCAGCGCCGACACCCGCGGAGTTGTTCCGCTGCGTGGCCTGGTATACTAACAATAATTTTTTCTCGTCCGATACGATTGCCGGTCATTATCTTTCTACCGCCGGGAACCCGGACGGCGAGTTGATTGAGGTGTCGCCGGCCAACGGCCAGGCCCCCTATCCCTCGCCGAAATTGCAGTTCATGCGGTTCGATCAGGACACCGGGTATTTCGTGAATCCCGACAATAACGTCCGCATGTGCCATGTGAAGTGGCTTTCGGCCATCGGTTGGGGCGATGAGGGCGGGGTGGCCATCACCCTGCCCTGCGTGGAAGACCAGGCGAAGGTCCTGGTGCCGGTAGCCATCTATGCCAACGCGCGCCTGGCGAGCATGTACCTGCCCCGTTTCATCATCAGCGACGAGACTTACGATCCGGGAAATCAGATGGTATCCGACAGGATAATGCATCTCCGCGAAGGAAGGATATCATTTACTCTACGGCACATCCCCGACGAGTTGCATCCGCCGGACTTTATCACAAATGCCAGATTTGGCATTCGTTGGGTCTACGTCACCGTAAATGGAACTAAACGGTTTTGGGTCTTACATGATAAGCAAGATGATTCAGGAGAGCATTTCGAATTGACAATAACTCACAACCAAATAAAGGAATTGCGCAATGGAGATAAGTTTACTTTCGACATCGACATTGGGGGCGTGCGCTATCACAGCGACAAGACCTTTACGCTTTTGAAACCGGAAGAGTAATCCGTAGAGACACCACGGGGAAAGCTGATTTGCCTGAGCAGTGAGCAAAGTCCGTAAGCGCTTATACATGGAGTCTCGCCAATGCAAAATCTATCAATCGTCCACCCTCGTCTGCAGGCTATGTTCCTGCTGCTGTTGTTCGCTGCGATCGCACGGGGCTACGACAACGACAGCCGCGGTCCTGATGGGGTCGGACTGCATGAAGGTGGGCCGCACCGGACCATCAATGAACTGGCGCTCGATTCTGTCTTTGCTAACATGCGGTCTCCCGGCATGGGTGAGTTAACGGAAGATCCCGACAGCCTGCTGTTTGGGCCCATTATCATCGCCCCCGGTCTGGAGATCGTGGAGTCCGGCAAGGCCAACCAGCCGGTGCGCTGGTGGGTCATCGAAGGCGGCTACACGGCGGACGAGCCGGAACTCTACAATTCGTTCCGTCATTTTTACGATCCCACCAACCCGGACACGCCGTATTTGACCGATGACCTGGAAAAGTTGAATTACGCGTATCGCGCTTTGCTCTGGACAACGCCGGCCATAGTTGCCGCCCCGGTGTTAGGAACCAATTTTAATCCCCAGGTGAACGCGCGCGATTGGGCGCTGACCGGTGAGGCAAAAAATGGCCTGGGCGCAAATGAATACAGCCTTGCCAAAGGCGTCGAGTATTATCACCTGGCGTTCACGGCGCCCAGTTACGAAAAACAGGACGAATATTTGGCGAAGGCCTGGCGCTCGCTGGGCGAAACGATGCATTTGCTGGCGGATATGACCTGCGTGCCGCACGTGCGCAACGACAGCCATCCCGGCAGAGCGCTCTACGTCACCGGCAACACCGATCCGAATGTCGGAATGCTGAAAAACGATCCCTATGAATTATACTGCACCGAGAGCAT
>Ga0172368_10003354_pt1 | contig 19530 bp, 20 predicted proteins | sample Lak11m_FD_114540 | JGI IMG/M metagenome (GOLD analysis project Ga0172368, IMG submission 114540) | Freshwater microbial communities from Kabuno Bay, South-Kivu, Congo - kab_022012_11m | ecosystem: Environmental > Aquatic > Freshwater > Lake | place: Democratic Republic of the Congo: South-Kivu...
CCAGTACCGCTCGCGGCTGATGGCCCAGTCGATGTTGTTCTCCAGCCAGTTGCCGAAGCGGCCGTGTTTGATATGGTCGGGCACCCAGTGGATCTCATCGTTGCCGCTCAACAGCCGCTCTTTGCGCGCGGTGGTGCGGATGTACCAGCTCGACTTGGCGAAGAAGAGCAGCGGAGCGTCGCAGCGCCAGCAGAACGGATAGGTGTGCTTCACCCGCCCACTGCGCAGCAGCAGGCCACGGTCCTTCAGGTTGCGGATGATCTTAGGATCCGCTTCCTTGAAGAACAGGCCTTCCAGATCGCGCAGGTCGGGCAGCGCCATCATGCTGCCGGTCAGGTCGACGGAAAAGAGGGTGGGCAGCCCATGCCGCCGGCCTACTTCCAGGTCGCCGTAGGCGGGCGCGGTGTGCACCACGCCGGTGCCGTCTGCCAACGACACGTAATCGTCGGCCACCACGCGATAGGCGTCGTCCCAGTCAATGGTCTCGCTGGGCGAGGGGATGCCGTGGTAGAGCGGCTCGTAATGGATGCCGGACAGCTCGGAGCCTTTGAAGGTGCGGAGCACGGTTGCGTCTTCACCCAGGTTCGCGGCCAGCAGCGCTTCCGCCAGGATCAGCACCTCGCCGTCATACTGCGCGGCGACATAGGCGCCGTCCGGCTTCACCATCAGCCCGGTGTTGCCGGGCAGCGTCCACGGGGTGGTGGTCCACGCCAGAAAGTAGACCGGCTCCGGCAGGCCCTGCAGTGGCGCCGGCAGCTCGCCGTTCACCATCTTTACCTTGAATTTCGGCCAAATGGACGGATCTTCGGTATCCTCTTTATAGCCCTGCGCGACTTCGTGGTCGGACAGCGTGGTGACGCAGCGCGGGCAGTGCATGGTGACTTTGTAGTCGCGATAAAGCAGCCCGCGGTCCCACATCGTCTTCAGGATCCACCAGCCAGATTCGATGAAATCGTTGGTATAAGTGAAATACGCGTCATCCAGGTCGATCCAGTAGGCGATGCGGTCGGTCATCCGCTCCCAATCCTGCACATAGCGGAAGACGCTCGCCTTACACTTCTCATTGAAGGGGATAATACCGTAGTTCTCGATGTCGCGCTTGCCGCTGAGGTTGAGCTCCTTCTCGACCGCCACTTCGACGGGCAGCCCCTGGGTGTCCCAACCGCCGCGCGCGCCGATGATGTGGAAGCCCTGCATGCGCTTATAGCGGACGATAATATCCTTGAAGACGCGCGCGAGGACGTGGTGGACGCCCGGCTTCCCGTTCGCCGTGGGCGGCCCTTCGAAGAAGATGAAATCCGGCCCGCCGTCACGGCCCGGAATGGCGCGCCGCTGCACGTCCGACTCCCGCCACCACTGCACCAGACCTTCTTCCAGCTTCGGAAACGACACCTGCGGATCTACGCTGCGAAACACAATAATCTCCTTCATTCTGGACACAGGGAACAGAGGGACCGGTTGAAATCGTTGTCCCTGAAAATTAGCGTCTATTGTAGCGGATTTCAGGCATTGAGGGAAATGTTCCTTTCGGAATGCAGCTGCATCTCGATCAATCCCGAAGGGATGCCAGTCAATAGCCAGGGGTGAAGCGAAGCGGAACCCCTGGGTCAGGTGGGAGATGAGTCGAACCCCGAAGGGGTGACAGGAAGCTTACTGTCGTCCTTTCAGGACTTGGCGCTTTCTCCTCACAGTTCCCAGGGGTTCCGCTTCGCTTCACCCCTGGCTATTGACTGGCATCCCTTCGGGATTGACCCCAGAGCAACCTTACGGCACTTGATAACCATGTAGAAAACGCATTCCGAAAAGATTTCGCCCCAATGACAGCGAATAGAGCCGTAAGTTTTTCATGGTTGCTGTGTCTATGGGATTGATGGAGCCGCGAGGCGATGAGACGGATAGCGAGCTGGTACGACGCGCGCAGGGGGGCGAGCGGGGGGCGTTCGATTGTCTGGCGGCGCGCTATCGCGGCATGGTGCGGGCGATGGTTTTCATCCGCACCCGCGACGACGAGGCGGCGGAGGATATCACACAGGAGACGCTGGCGAAGGTATGGGAAAAACTGCCGGCACTGCAGGAGCGCGGGGCGTTCCGCGGATGGCTACAGGTCATCACCATCAACGCTTGCCGCAACTGGAGCCGCGGCCGGCAGTGGCCGGAATCACTGGACGAGCTGCCGGAGCCGCCGCCCGACCCATCGCCCGGCCCGCTGGACGGCCTGCTGGCGCGTGAGCGGCGGGACCTGTGGCGGCGGGCGCTGCTGGAACTTCCGGAGGCCAACCGGCTGCCGCTCATCATGCACGTGCGCGGCGGGCAGTCTTACGAAGAGATCGCCCGCCAGCTCGATGTGCCGGTGACCACCATCGAGGGGCGCATCCACCGCGCCCGCTTGCAATTACGCCGCCTGCTGCGCGACGACGCGGCGGAGCTGCTGGGCGAGCCGCGGCGCTACTGGCAGGGGGAAGGGGACATGCGATGAAAACACAGGTTGAAAATCGGGATTTACTGCCGGCCTTGCTCATTTTTACCCGGCAATTCGCGACGCTGGTGCAGCATGGCGTGAACATCCGGCAATGCTTCGTGCTGCTGGGTGAAGACGCGCCGTCGCCATACGCGGAGGTTACCGATCAACTGGGCGAGCAGGTGGAGGCGGGCAGAACGCTGTATGAAGCGATGAGTATCACTGATTACTGGTTTCCTCCGCTGTACCTGGCGATGATCAAGGCCGGCGAAGTAGGCGGCGTGCTGGATGAATTTCTCGGCTACCTGGCGGAGCTGCTGGAGAATGAATGGGAGTTCCGGCGGCAGGGCGCGCTCGGGGAGGACGACCTGATGCTGTTTAATCCCGCGGTGGGACCGTCGGATTGGCGTAATCTTAGTGACGAGCGGCGTCTGATGACGCTGTCGCTCTGGTGCCGCACGATGAGTATGTTGCTCTCCGCGCGCGTGCCGCTCAATATCGCGCTGTTGACCAGCGCGAAACTCCTGCCGCCCAAGCAGCAGCAGGAGCTGCAGCAGGATGCAAAGCAGAAGGCGCTCCTCCCTGTGCTGCGCTCGGTCAATTTCCTGCCGGCGACGGCGCTGACGTTGATCGGATTTGGGCAGCAGGCCGACACGCTGGACCTGGCACTGGACCACCTGGCCCGGCTCTATCGCGACATGTTCCGCTATACGCGCATGCAGCCTTCGAAACGACCGGCGCGTCATGCCTTGACGGAACGAGTGCGCCAGATGATCCACACCCCGCAAGTCAAGCCCGATCTTGACGTAATTCTGCGAGCGGCCGGCATGTCAGGGGAAGTTGCGAAGGTCCGGGAAATGCAGCAAGGAACGTGGACACCCGACTGGTCGAAGCTGGAGCAGGAGATGAGCAATGACGCCAGCGCCCCGCCCATCATCCGCATGGTGAATGTCCTCTTCCAGAACGCCATTGAGCAGGGGGCGACGGACATCCTCCTGCATCTGGATGAATGCCAGACTACCGTCCGCAATCGCATCGGAGGGGAATTCCGCGAAGTGATGGCCCTGCCGAAATTCGGCCATAAACCGATTGCCGGCCGCCTGCGGATCATGGCAAACATTCCCCTGAATGCCGTCCCGCCGCAACAGGGAACGATCCATATCCGGCATGAGGGGCAGGATTACGACGCCATCGTGGAAATTACGTCAGGGGAGTTCGGAGATGAAGTGACCATTCGTATTTCGAAGCCGGACCTTTCGGAGTGCGGCGAATAAACGCCGCTTTCATTGTGTGTAAGGAGTGCATTCACTGCATCACGGTGTAGCCATCGCACCGGTCGCGAGAACGGTTTGGATAGGGACATCGTGATGCTATATGCGAGCACCTTACGCAAAGTGAAAGCGGCGTCTGCTGCCGCCGCACTCCGAAATCAGCGCTGCCGTCCTTCGATCAGCACCAGCAACGTGCTGGCGGCGAGCACGAGGCGGGGGTCGATGATGGCGGCCTGGCGTTCGTCGGGCATGAACAGGTCCATCTTATGGATGAATGGATTGAAGTGCTGGCGGGCCTTCGCGATCTCCCCGCCGTCCGGCGCGACGAAGTGGAAGGACTGGGGGATCAGTCCGCCGCCCTCGATGAAGCGGCGCAGCAGGGCGAGGATCATCTTATCCTCCTCGACCTTCGCGATGAGCCGGCCTGTCGGATCGAGTACTTCCCAGGCATCGCGGATCATCGACTGCAATCCCTTGCGGCGGAGGGTGCCGATGGCTTGCCCGGTCTGCGCGTCGGTCACATCGTAGGCGGCGGAGAAGTCGATGATGTTGCGCGCCTTGATGGTGAGCAGCTCGGTGGTCTTCGTGTCGTCCGTATACAGCCGGATGTCTTCCCTCAGCTTGAAGGCCTTCTGCAGGCAGCACATCACCGCGTTGCCGTTCGGATCATAGATGTCGAGACGACCGCCGAACAGTTTCAGCATTTTGCGACGGATCATGTAGCTGGGAGAGACATAGCGCGGCGCCAGTTCGATATGGGGGGGCGGTGGGAGACTCATGTAGTTTCTCCTTCATCATGTATAACAACGATGGAAAGAGTATAACACAGATACCGCCCGCAGGAATACCGGTCAGGATGTCGCTGAGCATCCATGCGGTTGGAAGGTAATTGGCCGTGCAGCGCGTAATAGATTTCCCCGTGGAGGTGGTTTATGACGACATTGCGCGCGGGCGCGGGTGCGGCGGACATCACGCCGGTATTGGGGATTCAACTGGCGGGCGACATCGGCCGCATGCGGCCTTGCGAAGAGATTCGCGAGCGGCTGTACGTGCGGGCGCTGGTGCTGGAGGAAGGCGAGAAACGCTGCTGCCTGCTGTCGCTGGACCTGCTGGGAGCGAGCAACGGCTGGGCGGACGAGGTGCGACGGCGGGTGGGCACGGCGCTGGGCATCCCGGCGGAGGCAGTCATCTTCCACATATTGCAGAATCACGCCGCGCCCAGCCTGGGGCACACCTTCGTCAGCGATGCGTGCGCGCTCTTCCCGCCGGAGTACCCCTGGCTGCGCGGCGGCGACGATCGCTATCATCCCGACTGCGTCGAGCAGTGCGTGACCGCTGCGGAGAAGGCACTGCAGAACCTGCAGCCGGTAACGCTCTCAGCCGGACGTATGCCGGACGGGCGGGTGGCCTTCAACCGGCGCTTCGTGCTGCGCGACGGCACCGCGCTGACCCATCCGGGGCGCTGCGATCCGCGCGTGTTATACGCGGAAGGTCCGGTGGACCCGGAAGTGGGCGTGTTATCACTGACCGGCAAGGATGGGGCGGTCGCGATGCTGCTGCACCACACCTGCCACCCCACCCATGGCTATCCGCACCGCTACGTCATCGCCGACTGGCCCGGCGCCTGGGCGGAGATGGCGGAAGAGCGGCTGGGCGGCGCGGCGCTGGTGGTGAACGGCTGCTGCGGCAACATACATCATTATAACCACATCGACCCGACATACCGGTACACCGACAGCAGCCACCGCGAGATGGCGGCAAAGCTGCTGCAGACAACGCAGGAGGTGGCGGAGCACCTGGAGCTGCTGTCCACGGCGCCGCTGGCCTGGGAGCGGACAGTGCTGCGCCTGCCGCTGCGCCTGCTGACGCCGGAAGTGATCGCCGACGCGCAACGCATCATCGACGCCTACCCAACACCGAAGTTTCTGGATGAGGATCAGACATGCGTGGATTGGGACTGGGTCTACGCGGCGGCCACGCTGGACCTGAAGGCGACACAGGACAGGGACCCGTATTGCGATTACGAAATTCAGGCCGTCCGCCTGGGCGACTTCGCGCTGGTGGCACTGATGGGTGAGCCGTTCGTCGAGGCACAACTCCGCATCAAGCTGGAGTCGCCCGCGCCGTATACTTTCATCGCGCATTTCTGCAACGGCTACGTCGGCTACATCCCCACCGCGGAAGCTTTGCAGCGCGGCGGCTATGAGACCCGCACCAGCAACTGGTCGAAATTCCAACCCGACGCACTGGAGCAGATCGGCGACGCGGCGATCGCGCTGCTGAAGAAGCTTTGGAGCGCGGACCACGATCAGCCAGGAAGGATGATCCTCTGAGTCCGCGTGTGATGACAACTCGCGCGGACTCAGAAGATCGTCCTTCCTGGCCGATCGTGGTCCGCGCTCCCAATAAACCTTTACATGAGGTGGCTTCGTGGGTACACTGTGGGCGAGGAGGGCGTGATGCCGATTCCGATTCAGTTCGTGAAGATGCACGGGCTTGGCAACGATTTCATCATCGTGGATTGCATGTCGCACCCCTACAGCGTGGAGCAGCTCGTGGGGGCGGCGCCGGCGCTGTGCGACCGGCACTTCGGGATCGGCGGCGACGGATTGATTCTGGTGATGCCGGGATTGAAGTCGCCGTTCCGCATGCGCATCATCAATAATGACGGCAGCGAGGCGGAGATGTGCGGCAACGGCATTCGCTGCTTCGCGAAATACGTCTACGAACGCGGGCTGACGCGCGAGACTACCTTCATGGTGGATACCCTGGCCGGTCCGATCACACCGGTGCTGGAGCTAGAGCACGAGCAGGTGAAGGCGGTGCGGGTGGACATGGGCGAGCCGCGGCTGGAGCGGGCACAGATTCCGATGGCCGGACCGGCAGGCACGGTCATCGACGAGCCGCTGGCCATCGCCGACCGCACCTTCAACATCACTACCGTCTCAATGGGCAACCCGCATGCTATCATCTTCGTCGATGATGTGAAAAATTTCCCGGTGGAGCAATACGGTCCGTTGATCGAGACCCACCCGGCATTTCCGCGGCGCACGAATGTAGAGTTCACCCAGGTGGAGGCGCCGGATAAACTCATCATGCGCGTGTGGGAGCGCGGCGCCGGCATCACGCTGGCCTGCGGCACCGGCGCGTGCGCCACGCTGGTTGCCGCCGTCCTCTCCGGCCGCACCGAGCGCACCGCCACCGTCGCCCTTCCCGGCGGCCCACTGGAGATCACCTGGAGCGCGGAGGATAACCACGTGTATATGACGGGGCCGGCGACGGAAGCGTTTATGGGGACGGTGAAGATCTGACACGCTGGAAGAATGGAAAAGTGGAAGGATGAAAGACCGGATGAGATGGTTTTGTCCGGTCTTTCATCTTTCCGGCACCACACATTGACCGCATGCTGATGCCCTATAATTGTTTGGGAATAGTAAATGGCAATAATAAAGAGAGAGGCTGTCATGAAAGCCAGATTGACACTGCGGATAGATGATAAACTCATCGGCCGGGCCAAGGTGCATGCGCGCCGGGCGGGGAAATCCGTTTCGCGGTTGGTCGCGGACTATTTTACCGTGCTCGATACTCCGATCGAGGATGAGGTAGAAAATCTGCCGCCTATCACGCGGGCATTGCTTGGGTCACTGGCCGGCGCCGACGTAGATGAGGAGGATTATCGCCGCCATCTCATCGAGAAGTATGGATGAAAGTATCCCGATAGTATCTGCATAGTTGCAAAATAGTTTCATATTCGTTGCAATCATGGTATACTGTCGACAGCTAAGGAGAGAGCAGATGAAGACATATACAATCCGTGATATCCCCGAGGAGTTGTTCGAGGGGTTCAAAAGTCTGGCGCAGCGGGAACGGCGGTCGATCAACGCGGAGATCATCGAGGTAATGGACCGGGCGGTGCAGCAGGATGCGCTCCGGCAGCAACGGCAGGGGACGCTGCGCCGGATCACCGAGCTACGGCGCACGCTCCCCGCGGAAACGCGCGAGGGGAAAGACAGCCTGACCTTGCTGCGGGAAGATAGGAACCGATCGTGAGCGACAATGTGCCGTGCGTGGTCGATGCGAGTGTCATGATCAAGCTCTTCCTGCAGGAGGAGCTGTCGGAGGCAGTGCAGCAGATTGTCGATGATCTCATGCTGAATACCGCAAGCTCCGTTGCGCTTATTGTTCCCGATCTGTTTTTCGTGGAGTGCGCCAACATCCTCCGATCGAAGGTCCGTTTCAACGGCTACCCGCCGCAGACCGCCATCCAGGCCATGCGCTATCTGCGCGAGCTGGCGCTCTCAACTACACCCACCGCCGATCTGGTGGAGGACGCGCTCGCCATCGCCTTCGTGTATGACATCTCGGCATATGACGCGGTCTATGTCGCACTCGCGGCGCAGCGTGGCTTGCCGTTGCTGACCGCCGATACGCGGCTGGTGCAGCAGTTGCAGGGCAGCCCGCATGAGCTCATCGGCATCGAAGACTACCTCACCTCGGTTACGTAAGACCAGTCGGAGACTGCTCCCAACCCGCGAAATGATCCGGGAGATCCCAACCACGAAGGTGGTTATATCGGCGTGCTGGAAGGCGAATTCGATGACGGGCAGGCGGTGATCCGCCTGACGCCGGAAAAACCCAGGGTGGCACTGCCGGTCGCGGCAGCAGTAGAAACGAAACCGGAATGACACGCTGTTGAAACTTCCGACCCGGTAACAGAGCCACGCGGAACTGTCCAGACAGTTTTGTTGCCGCGCGTGACCGCATGGTGCTGACGCCGTATAATATTGGGTAATATTGTACGGCAATGAGGAGGGGAGCCCGCCATGCAGACGAAATTGACGATACGGGTAGATGACCGGCTGATCGGCCGGACCAAGGCGCATGCGCGGCATAGCACTGTCACCGCAGAATCACCAATGATGCCTTTACGCATCCCAGCATCCCAGGAGGCTGATCGTTGAATGTCGATGCGATCGAAACATTCCTCAATGCCGCTGGCGCGTGTGCAATGTCCATGCTCGCGAACGGCATATATATCGAGAAGGAGCTGCCGGCTGTGGCGTTTCCGGATGGGCTGCAGGCAAGAACCGAGCATCTCTGTGCCTGTCTTTTTGCAACGGAAGCTGATATACGGAAAGAGATCGAGGAGCTCGAGGATGCGTTAACGGCGTTATCCGGAGACGAGTCCATCCAGCGCGTCAAAATTCTGCGCATTCGGAAATGGCTTTCCGAGCCGATTGTTGAAATGCATGAATTGGTGCAGGAGCTTCGTGCGGCGAGTGACAACGATGAACGGTATGCGCTGGCCACCATTCTGATTGAGGAGTCCGCCGCAAATATCCTGTATGCGTATAACGCCGCAGCCGATGTGCTGGAGAAGGAAGGCGGCCAGTAGTTCCCGGCGTGACGCTTTCCCAACTTTACAGGCCCTTCGTATACGCGGATGTATTGTCAGGCTCCGTCAAGTTCCCGACGGTTCCGTGTTATAATGTCAGTGAAGGATGCACCACCATCAGTCTTCCAATCTTCCATCCTTCCACTATTATTATGGAATTCTGGGAACTCTCCGATGAACAATTGATTGCGCAGTGCGACTGGTACGCGCGGCGCGCGAGCGGGCGGGGCGGGCAGAAGCGGAACAAGACGTCCAGCGCGATCACGCTGCACCACCGGCTCACGGACATCACGGTAGTCGCCACCGAGAGCCGCCTGCAGGGGGAAAACCGCGAGGTGGCGCTGGCGCGGCTGCGGCTGGCGCTGGTGCTGGCGGTACGCCGCGAGGTGGACCCGGAGACATTCCAGGCGCCCGCCGAGCTGCACGAGCAGATGAACCGCGAGGGGAAGCTGAAAGTGAACCCGCGCAATCCGCGGTATCTCGCGATCCTTGCCACCGCGCTGGACCTGCTGAACTTTTACCGCGGCCAGGTCAGTCCCGCCGCTGACCGGCTGGGCCTCACCACCACGAATTTCATCAACCTGCTGGAGCACGACCCCAAAGCCTGGACCGCGGCGCAGGCGATGCGGACGAAGTACGGATTACCGGTGCTGAAGAAATGAGGTTCGATTTGTCGATTAACTCATCCATCAGGCCGGATCGAATGTCCTGATGAAATCCGAAATGATGCATAAGAATGATCGGCGAAAACGTCATTCAGTTAGATTTCGGGGGTTTTCATATTGTTCCCTGCGCCATTCTCTCGTTCCGGCGGGCAATCCTGCCCGTGAAGTGAAAAAAAATGGTGGAAGTATTGACATTCCAGAGGTTCATGTGTATATTCTTCACGTTGACCGGATGGCGGAAGCCTCCGGTCAGTAGTTTGTATGCGTGCCGGGGTGCCGGAGTGGTCAATCGGAGCAGACTGTAAATCTGCCGGGCTAAGCCCTACGGAGGTTCAAATCCTTCCCCCGGCACCACTCCAGTGGACAATTGAATACCGACGCAGCACACACAGCAGCCAGCCAGGCCTCCATAGCTCAGTCGGTAGAGCGCGTCCTTGGTAAGGACGAGGTCACCGGTTCAAGTCCGGTTGGAGGCTCCACGGGCATTCACGGAGAAGGGGATTCTCCTTCGCCGTCATTTACATTCGGCAGATTTTCAACCACGTCCGGACCGCCGGTTGCATTTGCAGGCTGGATGAGGATTGAAGCAAGCAAAGAACGACAGAGAACGACCAACTTAAGGGAGCCAGTGATGGGCAAAGCGAAATTTGAGCGCACTAAGCCGCACGTGAACATCGGGACGATCGGCCACGTGGACCACGGGAAGACGACGTTGACGGCGGCGATCACCATGGTGTTAAGCCTGCGGGGCGGAGCCACGGTGAAGGCTTACGACGCGATTGACGCGGCGCCGGAAGAGAAGGCGCGCGGCATCACGATCAACACCGCGCACGTGGAGTATGAGACCGCGACCCGCCACTATGCGCACGTAGACTGCCCGGGACACGCCGACTACATCAAGAACATGATCACCGGCGCCGCGCAGATGGACGGAGCGATCCTCGTGGTGTCCGCCGCAGACGGTCCCATGCCGCAGACGCGCGAGCACATTCTGCTCGCCCGCCAGGTGAACGTGCCCAGCATGGTGGTCTATATGAACAAGACCGACATGGTGGACGACCCCGAGCTGATCGAACTGGTAGAACTCGAGCTGCGGGAGCTGCTGTCGAAGTACGAATTCCCGGGCGACGACATCCCCATCATTAAGGGGTCGGCGCTGGTGGCGATGGAAGCCTACGAGAAGGAAGGCGTTCGCGACATCAACGATCCGCGGTTTGTCTCGATCCTCGAGCTGATGGACGCGGTGGACAGCTATATCCCGACGCCGCAGCGCGAGGTGGATAAGCCGTTCCTGATGTCGGTCGAAGACGTCTTCACCATCTCCGGGCGCGGCACGGTGCCGACCGGACGCGTGGAGCGCGGCATACTGAACCGCGGCATGGACGTGGAAATCGTCGGCCTGCGCGAAACCCCGCGCAAGACAGTCGTCACCGACATCGAGATGTTCCGCAAGAGCCTGGAGCAGGCGCAGGCGGGCGACAACGTGGGGCTGCTGCTCCGCGGCATCGACCGCAAGGACATCGAGCGCGGCCAGGTCATTGCGTTGCCGAACTCGATCAAGCCGCATACCAAGTTCTCTGCCGAGGTCTTCATCCTCTCCAAGGAAGAGGGCGGGCGCCATACGCCGTTTTTCAACGGCTACCGGCCGCAGTTCTACTTCCGCACCACGGACGTGACCGGGGTGGCCCAACTGACAGAGGGCACGGAGATGGTGATGCCGGGCGACAACGTGACGTTGACCATCGAGCTGATCCAGCCGATCGCCATGGAAGAGGGTCTGCGTTTCGCCATTCGCGAAGGCGGCCATACCGTCGGCGCCGGCGTGGTGACCAAGATCGACAAGTAGAGCAATACGGTTGGGAATGTGGACGGGGAAGGCGCGTCAACGGAGCCTTCCCCGTCTTGTGTGGCAGCGTCGATCACACGGGGCCGACGTACCCCGGCATTCCCGCCATGTTTAGGTGGAGGTGACCCGTGGCAAGATTGTCTCGGACCAAGGATCGCGGATTCTGGTTGGCGTGCACACAGTGCAAAAACCGGAACTACACGAGCTACAAGAACAAAAAGAACGATCCCGAGCGACTGGTGTTGAAGAAATACTGTTCACACTGCCGCACGCATACCGATCACCGGGAAACCGGCATTGAGGCGCGGGCCGGTAAATAGGATTGACTGAACGGATGAAGGGATGCAGACCGCAACCCCCAGCTCTTCTTCCAGTATTCTCACACCAGTGGGTGAGGAGCAAGGACTGAACGAATGGCAGCCAGCAAAGACAATGCCATGAATATGACTGAAACGATGACATCACCATCACGACCGCCCATCGCGCGCGCGAGTGCTCTCGCCCGCCTGTGGCACGTTCTGACCCATTTCCTGAAGGAAGTGGAGGTTGAGCTCAGGAAAACGACCTGGCCGACCCGCAATGAGTTGACCAAGTTCACCATCGTGGTGATGGTTACTATTGTCGTCGTTTCGATTTATCTCGGCCTGCTCGATCAGGTGATCGCCTATATCAGCTCGATTGTGTTCCGCATCGGAAAATGATCGATCAGGCCTGGAACACGTTTTCACTGACGGGCAATACGGTTATTGCCCGGAGAAATAGCAGGATTACCGCATGGCTTGGTACGTAATTCATACCTTTACCGGGCATGAAAACAAAGTCAAGGCGAGCATCGAACGCCGCGCCGCTGCCCAGGGTATCGGGCACAAGGTGCATCGAATCCTCGTTTTGACCGAAGAGGAAGTCACCGGCACGCGCGGAGGCAAGAAGCAAGTGCGCAAGCACAAAGTCTATCCGGGCTACATCTTCATGGAGATGGACCTGGATGACGAGACGCGGTTCCTCATTCGCAACACGCCGGGTGTGACCGGATTCGTCGGCCCGGATAAACAGCCGGTGCCGCTGAAAGAATCCGAAATCCGCACGATCCTCGACCAGGTCGAGGGGGTGGAGATCCCGGTGAAAGCGGTCTGGCAAGCCGGCAATGTCGTGCGCGTGACCGCCGGACCGTTTGCCAATTTCGAGGGGACGATTGAAGAAGTCAATATCCCCAAGGAACAGGTGCGCGTGCTGATCTCGCTGTTCGGTCGCGATACCCCCGTGACCCTCGGATTCGGCGATATCGAGAAATTATAGTGACTAGTGACTAGTGGTTAGTGACTAGTGGTTGTTACGTGGTGACGGTGATTGGGGAGCAGTGACGGGCGGCGAGAAAATAGCCGCTTGCCATACGCCACCAATCGCTCGCCACTGAGGAGATACGATGGCGAAGAAAGTTTCCGCCAGGGTAAAACTGCAGTTGCCCGCCGGCAAAGCGACCACCGCCCCACCGGTCGGCCCCGCACTGGCGCCGCATGGCATCAACATGATGGAATTCATCAAGTCGTACAATTCGGCCACCTTGCCGCAGGCCGGCAGCACCATTCCGGTCGAAGTGACGATTTACGAAGACCGCACGTTCACCTACATATTGAAAACCCCGCCGGCATCCGAACTGCTCATCAAAACCGCCGGCTTGGCGAAGGGCGCGACCGCTCCGGGACGCGACAAGCCGATGCGCGTGACTCACGAGCACATTCGCAAAGTTGCCGAGATCAAATTGCCCGACCTGAACGCCAACGATATCGACGCCGCAATGAAGATCATCGAAGGCCAGGCGCGCAGCATGGGGTGCGAAGTCGTCGATTAAGTGGTCGGACGAGTCGGGCATGTCGGCCCCGTCAGACCAGTCGGACAGAATGTGGGAGAGAGCATAGCTCTCGTTAGCACCACGGGAGGACAGCATGACGAAACATGGGAAGCGCTATGATCAGGCGCTGAAGAAGATCGAAAATCCGGAAGAACCAAGGGAGCCGCAGGTCGCGCTGCAGGCAGTAAAGGACGTGGCCAGCGCGAAGTTCGACGAAACCGTCGAAGCGGCCATCCGACTGGGCGTGGACCCGCGACAGAGCGACCAACTGGTGCGCGGCAGCGTGAATCTGCCGCACGGTACCGGCAAGTCGCCGAAGATCGCGGTTTTCGCGAGAGGCGAGAATGCCACCGCCGCCGAAGAAGCGGGCGCCGATGTGGTGGGCGCGGAAGACCTGGTGGCGCGCATCGACGAGGGCTGGCGCGACTTCGACATCCTGGTCGCCACCCGCGACATGATGGGGATTGTCGGACGCCTGGGCCGCAAGCTCGGTCCGCGCATGCCGAACCCCAAGGCCGGCACCGTCTCCGAGAATATCGGGCAAACGGTGAAGGATCTGAAGGGCGGTAAGGCCGCCTACCGCGTGGATAAGACCGGCGCCAACATCCACGTGCCCATTGGCAAGGTTTCGTACACCGCCGAGATGTTGGAAGAGAACCTGCTAACGCTGGTGCAGGCGCTGCTGCGCGCGAAGCCGGCATCCTCCAAGGGGACATACCTGCGAAAGATCAGCGTCTCCTCGACCATGGGGCCGTCGTTCAGGATCGATACCGCCACCGCGCAGAGCCGGGCCACCGCGAAGGCGTGACGCCGCGGAAAACACGGAATACCAAACCACCACCCCGCTCAACCGAGCGGGGTGGTTTGGCTCAGGGACTGTCTCCCCTCGTGATTAGGCTTACCTCTCGCACGAGGGGGGACAGTTCTGTGATCCCATTCCCGAGCATAAGATATGAAAAAGCAGGCTTCAGTCCTGCGGGATCGGGACAGTCCCTGAGCGTTACAATACTTGCGCCAGCAACGGCACGCCGATCAGCAGCGCGAGCACGGCGAGGGCGGGACGGCTGATCAGCACCGGATCCCAGCGCAAACGGTGCAGGACCAGCGGGAGCAGGCTGCCGGCTAGCATATCAACCATCAGTACCAGCCAGAGGATGCCGCCTACCGGCAGCAGGATGGCGCGCTGAGTGATGGCCGCCGCCAGCGCGCCGCCGATGACCGCTCCCAAAAATCCGAGTCCAAGACCGAGCAGCCAACCGTACCGCAGGTGGAGCAGCAGGATATCGCCCAGCGTCGCGCCTTCCGCCAACGCCACCTGGGTGAGGGCCGCGCTCTGCCCGCCGATCTGTACACCCAGCAGCAGCAATAGCGGCAGCAAGGCCAGCAGCGGCGTCAGGTCCGCCGTGGAAACCAGGGTCAACCGCAGCGTGATGAATACGGCCATCAGCAGACCGGCCACGGAGGCGCCCAGCAGCCAGGGCAGGCGCAGCACTGTCTGCTCCCACGGAGTGGCCAGCACGTCGCTCTCCTCGGTGGCGCCCGCCGCCCGCGAGATATCCTCCCGCGACTCCTCGTGCAGCACGTCCAGCACGTCGTCCACTGTCACGATTCCGAGCAGCACATCCTCATCGTCCGTCACCGGCACCGCCAGCAGGTGATAGTGGTTCAACTCGCGCGCGACTGTCTCCTGGTCGTCATAAACGTTCACGGCGATCACGTTGTGATTGGTCAGCTCGACCAGCGGGGTATCGTCCGTGGCGGTAATGAGATCGCGCAGCGAGAGCACGCCCCGCAGCCGGCCTGCGCCGTCGATGACGTAGACGTAGTAGATGGTCTCCGCGTCCGGCGCCATTGTGTGCAACTGCGTCATCGCCTGACCCGCGGTCTGCCCCTCCATCAGCGCCAGGTATTCCGTGGTCATGCGCCCGCCCGCGGTGTCTTCGTCATACTGCAGCAGCTCGCGCACGTCCTCCGCATCCTCCGGCTCCATCAGGTGCAGAATGCGTTCGGCCTGGTCCTCGGCCATTTCACCCAGTACGTCAGCCGCTTCGTCCGGGGGCAGGATTTCCAGGATGTCGGAGGCGCGCTCCTCCGGCATGGCGAGGATAACCTCCGCCTGCACCTCATCCTCCAAGTGCGGCAGAGCATCGGCTAGTGTCTCGTCGTCGAACTGCCGCAACACTTCGCCGCGGTCGGCGGGGTGGAGCTGGGCAATGATGTCGGCAATATCGGGCGGGGGCAAATCGCGCAGGCGGCGGCGGGGCACGCTCAGCTTCACCGAGGGCCATTCCGTCTCCAGACCTTCGACGTAATTCCACGGGATGAGCCGCTCGGGCAATGGGCGGTTGAGCGAGCGCGCGACGGAACGGACGGGCCGCTCCAACGCCAGCCGCCGCAATAGGCCGCTCACGCCGATGTCCGCACTCACCAGCCGCAGCTCGTCGTCGATGGGCGCAAGCTGCAGATCGTTCACGCGGACGACCTTGCGGCCATGAATATCGACAATCTGTTTGTCGAGGATATCGCGGCGCAAAAACACCGCGTCATCCGCCAGGGGCAGCGTGGGAAGCCCCTCGCGGGTTGTGTTCAGCCGGACGACGCGGTGTTCGAATTCGTCGACCGCTTCCCAGGGGACAAACACCGCCCCCTGCCCCCGGCGCGCGAGCACGATGGCGTTTACGCGCGGAAACAGGTCGAGACCGTTCAACACCAGATCTTCCACCCAACCCAGGCGAACTCCGGCGGCATCCACCACCGGCTGGTTCAGGATGTGCGTCAGAAACAACACAAAACCACCTCCGATTCCTTCCCGCGCGTAAGCGCGGGTGTCGCAAGGTGGTGAGAATCCGTCGCACATGGGTTGTCATCGCCTGGTGGCGATCAGGCGGCGGCCTCACCTCCTTTCGGATGTCTACTCGATTGTCTACTTCCGTCGTCCATTTGATCCACAAGGGAACACGGGGAACGCGGTCTGCCGGTAAGGCAGGCCCACCCGGGCACCCGAAGTTGTCCGCGGCACGGCGCAGGCTGTGCAGCCCGCCGCGAACGAAGTCTCGCCGGTTATGCCGTCGTGCTGACCGATGAGACCGGTACGACCTGCAAACGTAGCCGTACCTGATTCATTATACCCCATTTATTGCTGAAAATCACCCACATTTCCCGCGTTTCGCCGTCAGGATTCGCGGCGTGATGTGGCGGGATACTGTATATTTCGCTGGTCAGGCCGAATTCTCCTCTTCCCGTAGTTGCGTCGGGTTGCAGTGGAACGTGTCCCTCCGGCGTCAGCAGATAGGCATCGCGCAGCGGCAGCAGGCCGGTATCCACGATGACTCTAATTTTCAGCGACTCGCCGATGCCCAGCGGACCCAGCACGCCTTGCGCGTTGGCCACGGGCCGCTGTCCCACGAAGCCCGCCACCGGACCGATCGGCTTCGGCACCAGCAACGTCCAGTAGGCCAGCATGCCGACGCCGACAGCGGCGCAATAATACGCGAAACGGTCCAGCCGCCCGCGCCGCACGATGCCCAGCAGCAGCACCACCGCGAAGTAGCCGCTCACCGCCGCCGTGAGGAAGCCGGCCGCCGTTACCGGGGCGGATACGGCAAAGCCGGTTTGCAGCGTATCCTTCAGGTCGAATAGGCTGCCCGCCAGGATGATGGGCACCGACAGCAGGAAGCTGAAGCGCGGTGCGGCATCGCGGTCCAGGCCGCGCAGCAACCCGCCAGTGATGGTGGCGCCGGAGCGCGAGATGCCGGGGAGGATTGCCACCGCCTGCAGTAAGCCGATCCACAGCGCATCTTTTGCACCCAGACCGGCCATCGTCCGCTCGCCGGGTTTTCGCCGCGAGATCCAGAACAGCATTACGGCTGTGACCAGCAGCATGGCCGCCGTGCCAGGCACATTCCCGAACGCTTGCTGGAAGAATCCTTGCAGCAGCACCCCGAGCACCGCCGCCGGTACCGTGCCCAGCGCCAGCCAGGCGAAGAGCCGGCTGTGAGCATTGTCGCGCCATGCTGCGCGCGGGCTTCGAATGAGCTTCCCGGCGCCGACCAGCAGTGCCCCGATGTCGCGCCGGAAATACACGAACACGGCCATCAGCGTGCCCAGGTGCAGCAAGACGTCGAAGGACACCGTGTCCGCCTCATTCAGGCGCAGGTGTAGAAAGTGATCCGCGAAGACCAGGTGCGCCGAGCTGCTCACCGGCAGAAATTCGGTCAGCCCCTGGATGAGTCCCATGATGGCGGCGGCGAGGACAGTCATTGTCGCGCTCCTGAATCCGTAGTGGGAGACAGTATACCATCTCCCACCGAAGGCGGAAAGCCACGACGGCTGTTGTTCCGGGGAGCGCCGGTAGACGCCTCGCACGCCGCCGGGGTGCAAGGCCGGCCGTACCCGTAAAGGGATGCAGCTACGGGACCAAGGCCGGCCGTACCCGTAAAGGGATGTGGCTACGGTACTCTGTCGGCGCTCACTGGTTATTTTTTCGGCGGGCGGAGAAGAACGACGGCCAGCGCGATATAACCGGCCAGCGTGGCGAGGGCCACTCCGAGGGTAATGCGCTCCAATACGCGTTCTTTGGCGTCCCGCGGGTTGCCAGAATGACTCATATATGGTACTCTTCCCTCGAATACAGCGAATTATCCGCACCTTTGTCGCGCGTTCGATCTCGGGCGCGCGACAAAGGTGACTTTGACGGAGGTGCCGTTATGGCTGACAAGAAGACATTGATGACCTGCGACGTGAAAGATTTCGTCGAGCACATGAAATTGAAGAAGGAAGATAAGCGCAAAAGCCCCCCGACCATGCGCAGCCAGAAAAACCATCACAAGCTGTCCACGTAATATCATGAGTGGTTAGTGTTTAGTGATTAGTGATTAGTGATTAGTGTTGGAATCCGGGTCAGCTTTCTCTGAACCGGTCCACTAACCACTAACCACCAGCCACTTCCTGTTGAGGTGATCGAGATGAGTGTGACACAACTGGCCATCTTCATCGAAAACAAACCGGGACGCCTGCTGGCGGTGACGCGGTTGCTGGGTGATGCCGGGGTGAACATTCGCGGCTACAGCATTGCCGACACCGCGGAATACGGCATTCTACGGCTGCTGGTGGACCAACCGCAACGCGCGCACCAGGTGCTGCGCGAGCATGAGTTCACCGTGCATGAAAGCCAGGTGGTGCTGGTGGAAGTGCCCGACCGCCCGGGCGGTGTGGCCGAGGTGCTGGGGAAACTGGCGGATACCAACATCGAGTATACCTATCCCACCGCCACCCATTGTCTCATCGCTTTCGGCGTGGAGGACGTGGCGTGTGCGGAAAAGGCGCTGGCTGCGAGCGGCATCCGTTTTCTCACCGATGACGAACTGGTCGAGGTGTGACACGGGCTCAGTTATGGAAGAATACGGGAGCTCCGGTCAGGGACTGTCCCGTGCCCGCGGGACCAGAGGAGTCCGTCTTCCTCAACGCCGTTTGTAAACCCACGGGACTGTCCCCCCCTCATCGTTGGGCTTACCTCTCGCACGGGGGGGGGGACAGTCCCGTGGTCCTATTTCCGCGCTGTAAAGTCTGAGAACGGGCTTCGGTCCTGCGGACACGGGACAGTCCCCAGAGCGGGGCTCCCGCATCCTTCCAGATTATGAATATGCCTCCCACCCTCTACTTTTTTTGGAAACGGGCTACTAAGCATTTGCTCAACACCATCCTCGAATGACGGAGATTTGACATGTGCACCAATCTACATAAACCGTTCTCTTTCCTGCTGGAGACCTACGAGACGGAAGTCCTGAAGACACTGGGCATCTGGTCGGCGTTCTCCACGACCGTCATGGATTACCGGCCGCATCCGAAATCGCGCAGCGTCATCGAGCAATTCGAGCACCAGGTGCAGTCCGAGGGGCGCTGGATGGCGAACATGCTGGGGATCGACACCGGGGATCCGAATCCGGCGGAGCGCACGCTGGCCGGCTTCATCGAGCAATACCGCGCGGATACGGAGACGCGGCTGGGCTTGTTGAGCTGGAAGCCGGACGACTGGTGGCTGGAAACG
>Ga0172368_10003361_pt1 | contig 19497 bp, 12 predicted proteins | sample Lak11m_FD_114540 | JGI IMG/M metagenome (GOLD analysis project Ga0172368, IMG submission 114540) | Freshwater microbial communities from Kabuno Bay, South-Kivu, Congo - kab_022012_11m | ecosystem: Environmental > Aquatic > Freshwater > Lake | place: Democratic Republic of the Congo: South-Kivu...
CATTGAACCTACAAAAGCCGAATTGATCGTCTGGGAATTTCTGAAATCGAAGCAATTAGAAAATTATAAATTTAGAAGACAGCATATCATCGGTCGGTATATTGTTGATTTCATTTGTCTCTCTGAAAAATTAGTTATTGAAATCGATGGATTGATTCATCAATTGCCTGAAAATCAAGAATCAGATGAAGTACGGACTCGATGGTTAAATGAACAAGGTTTTGAAGTTATTAGGTTTTCGAACGAAGAAGTTTATAATCATTTTGATGAAGTTTTAGAAAAAATTTCAAAAGCATTACATCAACAAAAATCAAAAATTGAATCTGTTGAATCAACAGAGTCAGCCCTCCCCTTCGGGGAGGGAAAGGGTGGGGCTTCAGTTTCCTTCGGGGAGGGAAAGGGAGGGGCTTCCGTGCTTATGGCAACAGTCAAAGGCGATGTTCACGACATAGGTAAAAATATTGTCGGCGTTGTTCTCGGCTGCAACAGCTATAACGTGGTTGATCTCGGCGTTATGGTTCCGACGGATAAAATTCTTGATACCGCAATCCGGGAAAAAGCCGCCGTAATTGGTTTGAGCGGATTGATCACTCCTTCGCTTGAGGTTATGGTTGAAGTTGCGAAAGAGATGGAACGACGCGGAATGACGATTCCACTTATGATTGGCGGCGCTACCACTTCGCGGATTCACACAGCAGTAAAAATTGCGCCGCATTACAGCGGTACGGTTGTGCACGTGCTCGATGCATCGCGCAGTGTGCCGGTGGTAAGCAATTTAATTCATCCGGATGAAGAAATTAAACGATCATTTAAAGAACAAATTAAAAACGAATACACAAAACTCCGTGAAGATCATTTAAAGAAAAGAGAAGAGAAAAATTATCTTTCAATTGAAGCTGCGCGAAAAAATAAATTCACCTACCTTTTGCAAAACGCACAAATTGCTCTTCCAAAAAAACTTGGAGTTACCACTATAGAAAATTACTCACTTGAGATTTTACGCGGGTATATTGATTGGACTCCATTCTTTCAAACATGGGAGATGAAAGGAAAGTATCCCAAAATATTTGAAGATAAAAATACCGGAGCCGAAGCGAAAAAACTTTTTGACGACGCAAATAAACTTCTCGACAAAATAATTTCCGAAAATCTTCTGCGGGCAAACGGCGTTGTCGGATTGTTTCCCGCAAACAGCGAAGGTGACGACATTGAAATTTATGCTGATGAGTCAAGAACCGGAATACTCAACACGCTTCACACACTGCGGAATCAAAACACAAAAGCGGAAACCGCAAATAACCTTGCGCTGGCTGATTTTATTGCTCCAAAAGAAAGCGGCGTTAAAGATTACATCGGCGCGTTTGCCGTTACAACCGGAATCGGAATAGAAAAACTTCTGGCAACATTTGAAAAAGATCACGATGATTACAACAGCATCATGGTAAAAGCGCTTGCCGACCGCCTTGCAGAAGCGTTCGCGGAATATCTGCATGAAAAAGTTCGAAACGAATTGTGGGGATACTCTGCCGGTGAAAATTTATCCGTTGAAGAATTGGTGAAGGAAAAATATCGCGGCATCCGTCCCGCTCCCGGCTATCCGGCTCAACCCGATCACACAGAAAAGAAAATCATTTTCGATTTGCTCAACGCAGAAAAAAATACCGGCATTCACTTAACAGAAAGTCTTGCGATGTATCCCGCAGCTTCCGTTAGCGGTTTATACTTCGCTCATCCGCAAGCAAAATATTTTAACGTCGGTAAGATCAGCAAAGACCAGACAATTGATTACCACAGACGCAAAGGTATGAGTCTGGATGAAATTGAAAAATGGCTTCGCCCAATTTTAAATTATGAGTAAAGGATTCTTCATGAAAAACATCTTGGTACTTTTTCTTTTGTTTTTTGCGGTGCAGATCAGCGCGCAAGATTCCACTTACATTGTTGAACACTACACAAAACATGAATATAAAATTCCGATGCGCGACGGGATAAAATTATTCACCGCCGTCTATGCGCCAAAAGACACCACGCAAACCTACCCGATAATTTTTCTTCGCACGCCGTACACCGTTGCTCCGTACGGAGAAAATAATTTCAACCGGTTTCTCGGACCATCAAAAGCATTTATTACCGAAGGATATATTTTTGTTTACCAGGATGTGCGCGGCAAATTTATGTCCGAAGGCGAGTATGTGAATATGCGTCCTTTTATTCCGGAAAAAAAATCTTCGACGGACGTTGACGAATCGAGCGATACGTACGACACGATTGATTGGCTGATAAAAAATATAAAACATCACAACGGCAAAGTGGGTATGTGGGGAATTTCGTATCCCGGATTTTATGCCGCAATGGGAAGCATCAACGCACATCCGAATTTGGTTGCGGTCTCACCGCAGGCTCCAATTGTAAATTGGTTTGTTGGAGACGACATGCACCACAACGGCGCGCTCTCTCTGTTGATGACATTTGATTTCTTTTCCGTATTTGGTTTACCGCGTCCGGAATTAACAACTACCTGGCCGAATGGTTTTACGGCGCCGTCACCGGATGCCTACACATTCTTTTTAAATATGGGTCCGCTTAAAAACGCGAACGAAAAATATTTCAAGAATACAATTTCCTTTTGGAATGAAGTTACGCAGCATGGAACGTATGATATGTTTTGGCAGACGCGAAATACCTTTCCGCATTTTAAAAATATAAAACCAGCGGTATTAACCGTCGGCGGCTGGTATGATGCAGAAGATTTGTACGGCGCGTTTCACACATATCAATCAATTGAAGAAAAAAATCCTAAAATATTTAACTCGCTTGTGATGGGACCGTGGACTCATGGCGGTTGGAACCGAACCAAAGGAAATGAACTGAATGCAATTACATTCGGAAGCAATACCAGCGAGTATTATCAAGATAGTATTGAGTTTCCTTTTTTCAATTATTATTTAAAAGGAAAAGGTTCTTCCGCCTTACCGGAGGCTTCAATTTTTATTACCGGTTCAAATGAATGGAAAAAATTTGATGCATGGCCTCCTAAAAATTCTGAAAGTGAAAATTTATTTTTCAGCGGTAACAACAAACTTTCATTTGAAAAATCTGCGCAAAATTCTTTTGATGAATTTGTAAGCGATCCGAATAAACCTGTTCCTTATACTGCAAAGTTTCTTGACGCGCGTGCTTTTTATAACCGCGAGTATATGATTGAAGACCAGCGCTTTGCAGCGGCAAGACCCGACGTGCTGGTGTATCAAACTGATGTTTTAAGTGAGAGCATTACTATTGTTGGACCGATTGAAGCGGAGCTTTTCGTTTCAACAACCGGAACGGATGCCGATTGGGTAGTAAAAGTGATTGATGTTTTTCCCGACAGTATGGAAAATCCTAAACCGAATCCGCAGCAATTTGAAATGGGAGGATTTCAGCAGTTAATACGCGGAGAAATTATGAGGGGTAAATTTAGAAACAGTTATGAAAATCCCGAACCGTTTAAACCGGGAGAAATTTCCAAAGTGAAAATAACGCTTCAGGATGTTGGACACACGTTTCTTAAAGGTCACCGGATTATGGTACAAATCCAAAGCAGTTGGTTTCCGTTTTTCGACCGCAACCCGCAGAAGTTTTGCGACATTTATAATGCAAATGAAAATGATTTTCAAAAAGCAACTCATCGCGTGTATCATTCAACAACCTATCCGTCGGCAATTAAAATAAATTTATTAAAGGAGAAGATGTAATCCAATGAAAAAAATATTTTTGCTCTTGTCTCTTTTCGTTTCGGTTTCCTTTGCTCAAGTTGATGTTGAAAAAGAAAAAGAAGCAGTAAAACAAGCTGATATTGAGTTCTCTAATTTATCCATCAAAGAAGGATTTCATAAAGCGTTTCTTGCATACGTTGCGGATGACGGCGTGTTGCTTCGTCCAAACAGCTATCCGGTTAAGGGAAGAAAAGCAATTGAAGAACTCTATTCCAAAAGCAGCGATTCTTCATTCACTTTAACCTGGAAACCGTTGTTCGCCGATGTTTCCTCTTCAGGCGATATGGGCTATACCTACGGCACCTGGGAAGTTAAATTAAAAAGCGGCAGCGGCGAACCAAGCTACGGAACTTACACCACGTTTTGGAGAAAAGATAAAACCGGTAAATGGAAATTTGTTTTGGATACCGGAAATGATGGATTGGGGAAATAAATTAGTAACTCAGCTTCCGCAATTGTAGGGCGATTCTCAGAATCGCCCACGCGTTTTGTCTTCAAAATATCTATTTTCGAGCGAAACAGTTCGCCGCCAATGAATTCGCTTTACAATTATGCGTAAGGTGAGTTAGTAAACTCCAAAGCTACATCTTGTGGATTGCGCAGATCAAACTAATTGACACACATTTTATAATTAGTTGTTCTTCTTCCACACCACGCAAAAATTAAAACGGAAATTCTTCTTTGTAATCTACTTTCTGTTCAATCTTTTTTTCTTTATTGATTTTTGCCGTTAGGTGCTTCGGATTTCCTTCAACATAAATAGCTTTATACGGTTTGGTCGGGCACGCAAACTCGCACGCGCCGCAGCCGATGCAAAACTCATCTTTCACTTCGGGAATAACCAATTTGTTTTTGTACGGAACCATGTTCACCGCTTTTGTTGGGCAATGCTCAGAGCATGCGCCGCAGTCAGTATTTTCAGTATTAACGATGCAATTGTCTTTTACAAATTTAGCCTTACCAAGCTGTTTCAATTTTTTTTCTTCAAGCGAAATTGAAGAAATAGCGCTCGTCGGACAAACTTCTCCGCAAAGCTTGCACTCAAAATTGCAGAAGCCCGTCTGGTAATCCATTCGCGGTTGGAACATTCCCAGCAAACCGTATTCTAAATATGCAGGCTGCAAAACTTGGGTGGGACAAACGCTTACGCACAAATGGCACGAAGTGCAGTTCTTTGAAAAATTATTTCTGCTTTGCGAACCCGGCGGAGTAACCGGATTTTTTCTGAACACCGCAACTTTACTTTTCTGCTTCGGAGTGATTTTAACTTGACCGAGCGTTATTCCCGTTAATCCCACAGCGTAAACGAATGTGTTCATTAAAAAATTTCTTTTTGAATGATTCACCGAATCTCCGTACTCATCACGCTCACCCGGTTGAACTTCATCCATCTTATTCTGTTTGTCTTTACGTGAAGGATGAAAGCCATAATCAAACTTCATTCCGTCTGTGGGACAAACATCAAAACAATTAAAACAGGCAACGCATCTATCCAATTCAACGGTTTTATTTTTATTATCGATGCAGTTTGATTTGCAAACTCGCTCGCAGATACCGCAAGATTTACAACTTTTCTCATCAATTGCAATTTTTACAAATGCGAATTTGGAAAGGAGACCAAGCAGCGTTCCGACCGGACAAACCGTGTTGCAGTATAATCTTCCTTTTGAAGCCGAAAAAAAAACGATAACAAAAAAAATTGTCAGCGTTACTGCAAATGTTAAAATGCCAACTCCTTTATACTCGAATGGATAAACGACATACATGTTCATTTTTTCAAATAGAAAAGCAACAGAGTTGTTTACAGCTATTAATAAAGGGCGAAACAGATGTGCCGATATTTTACCAAAGCTGCTGTATGGGTCGAGAAGATTGACAAAAAATATTGTTCCGCCAAGAAACGGAATAACCGCTAACGCGAGAAACGAGTATCGCCACCAATTTTTTGCTTTTTCGTAGTGGAAATGGAATCGTTTTTTCTTTTTCCTTTTTAGTTTTCTCGATGAAAAGGAAACGACATCCTGCAGCGTTCCGAGCGGACAAATGGAAGAGCAGTAAACTCTTCCGGAAAAAAGTGTTAATAAAAGTATGACAATAAAGCCTGCGGCACCAATTCCGGCAAGGGTAATGAAATTTATTAATGAAGGAATAAATTGAAGAAATAATATGTTTGAAAAAACAGAAGGAGGAAGAATATTCCGATAATCGAGAAAGAGGGAAAGCGTGAGAAGAAAAAACAAAAGCGAAACGGCTACGCGAATTTTCTTTAGTGCGGTTACCTTCATCTAAATTAATATTACATGATGATGCGGTTTATGTTCAACTTGCTCAAATCTTTTCTTCCCACTTTCATTTCATCCGCGTAATTAATGTACGGAACATCTGCCAAATCAATTTCAAACAGTTTAGCAGCGGCGGCATCGGCGGCAACTATATCCGTGGAAATAATTTGAGATTTCAACGTGAGTAAATCAGCTTCAGAAACTCCGCGCGGACCATTTCGTTTCATTACCGTATAAGCGTCAACAATATTTAAATCCGGTTTCTTGAATGTGGCAAAATCCGCAATGCATTGCTGCAAATCATTTTGATGCCAGAACCTTCTATCCCACACAACTCCCATCAAGTTTTTCATTCCAACGGTTAATCTTCCGGAGCTGTGATGTTTCAGAATCGGAACATTTATAAAAACATCGGACTCAAGAATAAGCTCGTGAACTTTGGAAGAGGTCATTCTTTTTCCTTTAGGCACATCAACGTTTTGATAATAACTTTCGCTTTCACCGCTCACGATTTTTCCCCCCGCATCTTTAACGGCTTTTTCAATTCCGCTGTTTGTGTAGCATCGGTTCCAGTTATCGCAAGTGTGGTCAAAGACGTAAACGTCCTTTGCGCCCGCATCAAAACAATGTTTGATGATGCGTGCAACTAATTTGGGATTGGTGTTCGCGGCTAATTCGGGTTTAACATCCCAGCCGATGTTTGGTTTGACAACAACTTTTTGATTTTTCTTTACAAAGTTTTTCATCCCGCCAAGTGAGGCTATCGCCTTATCAAACATGGCTTCGGGTTCGCCTCCTTTTATTGCAACAAGATCATAGCGGGAAGAACGTGAAGCGGTGAGATAAGGATAAAGTTGTGAGTAATTTCCGAGAGCAAGTGCTGAGGAAGTAAAAAGACCGGCTTTAATAAATTTTCTTCTATCCATAACATTACCTTTTGATTGCTTTTCAATAAAGAAATATTTTGTGTTGAAATATAATTAAAAATTTTAGGAAAGAAATTAACCGGAGCCGGAAGAGCTTTATTCTTCTTTCATATCGCGGGTCATGAGGTCGGTGGTTGCTTTTATCGGGTCTTTATCTTCAAAAAGAATTTTATAAACTTCGTTGGTGATTGGCGCATCAATACCGACTTTTTTAGCAAGCTGAGACGCCGAGCGGCTTGTTTCAACGCCTTCGGCAACCGCGTACATATTTTTTAAAACTTCTTTCAATTTCAATCCGCTTCCTAATTTTTCACCCACAAAACGATTGCGGCTATGGCGGCTCATGCAAGTTACGATTAAATCGCCCATGCCTGATAATCCGGAGAACGTTTCCGGCTTAGCGCCCATGGCAATTCCCATGCGAGAAATTTCTGCAATACCGCGCGTCATGATGGCAGCCTTTGTGTTATCGCCGAATTTTGCGCCGTCAATAATTCCCGCGCCGATTGCCATAACATTTTTAAAAGCTCCGCCGAGTTCAACGCCTAATAAATCGGTTGATGAATAAACGCGGAAATAGGAATTCATAAACGCAGCTTGAATTGTTTTTGAGGTTTCTTTTACCGTTGAGCCTGCAACCACAGCAGTCGGAATTCTTTTGCACACTTCTTCTGCATGGCTTGGTCCGGAAAGAATTCCCAACTGTTCGTTTTTAATATCCGGGAAAACGTTTTTAAGCATTGTTGACATGGTCATCAAGGTTTTATTTTCAATTCCCTTAGCCACATTAACAAAAATCGTGTTTTTAATATCGGAAAAAGAAATTTGCTGCACTACGCTCCGGAGGAATTGAGAGGGAACGGCAAGCACAATTAAATTTTTGTTGGTGATGGAGTCTTGTAAGTCGTTTGAAATTTCTAATTCTTCTGGGAGTGGAGTGCCGGGGAGGTATGTTTTGTTTTCACGTTTTTTGATCATCTCTTTGGCAAAACTTTTTTTGTATTCCCAAAGCGTAACGTTGTGTCCGTTGTAATGAAGCAGCACCGCGAGGGTGGTTCCCCATGCGCCTGCTCCCAACACCGCTATTTTCATTGCAGATTAACTCTTCTTTTTAGCAAAACTGATTTTATTTTCTACGCCGTTTGCGATTCTTGAGATATTTTTTCTGTGAGTATAAACTACGAGCACAGCCAATCCGATTAAAAAAGGAAGCAGCGTTCCGTACCCTTCAACATGGGCGTGAAAAACATTCTCTCTGATAATCATGGTTAAAGGGATTGAGATTGCCGCTAAAATTGAACCGAGCGAAACATATCTTGATAGAAAAATTGCGATGAAAAAAATTCCAACACCTACGAGCAGATCAACGGTTGCAAGCGAAACTAAAATGCCCATGCCGGTTGCAATTCCTTTGCCGCCTTTAAAACTTGCAAAGACAGACCAGACGTGTCCGAGCACCGCGGTAATTCCGGCGATCAATTGAACGAGCGTAAAATCATCAAACGGGGTAAGGTTGTTGAAAGGAAAATTTCCATAATAAAGACGCGAGATTAACACAACGGCAGCAACGCCTTTTAAAGCATCTAAAAGAATAACTAAGATGCCGTACTTCCATCCGAGGATACGCCAAACATTTGTACCACCGGCATTTCCACTTCCGTGTTCGCGTATATCAATTCCTTTTGCCGCACGGCTAACAATTAAACTTGTCGGAATCGATCCTATCAAGTATGAAAGTATAACAACTACGCCGAGTAAAAACATTTCTGATTCCATTCTTTATTATGAATAACTGCAAAGAAAATATAACTTGCATTTGCATTGGTTGCAAATTAAAACTTTCTTAAAAGAAAACAAATTACTTTTATTATCGCTTAACAGGTGAATTTATTTAGTCTGTTAATAAAAGCGGATATCTGAATTTAACATACCGGAGATTGCAGTGCAGCTTTTCACCGGCGGCAGACATCCTTTGTATTTTATAGCGTAAAATAATAATTTGGTAAAAATACTTTCAGTAATTTTGCGAGAAAAAGATGTTCCTAACTCGAACCAACATATTCACATTTTTTTTGATTCTGACGGCAATTTTTACAGGATGCAAACAATCATCAACGCCTACAAGCGAACAAATTGTTGTTGCTATTCCCGCGGATGTTGAACGGATTAACCCACTTTACTCTTTCAGCGTAAACGAAGCAAACATTAGTGAACTCTTGTTTTTGTCGCTCGTAAAACATTCGTGGGATGCCAACACCGGAGACATGAAAACCGAACCGATGCTGGCAACGGATTGGGAATGGAACAGCGATTCAAGCTCAATTACTCTCACTCTTCGCAATAATGTTTTATGGTCCGACGGAGCGCCGGTTACGCTTGACGATGTGATCTTTTCGTTTGACGTTTATTCCGATCCTTCGGTTGAAAGTTATTTATACGGCTCGTTCGATTGTTTTCCTGCGGATAACAACAATCATATCATCGCTGAAAAAACATTTGAGAAGTTATCAGACACGAAATTAAAAATAAATTTTATTGCCGGTTCATCGCCGTCTCTCTTCGCAATCGATTTTCCGATTATTCCGAAACATGTTTTTGAAAAAATTCCGCGGAAAGATATTGCAACCGCAAAGGCAAGCTTCGAGCCGATAACAAACGGTCCTTTTACATTTGAAAAATGGGAGAGGAATCAGGCGATCATTTTAAAAGAAAATCCGAAATCATTTTTACATAAAGAAGGAAGTGTGAAGCGAATCATTTTTAAAGTGATTCCCGATTACAATTCCCGCTTAACTCAATTAAAAAATAATGAAGTTGACATCGTTGAATACTTAAAGCCGGAAGATGCGGCGGAGATAAAAAAATCCGGTTCACTTACCGTAACTTCTCTTAAAGGAAGAGAGTATGATTATCTCGGATGGAATAATATTGACGGAGAGCGCTACAAAAAAAATAAAAGTATCGCCCCGAATAAATTCTTCGGTTCGGCAAAAGTAAGGCAGGCGCTTTCAATGGCGGTAAATAGGAACGAAGTGATCAGCGGCTATTTACGCGGCTACGGAGAACTTGCCAACAGCCCGATCTCTCCGATTTTTGCGAACGCGGTCAACCCGGGGCTAAAACCGTATTCATTCGATTTGGCAAAAGCAAAATCACTTTTATCCGAAGAAGGCTGGACTGATAAAAACCGCGACGGAATTCTTGAAAAAAACGGAAAGAACTTTTCATTCACGCTTACCATTTCGTCAAATAATCCGCGCAGAATTTTTGCCGCAACGTTATTCAAGAATACGCTTAAAGAACTCGGCATAGAAATGAACATTGAACAGCTTGAGCTGGGAATGTTGATTGATAAAATAAACAGTAAAAGCGCCGATGCGTGGATGGCAAGCTGGAGCATTCCCGTTCCGCTTGATCTAAAATTTTCATGGTACTCGGATCTTGCCGCAACGCCGATGAATTTTCCTTCTTATCAAAACAAAGAACTTGATGCGCTGGTAGATAAACTTGATACAAAAATTTCGCTTCAGCAAAAAAATGAAATTTATAAAACCATCGAAAATATTTTGTACCGCGATCAACCGGTAACTTTTCTTTATTGGGTAGATAACGTTATTGCGTACAACCGAAAAATTAAAAACGTGGAGGTTACACCGCTCGGGGCAATTCATCATTGCTGGTTGTGGCAGTATTAATATGAGCCGATGAAGCCCGCGCGCCTTCTTCTTTCTTTTGTAAAAAGAGCGGCATCTTCTGTTTTAATTTTATTTTTAACAGTGAGTTTTCTCTTTGTTTTGATCCGGATAGCTCCCGGCGATCCGGCGCAGAAATATCTTTCGCCCAGATTAGATTCCAGTTTAATTATAAAAATCAAAAGCTCTTTTCATTTAGATAAACCGCTGTATGATCAATACTTCAGTTTTATAAAAAATGCTTCCGCCGGCGATCTCGGGATTTCATATAAATATCATCGTCCGGTAAAGGAAGTTATTTTTGAAACGCTTCCCTTTACTATTTTTTTTTCTTTAACGGCGTTCATACTTCAATTTATCGGAGGCTTGCTGCTTGCGCTTTTAGCTCTTCGCAACTACAAAAAATTTTGGGATAAATTTCTTTCCGGCGGAAGTCTTTTTTTATACGCAGTTCCTACATTCGTAAGCGGAATGTTTTTCGTCTATCTTTTTTCCGTTCAACTAAAAATATTTCCTTCGTCCGGCATCAAAACCATTGGTATATCCGAAGAAAATGTTGTCATCCTTTTTCTCGATTATCTTCACCATCTTTTTCTTCCCGTATTAATTTTATCGTTAGCGGGTCTCCCGGTATATTTCAAATATTTCAGAGAAAGTCTGGAGGAAAATCAACACAAGCTTTTCACCCTTTATTTGCGAGCTAACGGCGTTTCCGAAAGGAGAATTATTTTTCAGCATCTTATTCCAAACTCACTCAACGCAATTATTGCGTATGCGGGTGTTGAGTTGGGAATTCTTTTCAGCGGAGCGTTAATAACGGAGGTGATTTTTAGTCTGCCCGGTATGGGGCGTTTAGCGGTTAACGCAATTTCGGAGCGCGATTATCCTTTGATCATCGGCTGCACACTTACTGCGGGAATTTTGGTTATTCTTTCCAATCTGCTCGCTGATTTAGTGCGGATGAAAATTGATAAACGATTAATCAAAGGATTGTTACATTGAGCCGGAACCGTTTTTCAATTTTTCATTTTATTCAGCTGTTGATAGTTGTAACGATTGCTTTCCGCTTGCCGTTGTTGGGTGAAACGGTGATGCTTTTATTCTCATATCTTCTTTTGGTTATTACGGATTTTCGAACGGCGGTCAATCAATGCTCGTTCGGTGTGGTAGATATTTTTTGTTCGCTCTTTTTGCTTGTAGGAATTATTTCCCCTTTGTTTTTTAAAAGAAAAAAACTTCGAACCGCAAAACCGTTTTCCGTTTCACAGTATGTTGCTGCGGCGATGCTGTACGTTTTCCTTTTTGCACCGGTTATTGCCAACAGCAATTTTGATTTTCAAAAAGATATTTCGGTAACAAGACTTCTCCCGCCGTTGAGCACGGTTCAATCTTTTCATTTTAATAATGAAAAAGAAAACAGCGGACTGCTGGAAAATTTTCTTTCATATAAAAACGAGGTTGTTAAAAATTCGTTTGACGCCGGTATCGTTTTCTTTGACAGCTTGCATATTGTAGGCGACACCGTTTCCTATTTCCAAAACGGAATGGAAAATTCACTTCTTCTTTCCTCTCTAATTTTAAAAGAAGGTAAACCGGAAGTGACAAACAAACGTTTTCTGCTCGGCACCGATGAACTTGGAAGAGATATTTTTACACGACTGATTTACGGTGCGAGAATTTCTTTGTTAATCGGATTTTGCGCAGCTCTTCTTTCGTTACTTATCGGCGGTGCGCTTGGATTTATTGCCGGTTACACCGGCGGCGTTATTGATATTTTGCTCACCAGGGTGAACGATATGTTCTTGTCTTTCCCGATCATTTTTTTCATCATTCTTATTCTTGCCTTCTTCGGCAGCTCGTTTCTTTCCGTAATTATTGTGCTCGGTCTATCCGGCTGGATGAGTTTATACCGCATCGTTAAAGGGGAAGTTGTTGCTCTGAAAAATAAAGACTACTTTATAACTGCTCAGCAGCTCGGTCTTACCGGAACGAAATTACTATTGAAAGAAGCTCTGCCGGTTATTGCAACACCGGTAATCGTCAATACGGTTTTTCAATTTGGAAACGTTGTGCTTTCGGAATCGGCGTTAAGTTTTTTGGGTCTGGGCGTTGGCGATCAATTTCCATCTTGGGGCGCAATGATAAATTCCGGGCAGCAGTATCTTTCTCAAGCCTGGTGGATGATTTTTTTTCCCGGCGCTGCAATTGTGATAACACTCTTAACCGTAAATGATTTCGGAAGAAAAGCAGCGCAATATTTTAATCCCCGTTTGCACAAATGATCAACAAAAGATTCGGCATTCTCAAATTACTTGGCGAAGGGCGAAGCAAAGTTTTTCTTTGTGAGGATAAATTTTTTCCTTCACAGAAATTTGCCATGAAAATTCTTCCGGTGCGCGCCGGTGAAGATGAAGAACAATCGTTCGTTCGCGAATATCGTTTGCTGAAAAAATTATCGCATCCGAATATTGTGAAAGTTTTTGAAGCCGGAACAATTCTTAACCAAAGCGATGAAGAAAAATTTTTCGGAATTGAAAAAGGAAGCCGGTTTTTTATTCTTGAGTACACCGAAGGAAAAAATTTGCGCGAGGTTGATTTCGTTCGCAGCCCGGAACTCCTCACCGGAGTAATTGCTCAGCTGAGTTCGTTTTTATGTTACCTCCATTTTGCAAACTATATTTATTTCGATCTAAAATTAGAAAATATCATTTGCGTAGAAGGCGAAAACGGTATCGCGCTGAAAATAATTGATTTCGGATTAACGCAAAAAAGCGACGTTCCCATCGCTGCTATCCGGCGCGGAACGGCTTCGTATATTGCTCCGGAATTATTGCTGAACGAAAAAGCCGACAGCCGCGCCGACTTGTATTCACTTGGTATTTTGCTCTATCACCTCGTTTACGGCAAATTTCCTTTTACTGCCGAAAATGAATTGGAGATTTACCGGGTACAGGTGAAAGAAGAATTTTCGTTTCCAAAGTCTGAAGTGTTTTCTGCCGACGTACTAAACGTGATAGAGCTTCTTCTTAAAAAAAATCCTTCGGAAAGAATTCAGTCTGCGCTGCAGCTTTTTTTTCTTCTGCATCTTCCTATTGAAAATTATTATTTAAATCTCATCTCGGCGACTCATTTTATCGAAAACAAAAACGATTCTGCCTTTATCGACGATTACATTGAAAATAAAGAGCGTAACGAGATTCTGGTTTTACAAGGGACGCAAAACAGCGGAAAAAGTTCGATAGCGCAAAAACTTGCAAACAGTCATCAAAACGCGCTGCTTGTGGAAAGGCTGCCGCGCCAGCATCCCGAATTGATCCTTCAATATATTTTGGGTGAAATCATTTTCAATCCGTTCGTGTACAAATCCATTTCGGAAAAGATTGACGAACTTCTGAAAAAAGTTGAAGCGAGCGATTCAAATAATGAAGGAATGCCCGCGCTTTTCTCTGAGATTTCTGCTGCGCAAAATTTTATTTTAATTCTTGATGATTATCATTTGATAGATGAAGCGGTAAAAGAAGCGCTGTTGAAGATTATTCCGGTTGTGCAGTTGCACGGATGCAAAATTATTTTGCTTACGGATCAAACCATGGACGATTCCACCGCGGCAATGCACAACAAAATCGAGCGCCGATTAAGTCCCCTTGCGTTAAAAGAAATTCCTCTCTTTTTGAAAGAGAACTTCGCAAAAAATTTTCCGCAGAAAAAAATTCTTCCCCTCATAAAAAAATATGCCGATCTTTTTCCCGGCAGTATCCTCCTTTTCTTAAATGAATTAATCACCGGAAAAATAATTTCTTTCTCAATGGAAGGCATTTTTGTTGATGAAGAGAAGGCGCGGAAATTTTCGGGAGTTTCTCAAAATACGCAGTTTAAAAAAAGCATCGCCGGAATATCGGAAAGCGAAAAAGAAGTTCTCCGTGCACTTTCTTCTTTTAAAGTGGAGATAACTACGCAAGAAGCAAAAATGGTTTTACATCAGTTTAGTAGAGAGATAGAAAAAGACCTCCTCGCATTGCAGAAAAAAAATCTCCTCCGCATGAATGCTGCAAACAACTTCATTCAATTTGCTTCAACGGGATTGAAAAATTATGTTTATTCGGGTATCACCGGAAAAACACTTCACCATAAAAAAATTGCGCGGAGTAGCAACGCGGCAAACTTACCGCCGAAGGAACTCTCGCGCCATTTTGAACTTGCTGAAGAATATGATGAAGCGTATCTCTGTTTGAAGCCCGAAATAGAGCGGGCTTACGCCCTTTCCGCATTTATGTACGTAACAAAAATTTTTACGCATCTGCTGGAACTTCCCCTCAATCAAAACTTTGCAGTTGAAGTGAGGAGAGAGTATTTGAACGTACTCCGGAAAACCGGCGACAATGAAGTAGCGTTGAAAATTATCCGTGAACTCGAAACGCTGTACGGCGCGCAATCCGCTACCGAAGTATTGATCAAAAAAGGAATTTTTCTTATCGCTTCCGGCGAAGTTGTTTCCGGCAAAAAAATACTTTTGGATGAAGCTGAAAAACTTCCTGTCGGATTTCAGAAAACCGAACTGCTGCTTGAGATTGCAAACGCAAACTTGATTACCAATCAATACCACGAAGCGCAAACATTACTTGCCACGCTGCAGGCAACTGAAAACTTAACGCATGAACAGAAGGGAAAAGTTTATAACGCCTTTGGTTTGCTTGAGCTTTACAAAAATAATGATACCGAAAAAGCGTTCGCATCGTTCACGCTGGCGCTGAAAGCTTTTACCGAAGCGAATCTAAAACAGCGGATCGCCAGGGTGCACGTAAATCTCGGAAATATTTGCAGCATGAAAGGAAATTACCGGCAGGCGGAAGTGTACTGGAAGAGTTCGCTCTTTATTAACAATGCCATCGGCGATCTGGAGCAGGAAGCGCTGCTGCTGATGAATTTTGGAATTTTCCTTTTTGATACGGCAAAATATGAGCAAGCGGTTGAATCATATAAAAATGCAAAACACATCTTTCAGGCAATCGGAAAGAAAAACGGCTACGCCCTTTCACTCATCAATTCCGCCGAAACACATTTGATGATCTGCGAATATTCCTTGACGATAAAAGAACTTCAAGAAGCCGTAACGATTTTTCAATCTACCGAAAATAAAGAAGAAGAAGCCGGCGCCCATTACTTACTTGCAAAAACTTTTGCGATTGCCGGTGATAAACAGCTTGCCGAAACATACGGAGGAAATTATGCGGAGCTGATTACACAAGAAGAGTTAAGCGATAAACATCATCTTCAATTAAAATTGCTCACCGCACTTATGAGTTATTATTTTGATGATGAATTTCCGCAACTGGATAATGACGGACTCCTTTCTCTTTGTCTTGAACTGTTGGATACCGATAATAAATACGACGCGTTGTTAGCCGCGTTAATCTACGTTGATCATTGTCTTCATCATAAAAAATTTAAGCCGGTGCATACGTTTTTGATGAATGAAAAATTTCAAGAACTCTGTTCGGTGAATAAAGTTTATAGCGCGGTCAGACTTTTTTTACTCGGCGAAACTTCCAAACTGTTCCGCTTTGGCGACCGGGTGTACATTGATTATTTAACCGAAGCTTACGAAACAATCAAACAGGAAAGCATTACCGAATTTACGCGGCTCATCCTCGCATCGCTCGGTAAAGTTTATTTTGAAAGAAATCTTTTTTCAAAAGCGAAAGAATTTTTTAATTTAACGGAAGGATTAATCATCTTTTTATCCAACACTATTTCGGATACTTCAGTAAGAAACGCTTATCTTGCCAAGAAAGAACGAAACGAAAATTTACAGTTTATTAGGAATTCCTTATCTCACATACCATGACCGAAAACAACGTAACCGTTCACTTATTTTCTGAAAAGAAAGATGTGTCCAAAATTGCGAGCCAGCTTACCGGGCAATCGGTTGTGTATTACCACGTTACATCCGGCAATATTGATGAACCCGATGTGCTTAAAAACGACCTGCTTGTTTTTTACATAACGTCATTAAATCCGCCAATGTTTCAGCAGGTTGTTGAAGCCCGCAAGTACCTTTCCGTTACGCTCGTTTTTTTAGTTGAAAATAAAAATCCGATTGTGGTAAGCAAACTTGCAAAACTCGGATTTAACGAAATCTATATTCTTCCCGACGAACTTTTTAAATTCGGTACGTACCTAAAAGAAAAAGTTGAAAATCTTTCCGATGAAACGACGGGGGGTTCATCGCTAACGGCAAATGAACGGGATTTTGTTTTTAGATCCATTTTGGGTGAACTGCCCGAAAGCGAAAAGCTGATTACAGCCGCAAGAACAGCCGCTGAAAACGCTACGGTAAATGTGTTGATCCTTGGAGAAACGGGAACCGGTAAAGGGATGCTGGCAAATGCAATCCACAATTACGGCAATAAAAAAAATTCTCCTTTTGTTGAAGTTACCTGCTCGGCTATCCCCGAACCGCTGCTTGAATCCGAACTCTTCGGATACGAGAAAGGCGCTTTTACCGATGCAAAATCTCGTAAACTCGGATTATTTGAACTGGCAAACAACGGAACAATCTTTTTGGATGAGATAGGAGAACTGAGTTTAAATTTGCAGGTAAAACTTTTGCGCGTACTCGAAAAAAAGATCATCAGACGCGTCGGCGGAACGCGCGATATTCCCGTTAACGCAAGGATCATTTCCGCTACCCACCGCAATCTCAATCAATTAATTGAACAAAATCTTTTCAGAACCGATCTCTTTTACCGGTTGAATGTAATAACTGTTGAATTAGCCGCGCTGCGCAACCGGCGCGAGTTTATCCTTTCGCTCATAACTGTTTTTATAAAAGAATTCAGCGAGTGCTACCACAAATCCATAAAAAGTATTAACGAAGACGCGAAAAATTTTCTTACAACGTATTATTGGCCCGGCAATATAAGAGAACTGCGCAACGTGTTCGAGCGGGCGGTGCTCTTGTGCGATAACGGCGTTTTGACGATTGACCATTTTGAAAGCGTGCTGGCTAAACAGACGGACGCAAAGTATTCCGAAGAAACCGCCGCTGTTCCACCGCAAGTAAAAGAAGATACAGACGAAATGAAAATTACTATTCCTTATTCAGATACCACGCTGCACCAACTATCGCACCTCTACCTACGCGAAATACTAAAAAAAGTTAATGGAAATAAAACCTTCGCGGCAAAAATTCTCGGCATCTCTCGCCCAAGACTCGACCGCATGCTCGCCGGTGAAGACACGGAAAACACTTAAAAAGAAGTCAGAGATCAAAAGTCCCGCAAGCGGGATGGCGCCAAAGCACTCATCAAAAGTCAAAAAAATAGAAGCTGCATCTCTACGGAAAAGAATTCTTTTTCTCTCTCTTGCGTTTCAATAGAAATAGGGGATGCAAAACTTTTTTCGGCAATCCACGTATCGCAGTCCACCTCACCCTTTCCCTCTCCTTGGCGGGTTGCAGTGTTGTTTGCAAAGGAGAGGGTGACGCCCAGTTTATATTGTGCTTCGGCGGAAATAATCTGCGATACGATAAATAGTAGTACGATATTTTTAATTGGCTTTTAATCTTCTATATTGCCTCATAAAAATATGAGATAATCTGTAATGTACACGGTTTACTTTTGTTCTTTCCTTCATCTGTTTTACGGAAGCTATAGCTTATGTAATTCCTCTTTTCTATTCATAATCATATTCTTAATTCTAATCTTAGTCTTGATCCTAATCTTAATCCTAATCTTAATCCTGTTCTCCTCGTTACCCCAAGCCCTATTTCTCTCCCACAACCCCGGAGCCTCCGCATGACCCGTTTCTTTTTTCTTATTGCGTTATTAAGCGTTGCTGCGCTAAACTTTCACTGCAAAAAATCTCCAACGGAGCCAACCGGAAATCTTTCTCTTACTGTTGAAGATGTTTCGTGCACGGAAGCATGGGTAAAAATAACAAGTTCCAACTTCCAAAAACCAAATTCGCTTACACTCTTCGTAGATAATAAACAGAACCAAACAATTACCCTTGCGAGCAGCGATACCGTTTTTTACATCGATTCACTTCTCCCTAACAAAAGCTATACAATAAAAGCACAGTTAACGGCAAACGGAGTAAAACCGACTGAAGCAACGGCAATAACCACCACGATGGATACCACAAGCCACAACTTTACCTGGCAAACATTTACCTTTGGGCAGCATAGCAGCAGCGTACTTTACGATGTGACGATAATAAACGAAAATGATATTTGGGCTGTAGGGGAAATATACATGAACGACTCACTTGGCCACCTCGACCCGAATGCTTATAATGCTGTGCATTGGGATGGAAGTAAATGGGAGTTGATTAAAATCGGAGGTTCTGGCGGTTGGGCATGTAGAACAGTTTTAGCTTTTTCAAATAATGATATTTGGTTCGAAGGAACAATACATTGGGATGGAAGCAAGATTACTGTACACCAAAATGGTTTTCCGTTAGAGCCAAATGGAGACGGCTGGCAAATAAATAAACTATGGGGAACGAGCAGCAGCGATTTGTATGCAGTAGGCAATAACGGCAACATAGCCCACTACAACGGAGTGAGTTGGAAGAAGATAGAAAGCGGAACAACTGCGATTATAGGAGATATTTGTGGGATAAACAACGGTAAATATGAATTTGATAAATATTTAACCACAGGTGAAGCGTTAATAAAATTAGACAGTAAAAACAAAGCAACAAAAATAGAAGTAGAGGGTGATATGTTTCTAAGCTTGTTATGGGGTAAATCGGAAAGACTAATTTATACGGCAGGTAACGGAGTGGTACTCTATAAAAATAATAAATGGGAAAAGGTTGATAAACCCGAGATAAACAA
>Ga0172368_10003364_pt1 | contig 19476 bp, 16 predicted proteins | sample Lak11m_FD_114540 | JGI IMG/M metagenome (GOLD analysis project Ga0172368, IMG submission 114540) | Freshwater microbial communities from Kabuno Bay, South-Kivu, Congo - kab_022012_11m | ecosystem: Environmental > Aquatic > Freshwater > Lake | place: Democratic Republic of the Congo: South-Kivu...
ACGCGGGCGTGCAGGCCCGCGCGGCGGCAGGCCTTCTCGCACGGGTGCGGGCACACGCGGCCGCAGATGGCCGGAAGCGGATTCCCCTGGCGCTCCAGGTCGAGCGCTTCCTTGAACCGTCCGCGCGCCAGGAGAGTGACGTAGCCGCACGCGTCCACGCTCGCGGGGCATGCGAGCTTGCAGGCGGGATCGCCGTGCCGGTCGATCGCGAACGCGCCGGGAACGGCCTGCGGGTAGCGGCGGTACACGGCCTTGCGCTTCGCGAGCCGGAGGTCGAATTCCGCGCCCAGCGTCACGGGACACACGTCGGTGCATGCGCCGCAGCCCGTGCACTTCGCGGTGTCGACGAAGCGCGCGTGCCTGCGCAGCACGGCTTCGAAGCGGCCCGCCTCGCCGCGCAGCGACTCCAGGTCCGCGCCGGTGATGATGCGGATGTTGCGGTGGCGCCCGACGTCCACGAGCCGCGGCGCCACGATGCACATGGAGCAGTCGTTCGTGGGGAACGTCTTGTCGAGCTGCGCCATCGTGCCGCCGATGGACGACTCGCGGTCCAGCAGGTGCACCTGGATTGCGCTCTCGGCAAGATCCAGCGCCGCCTGCATGCCGCCGACGCCGCCGCCCACGACAAGCACCGCTCCCACGGCCCCGTCGGTCTTCGGCATCGCGCCTTCCTTCTTTTTCGCAGTCGGGGATGACACGGCCCTGCTCCTTGCGCGGCGGACGGCCTACGCCTCCAGAACCCTGCGGCTGCGCAGCAGCGGCGTCGGATCGACCAGATGGCGCCCCAGCCCGAGCGTCGCGGGATCCGCGCCCAGGGCGAGCCCGACTATGTCCGTGAAGTAGAATATAGGCAGACCGAGCGGACGGCCCGTTTTCGCCTCGATTTCGCTCTGGCGCGTGTCGAGGTTCGTGTGGCAGAGCGTGCAGCCGACGGCCACGCAGTCGGCGCCGGCCTGCTTCGCGGCCTCGAGGATCTTCCCGCTCAGCTCCTGCACGGTTTCGGGAATGGTGAGCGCGCACGACGCTCCGCAGCAGTCGGTCTTGCTGCCCCAGTCGAGGCTCGTGGCGCCGCAGCGGCGCACGATGCGGTCCATGGACATCGGGTATTCGGGCTCGTCGAAGCGCATGACGGCCGGCGGGCGCGTGAGCAGGCAGCCGTAGTAGCAGGCGACCTTGAGGCCCGCGAGCGGGCGCTTCACGAGCGCGGGGAAGTCCTTTTTCGCGGCGAGTTCGCCCACGACCTGCAGCGGGTGCAGCGCCGAAACGCCCGTTTCGGGCGGGGCGCCCAGCGCCTTCTCCACCTCGGCGGCGAGCTTCTTCGACGCTCCGACCTCGTGCTGCGCGTGCTTGAAGCGCGACAGGCACGCGGCGCACGGCACGAGCACTTCCCTGTGCCCCGCCTTCGCCACGAGGGAGAGGTTGTATAGCGGCAGCGCTACCGCAACCTCTCTGGATACCGAGTGAGCCGCCGAGGTCCCGCAGCACACCCAGTCCTTCGGTTCGTCCAGCTCGACCTGGAGCTGCGCGCACACGGCGCGGAACGACTGGTCGTAGTCGCGCGACACCGAATGCAGCGAGCAGCCGGGATAATAGGCGTACTTCATGGCGTGTCGCTCCCGGGCCGCGGCGCGGGCGCGGCGGGGGCGCCGGACCGCCTGAGGATCTGCTTGACGGGGCGCGAGCGGCCGAACGACGGGAAGAAGCCGATTTTGCCCTTGCGCACCAGCTTCATGCCGAGGCCCATGTCGCGCGTGAGTCCGCTTCCGGACATCTTCAGCCCGGCGATCACGCCCAGCTCGAACAGCCGACCGTGACGGCGGATGGACTTCATGGCCTTGCGGTGGAACGCGGCGACGAGCGGCACGGCGGCGGGAAGCGCCCCGCGCTGGATCTCGATGCGCGCGGCGTCCATGATCCCGGCCGGATCCACGCCCTGCGGGCAGCGGGTCGAGCACGTGTGACACGAGATGCACAGCCACACGGAGCGGCTCGCGAGCACCCGGTCGCGCTGGCCCAGGCGCACCGCGTGGACCACCTGCGTGGGCGTCATGTCCATGCGGTCGGACACGGGGCAGCCGGCAGTGCACTTGCCGCACTGGAAGCAGAGGTTCGGGTCGCCGGGGCACTGGTCGAGCAGCGGGCGCATGCCGGGCAGTTCGCGCGGTTCCCGCTCCAGAACGATGGCGGCGGTCAACGGGCCTCCGGGCGGCGCGGTGCGGCGGCGCGGATGGGGGGCGTGTGCTTGCGCGGGGGCGCCCCGGATTGAGTGCGCGGCGTATAAACCCCGCCGACGCGGCGAGTCAAGAACCCGCCAATGCCGCGGAGGCCCCGGTCGGAAGGCACGAAACCACGCATCCCCGCGTATTTCCGGCATATTCAGGAGACCGGCGCGGATTTAGGACTCATTGCCCATGCGACGGGGAATGATTGCCTGGACGAATTGCCTCAGCGCTGCGGAATCGGCTCAATGGCAATTCTGCCTGGAGCGAACGGCTACAGCGGAATCGCCTGGACGGAATGGCGCCTCGGGGCGGGGGCGGTCGCCCGGTCTCGCGAGGCGGGAGGGGGCGCGCTAGCGTCGGGCGCATGACGACGCACGAAGACACGGCGGGCGCGTTCTTTGCGGTGGACCGCCCGGCATGGCGGGCGTGGCTGCAGCGGCATCACGCGAGCCGCGCCGAAGTGTGGCTGGGCCTGCGCAAGAAGACGAGCGGCCTGCCCGGCGTGGGAATGGCGGAGGCCGTCGAGGAGGCGCTCTGCTTCGGGTGGATCGACGGACGCGTGCGGACGGTCGACGCGGACTCGTATGCGCTGCGCTTCACGCCGCGGCGCGCGGACAGCGTCTGGTCCGAGAGCAACAAGGAGAGAGTGAGGCGCCTCGTGAAGGAGGGGCGCATGACTCCGGCGGGACAGGCGCTGGTGGAGGCCGCGAAGAAGAGCGGCGCCTGGCGCAGGGCCGCGGGGACGGCGCGGCAGGAGGCCCCTCCGACGGAGCTGAAGGCCGCGCTGGAGGGGGACGGGAAGGCCCTGGCCGGGTGGAACGCGTTCGCACCGTCGTACCGGCGCGTCTACGTCGCGTGGGTGCTGGACGCGAAGAGGGACGCGACGCGGCGCCGGCGCGTCGAGGCGATCGTTCGACGCTCTGCGGCAGGCCTGAAGCCGGGCGTGGACATGCAGGCGACGCGGAAGGGCGGGGGCTGACGCCGGGGGGGACCCATAGTCCATTGCGAGGGCAAACCGCGGGGGGTGCGCCGTGCATGCACCGGCTGGGCGCGCTATTCCGGACTCCGGAGGGACGCATGGACTGGCGCCAGCACATCATGTCGGACCCGCGCACCTGCGGCGGGCAACCTGTCTTCCGGGGCACGCGCGTGGAACTGCGCACGGTGCTCGGGTACTTGGCCAGGGAGAGGCGAGCGACGCGATTCTGCGCGAGTTCCCGTCGCTGACACCCGAGCACGTTCGCGCGGCCATCGCCTTCGCCGCGTCGTCCGCAGGCGAGGATCTGCCCCCGCCTGCTCCGCCGCCCGTCTTTCAGACCCGATGATGCGCCTCAAGCTGGACGAGAACCTGCCTGCCGCGCTGTCGGCAAGGCTCGCAGCGGTCGGCCTGGACGCCGACACCGCGCTGTCGGAGGGACTGTGCGGCGGGATGACCCGGCAATACGGGCGCCCGGCAGGCGGGCCGCTTCTTGGTGACGCAGGACCTGGACTTCTCGGACGTGCGGCGCTTCGCACCCGGAACGCACTTCGGCCTGCTGTTGGTGCGCCTTCCCGATCACGAGCAATGGCGAGTCGGCGACTGGGTGGTCGCCTGGCTTTCTGCTCCCGAGGCCGCGACGTGGCACGGGTGTTTCGTCGTGGCCTCGCCGCGACGCGTCCGTGTTCTGCGCCCGGAGTCCGAATAGGGCGCCGCCTACCCGCGCTTCTCCTTCAACGCCTTGAGCACGCGGTCCGGCGTGAACGGCGCGACCATGAGCCGGATTCCGACGGCGTCGTGGATCGCGTTCGCGATGGCCGGCAGCGCTCCGTTGATGCAGATCTCCGACACGCTCTTGGCGCCGAACGGGCCGCTTCTCTCCCAGGTCGGCACCAGAATCACCCTCATTTCAGGCAGATCCGTCGTGTTGAAGATCTTGTAGTCGGCGAAGTTCGGGTTGCGCATCCGCCCGTTCTCGTCGAAGATATACTCTTCCGTAAGAGCAAACGAGACGCCGTTGAGCACCGCGCCCTCGGCCTGTCCTTCGGCGAGCTTCGGATTGATCGCGGTGCCGCAGTCGACCGTCGCGACGTACTTGAGCACCTTCACCTGGCCCGTTTCCGTGTCGACCGATACCTCGACGAAGTGCGCCGAGAACGGCGGCGGGCTCTTGTGCGAGATGGCCGACTGCGTGCTCGCGATCTGGTGCTGGTCCACCTCGTACAGCGAGCGCAGGCCGACCTCGGCGAGCGTGACCCTGCGTCCGTCCGGCGCGAAGACGGCGCCGTCGCGCAGAGAGAGCCCTTCCGCAGGGCCTCCGAGCATGGCGGAGGCTACCACGCGGATCTGCCCGGCCACGTCCAGCGCGGCCTTTCGCGCCGCCTCTCCCGACAGATACGTCGTGCTGGAAGCGTACGCGCCGACGTCGAAAGGCGTCAGGTCCGTGTCCGACGACGCCACGACGATCTCGTCCGCGCCCACGCCCAGCACTTCCGCCGCGATCTGCGCCAGCACCGTGTCCGAGCCCGTTCCGAGATCAGTCGCGCCCGCCGTGAGGTTGAACGACCCGTCGTCGTTCATCTTGAGGCTCACCGCGGCCATGTCGATCTCGGGAATCGACGAGCCCTGCATGAGCGCGCACATGCCGACGCCGCGCTTGACGGGACCGCTGCCGGGCTTTCCGCGCTTCTCCGCCCAGCCGATCTCCTTCGCGGCGATATCCAGGCACTGCGGCAGCCCGCACGAGCCGATGCGCTGCTCCACGCCGGGCTTTCCCTCGCCCAAGGCGGCGAACACCGGCGACGTTTCTCCCTCGCGGATGTGGTTTCGGCGGCGCAGCTCCACCGGCTCGATGCCCAGCCGCTCCGCCGCCACGTCCATGAGCGATTCCATCGCGAACGCAGCCTGCGTGGCGCCGTAGCCGCGGTAGGCGCCGCCCACCGGCAGGTTCGTGTAGACCGCACGCGCTTCGAACTCCACCGCGTTCATGCGGTAGAGCGGCAGCACCTTCGAACCGCAGTTGCACATCACGGTGAGTGCGTGCGAGCCGTATGCGCCCGTGTTCGACAGCACGCGCATGCGCACCGCGTTGATCGTGCCGTCCGCGTTGAAGCCCACGTCGAGCCCGGTGCGCACCGGGTGGCGCGTGCGGCTCACGAACTCCTCCGCGCGCGTGAGCGTCATGAGAATCTTTCGCCGCGTGGCGAGCACCAGCGCAGCCATCACGGGTTCCAGCAGCACTTCCTGCTTCGCGCCGAAGCCGCCGCCGATGCGCGGCTTCACGATGCGGATGCGCCGCACCGGAATGCCCAGCGCCTGCGCGCTGATGCGCCGCGCGTGGAAGGGCACCTGCGTCGAGGTGACCAGGACGATGCGGTCGCGCGAGTCCATCCAGCCCAGCGTCACGTGCGGCTCGATGGGGCAGTGCTGGGCGTAGTGCGTAGAATACTCTTGTCGAAGGACAAGATGCGACTTCGCCAGTTCCACGTCCACGTCGCCGTCGCCCATGTGCGCCTTGGCCGGGGTGTTCTCCTTCGGCAGATAGGGCGCAGTGATGGGCATGCGCGCCTCGGGCTCGTCGTGGATGACGGGCGCCCCGGGCGCGAACGCGCGTCGGTCGTCGAGCACGGGCTCCAGCACTTCCCAGTCGATGTCCAGAAGCCGTCCCGCCTCCTCCGCAATCTCCCGCGTCTCCGCGGCGATGAGAGCCACGCGGTCGCCGACGAAGCGCACCTTGCTGTCGAGCACGAACGTGTCGTACGGCGAGGGCTCGACCCAGCCCTGGCCCGCGGTCGTGTGCGCGATGCGCGGCACGTCCTGCCAGGTCAGCACGCAGTGGACGCCCTGCAGCGCACGCGCCTTCGTTGCGTCGATGCGCCGGATTCGCGCGTGCGCGTAGGGGCTGGGCACGATGTAGCCGACCAGCGCGCCCGCGAGGTCGTGGTCGCCGACATACTGCTCCAGCCCGCAGGCCATGCCCATCGAGTCGACTTTGGGCACGCTGCGCCCGACCACCTTCAGGTCGCAAGGTTCGCTCATTTCGAGCCCTCCCGCAGTGCGGCAGCGGCGGCGTTCACCGCGTCGACGATCTTCACGTACCCGGTGCAGCGGCAGAGGTTTCCCGAGAGTCCGTCGGCGATGTCCTCGCGCGTCGGGTCGGGCCTGCGGTCCAGAAGGCTCTTGGTCGCGAGAATCATGCCGGGCGTGCAGTAGCCGCACTGCACGGCGCCCGCGTCCACGTAGGCCTTCTGGATGACGTGCGGGCGGCCGGGGTCGCCCAGGCCCTCGATGGTCGTCACCTCGCGGCCCGCCGCGCGCGGCGCCGGAGTGATGCACGAGAGCACCGCCTCGCCGTCCAGCAGCACCGTACACGCTCCGCACATGCCCTCGCGGTCGCAGCCCTGCTTCACTCCGTTGAGTCCCAGGGCGCGAAGCACCTCGAAGAGCGTGGCGCCGGGATCGCAGTCCACCTGGCGCGCCGCTCCGTTGACGCGTGTCTCGAATCGCATGGAAATCAGGCCTCCTTCGCCTGGGCGAACGCGGCGGCGAGCGCGCGGCGCGACAGCACGCCGGCCAGCTCGCGCCGGTATTCGGCCGGCGCGCGGAAGTTGGGGGCGACGGGAACGGTCTCGGACACCTTGCGGCCCGCCTCCGCGAGCAGCGCGTCGTCGAGTGGGCGGCCCTCGAGCATCTGTTCGACCGCCGTCGCCCGGAACGCGCGCGGCTGCAGCGCGCCCAGCACGAGATGCACCTCGAAAGCCCTGCCGTTCTCCTTGCGGAGCGCGGCGCACGCGGTCGCGAAGGCGTAGTCGTTCGACGTGCGCGAGAACCGCTCGTGACCGAAGCCCCGGGTTCCGGCGCGGCGCGGCACGAACACGCGCGTGACGAGCCCTCCGTCGAAGGCGCGCGTTCCCTGTGAAAGGAAGTCGGACAGCGCGAGCACCGACACGGCTCCGCCCGGGCGCGTCACCTCGACCTGTGCGTCCAGCGCAAGCAGCACGACGGGCATGTCCGCCCAGAACGCGACGTGCGTCAGGTTGCCGCCGATCGTGATGGCGTTGCGCATGGGGCGCGACGACACGGAGGCGGCGCCCTTCTTCACGAGCGCGCCTTCGTGTCCGGGAAGGTCCGCGTCCAGAATACGCGTGAGCGTCGCGGTGGCGCCGAAAACGAGGCGATCCTGCGCGACCTCGACAGCGCCGAGGCCGCAGCGCGTGATGTCCACGTAGGCGGTGTCGCGCCTGGGTTTGCCCGTGTAGAGGCCGGTCGCGCCGGCCAGCGGCACGGCGCCGCGCGCGACGAGCGCGAGCGCTTCGTCGAGCGCCCGCGGCTGGTGGTAGGCGGTGATCATGCGTTCGCTCCTCCGGAGGGCTCCGGCGGGGGACAAGCCCCCGCCCTACGGGTTTCTGCCTGTCTTCGCGGCAGGGAAGGCGAGGGGATTGACCCCCGTGCGCATGCGGCAGCGCTCGACCATGGCCGCGGACTGCCGGTCCGCGCGTTCGCGCAGCGCCGCGACGTCGAGGCCGACGATCTTGCCGTCGCGCACGACGGTGCGTCCGTTCACGAGCACGCGGTCGGCGCGGCGCATGCCGGTCGTGAGCGCGAGCGCGCCGACGGGGTCGTGCATCGCGCCCGCGAGGCCCAGGTCGTCGGTGCGGAAGAACACGAGATCCGCCGCCATTCCGGGGGCGATGCAGCCGACGTCGTCGCGCCCCAGGACGCGCGCTCCGCCGCGGGTGGCGATGCGGAGCGCGAGGCGCGCGGGCATCGCGTCCACGCCCGTGCCGACGCGGTGAACCAGGGTACACGTCTGAAGCTCGCGCACCATGTCCGAGGCGTCGTTCGAAGCGCTCCCGTCCACCGCGAGCCCGACGGGAACTCCGAGCGCGACGGCGCGCGGAACCGGCGCGATGCCGGAGCCGAGGCGCAGGTTCGACGTCGGGCAGTGGGCGATGCCCGTACCCGAATCGGCCATGATCCGCAGCTCTTCCTCGTTCAGGTACACTCCGTGGGCGTACCACACGTCGGGTCCCGTCCACTCCATCTTCGCCATGTACGCCAGCGGGCGCGCGCCCACCGTGCGCAGGCAGAACTGGTCCTCGTCCTTCGTCTCCGCCAGGTGCGTGTGCAGGCGCACGCCGTGGCGGCGGGCGAGCCGCGCCGAGTCGACGAGCAGTTCGTCCGTGACCGAGAAGGGCGAGCACGGGGCGAGCGCCACGCGGCACATGCTGAAGCGCGACGCGTCGTGGTGCGAGCGGATGACGCGCTCGCTGTCGCGCAGAATCTCCGAGGGAGTCTGGACCACGTCGTCGGGGGGAAGCCCTCCTGCAGAGCGTCCGCGCGACATGCTGCCGCGGCTCGGGTGGAAGCGCACGCCCAGCGACTTCGCCGCGGCGATCGTCTCGTCCAGGAGCGCGGCGGGGCACTCGCGCGGGAACACGTAGAAGTGGTCGGCCACCGTCGTGCAGCCCGTGAGCAGCAGCTCCGCCAGGCCCACCTCGGCGCTCGTTCGCACGTCCTCGGGGCGCAGCTCGCGCCAGATCTCGTACAGGCCCACGAGCCAGTCGAAGAGCTTCGCGTCCTGCACGAACGGCACGTTGCGCTGGAACGTCTGGTAGAGGTGGTGGTGCGTGTTCACCATGCCCGGGATGCACAGGGCGCCGCCGCAGTCGACGGTTTCGTCCGCGCGCAGGTCGGGCGGCGGCGGCCCCTCGCCGAGCGACGCGACCGCAGGGCCGTCGACGAGAATCCAGGCGTCCGAAAGCTCGCGCCCCGCGTCGTCCATGGTCGCGAGCCGGGCGATGTTGCGCAGGAGGGTCTTCATGCGCCGGGCATCCTAGTACGGGTCCGGGAAAGGGGGGCGGGCGATGTCGCCACGGCTGCAGAGCGGTCGGATGCTCCTGCGGATCGGGAGGCACGCGGCGGCCTTGGTTTGAGCGATTCCCGATGAGCGAGCCGCCGCTCGGTCGTGCGGCCGCAGCCGCCCCGCACAACCGAGTGCTGAACGGATGTTCAATCCCCTAGTGCCCCAAGCCCCCGCGCGTCCCGGCGCCCCCCGTCACCCCCTGGCGGTAGGGTGTGCCTTGTCAGCCGACGCCATATCTGGTAACACCACGCGCCTCTGCGGGTCGGTCGGGAGATCCGGGCGTGCAGCGGTCGGTCATCGTCATCGGAGGGGGGGCGGCGGGAGCGCTGGCGGCGCTCGCGGCGCGCCGCTCGGGCGCGCATGTCGTCCTGGTACGGCGCTCTCCGGGTGCGACGGCCCTTTCGTCCGGCACGTTCGACTTCGCGCACGGCCTCGACGCGGACGGCCGTCCGCTCTCCGTCGGCGCTGCTGCAAGGCTTCTCGCGCGCACGCGCCCCGATCACCCCTACGCCCGGCTCGGGGCCTCGCTCGGCGACGTGCTGCAGGAGGCCGCGCGGCTGCTCGTGGACGCGCTTGCGCCGCTGCACGTGCGGGGCTCGACGCCCGAGGGCCGCAACCTGCGGCTGGCGACGCCTTTCGGCACGACCCGGCGCGCCGCTTTCGCGCAGGGCTCCATCGCGCGCGGGGACTTGGACACGCTGCCCGGCAGCGCTCTCGTGGGTCTTGTGGGCGTCGAGGGGTCCGCCGTCTTCGACGCGCGCGCCACGGCGGAAGGGCTGCTGCGCAAGGGAATCGCCTGCGTTCCCCTTGCGATCGCGCACCCGCTGCCTCCCGCCGCGGAGCTTCCCGATCTCGCCCGATCGCTGGATTCGCCCTCCGGACGCGCCTCTTTCGCGACGCGTGTCCGCATCGCCGCGGCGCAGGCGCGCGCGACGCACGTCCTGCTGCCGACCGCGGGCACGGTCGATCCGGACGGGCTGTGCGACGAGCTGGTTTCGTCGGGACTCGCGGGCGCGGCCGAGCTGTGCGGCCTGCCGCCTTCGGTGCCGGGGCTGCGTCTGGAGAGAGCGCTCCAGGCAAGCCTCGCGTCGGCCGGCGTCGAGGTCGTGGCGGCCGAGGTCGCGCGGGCCGTCGTGTCGGATGCGAGGGCGGATCGTCTCGTTCTCGCGGACGGACGCGAGCTTTCCGCGGACGCGTTCGTGCTCGCGACGGGGCGCTTCGTCGGCGGGGGCGTGCGCGGAGAAGCGGGCCTGCGCGAGACGATCTTCGACCTGCCGGTGCGGGCCGGCGGCGAGCCTGCGCGCGGGAAACCGGCGGCCGAGCTGCTCTCGCGCGAGGTGACGGACGCGCACGCGGCCATGCGCGCGGGCGTCGAAGTCGATGCCGCCATGCGCCCGGCGGATGGCAGGGGGAGAGCGCTTCTGGAGAACGTGTTCGCGGCCGGTGCCGTCGTGGGCGGCGCGGACGCGGTGGCGGATTCGAGCGGACTGGGCGTTGCGGCCGCGACGGGCCTCGTGGCGGGCCGGGGGGCGGCGGCCGCGTGAGCGATTCCGAGGAACCGATGAGCGAAGTGGCGGACGTCATCGCGCTGCGCGGCGCCGAGATGGGCGAAAGCCCCGAGGAGAGCCGGCAGAAGCCCGTGACGGAGTACCTGGCGAACGGCGTCTCTGCCTCCGACGTGCGCGAACTGGAAGACCTGGCGCCCGTGCGCGCGTTCCAGCCGCTTCTGCGGGAGCTGCTGCTGGGCGGGCCGGACGACTTCTGGGTGCGCCTGCACGTCATGCGCACGCTGCTGGCCGACAGCGAGACGGGCTGGACGCAGGACATGCTGCACGCCCGGTTCCCGTACCTGGCCGACGAGCCGCGCCGCGACGTGGTGCGGCGCCTGACGCGCGGCGGGTGGCTGGAGTTCGCGGACGGGCGCTACGCGGTGACGCGCCTGGGCGAGACCGCCACCGCGCTCACGGGATTGCTCGGCGACCTCGCGCACAAGGCGGGCGATCTGGGACTCGTCGTGCAGTCGCTCAAGATTGCACGTGAACACGGCCTGGACAGCCGCGCGCAGCTCGACCAGCTCCGGCACAAGCTCGCCGCGATCGGCGAGCAGATGGAGCGCGCCTACGACAGCCGCTCCGAGCACGCCATCCTGCAGGCGCGCGAGATGCTCGGGAGCTCTCTGCCGTGGGTCGAGGCGGCGCGCAAGGTGCTCGAGACCTACGCGCTGGACACGCCCGAGGAGCACGACCGGGTGCGGGCCACGCACGACCTGCTCAGCCGGCTGCACAGTTGGGCAAGCGCTCTGCAGCGGGCCTTGAACGACATCGGGCAGCGGCGCATCCACCTGGGCGAGGGCGGCCTCACGATGAACGACATCACCGCCTTCCTCGCGAAGGCGGAGGTGGACGAGCTGCTCGCGCTGGGCGGCGCGGACCTGCACTTCCCGGTGGAGCGGCGCCTCGGCATCGCCGACAACATGCTCTCGGAGGCCGAGTACGAACTGTGCTTCCGCGAAATGGGCGACGACGAGCGGCGCGGCTGGAGCCCTCCGGTCGCGGCCGTGCCCGTGGAGCCCGAGCTGGCGGCGGGCGGACCCATCGAGGACTTCGTGCACGACATGCGGGGGCTCGTCGCCGAGCAGCGCCCCGTGTCGGTGGCGCGCTTCGTCTCGCGCGACGGCTGGGCCACCACCGCGTACCGCTTCACGCTGCTGACGCTCGCCGGCGGGCGCGAGGACCTGGAGGGCATGTCGGAGGACGAGACGGCCGGTCCCGGCCGCATCCTCGCTTCGCTCCCGGTGGAAGTGGAATTCGACCACACGAAGTGGGACCGCGTCGACAGCGACTGCGCCAGCCAGATGACCTCCGGCTGGATCCAGCCGCACCCGCCCCACGTGAAGGAAGCGGCCCAGAACGGCTCGAACGACATGGAGACGGGTGGGGCGACCTAGGCCCCCGTCAGCGAGAGGAAGACGATGGAAACCACGATGGCAGCACCGCCGCCCGGACGCTCGCGCGCCCAGGAGATCTGCTCGCGGCTCATGATGAAGCCGTGGATCGTCAAGAGCGACTTCAAGGAACTCGTGGTCGACGAGGACCTGCGCCGCGAGGTCGAGACGCGCCTGAAGGCCGTCGGCCTGCAGCTCGTCGACAACTTCTATTCGAAATACTTCGCCGTTCGGCTCGCGGACGAGATCGAGCGCGACGCCTCCCTGTCGTGGGCGACGAACTTCGGGCTGGAGAAGCCCGCGGTGGCGCTGCTGGTGGTGCTGTGGGCGAAGCTGGTGTTCCCCAAGCGCGTGGCACAGGAGCGCCGCGAGCAGCCGGGCAACGTGCGCGCGCTGTTCCCCGCGGCCGAGCCCGTGCCCGACGTGCAGCTCTCCACCAGCGAGAGCACGCTGAGGGCGGAGCTGGGGCGCAAGTGCGGCGGCGCCAAGCTGCAGGTGTACCTGGGGCAGCTCCGGCGTCTCGGTTTCATAGAGTATTCGCGCTTCGACCACATCGTCGAGGGGCCGCTGCTGGACCTGCTCGTGGACGGGCAGGCGATGGCGATCAAGCTGAAGAACTCGGCGCTGTGGGATGTGCTGGGCCGCAGGGGACCGGCCCCGTACGAGGGCTCGGAGGAATCGGCACCGGAAGGGCAGGGCGCGGCCACCCCGGCTCCGGATTCGCCGCCGGATCCGTCGGTGCTCGCACCCGCCGATCCGCTGAATCCGGCTGAATTCATGGGCGTCGTGGGCGGCGAGACCGAGGCGGCGGCGGAAGCTCCGGAAGCGGCGGGGGATTCCGCGACTGCGGCGTCGCCCGTGTCCGATGCCGCCGTTGCCGCGGATGCGCCTGCGGTCGCGGTGGTCGAGCCGGCGAAGGAAGACGCGTAGGAACAGAGGCAGAAGCAAGCGGATCGCGATGCAGCAGGCAAGGCCGGCGCACGCCGGAGCAGGAGCGGAAGATGTTCGAGTTCAAGTCCATCGAGCTGATGAACTGGGATTTCTGGCCGCACTTCGAGCTGCCGTTCGACGAGCGCATCATCATGCTCGCGGGCCCCAACGGCTCGGGCAAGACGACGTTCCTGGACTCGCTGCGCCTGCTGCTGGGGGCGAAGACGCTCTCGACCGGCCGCAAGCTCAGCAAGTACCTGCGCAGCGGCGACAAGGTCGCCATGGTCAAGGGCGTCGTCACGAACCCGCTGCGCCACGGCAAGCGGCCGTTCCGCCACCACGGCATCACCGACGACGAGGCGACCCTCGTGTGCCTGCTGGAGAACCGCGCCGGGAGCTGGGAGAAGCGCTTCGCCATCCTGCCGGGGAACGCGGCGCCGGACGTCATCCGCGCGCAGGAAAAGTGGATGGGCCCCGAGGAGTACGGCCGCTCGCTGCAGACCGCCGGCCTGCCGCGCACGCTGCTGAAGATCCTCGCGCTGGAGCAGGGCGAGACCAACAAGCTGTGCGAGAAGAGCGCCGCCGAACTGCTCAGGTACCTGCTGGAAATCCAGGGCGACAAGCAGACCCTCGACCGCTACACGGAAGCGCTGGAGAACTACCGCGCCAGCGAGAAGGAGCTGTACGTCCAGGATCAGAAATCTCTGGCGATGGAGCACAACCTCCTGGAGCACCAGTCGAAGGCCGACGAGGCCCGGCGCTACGAGGCCTCCGTGGGCGAGCTGGCGCGGCTGCGCACGGACGTGCTGCCGCGCGCCGTGTACAAGGACGTGCGGGCGCGCGCGCAGAACCTCCAGAGCCTCATCGGCGAGGAGGAGAACAAGCTGCGCGCCATCAAGGACGGGCACGCGGCGCTGGACGACGAGATCAGCCGTCTCATCGGCGAGGACGCCGCCGCGCTGAGCGAGATCGCGGTCATCCGGCAGACCTCGCAGCATCTTCTGCGCGAGAAGAGCGAGTACGACCAGGAGTACGGCGCCCTGGTGCGCGAGGTGGCGGGGCTGGAGAAGCTGCGCGAGGAGGTCGCGTCCATCCAGCCCGAGGACGGCGAGGCGCTCGCGGCGAAGCTCGAGGAGGCGCGGCGTGCGTCGGCGCGCCACGCCAACGAGTTCGACGAGGCGCACGAGAAGGTCCTCGGCCTGCTGGAGGAGTCGCGCGAGCTGGAGTCGAAGAAGGGCGTCGCGTTCCCGCGCGAGGTCGCGGACGTGCGCACCGCGCTCCAGGCGGAGGGGATCGAGCACTCGCTCGTGGCCGAGATGGTGGACGTGCGCGACCCGGCGTGGCAGCTCGCGATCGAGAGCGCGCTCGGGCCGTCGCGCTTCGCCGTCGTGGTGGACGCGAAGGACTCGCTGCGCGCCCGCGAGATCGCGCGCGCCCGCCGCTACCGCTACTTCGTGACCGAGTTCGAGCCCGTGACCGTGCAGCGCAGGCCGGAGCGCGGCACGGCGCTCGCGATGACGGAGCTCGCGCGCGACGACATGCCCTCGTGGGTCGTCGACAACCTCGCGCACGTGTACCTCGTCGAGGATGTCGCGCAGGGGATGAAACTGGGGCGCGACAGGACCTCCATCACGCGCGACGGGTACAAGCAGGACCGCCGCGGCGGCGTGTACGTGGGCGTGGACCGGCTCTACTGCGGCCGAAGCGCGGCGGGCGAGCGCGCGCGCGTCATCCGCGAGCACGAGCTGCCCGAGGCGACGGGAAGGCGCGACCGGCTCGCGCGCGAGCGGGAGGGCGCCGAGCGCCTCATCCAGGACCTCACCGGGCGCCTGACCCGCCAGCGCAAGCTCGCCGAGTGGCGCGAGAAAGAGGCGCTGCTGGCGCTCAAGGCCGAGCGGCGCGAGGAGCTCACGAGGGTGCGTCGCTCGATGACCGAGAAGATCATCGAGAACGACGGACGCATCAAGGTGTTCGAGGACGCGCGCAGCGAGCGCGCGGTGCGGCGCGGCGAGCTGCTGGCGCGCCGCGAACGGCTGGATCAGGAGCGCGCGGCCCTGGAGCGCGAGCTTCCCGCGCAGCGCAGCAAGGCGATGGCGGAGCTGGAGGAGATGCGACGGGTCGAGGAGACGCTCGCCCCCGAGGCGCGCACTCCGGAAGCGCTATCGCAGGTCCCGAGCCGCGAGACGGCCGAGTCGCTCATCCGCAGGCTGGACGACGAGGTGACGAACTGGACCGGGTGCCGCGACCAGGCGGCGCGCGAGATCTTCGAGAAGATCAAGGCCGAATACGACGAGTTCCGGGGCTTTCTGGACGCGCGCCGGCGCGAGCACGCGCGCTGGAGCGAGGAGCTTTCGCTCGCGCGGCGCAGCTACCGGCGCGTCGTGGAGCAGACCGTCGAGTTCTACCGGCGCAGCGTGGTGAAGCTGGCGGAGAAGGCGGGGTTCCAGATCGAGGTCCCCGCGCTGGACCTCTCGGACGACGACGAGGCGCTGGAGCGCGCGGGCCTCGTCATCCGCGTCGCCTACGACGGCAAGCACTTCGTGAACATCGACGACCCGGATCTGTCGGGCGGACAGTCGGTGCTCACGTCGCTCGTGCTGCTCATGGGCATGACGCTCGCCGACGGGCACGAGGAGACGGGCGGGTTCTTCATCCTGGACGAGCCGTTCGCGCACCTGTCGGTGGAGCGCATCGACGACGTGGCGGCGTTCCTGAGCGCCACGAAGAGCCAGTTCATCCTCACGACGCCCACCACGCACAACCACAACGTGTTCAACCCGGCGCACCTCACGGTCGCGCTGCGCAAGAAGAAGCCGGGGTCGGTGGAGGCGCCCGCGCCGGTGTTCATCCGGAAGTAGCGGGCAGCGGCTACAGCGACAGCACTCGGCGCAGGACGTCGTCGAGCCGGGCAAGGGTGGCCGGCAGCAGGCTTCCTTGGGCCCCTTTCTCGACGCGGTCGGCCGGCGCCGAGAAAACCGACGCGACGAGTGCGACCTGTTCGTGCTTCAGCCCGGCCTCCGTCGCCGAAACGGGGATCGCGCCCGGGTGCCCGAAATGGATGTCCTGGCGGATGTCGAGGGGGACCAGAACGTAGGTGCCGATCTGCTGGTTGAGCAGATCGCTCTGGACCACCACGGCATGGCGTAGCACCGCGGCGCCGAAGCCGGCGGGTCTGTGCAGTTCGACGACGTCTCCGCGCCTAGCCACGCAGGGCCTCGCAGTCGGCGAGAATCTGGGCGACGCGCTTGCGGTACTCGGGGCGGTTCTCCGCCTCGATGAACCGGGCGAAGAACTCCTCGTCGGCCGTCTGCTTGAGCGCCCTCGCGAGGAGCTCGCGTGCCAGTTCCCCTTCGCGGCGCTTCCGACGTCGCGCCATGGCGCGCAGCTCGCGTCGAAGGTCCGAAGGGACGTTCAGGTTGAGGCGCTCCATGAGAACCTCCAAGAGGACATCGTAGGGGATCTCCCGCCCGACATCAACCGAGGGAGCGGCCGAACCCGCGGACGCGCTACCGCGCGCAGTACTCGGCCACGAGCGCGACGAGCCGGTCCAGGTCCACGGGCTTGCGCAGCGCTGCGACGATCTCGTCGGGGGACCCGCCGCCCACCGCGGACACCACCGCCACGGGGACCTGCGCGAGGGCCGGATCCGCGCGCCGCGCAGCCAGAAACTGCCACCCGTCCATGACGGGCATCATGAGGTCCAGCAGCACGATGCCCGGCGCGGGCACCTGGGACAGCACGCGCAGCGCCTCGGCGCCGTTGGCGGCCTGCAGCACGTCGAAGCCCTCGATGAGCAGAGCTTCGACCAGACTCTCGCGGATGTCCGCGTTGTCCTCGACGACCAGCACGGAGTGCGCCGCCCGCTGCCCGGAGAGCGGTGGACCTTCCGTCTGCGCCATCTGCTCCACGGCCACCTCCCGTGCCACAACTTACGACGGCCGCGGGGCACAATGCCAACGTGCGGCCGCTTCCTCTGCCCTGCAATCGCGGTGCCGGGCGCCCGCCCGGCGGCACCGACGCTTGCCCGGATCGCGACGCGGCGCTAGGAAAGCCGCCGGGAAGGACGGATGCCGAACAGTCTCTTCGACGAACTGCGCCGCCATGTCGCCTGGTCGACCGACGACGAGGCGCTGCTGCGACGTTTCCACCCGCTGGTGCAGCCCGAACTGGAGCGCGTCGCCGACGCCTTCTACGGGCGCATCCTCGCCCATGACGAGGCGCGGCTCGTCCTGCAGCGCGGCGAGAGTTCGATCGGGCGCCTGAAGGTCACGCTGCGCCAGTGGCTCGACCGGCTGCTTTCCGGGCCGCGCGACGACGAGTACGTCGGGACGAGGCTCCTCATCGGGCGCGTACACGTGCGCGTGGGACTCGCGCAGCACTACATGGTGGGCGCCATGGGCGTCGTGCGCGAGGAGCTCGACGCGCTGGCGGAAACGGTCGACTGGCCGCAGGACGAGCGGCGCGCGCTGCGGCGGGCCGTGTGCAGGGCGCTCGACCTGGACCTGGCGCTCATGCTCGAGAGCTGGCGCGAGGCGCTGCTGGAGCAGCAGGCGCGCACGGAGCGCGTGGCGGCCCTCGGACAGGTGACCGGTTTTCTGGCGCACGAGCTGCGGAATCCGCTGGCCGCCATCGACGCTGCGACCTGGCTCCTGCGCGGGCGTGCGCCCGACGAGCGCGCGCGCGGGCTCGTCGACCGAATCGCGCGCCAGACGGGGCTGGCGGAGCAGATCATCTCGAGCGTGCTGGGCCTCGTGCGCGACGCTCCGCTGAGGCGCGGGCGCGTCTCCGCGCGATCGGTCGTCGAGGCCGCCGTGGGGGGCGTCGTACACGCGGACGAGATCGCGGTCGAGATGTCGGGGCTGGAGTCGCTGCCGGAGCTCGACGCGGACACCGGTCAGATGCGCCTCGCGTTCGCCAACCTCGTGAAGAACGCCGTGCAGGCAGCCGCGCCCGCGGGGTCGGTGCGCGTGACGGGCGCGTGCGAGGACGGCACCGCGGTGGTGGCGGTCGAGGACTCGGGACCCGGCGTGGACGCGGCGTTCCGCCACCGGCTCTTCGAGGTGCTGGCGACCACGCGCCCGCACGGCACGGGTCTGGGCCTCGCGCTCGTGCGGCGCATCGTCGAGCGCCACGGGGGGACGGTCTCGTACGAGCCCCGGCCGGGCGCCGGCGCCCGCTTCGTCGTGAGGCTGCCCGCGGCGTCCGATCCGCAGGCCGCTCCGGAGCCATCGAGCAAATGAGCACCGCCGCCGCCCCTCACGCCCGTGTCCTGCTCGTGGATGACAACGCGGACCTCGCGCAGAACCTCGGCGAAATCCTCAGCGAGGCCGGCTACGAGACGCGCCTCGCCGGCTCGCTCAAGGCGGCGCTGGCGGCCGCTTCCGACTTCGGCTTCGACGTGGCGCTCGTGGACGTGCGCCTGCCGGACGGCGACGGCCTCGCGCTGGCGCGGCGGCTCAAGGAGACGCACCCGGACGGCGAGGTCGTGCTGCTCACCGGGTTCGCGACGCTGGAGAGCGCCATCGCCGCGGTGCAGGCGGGTGCGAGCGCGTACCTCGTGAAGCCGTGCGCGACCGCGGAGCTTCTGCTCGCGGTGGAACAGGCCCTGCGCCACGTGCGCCACCAGCAGGAGAAGGCGGAGCTGGCCCGGCGCGCGCAGATGTCCGAGAAGCTCGCCGCCGTGGGCACGCTCACGGCAGGTCTGTCGCACGAGATCCGCAATCCCCTGAACGCCGCGGGCCTGCAGCTCGCCGTGCTGGAGCGGCGCATCCGCAAGCTGCCCGGCAGCGCCCAAGCTTCTTTGCTGGAACCGCTCTCGCTGGTGCGCGACGAGATCGGGCGGCTGGACCACATCCTGGAGGACTTCCTCCAGTTCGCGCGCCCACGCGACTTCCACCCGCGTGCCGTCGCGGTCGAGCCGATGCTCAACAAGGTGCTCGACCTCATGCAGAGCGACGCGGAGCGGCGCCGCGTGCGCGTCGAGCGCGCCTACGACGGGGCGCTGCCGCCGGTGGACGGCGAGGAGGAGCGGCTGCGGCAGGTCGTCATGAACCTCGCGCTCAACGCCATGGACGCGGCCTCGTCCGACGGGTGGCTGCGCGTGTCCGCGCAGGCGCGCGGCGATGAGATCGTCATCGCGGTGGAGGACAGCGGCAAGGGCGTGCCGCCCGAGGTGCGCGACCGCGTCTTCGAGCCGTTCTTCACGACGAAGCCGGGCGGGTCCGGGCTGGGGCTGCCCATCGTACACGCGATCGTGGTGCAGCACGGCGGGGCCATCGACGTCGAGGACGCGGAAGGGGGCGGGGCGCGCTTCGTCGTGCGGCTGCCGAGGTCGAGGTAGGGCGTCCGGGCGGCGGGTGCGGCTCTGAAGGCAAGCGGTTCCGGGATGATTTCGCGCAGAGTCGGCGCACGAAAAACCCCGGCCCCCTCCCCGACCCTCCCCCGATAGTGCCCGGGGGAGGGAGCGGGCGCTGGAAGCGCCTCCGGCGCGATCCCCCTCCCCCGGGCTTTTTCGGGGGAGGGTAGGGGAGGGGGCCGC
>Ga0172368_10003365_pt1 | contig 19474 bp, 19 predicted proteins | sample Lak11m_FD_114540 | JGI IMG/M metagenome (GOLD analysis project Ga0172368, IMG submission 114540) | Freshwater microbial communities from Kabuno Bay, South-Kivu, Congo - kab_022012_11m | ecosystem: Environmental > Aquatic > Freshwater > Lake | place: Democratic Republic of the Congo: South-Kivu...
CTGTGATCTTTGTGGCTATTGCCCGCCAAATAAGCCTCCACAAAGTTGGTCAGCTTGTCAGAAATGTCTTTATCCAAATATAAATCCTGATCCAGCCGCAAAAGACAGCCTGAAAGTTAACCCCAAGACAAATCTTCCAACAGCGGCCGCCGCCGGCCGTCAATACACATTTCTAGGCTGTATAAAAAGTGGTGGTGATGGCTTCAGTAACGAGGGAGCAGCTGGAGGCGTCGTCCAAACACTTTTGAACACAATCTTTTCTGTAGCTGGTGGAATTGCATTTCTATATCTTATTTATGGCGCTTTTATTATTGCCACATCACAGTCTAATCCTGAAAGATTAAATTACGGAAGAAGGGTTGTTTACGGTGCTATTGCCGGTTTAATCTTCACATTAGGATCTGTCTTCGTTGTTAAATTTATAGCCTCAGGAATATTGAAGGTGCCTGGGTTTGGAAATTAAAAACTTACTTTTTTCCTGCTTTTCTTAAGAAGCTACCACCTGCTAATCCTGAAATGAGCATAGGAATAAAGAGTGTTGGTAAACCGGTTGATGGTATAGATTTGGCACCTGAAGTAGTAGTATTTTGCTTGTAAACATTGTTTTCGGTGTCAACTTTAATTGATGAAATTGGCTTTACGGTTGGTGTTGGCGTAGGAGTGGCTGATTTAAAAAGTCCAAAAAAACCTCCGCTATTTTTCTGTGCTGGTGTTGGAGTAAGGATCGATTTTGAGGCTGTTGTTGATGTTTTGCTTTTCAAATTGATCTTTCCTGTAACCACAGCAAAAAAGACTAAAACTACAACGAGGCCTAAAGCGAATGAGATTACTTTGTTAAAACTATCCATATAGTATTTATTATAGCATATAATTGACATATTTCAAGTTTATTAGTATTCTTGGTTATATGAACGAAAATCCTCAAATTAAGTTCTCGTGGAAGGCCCCTTTACGGCCATATAAAAAGCAATCTGCCCTTATTCTTAGGTTTTATCTGACAGTTGCTTTTTTATTATCATTAATAGTCTTTTTTTTCGGTGATAAAGTTTTGATTATTCCAATTTGGGCACTGGTTTTTATTTTTTATGTCTTGACGATTACCCCGCCGCCTGATGTGGAGAATAAAATCACTACTTTCGGGATCGAGGCAGCTGGAATTACCCTCCGTTGGGAGGTTCTTTCCCATTTTTATTTCGGAAAAAGATTTGGATTTCATACTTTGACGGTCGTGTCCCAGTCTCCTTATTTTTATCATCTATATTTAGTCGTCCCAACCGAAGAAACAAAACAAAAGCTTATTGAGATTTTATCTACCCACCTTCTTTATCAGGAAACACCTCAAAAAACTATCACTGATAAGATGCTTGACTGGATTTCAGTGCTAGTTCCAGATGAAGAAGAGGTTTCTAAATCAGAAGACCTTCAAGCCGTTTCCGAAAGATTGAGGCAGGCATCTCTTTGATCCCAAAAGTTCTTCCCCAAGATAGAACTCCTTCGTCGCTCGTTACTAAAAATCCATCCACCTCTTTGGAGAGAACGATTAAATCTAAATCGGCAACACTATCAAGAAAGCCCGTTCTCGTGGCGTTTCGGTAGCGGTCACGAAAATTTTTAATAAATTTTCCGATTGCTATTTGAAAGTCTTTTTTTGATTCGGGTTTTTTTTCAACACTCATCTCTCCAGCTCTGGTTATTTCTTCCTCCGCTATATTTAACCCTCGATAACTCCGATTACGGATGTCTTCTATCAAGCGATAAAAGACCTGACTTGAAAAGTCTGTTTTAGCTGGATTGGGAGATTTAATATTTAGGCTCGATAAGAAATCCTTAATAAACTCTTGATTTTTATCTTCAAAAAAACTCAGGAATTCGTCGACTATCCTTGGTGGCATATAAAAAACGGCTTTGGAATTTTTTTTTAGTTTTTTTATTTTATCTGTCATCTCTACTACTATCTCTTCTGTGTTTTTTCCCATTTCAAGACCTGCACCGATATTAAAAAAGAGGTTTGTATCTAAGACGTATGACTCCATGAGGTTTATTATAGCAAGATTTTTGATCTTAACGTATCTGTCATTCCCGCGAAGGCGGGAATCCATGGATCCCCGTTTTCACGGGGATGACATCAATTACTCCTGTATTCTAACAGGCATGATTATGTGAAAAAAATTATTAACACCTTCTATTTTAAAAACGGCAGGAGCATCTGATCTTAAAAGTTCGATGATTATCTTTTTCTTTGAAGCTTGGCTTAAAAAATCAAGAAGGTACTTATAATTGAAAGCTATCTTTTGTGTGTCTCCTTCTATTTTTGCTTCCTGGTAGACGACATCCTCTTCTCCCTGACCAACTTTAGGGATGAATTTAACAGAATCATTCTCAACTTCCATTATAACGATATTTGAAAACTCTTTTGAAAAGACTGAGACAAGTTTTACGCTTCTTAAAAACTCATCAGCATCTATAGTGATTGTTGTCTTTTTTTCCGTTGGAATAACCTTCTCAAATGGAGGATATTCTCCCTCTATCATTCTTACATAAATATCGTTTTCACCTATAAAAAATGCTAGTAATTTTTCATTTTTTAGATAACTAAATTCTATCTCGGATTCCTTTCCTATAAATCTCTGGGCGTTTATTAAGAATCCTGCCGGAATTATCATCGAGGCAAACGGTAAATCTTTTTTTATAGTTAAAAGTGAAAGTCTAAAGCCATCTGTAGCTACAAGTTGTAGACTTTCTTCATTGGTCACAAAGTTAACACCTGTTAAAACAGGTCTAGTCTCATCACTTGAAACAGCGAAGAAAAGAAATGGAAGGTTTTCTTTAAAAAAAGATGTTTTTATTTTCTGTCTTTCTTCAGTGTTTTTTGGTGGGAAAGGAAAGTCTTGACTGGAAAAAAGGGGAAACTGACCTTTTATCTTTCCCTGATTAATAACAATGGCTTTTTCTTTTATCTCTATTTCTATTTTTGCTTCGGGAAGAAGGGAAAGAAATTCAATTATTTTTTTTGGTTCAATAATTATTTTAAACTTATCATCTGATTCATTTTTTAATGATGAATGAAAGTAATAATTAAGGTCTGTAGAATAAAAATTAATCTTTTTATCTTCACCAACGAGACATACTCCTTGAAGAGAAGTAGAGGAAGAAAGCTTTGATGAAGTAAAACGAGATGATTGTTCGAGTTTTTCTAAAAATTCTGTCTTTTGTAAAAGGATCTTCATTTTATTGTTTTATATCTATTTATAGTAGTAATAGAATGTGTGTATAAGTGTATAAAAACAGAGATAGATTTTCAAGACAAAACAAAATGAAAAAAATTTATGTGTAAAAACGGTGGATTCTATGTCGTTTGTGTTAGCGATTGGACTATTGTGTCAACCTCTTTCTTTAGATTTTGATCACGAAGTATCAAATTGCTTATTTTTTGTTGTGCGTGCAGGGCGGTTGTATGATCTTTTCTATTTAAAATCTCTGCAACCTCAGTTAATGTCATACCCAATTCTTTTTTAAGAAGATACATAGTTATTTGTCTATAAAACGCGATAGAGGCAGCTCTTGATGGACCCTTAAGGTGTGATTGTTTAATATTATAGAAAGAGCAAACGGTCTTTATAACTTCTGAAGAATTAATTTTTCTTTTCTTTTCTCCTCCATTTTGTGAGAAGAACATTTCAACAGCTTCTAGGTCGATCTTATCTTTAATTCCCAACACTTTTGCATAAATAGAAAGAAGAGCCCCCTCAAGACCACGGCAATCGGTTACTCTCTCCGCGATAATTTTAATTGCCTCAATATCAACATCGATCCCTTTCTCTTTAGCCTTAATTAGTAGAATTGCCGATCTCAACTCAAAATCTGCAGATTGGATGTCGACCGTCAAACCACCTAGAAAACGAGAATGAAGTCGGTCTTCTAAATTTTTAATAGCACTTGGTGGACGATCCGAAGTTAAAATAATTTGCCCTCCCGACGAGGCAATAGAATTAAATGTGTGAAAAAATTCTTCCTGTACTGCATTTTTTCCAGCTATAAACTGAATGTCATCGACGATTAAAAGATCAAGATATCGGTATTTTTTTCTAAAATGTCCAGTTGACTTACCTCGGATTGACTCGATAAGCTCATTAGTAAAATTATCTCCAGGACAGAAATATACTTTTTTGTTATGATCGGTCTCCAACATTTTTTTAGCTACAGCTTGGGCAAGGTGGGTTTTTCCAACACCAACCCCACCATAAAGAAATAGAGGATTATATGCAGATCCTGGATTTTTAACAACAGCTTGAGCTGCAGCATAAGCTACCTGATTAGTGTTTGATACGGCAAAATTATCAAAGTTATATTTTTTATTCAATCCGGCTTTAGCACTAATATCTTCTATACTTGGCTCAAAAGAGAGTAGCGGTGCTATAACGCTCTTTTTTGTGGGAATTTTGATTGTAAATTCAATCTGGATTTTTTTTTGAGAATATCCAAAAAAGGAAGCCTCGATTTCGCTTGATCTTTTTTGTAAAAACTCCTGAGCCCCAGAACTACTTACAGAAAGAGTGATTTTTTCATCATCAGCATGGACTAATTTTGCTTGTTTTAATAAAGGATACATAACAGGGTTACTGTCTTTGCTTTCACCCAAATTTTTTATGAACCCATCCCAGTAAGAGGATATTAAGGACATAATTTATATATGTGGATAACTTATCCACAAATAATAAACAAGTCCACCGTGATTGTCAAGATGTAAAAATGGGTAAATTTAACCTATATTTAAAAGAAGTTTAAAGTTCTCCCAATCCTTCTTTTTTTTGGATCTCTTCTTTAACCACGTTCAAGAAGCGTTCGGTTGAAGAGAGTCTACGATGTCCGACCAACTTTGCAATATATTCAACAGAGGCACCATTTTTTAATTGATGGGCAATAAAAGTGTTTCTAAAATCATTAACAGTTGCCTTTTCTATCCCTACCTCCCTAAAGCAACGGGAAATTATCTGACGAATATTTCTTATAAGTAATGGATGTCCTGTTCTAGTAATAAAAAGATGACCATCGGTTTCTTGTGTAGATCGATCTTTTAAATAGTCGTCAATCGATTTCTTAACCGCCTTGTTTAAAGGAATCTCTCGAGCAGGTGTTTTTCCATATTGGGAGATATGGATTGTCGCATCTTTAATATCTTCTGTCTTTAGAGCAGCTAATTCTCCTATTTTTATACCGGTCTGTAGAAGAATTTCAACAAGAGCATAAGTTCTTGGCTCTTCTTTAGCAAAGTCTCTTAAAGCTCGGTATTCTAATTTAGAAAAAATACGTGGGGCAGATTGAATATATTTTGGATGTGAAACATCAAGAGATGGATTTTGTTCGATCACACCGTCATTTTTAAGATATCGGAAAAAGGTTCTTATAGAGTTTAATTTTCTTGAAGCAGATTTTTTTGTATAACCATCAGTTATCAATTTATTAATAAAGCCATTAATATGATCCATCTTAACTTCGCGGATATCTGAGATCTCTTGAGTGGTCAAATAACCGACAAATTGTTCAAGATCCTTCTTATAGGCCACAACAGTAAAAGATGATTTTTCTTGGGATTCCAGGTGTTTTACAAACCTGTCAGCCAGAGACGGAAGTAATATATTTTCCATAACACCCTATAATATAACATAAAGTTTCCAGATAATCAAGGAATCTCTTGATAACGGGCTTTCTATTTGGTATATTATTAATCTCGTAGTTGGGGAAAAAGGAGAAATATCAATAATGAAGGAAGAAAAAAAGTCAAAAACAAAAAAAGTCAGTCTGAACATAATGGACTCACTTCTTAAGAAAACTAAGCCTGCCTTATTAAAAAAGGGGAAAGAGATTGAAGCTAAAATAACATCCATTTCTAAAAAGGGTATTATATTTGATGTCGGAGGGAAAGCTCAAGCTATCTTAGGCGAACTTGAAATAAAAGAAATCTCTACATATTTACCTTATCTGAATGTCGGTGACAAGATCTTGGTCAGAATAATCAGTGAAGAATCAAAAAATGGTTTTCCGGTTGTATCTCTTAGAAAATTCTTTGATAAAGGTAAATGGGATATTCTTATCAAAAAAAGAGATAACGAAGAAGAGATCGACGTTATGTGTGGAGAATATGGAAAAGGCGGTATATTTATTAACTTCATGGGGATAAGAGGTGTTATTCCAAAGATCCAGCTTACAGAACCTTTTATTTCACAGCCAGAAAAAATGAGAGGCCAGAAGGTAAAAGTAAAGATTCTCGAAGTTGACAAAGAGAAAAATCGTTTAGTCGTTTCACAAAAAGCTTCAGTCTTAAAGATCTCCCATAAAGATTTAGTGAAGAAATTTGAAGCTATAAAAGAAGGTAAGACATATAAGGCTAAAGTACTTGGAGCTTCAGAATTTGGTGTTTTCTGTGAGGTCGAGGGTGTTGAAGGCTTAATCCATATTTCAGAAATATCGTGGGAAAAAGTTTCCAATGCTGCCTCTTTTGTAACAGTTGGCGAAACAATTGATGCCTATGTTGTTGAAAAAAACATGACAGATTTCAAATTAAATCTATCTCTCAAAAGACTTCAGAAGGATCCATGGGAAATAATCGAAGAAAAATATCCAAAAGATAAAGAGGTTGAAGGTGAAATTACAAGAAAAGAAAAATATGGTTATTTTGTCAAACTTGAACCTGGAATAGAAGGTTTAATCCACATTTCTAAGCTAAAAGGTGATGAGGATTTAAAGATAGGACAAAAAATAAAAGCCTTTATTGAAAGAGTCAGTAAAAAAGAACGCAGGATGAGCTTGGTCCTTCCTCAAACAGAAAAACCAGTAATGTACCGATAGCCTCAAGCTCACTTGTTGTCAATAAGCCCTTTCTCTTCCTCTGAAGCAATTACTTTGAAGCCCACATGTGAATGACCGGCAAAGAACAATCCTTCACCGACACCGGCCTGAAGTAAGAAATGTTTTTCTCCACCTGTTAAAAAGAATGTTTTGGCAATCACCTCAACCGCAGCGGTCGATTGTTTTAAGATAATCTGGAGCGATGAGTTGGTGATGATAGCCTTACCTTCATCAGTGGCTAAGAAATCTTCCACATCCTGAGTAATAGTTGTTAAACCCATTTGATATTTACGAGCACGTTTTGCGAATGAGTGAAGATAAGCTCCCGAATCCTTTTGTTTAATTAGATACCAGGCCTCATCAACGATCAAGACCCTCTTTTTCTTTTCTCGGCGGACACGATTCCAAATATAATCTAGGACGATATACATGGCTACCGGTCTTAAATTTTCTTCAAGGTCGCGAATCCCAAAGACAGTAAAAGAATTTTTTATATCAAAGTTTGAATGCTGATTAAAAATTCCCGAAGCAGACCCGGAAACAAATTTTTCCAATCTATCAGCCATTTCTTTTGATTCAGGAGTTTCCATTCCAGCAAATACCTTAAACAAATCTTCAAGTAAAGGTGGCTCGAGAGAGAAGGTTTCCGGATCTTGGGTTATACCTTTTTCACGATAGGTTAGCACCAAAGCCCGATCGAGCAAAGCGTCTTGCGATGGTGTAAGCTCTCCCATAATTACTCTCATGAGTGAATGTAGGTCAAGAATTTTATTAGATAATTCATCAGGTCCGGCATTGGTCTTTTCCAAATCAAATGGATTGATTTTGTAGGTCGAGGCAGAAGAGAAAACCACGTATTCACCTCCAACCGCCGGAACTAATTTTTCATACTCGTTTTCAGGATCGATGATGATTACGTCTGTGCCCATCATAAGCAGTCTCAATGCTTCTAACTTGACCATAAAACTTTTTCCACCTCCAGATTTTCCAAGTATTACTGCGTTGGCGTTTTCCAAAGTAAATCTATCAAAGATGATCAAAGACCCATCATGTTGATTAAGGCCATAGAGAATACCCTCGTTTCGGGTAAGAGAGGCAGTTGCAAAAGGAAAGGTTGTCGCCAAAGAAGTAGAATCCATATTACGCCAGACACTTAGCTTATCATAGAAGATAGGTAAGGTCGATTTAAAACCTTCTTCCATCTCCAAAGTTGCCTGTCGGGAAGTGATTAAAAGAGAGGATAAGACCGAATCAATCTCTTTGGTCACTCGGTTCAATTCCTCCAATGAATCAGCGGGTACGGTAATATAGAGCCCAAACTGAAAGAATCTTTCCGACCCTTTTGCCAATTCTGCTTGAAGTGCTAGGGCATCATCAAGAGCTACTTGAACTGTTGGGTCAACAACTTTTCCAGCTTTAATATCTCCCTCAATGGTCGCTTCCATCTCAGCAATCTTCCTTTTCATATCATCAAGAACATTTTTAGATTCGGTTGGATAGATGTACATGGAAATATAAAGTGGGTGGTCAAAAGTGATTAAAGAATAAAGCCAGTTTGGGGAAACATAACGGGGATAGCCGACAACATATAAGGTGCGATAAAATTTTTCATCAATTTTCAGATTATTGAAGTCAACCTCAACATACGATGGAGCAATAAGATCTTTAGTTGAGACAGATCCAGCCGCCAGAAAGTCGGCCATATTTCCTCCTCCAATAGACTTAAGGCTACCAGCAGTGGGGGTAGGGACTTTCTGACTATTCGTCGTTGTTGGTTTTGGAAATAGGTTAAACATAATTATCCCGATGACATAATCACATCGGTGTAACTTTCAACTGGAGCTAATTTACGTCCAGTTGCCGACGGATTATAAAGATTGTAATAAAGTTCGGTAAGTTCTTGACGTTGTAAAATACTTCCGTTCAACCCAATTTTAGTAATTAGTCGAAGAAGATTATCGCGTTTTGGATAAAGAGCTGTTTTAGCCCGTGTAAAGACATATTCTTTGTTTAGTGAACCTGGATTTGCACCGCTGACTCCCATCTCCAACGGAGAAAAAGGTACGACGAAAAAAAATTTTTTTTCCAAAACTGTGTTAATTTTAATGACGCTTTTGATAAATTCCCGATAAGCAATCATTCTTTTTTTTAAAATATCTACACTCTGTTTATTTATTTTATCTTCCAAATAATCTAAATAGGTTGAAACATCGATCTTCTTCGAGAGAATAAGTATTTGAACTGGGAAAGAAAGAGAATTTAATAGTTCTGAATATGCATAGATCATTGAGGACTGCTCTTCAGTAGATAACAACCAAAAGTTTACGGCACCAACTTCAATCACTGCAGCTGCGGAAAAATCTTTCATCAAAACAATATCATCCTTTATCTCTTCTATTTCGATAAAAGATTGCGTAGAAGCCTTAACTGGCGATGTTGGTTTAGTAGTCGGCATATTTAATATTAGAGCAACTCCTTTGAAACGATCTCAACAGGTTTTTCGTTGGTATTTTCTACCTTAACTTTCATTGTATCAAAAAAGAAAGTTCCTTTAGGGTCCTTAACTTCAAAAAAATATTCTGAAGGTGGAAGTGGATTGTAAGTTGCAAAAATTCCATGGGAATTGGTTTTTAGAATTCTGATTGGGTCGCTACCAGGCTCTTTCTTTATATAAATAAGAACTCCAGTCAAAGCAGTCTGCTTATAATTTTTTACCAATCCTGTCAAGAAAGGAGCCTTAACTTTTGGTTGCGGGGGAGGTACAATCCCGGGAGTTTGTTGTGGGGTGGATACGGAAACAGTCGCAACAGGAGCAACCTGTGTTTTATTTTTTTTACCCAATAACGAAGCAAATGAATCAGTAAAAAGACTGCTGATTTCCTGATTTCGTTTACGGTTGTCCACTTGAGTTTTATTGCTTAAATATTTTGATAATTTTTGCTGTGAATCAATATGTGACATAACCCGGTGTGGATCGTCAGCAAAAACAAGGTCCTTTAAAAAATATATTGCTGGATTTTGTTTTTTAAAAAAATATTGGGTCGGAGAGGAAAGTCTTTTCATCAGATTTCTCACCCAAACCTCCATCGGTCGATCATTAATAGGGATGAACGCAAAAGCAACACCGGCCCCTGCAACAGCTAATCCCAAAAGAAAATTCAAAATAGGAACAGGGAATATATAAAAGACCAGTATTCCAGTAGGAATAGAAACAAGTAAATATATGAATTGTTTTATCGTCAAAAAACCAATTAATTTAAATTCAAAGTTGGTTATCTGTCGTGGGATAGCATGCTGCTCCATAAATTTAGTATAACTAAAAATAGACTGTAGATGGTAGAATATAGGGGTAGAAATTCGCGGGCCTATAGTTCATCGGTAGAATGCATCCATGGCATGGATGAGGGCGGGGTTCAATTCCCCGTAGGTCCACACTCCGCTCCTTACAAATAGTAAGGAGCTTCGCGTGGCAAGCCACATTTCAATAACAAAAATCATTTCATCTTAAAATAAGGAGTGTGTCCCTAACGAAGCTCGAAGAGCATAGTGGGACTCTAAACGACTGACTTTGTTGGTTATAAGCAACTGACAAATATTTTTTTCCTTATTACAATTATTTTGTGTTTTACGTCTATATTCTTCAATTAAAAGATAAAAGTTATTACGTTGGTTATTCTTCTAATTTAAAATTAAGAATTGTGGAGCATGAAAGGGGAAATGTTGAATCAACAAAGAATTTAAAACCATTAAAGATAATTTATTATTCAGCCTTTTCTAATCAAAAGAAAGCAACTGAATTTGAAAAATATCTTAAAACTTCATCTGGATTTGCATTTAGAAATAAAAGGCTTCTTTAATAACCTAGTGAACTATCTTTGTAGGTTATAAGCGGTTGACTAAAAATATTACTTTTTAAATAATTTGCTTTAATGTTACTGACATTGAATGACCTACCTATTGATGAGCGACCTCGTGAGCGACTAGAAAAATATGGGGTAGAGTCTTTATCTCTCCAAGAGCTGTTATCTTTGATCTTTGGTCGAGGGATCAAAGGAGAATCTGTTTTAGATCTTTCTCAAAAAATAATAGGAATTTATGGATCTTTAGATAAACTTTCTCAAGCATCAATCGGGGAGCTAAAAGTTATTAGAGGATTAGGTTTGGCAAAAGCTTGTCAGTTGAAAGCTTGTTTTGAGATAGCTAAGAGATTGGCGAATGAAGAAAATTTAACAAAGAACAAAAGTATTATCATCAGAACACCAAAAGATATTTTTCCCCTTTTAAAAGAGAAGATAAATAATTTTAATAAGGAACATTTTATAGTCACTTCTTTGGATAGTCGAAATAAGATCATAAGTATGGATATTATTTCAATCGGAACTTTAAACTCGAGTTTAATCCATCCAAGGGAAACTTTTGAAATAGCGATCAAGAATCATGCTGCAGGTATCATTATTTGTCATAATCATCCATCAGATGAGCTAAAGCCGTCAGAAGATGATCTAATCGTTACGAATAATCTAATCAGGTCGGGACAACTGCTAGGGATAGAAGTAGCCGATCACCTTATTATTTCCAAAGAAAGTTTTTTTAGTTTTAAGGAAAAGAAGTTAATCTAGTAGGTGACCGTTCCAGACCAAAAACATAATAATTCGCATCCGTCAGAACCTGTTTTGGTAGAATGTCGGGATCCCTTTTCATTTTCAACAAAATCACCAGCTTTGAAGGTACCTCTATGGTCAGTAAAACTACCTTTCAAAATATAAACCCACTCAAAATCATCATGGCTGTGTTCAGGAAGAATTTTATTAGGGTCTAATCTTAATATTTCTACTTGAAAACCAATTTTGTCGCTTTTAGCTAATAATTTATGGGCTGTACCTCCACGTAATTTACTCCAAGGGATTTTATTAATATCCATCGGAAAATTATATCAAAAATATTTTTTTACTTTCCTGGCCTAAGTTCTCGTACTTTGGCACCCGTTTTCCACATTTCAGATTCACGAATGGTCTTCAATTCTTTTTCCAGCTTCTCTCTGTAATCTTTTTTACTGTTAGCTCTAATCACGATTCTTGCTTCATTTCCAGACTCAACAGACTTATATAGTTCTTTAAAGACCGGTTCGACAGCTTTTCTAAATCTACCTTTCCAATCAAGAGCTCCACGTTGAGCAGTCGTAGAACAGTTTGCGTACATCCAATCCATACCATTTTCAGAGATTAATGGAATTAAACTTTGTGTCGCTTCCTCAACCGTCTCATTAAATGCCTCTGACGGAGAATGACCTTTTTTTCTGAACAGGTTGTATTGAGCTTCCATAATTCCTGCAATCGCCCCCATTAAAACCCCTCTTTCACCTGTCAAATCAGAATATACTTCTTTCTTGAAAGTTGTTTCAAAGAGATAGCCGGCTCCGACACCGATTCCCATCGCCATTACCCTATTCTTAGCTTTTTTTGTTGCGTCTTGATAGATAGCATAAGAGGCATTTATCCCTTTTCCTTCCAAAAATAATTTTCTTACTGTTCTACCTGATCCCTTTGGGGCGATCAAAATTACATCAATATCTTTTGGTGGAATGATACCGGTTTCTTTTGAAAAAGTGATTCCAAATCCGTGGGAAAAATATATTGCTTTTCCTGGACTCAAATTTTTTTTAATCATCGGCCAGCTGGAAATTTGACCAGCATCGGAAAGTAGATAAGCGATTATAGAACCTTTTTTAACGGCTTCTTCTACTTCCAATAGGTTTTTTCCAGGCTTCCAACCATCTTTGACAGCTTTGTCCCAAGACTTTGATGGTTTTCTTTGACCTACAATGACATTAAAACCATTATCTTTAAGATTTAAAGCCTGGGCTGGTCCTTGAACTCCATATCCGATAACAGCAATTGTTTCGTTTTTTAAAACATCCCTGGCTTTTTTCAAAGGAAATTCCGATCTTGTAACCACATTTTCTATAACCCCACCAAAATTTATTTTAGTCATAAAATTAATTAATTTTTAACGGCAATTGCCTCAATTTCTATTAGACAATCTTTTGGTAATCTTGAAACTTCCACAGTTGCTCTAGCTGGTTTATGATTCTCAAAAAATTCTCCATAAACTTTATTAAAAAGTGGATAATCATTCATATCTTTTATAAAAACAGTTGTTTTGACTACCTGACTAAGATCAGACCCTGACTTTTCCAATACTGCCTTTAAATTTGAGATAACCTGTCTAACTTGATTCTCAAATCCCTCAACAAGGTTTCCAGTTTTTGGGTTAATGCCAATCTGACCGGAACAAAAAACAAATCCATTAACTTCTAATGCTTGTGAATATGGGCCAACTGCAGCTGGTGCTCTATCAGTCAAAATAGTTTTGATCATAATTTATTAATAATTTATAACATTATCCATGACCGCTCCATAATTAGCACTCATAACATGTTGGGTATAACGACCAAGCCAGCCACGGGTAACTTTTGAAACAAATGGTTTAATTTTTTTCATTCTGTTGTTAAATTCTTTATTAGATATCAGCAAATCGATTGTGCCTTTTTGGATATCTATCTTAATTTGATCATCATTTTTAATGATAGCAATCGGGCCATTACTAGCTGCTTCTGGCGAAATATGCCCAATACAAAGTCCGCGAGTTCCTCCAGAAAATCTACCGTCGGTGATTAAAGCCGACTTGCTTCCCAGACCCTTCAAGGCTGAGGTGGGGGAAAGCATTTCCTGCATACCAGGACCACCTTTAGGACCCTCATATCGGATAACTACCACATGATCGTCTTTTATTTTTCTTTTCAAAATTGCCGCCAATGCCTCTTCCTGAGAATCAAAACAGATAGCTTTTCCTAAAAAATTCATCATGGTATCATCGATACCAGCAGTTTTCAGAACTGATCCATCAGGTGCTAAATTACCATAAAGAATTGCCAACCCTCCTTTTTGTGAAAAAGCATTTTCTTTAACTCTAATAACGTCGTTGTCAGGATCAGGGGCATCCATCATATATTCTTTAATTGTTTGTCCATTTATGGTCTCAGCAAAAAGGTGGACAGGAGATTTTGAAAATCTATATACAGCTTTTAATATCGCCGGAATTCCACCGACTCGATTAACATCTTCAACATGAACTTCTGGTCGAGAAGGAGAGACCTTACAAACATTGGGGGTTTTATCAGAAAGCAGCTTGATTTGTTTGAGGGAATATTCAATCCCGGCTTCATAAGCCAAAGCTAACGTATGTAAGACGGTATTTGTAGAGCCACCCATTGCCAAATCCAAAATAAAAGCATTATCGATGGAATCCTTTGTAACAATATCAAGAGGTTTGACCTTATTTTTTATCAGGTATCCAATCGTGTTGGCGGTTTCTTCAACCAGTTTTATTCTTTTCGGATTTATTTCCCACTCACCTTTTTTCTTATTGGTCCATCTTGCAGCTGGAATTGATCCGTTACCTGGGAGAGCCAAACCAATTACTTCAGCCAAACAGTTCATAGAGTTGGCGGTAAACATGCCAGCGCAGCTACCACAGGTTTGACAGGCAGTCTCAGACAATTTAACCAATTTTTCTTGACTGATCTTTCCTGCTGCATACTGTCCGACACCTTCAAATACAGATATCAGATCAGTGTTGTTTTGTCCCGAAAGCATCGGCCCACCAGATACATATACTGAGGGGATATTTAACCGAACCATAGCATTAAGCATCCCGGGAACGATCTTGTCACAATTACCAATCCCGATCCATCCATCACATGGGTGAGCCCCTATAACCGTTTCTATTTGGTCGGTGATCAGCTCACGCGAAGGAAGGGAATACTTCATGCCAAAATGTCCCATGGCGATCCCGTCATCAACAGCTCCACCGATATTACAATACCAAACATTAAAACCTTTTTTCTTTAGAGACAAAACCAATTTTTCACCCAAAAATTGCAAATGGGTATGACCAGGAATATGTGTCGTATAACTATTGACCACAGTAATAAAAGGCCTTTTTTTATCAGAAACATGTTTTAAAACTCCAGCAGCGATCATAAGAGAAATTGCCGGTAAGGCATGATATCCTTCAGTTAAGATTTTACTGCCTTTTTCTTGAACGGACCTTATTCCTTGATTAATATAATTATTTTTTTTCATTTTAAACTAAATAGCTATATAATAATTCCTTATCTTCGATCATTTTATAATTAAAATTATATTCCTTCATTCTTGCCAAAATAGGTTCAATATTATCTTTATCTTTTAGCTCAAGTCCAACAAGGGCCGGACCTTGTTCTTTATTATTTTTTTTCACATATTCAAAAAGAACAATATCATCGGTCGGTCCAAGAACATGATTAAGAAATTTTTTTAATTGTCCTGGTTTTTGGGCAAATTCCACCAGAAAATAATATTTTTTTCCTTGGTACACCAAACTTCTTTCTAATATCTCTGGATAACGGAGCAGGTCATTGTTTCCTCCCGAGATAATACAAACTACTGTTTTGTTTTTTATTTTCTCTTTTAAATTTTCAAGGGCAGAAATAGAAAGAGCTCCTGAGGTTTCAGAAACGATACCCTCATTTTGATAGAGGTCGATCACAGTTTTTGCTACCTGACCTTCGCCGACCACAATTACTGAACTTACATTTTTTTGACATATCGGGAAAGTTATATTTCCTGGTGTTTTAACAGCAACTCCATCACAAAAAGTATCGACATTTTTGAGTGATGTCACTTTCCCTAATTTCAACGATTCTGTCATTGAAGCGGCGCCAGATGGCTCTACACCAAATATTCTAATGTTCTTATTTTTTTCTTTTAGATATGTGGAAACCCCTGAGATCAATCCACCACCGCCGATAGGAGCGATGACAAGATCGACTTTTCCTCCCAACTCATCATATATCTCTTTTCCGATAGTTCCCTGACCATTTATAACAAAATTATCGTCGAAGGCGGGGATATAAACTGCTTTATTTTCATGAGAATAAGTCTTAGCTGCTTTTGTACTTTCGTCATAACTTTGTCCAACTAGTTTTATTTGGACATATCCATCACCAAAGTATTTAACCCTCTCGATCTTTTGTGTTGGGGTAACAATAGGCATAAAAATAACTCCTTTTATTTTTAATTTTGTACATGAAAGAGCCACTCCCTGAGCATGATTTCCAGCTGATGCCGTAACCACTCCAAGATCTCTTTCTTCTTTGGTCAGATGAGCCATTTTATTGTAGGCTCCGCGAATTTTATACGATCTTATCTCCTGAAGATCTTCCCTTTTGAAATAGATATTTGCCCCATATATTTTTGAGAGACGTTCGCAAAATTGTAAGGGAGTTTTTTTTATAACACCTTCAAGTTTTTTTGCTGCCTCATCTATTTTCTTTATATTGATCATATTATTTGACCCGCCTTCGCAAATTATTTATTTGCTTCGGCGAGGTGAACAGATATAACTTCTATAATTTTGTAGATCTGTTTTGCAATTTTTTTGGCTATCTCTTCCTCAACTTCTGCCGTGATGGAAACTTGAGAAACTAATTTATTTTTTAATTCAATAACATTTACAGCAGAAATATTTATCTTTCTTTTATAGAAAACATTTACTAATCGATAAAGGACCCCCGGTTTATTTTCCACTTTTATTACAAAGGCTTTTCTCATATTTATTTAATGACAACTTCATCAACTGCTGCTCCGGACGGAATCATGGGAAAAATATTATTTTCTTTTTCAACTCTGACCTCAAGCAGAGTAGGACCGTCATCAGACAAGAATTTATCGACAGCTTTTTCAAGTTTGTTTTTGTCAGTGACCAATTTTGCGGGAATTCCATATCCACGGGATATAGTTATAAAATCAGGATTTTTCAAATTAGTAAAAGAATATCTTTTTTCGAAAAACAACTCCTGCCATTGGCGGACCATTCCTAAATATTCATTATTTAATATAAGTATTTTTAAAGGTAATTTTTCCTGAAAGATGGTTCCCATTTCTTGGATTGTCATTTGAAAACCCCCATCACCAATAACGGCAATCACTTGTTTTTTTGGTGCTGCTATTTTTGCTCCCATAGCGGCGGGAAGAGCAAAACCCATTGTTCCAAGACCACCTGATGTAATATAACTATTTGGATTTTTGTATTGATAGAAACGTGCGGCGAACATTTGGTTTTGACCAACATCAGCAACAATTATCGCCTCACCTTTTGTTTTATCAGAGATCATAGAGATAACTTCTTGTTGAGTAATCTTTGTTCTTTTTGGTTGGGCATCAACGATCTTTTTTGCATAAGATTCCATTATTTTAAATTCGTTCAACCAATTAGAGTGATCGTTCTTTTTCAAAAATTTATACATTCTTGTCAAAACAGTATTTGCATCACCGACGATACCAAAATACGTTTTGATATTTTTATCGATCTCCGACGCATCAATATCAATATGGATTATCTTTGCTTTTGGTGCATAAGTTGAAATAGTACTGGTTACCCTGTCATCAAAACGCATTCCAACAGCAATGATGACGTCAGCTTGATTGGTTAATTTATTAGGAGAGTAATTTCCATGCATACCAACCATACCGACATAATTTTTATGAAAAGCTGATATTGCCCCCAATCCATGAAGGGTCAAAGCAGTTGGGAGATCTACCTTTTCAATAAACTTGGTAAGACTTTTACTGGTATTTGATATCAAAGCCCCATGGCCAACGATCATATAAGGTTTTTTTGCCTGATTGATTATTTCTGCCGCTTGTTTTAAGATCTTTTCTGAAAGGGTGGTCGGTAATAATTTTTTTACTTTATAATTTTTTGGGTATTTAAAATCAATTATTTTAAACTGAACATCTTTTGTAATATCTATAACAACTGGCCCGGGTCGACCATTTTGAGCAATGAAAAATGCTTTGGCAAACACCTCAGGTATCTCTTCTACTTTTGTGATCTGATAGTTCCATTTAGTTATCGGAGAAGTAATTCCAATGACGTCAGTTTCTTGGAATGCATCACTTCCGATCAAATGCGACGCAACCTGACCAGTTATACAAACCATAGGAACAGAGTCCATCATCGCATCAGCAATCCCGGTCACCAAGTTTGTTGCCCCAGGGCCTGACGTTGCAAAACAAACACCAGCTTTTCCGGTAACGCGAGCATAACCTTCAGCCGCATGAGTCGCTCCTTGTTCATGACGTACTAAAATATGACGAATCCTATCTTTATAATCATAGAGAGCGTCGTAAATAGGCATGTTTGCTCCACCAGGATAGCCAAAAATTACCCTGACCTTTTCTTTGATCAATGATTCTATAACTGCTTGACTGCCGGTGATTTTCATATTTTTTTTATTACTTCAGACAATTTTTTTATAGCTAGATCGATTTTTTTTTCGGACACATTAGTAAAATTTAATCTCATTGTATTTTTTCCTTCTCCCTGACGTACAAAAAAATATGTTCCCGGAACATATGCAACATAATTTTTTATTGAAGTCCAATAAAGTTTGATGGCATCAAAATCTTTCGGGCCGATTACCCATAAAAACATACCGCCTTCGGGATTAGTCCATGAAAAAGTTGTAGGAAAATATTTTTTTAATGCGGTAAACATTGCTTCCTGTCTAGATTTATAAATTTTTAGAATTTTTGGTAAATGTTTTTTCAAATCACCAGTTTTTAAATACTCGGTTGCCAAATATTGCCCATAACTGTTCGTATGAAGATCAACAGACTGTTTTGCTGCCATCATTAATTTTGCCAGATCAGGCGGAGCACAATAAAATCCTATTCTCAGTCCGGGAGCAAGTACCTTTGAAAACGTACAAAGATAGATCGTTTGATTAGGAATAATTGTTTGTATAGGGTCGATGGGTTTTCCCCTATAACGCAAGCTATTGTACGGATCATCCTCAATTAAAAGAACATCATATTTTTTAATTATTTTTGCAATTTGTTTTCTTCTTTTCCAAGGAATAGTTTTACCCGTCGGATTTTGAAAGGTAGGAATTAAGTAAACAAATTTAACTTTTTTTGTCTTTAATATTTTTTCCAATGACTCAGGGATAGCTCCATTTTCATCGGTAGCAATCTCAGCATATTTTGGCTCGTAAGGGGCGAAAGCGTCGACCGCACCTATGTAAGTCGGGGATTCAACGGCAACAATATCACCCTTATCGATAAAAATTTTTCCTATTGTATCAAGAGCTCCTTGAGATCCAGAAGTGATTCCAATATTGTCAACGGACACATTCATGTTACGTTCTTTTAACCAAATAACTATCTCTTCTTTGATAACCTTTGCCCCATCAGTCGGTCCATATTGGAGAGCTAATTCTCCGTATTTTTTAAGAACGAGTTTGTTTAATTTTCCTATTATTTTAATAGGAAAACTTTCAGGAGCAGGTAAACCTCCGGCTAAAGAAATGATCTTTGGATCAGCGGTCACTCTAAGCAGTTCACTTAAAGCACTATATTCCATTACCTTTGTCCGTTTTGATTTTAATTTTTTTATATTCATATTTTTAATTAAAAAAAACCCCGCCTGGGCGGGGGTCTTTTGATTTTTTTAAATCATCAGCAACATCCGCCCGTATTCGGGTCGAGAATAATGCTGACGATAATTGTTTGTTTGCTTTTCA
>Ga0172368_10003366_pt1 | contig 19471 bp, 19 predicted proteins | sample Lak11m_FD_114540 | JGI IMG/M metagenome (GOLD analysis project Ga0172368, IMG submission 114540) | Freshwater microbial communities from Kabuno Bay, South-Kivu, Congo - kab_022012_11m | ecosystem: Environmental > Aquatic > Freshwater > Lake | place: Democratic Republic of the Congo: South-Kivu...
GCGGGCAAAAATTCCTTCCCCCCAACCCCCTTCCTTTTTGCCCGCCCGAGCGTTCAGTTTGGCGCGCGAAGCGCGCCGTCAGTTCTGTTCAAAAAAGGTTCGGATTTCGTCAAATAATTGCACCATAATCAAACTTTCCGATTTTTTCCCGACCGATTCAGCCGCGCGAAGCGCGGCAGAGAACGGAAACACTGGCTCGCCGCGCACGGCGCGGCTCGCCAAGCGCAGGTTCGAAATCCCTTGCGATTTTGAGTATTTGCTTTGCCCAATTAAAAACTAACAACATAAATTTATGAACAACAAATTTTTTCTATACGCCCGCAAATCAACTGATGTTGAGGATAAACAAGTTTTAAGTATTGAAGCGCAGATCACAGAATTGCGCGCCTTTGCCAAACAAAACAATCTCAATGTCGTTGATATTTTTATTGAAAAACAATCAGCCAAAATTCCGGGCCGTCCGATATTTGGCGAAATGCTGGAGCGGATAGAAAAAGGCGAGACGGACGGAATTTTGGCTTGGCATCCTGACAGATTGGCGCGCAATTCTGTTGATGGCGGAAAAATCATTTACCTCATTGATTGCGGGCATATTGCGGCGTTGAAATTTCCTCAATTTTGGTTTGAGCCAACGCCGCAGGGAAAATTTATGTTGAACATTGCTTTTGGGCAAAGCAAATACTATGTGGATTCTCTGTCCGAAAACACGAAGCGTGGTTTGCGCCAAAAAGTCAGACGAGGTGAATATCCGAGCGTTGCGCCGATCGGCTACATAAATGACGTAAGGAATAAGTCAATCATCGTGGATAAAAAGAAAGCGAAAGTTATCCGTGGGGCGTTTGAGTTTTACGCCACTGGAAACGCTCGGCTTGAAGATGTCTCGGACTTTTTGGCGCAACGCGGGATTATGTCCCGCGGCGGAAAGAGAATCCACAAAACGAGGGCGACTTTTATCCTTTCCAATCCATTTTACTGCGGATTATTCCGCTATGCTGGCGAATTACACGAAGGCAGGCACGAGCCAATCATTGCAAAGAAAATTTTTGATAAAGTCCAAGAGGTTTTGAAGCAGAGAGGACGACCACATCACAAAACCAAGTATGAGCCACAAGATTTTTGCGGATTGTTACGCTGTGATACTTGCGGTATGTCCGTTACTGGCGAATACAGGGTTAAGAGGCAGAAAAACGGCAAAACTCACGATTATATTTACTATCACTGCACCAAGAAAAACAAAGCAATCAAATGTCCCGAACCCTGTATTCGCCAAGAAGAACTGGACAAACAAATTTCCTCTCTGCTTCAAAAATTTTCTTTGCGTACGGATTGGGCGGGAAAACTTTTACAAATGGCAGAAGTAGACAAAAACAAATCCGCCCAATCCGTTTCTGCTTTTGTTATTGAATCGCAAAATACAATCCGCGCCATAAACGCCAAGCTCCAGCGACTTTTAGACGGCTATTTAGAGCAGGATATTGAAAGAGAAATCTATCGCGAGGGAAAACAAAAACTTCTTTTGGAAAAGAAGTCGCTGGAGGAGAAAATAGCGCGGATTGAACAAAAGCAGAATGATTGGCTTGAACCGATGAAAAAATGGATAAAAGTCGCTACAAACCTCGTCAAAATCGCAAGGGATAGCAACCTTTTGGAGAAAAAGGTTGCTGCCAAAGAAATCTTTGGCTCGAACCTGCGCTTGGCGAGCCGCGCCGTGCGCGGCGAGCCAGTGTTTCCGTTCTCTGCCGCGCTTCGCGCGGCTGAATCGGTCGGGAAAAAATCGGAAAGTTTGATTATGGTGCGCTGTGGAGGATTCGAACCTCCGACCGTTTGCTTAAGAGGCAACTGCTCTACCAGGCTGAGCTAACAGCGCTCATCTTTGAATTAATATAAAATTGCCGCTTGGCAACAGGGGAAGCATAGCATAAAAACAGGGGGAAGTCAATCTTACAGATGGTTATCTTTTTTGTATTGCTTCCATTGTTTTTCCGACCAATCGGCCGGTTTTTGAGTCAGGATCTGTCCCGGATGCGGGTATTTATTGGGCGAATCATAATTGCTGTTAAAAACATCTTCATGGATCAGATTCCCATCCTTATCCGTTACTTTTTGGGTAAAAGTGGCCTTCATCGATCCGTCCGGATTTCTCTCGGTTATTTTTGGCCCGATAACTTCGGTTTTCCGGCCATCATCGGTTCCATAGAATTGAAAAGTTAATATTGTGCCCTCAATCTTGGTCTGGATCAAAATATATCCCGGAGTATCATTTATAAATCTAAGGTCGGGACGGGGAACATAGACGGTGGCATCCATGCCTTGGGGATTGTAATAACTGACCGGGTAAGCGTGATTTCTTCTGGCGGTAATTTTCAATCCGCTATAGATGGCTGCCCTAAAAGTGGTAGTGGAAACTTGGCAGATGCCGCCGCCAAATTCGGGTTCGGTCTTGTCTTTTTTGATAACCAACTCGGGAAGGTATCCATGTTCTCCATCCACTTCACCCAAAATTTTGGTGAAGGAAAATTCTTCCCCCGGTTTTATCAGGATGCCATTGAATCTTTGGGTAGCGACATTGATATTGAAAATCCTGTTTTTAGGGGACCGGGCAAAATTCGACTGGCCCTCGCCGATTAAAGTGGTAATGCCCAGATTATCGATGGAATCGATGGAAATTTCCGGTTTGGTTTCATGATATGCCAGGTTGATGGTTCCGGAGCCGTCGTTATTTTTAAAATAATTAATGATATTTTCCAAACTTTTATCGGTATCCAATGAAATTCCGTTATTGCTTAAGGAAAAAACCGAAACTTTTCCGTTTTCAACCTGTAATTTGGCATCGCTCGGATCTTTATTGATTTTCCTGGCCAAATCCTGAAGATATTGGGATATCAGATCCGGATTTAAGAAAACTTCGGAAATTTTTTGGATATGCTCTCTTTTTTTGAGTGAAAAAGTAATTTCACAAATGATTGATTTTTTGTATTGGCAAAAATTTATATTTTCTATCTCCGAATCATAGGCGGGATTATAAATAAGAGTTTCCTCTGAAGAGAGCCAGTTTTTTATTTCGTCGGGCGATAGGTCATAGCTGACGTCGCCTATTTTTAGGGCAAGAGGTTTTGAAAATTTTTCGCCCACTGCATTTGCGGATAACTGGACCAAATTAACATTTTCCGCATAAGAAAAACCGGCTCCAAGAAAAAGCAAAAAAAACGCGAAGACAGAAAATGTGAATATTTTGCGCATATTTAAAGAATACTGGAAAATTGGATTTGGAACAAGCAAACTTCCGCGCCAAAGATTTATTGTTTTGGAAGTATTTGCTGCAATCGGCCAAGAAGCACATTTCATGGGTGAGAAGGCAAAGAAAAAGGGAATGGACAATCCATTCCCCGCATAAAACGGAATTTTTTTAAAAACCGCGGACCTGGATTTTTTTAGTCTTGTTAACGTCGGATTTAGGCAGCCGGATGGTGAGAATGCCGTTTTTCATCGCGGCTTCAATTTTTTCCGCCACCACATCTACCGGCAGGATGACCGACCGGGAAAAAGCTCCCCAATAGCATTCCTGGTAATAATAATTTTCCTCTTCCACCTGTTCTTCTTTTCTCCTTTCGCCTTTAATGGTGATCATATCGTTGCTGATGCTGACATCCAGATCTTCCGGTTTGACACCGGCGATGGTGGATTTAATGACAATGTCGGAGTCGGTCTGGTAAACGTCGATCGTCAGCTGGCCCTCGCTGTTGTCGTTTGAAATAAAATTTTCTTCGGGCATATTTTTGCTGGGCGAAGAAGTCAATATTATTTCTTCCTCTGCCGGCTCATCCCGAAAGATATTGTTGATCGGCCTGGTTAAGCTTTCTCTTTCGTATTGCTCCGGCTCGGCTTCCTTGGAACCGGTTATTCTTTCAAAAAATGACTTTTTCACTTTTACCATTTTATTAAATTTGTTAGTTATTACTGAAACAAGTATAAAATAAATTTTTTCATTTGGCAAATGCGGACAAGGCCCGGCGGGATTTATAGGCCAAGATTATAAGCAGGGCCAAGAGGTAGGCGATTATCAGATAAGGCTGGGCATTATAAATCAGGAAGGAGTTGTATAAAAGGTGAATTAAAAAAACAAACAAAATTATGCTTGGCAAATGAACCAGGCCGCCTTTTTTCGAAGCGGCATCAATTTGTATCAGAAAAATTCCCACAAATCCGGCGGTTGCCAAATGGATGCAAAGGACGCCAAGCATTCCCAAATACAAGGCCGGACCGGTTAAAATTTCACTTGAAAAAAGCAAAGAAATCTCAACAACGGAAAATCCCAATCCGATTAAAAACGAACCCAGCAGGAAATTTTTTTTATTTTCCGCTTCTTGCCGGTATTTATTGATTAGTAAAAATTTAAATATTTCTTCAATAAGGATTACGGCCAGCAAAAGCCAGGAAATTTGCGTATAAAAATTATCCGGCAGAGAACCATCGCCGATAAATATAATCCGGATAGCTAACTGAAAAAATAGCGCTCCGAAGGCGGCTAAGATACCGAAAAAAAATGGCTGAATAATTTTCATTTAATTTTTAAATTAGCGTCGGTTTTAATTTTCTTCCAGTTAAAAATGAGGTCTTTCTTTGTTTTTTGGTTTAAGCTGTTCCAGTGGTAATAGGCGGCAGTCGCGATCATGGCCGAATTATCAATGGAGTATTTTGGTTCAGGTATCATATAATCGGTATTCTTCAGAGAATTTTTAATGGTTTTCCCGAGTTGGATCCTGAGTTCCCGATTGGCGCTGACTCCGCCGGCCAACAATATCGTTTTAGGCCTGTATTTTTGAGCCGCTTTCAATGTCTTCTGGACCAAAACGTCAATTACCGATTGCTGGAATTCACGGCAAATTTCCTTTATAAAGCCTTTATTTTTAACAAGCTTGGGATTTTTTTTGACTGTATATAAAACTGCGGTTTTCAGGCCCGAAAAGGAAAAATTAAAATCGGGCGATTTCAGCATCGGTCGCGGCAGATTGATTTTAAATTCAGAAATCCGACTTTTTAATTCGGCCGCTTTGCTGGCGATGGCGGGACCGCCCGGATAGCCCAAATTTAAAATTCTGGCCACTTTGTCAAAAGCTTCCCCGGCGGCATCATCTTGAGTTTCACCGATAATTTCATACTGCAAATGCCGCTTCATTAATATCAGCTGGGTATGTCCGCCGGAAACAACCAGGCATAAAACAGGAAATCCGACATTTTTATTTTTTTTGCCAGCTTGGATAAAATTGGCGTAGATATGTCCTTCGATATGATGAATTCCAATCAAAGGCTTTTGCCATACATAAGCCAGCGTTTTGGCGGTATTGGTTCCGATGAGCAAAGCCGGAATGAGGCCAGGGCCGTTGGTTACGGCTATCAAATCAATTTTTTCCGGAGTGGTTCTGGCTTCTTTAAAACACAGCTTGATTACCGGCAGTATTTGTTTGAGGTGTTCCCGGGCAGCCAGATTGGGGACAACGCCGCCCCACCGGGCGTGGAGCTTTATTTGGGAGGACACTATATCGGACAAAACCAGGATGTTGCTGTTTTTAGCTTCGATTACGGAAGCGGCGGTTTCATCGCAAGAAGTTTCAATGCCTAAAATTTTCATAAGAAGTTGATTTTTTTGGCTCTCCGTGGTAAATTAATGTGTTACTATTATATTAGCTTAAAAGCTGATCTCGTAGCAAGAAACGAAAGAGCGGGATAACTTTTAAAGTAATACTAATGCTTGCCAAAAAATATCTAGATATATCAATAAACTTGTCTCAAGAAAAAAGGGAGCAAGAAGCCTTGTCCGATAACGACTTGATTAAGCTTATCCGCCAGGAGGATCAGGAAAGATACCGGGAAATTATTGAGAGGTATCAGGGCAAATTATTCGCCTATATTTACCGGCTTATTGGAGCCAAAGAAGAGGCCGAAGATTTGTTGCAGGATGTTTTTATCAAGGCTTACCGGAATCTGAATAGCTATGATTTGGATCGGAAGTTTTCTTCCTGGATTTATCGGATCGCCCATAATGAAGCGGTCAATTATATCAAAAGGAAATATTTAAAAAAGTTCATTTCTTGGGAAGATGTGAGCTCCACCAAGGACAAGCTGGAAATAAAAAGTCCGGAAGACGGGCCGGAAGAAATTTGGTCGAAAAAAGAATCGGTCCGCGAAGTGGACGAGGCAATCAGAAAGCTGCCCATCAAATATCGCCAGGTTTTATTGCTCCGCTATTTTTCCGACAATTCCTATGAGGAAATAAGCGAAATTCTGGATAAGCCGCTGAATACCGTCGGCACGCTCATTAACCGGGCCAAAAAAAAGCTTTATGAGGAAATTTCTAAAAATAAAGGCAAAATTTTAAATAATGGAAAATATGAATATACCGAAAAAATCAAGCGTTGATGTTTCCCAGAGCGTCATGCATGAAATAGAGGAGAAAAAGATAAAAATGAGAAGCCGGTTGTTTTTCGTGGCGCAAAAAATAGGCTTGGAAAGCATCCTGGCTGTTTCTATTTTTGGCGGAGCGCTTCTGGTCAGCATTACGCTTTATTTCTTCAAAAAAACCAATGTTTTAAAATATTTAAGTTTTGGCTTTCCTGGGCTGAAAGTGATCTTGGCAACTTTGCCTTATGATTACATCGCTCTGTTTTTGATTGCCCTTCTGGTAGCCAATTTTATCGTCAGAAGAATAGATGCCATGGACGGCAAAAGGCTTCCAACAAGGGTAACCTCTCTTTCTTTGCTGGTAATAATCTTTTTTATCGGTTCTTTTTTTGCGGTAATGGGCATTGAACAGATAATCAAGGGCTGGTCAAAAAACAAAGTTTCCAGAGATATTGCTATTGAGGGTAAAATTGTCGATATATCAAATAATATTATTAACATTCAGGCCGAAGACGGAACCAATGTCAGAATTATTCTTAGAAGTGACTATAGGTTTCCTTTTGCTGCCGATTATGCCCAAGGCAAGATATTACGTGCCATCGGCAAGAAGGATATCGATGATAAAAATGCCTTTGATGCTGATGAAATATTGTGCTGCGATGAAGAATGAAATAAAGTGAAATAAAAATTTTAAGACTTTGTAGTATAACTTGCAGTGAGATGGTTTAGGATACAATTTATTTCCGCAAGGAGATAATGCGTATCCAAAACCACGTAGCTGCCTTTAAAAAACCGCCTCAAAACGGCTTTTTTCGTATTACATTGCTACCGTCAATAGCCGAAGCGGATGTTTAGCCGCCCGAGATTTAAATTGGCAAATTAATATTTTACGGATATATATTTAATGATATAATAAAGTCAGCCTAAGCAGTAATATTTTTTAATATTATGGGTAAACTTGAAAATTTTGGAAAAAGTGCATTGGAGGTTGGGAGAAAGATACACGGAGGCGCTAAAGATGCGGTAGAGAGAGCGCGGATGCTGGGAAGAGACGTTGCCCAATCGGAAACGTTTATAAACGCCTCAGAAGTTGTTGGCAAATGGAAAGATCAAAAAGTCGAAGATTTTAAGGATTGGAAAGATCAGGCGAAAGATTCGCTTAAAATCCAAACAGTTGAAAAGTGGAGGATGCTTACCGACCGGGGCTTAGATAATTGTCTTATAAACCTAAAAGATCAGGATATTAAAAAAGTAGAAAGCGAGATGAAAGGAGTCGAAGCTGAAATAGCGGGGCTGAAGAAAGAAGAAGGGACCATTGAAGCCAGCGTCGATAAGATAAATAATCCTGAGATGAAGAGGCTTTTGGAGCAAAAGACATCCGATATGAAAGCTAAATTAAAAGAAAGGCTTGAATATCTGGAACAGACGCAGATGCAGGAGCTTAGAGATCGGAAAGACAAATATCTGGAGGAAAAAGAATCTCTTAACGGAAAAGTAAATAATTTGGAGGAAAATTTTTCTGGCCGGATTGACGGAAAAATTGAAGATATAAAAAACAGATATGGCTTGCAAGAGAAAATTGAAGATTCAAAGAGACTAGGCGAAGACATCGGAAATCTTCGGACAAGCATAAAAGATAGTGAAAAAAGCTTGGCAGAGGATACCAAAACATTTTCAGAACTTAGGAAGCATTTAACCGGTTCAGATTTGAAAGATCTGGACGATATGCTCAAAAAGGCCGGGAACGAATTGCGTGAAAACAAACGGGAATTGTTCAGGAAAGAAACAGCCAAAAACAAGCTGGATCAGCAAGTCGAAACAATAAACAGGAAAACCGGAAAGTGGGAAAAAATGAAAGATAAATATGGCTTGGGGAATAAAAATGAGGCCGCTTCTTCTACAGCAAGGCCGCAAGAAAATCCCAGCGGAAATTTATGGAACGGAGTGAGTGAAGATGAATATGTGGATGCTGATATGGAAACTATGAAAAAAATAGAAGATCTTTGTTTATACCGGAACAGTTCAAAATTGCAAGGGAACTTTAATGAAATACAGCAGAGCGTCAAACAGCTAGATGTAAATAACCCAGTCAGGAAACTCGTAGAAAAAATGGGAACCCCGAAAGATATGAAAGCTTCAATGTTAAAAATCAGGAATTTCGTCAGAACGGTTAAAGAAGCTTATGAATAAACAATAAAAAATAAAAAAATGGATGCGACAACCAATCAAATTAATGATGACAAAAAAAAAGAAGCCGAAGAATTAAAAGCTCGGTTAAATAGTTTGACGGATGATATCGTGAAGAAGCGGGAAGAATTCAAAAAAAATACCGATTCAATCGCTGAAAAAATCGAAAATGAACCGAAAATTATTGAGGAAGAAGCGGGAGAAGAGGCTGAAATTGAAAAAATGGAAAAAGAGATTGACAGTGAATCAAATGCGGTAATAACCGAATTGGTGGATAAAGAATAAACAATTCAGGCAAGAAAAAAAGATCATGTTAAAGGAATAACAAAAAACCAGGCTGATTGCTTGGTTTTTCTTTTAGTACCGCGTATGGGATTCGAACCCATGATTTCCAGGATGAAAACCTGGCGTCCTAGACCAGACTAGACGAACGCGGCATATTAATTTGTTATTTTAAATATTAAACAGAACTTTCTGGTCAGAACCAGATAGACGCTTGCCCGCCTTTGGAGGGAACGCGGCATATTAATTTGTTATTTTAAATATTAAACAGAACTTTCTGGTCAGAACCAGATAGACGCTTGCCCGCCTTTGGAGGGAACGCGGCAAAATTTAAATTAAAATAACAGTAACAATCATAACACAAAATAGAAAATAATCAAGTGTCGAACAGGCCGGCAGCTGGTTACCGATACAAAGCGATATTTTAAACATTATCCGCTTGCAGGCTGATAATTTTTGATGCAAATTTTATTTAAAGTTGACTCGGCTATGAACATAGCCTATGATTGATAAATGTGGGGATAAATTTTTTTAAAAAATAGTTCTTTCAAAAAAATATTAACTTCAGAAGGGGGTGACGCATGGATATTTATATAGTAGTTAATTTTTATTTGGCCAAGTACATCCTTTTTTTGGCTATCCGGGCTTATCGTTATCCGGCCCTGACAGAAACCGAGTTATTTATTTTCATCCTAAAGAAAGGCGTAGCGCATACCAGCCGGTTTATTTTTGTTCCGGCCAAAAAAATGTGCAGCTCCTTCATCAAAACCCTTTATTAACGCGGCAGGCTCAATCTCGAGTCCTGCCTTTTCTTTTTTCCATTTATGTTATAATATGGGTGGAATCGGAAAAAGCTTTAATAATAAGGAAAAATGGTCAATAAAATATTACATTCTGTCAAAAGCATTCTTTTTTCAGATCCAAAACTATTATATAAAGAGGAGAAGGCTTTGCTCAATAAGCCGTTTTATTTTGAAGGCAATAACGGCAAAGCTGTATTGCTGGTTCATGGCTGGTCCTCGACTCCTTATGAAGTGAGAAGGCTGGGCGTTTATTTGAATGAAAATGGCTATACTGTTTCCGCTCCCCAGCTTCGGGGTCATGGTACGGTGCCAAAGGATCTGGAAAATGTTAAGTGGATCGACTGGCTGGCTGATTTGGAAAAAGAATACGATAGATTGAAAAAGGAACACCCGAAGGTTTATATAGCCGGAACTTCCATCGGAGCCAACCTGGGAGCAATGCTAGCGGCTGAAAAAAAGGATGTCGCCGGCTTGGTAATAATGGCGATGCCTTATAAATTAAAAGTTGAAAAACTGGCAATCCTTTTCGCCAGAATCATGAGCTTATTTAAGACTTACAATAAAAAATTCTATCCGCCGACCTTTGGGCTTTCAACCAGCATTACCCGGCTCATTTCCTATCAAACCTATCCGATCAAAAGCGCTTTGGAGACTTTTGATTTAATCAGAGAATGCCGGCCGGAACTGGAGAAGATAGGCCAGCCTTGCCTTTTGATCCAGTCGGCCAGCGATCATATTGTCAGCCGGAACAGTATGGAGAACATTTACCGGAAAATAAATTCCGAAGTCAAAGAAAAAAAATACATCAAGAGGGCTTACCACACCTTCATTTCCGACATCAAAAACAGCCATGTTTTTGAAGATATCCTTCAGTTTCTCAATGAGAACTAAAATTTTCAATTATGAAAATCGGAATTTTCACCAATAATTACCTGCCGAATCCTTATGGCGTAACTGGCTCGGTGGAAAGTTTCCGCCGGGAATTGGAAGCGCAAGGCCACGAGGTTTTTATTTTTGCGCCTTTTTGGAAAGGCTATCGGGATACGAATCCAAAAGTTTTCCGGTATCCGTCGGTGGATATAAATATCAAGTTTAAATTTCCTCTGGCAATTCCTTATTCCGGAAAGATGGACGATATAATTTCTAGACTGGATCTGGATATTATCCATTCCCAGCATCCCAATCTCTTGGGAACCGCGGCGGCTAAATGGGTCAGAAGAAAAAAAATACCTTTGGTTTTTACCTGGCACACGCTGTATGACCAATATACCAATTTTGTGCCGCTGGTTCCGAAAAAATGGGCGGCGCGCTGGATTATCAAAAAAGCCGTGAAGTATGCCAATCGGTGCGACCAAATTATCGTGCCGACCGAATCGGTGCGGCCGATAATTGAAGAGTGGGGAGTAACCAATAAAAATATCCAAGCTATTCCGACCGGCATTGAAGAAAAATTTTACCAGGATGCGGACGGAAATTCAGTCAGGCAAAAATACGGGATAAAAGATGATGAAACTGTTTTGCTTTTAGTGTCGCGTTTAACCGAAGAAAAAAATGTGGAATTTTTATTTGATGCAATAACCCCCGTATTGAAAAAAAATAAAAAAATAAAATTTTTAGTAGCTGGCGACGGTTATCTAAAGCCTAAACTAGAAAAAATATTACAAGATAATAATTTGAGTTCACAGGTTATTTTTGCCGGAATTGTTTCTAAAGAAGAAATAAAAAATTATTACGCCGCTGGAGACATTTTTGTTTACGCTTCCAAAAGTGAAACCCAGGGGATGATTATTTCCGAAGCCATGTATATGGGCCTGCCAATCGTAGCCGTTTCCGCGCCGGGCGTTTGCGATCTGGTGGAAAATAACCAAAGCGGATTTTTAGTTCCAGAAGACAGGGAAATATTTTCTCAAACAGTGCAGAAACTTATCGGTAATGAAAATTTACGCCGGCAATTTTCAGAGAAATCAAAAATAATAGCCAGAGAAAAATATACTGCTAAAGTCTGCGCGGAGAAAATGATGGAAGTATATAAAAAAGCAATAAATACAAAATTGTCATCCTGAACGCAGTGAAGGATCTAATAATTAGATTTCTCGGCAAGCTCGGAATGACATCCTATATGATTTTAGGTAGAAAATTTTACCAGAAGGATACTTTAAGAGTAGCCCGAAATTTGCTTGGCTGCTTTTTGGTTCGTCAAATCGGCAAAAAAATAATTAAAGCTGAAATTAAGGAAGTTGAAGCATATATTGGAGAAGACGACATGGCTTGCCACGCTTCGCGCGGGCGGACGCCGCGGACGGAAATTATGTATGGCGAGGCCGGTCATGCCTATGTTTATATGATCTACGGCATGTATTTTTGCCTGAACGTGGTGACTGAAAAAAATAATTTTCCGGCGGCCGTGCTCATCCGCGGCGCAGAGACATCTATAGAAGCTTCTATAGATGTCTCTATTTTAAATGGGCCGGGAAAGCTTTGTAAATTTTTAAAAATTGATAAAAAATTAAACGGTTGGGATCTGACCAAGGGTGAAAAATTATGGATAGAGCGGGGGACAAGAATCAACCCGAAAAAAATAAAAGCCGGCAAAAGAATTGGCATTGATTATGCCAAACATTGCCGGCATTATTTGTGGCGGTTCTATAGTTAGCTTCTAACTTATAGTTTTTTTCGCCAGAGGCGGATCCGCCTTTGGCGGAAGTTTATATTTTTAGAAAATAAAAAAGCCAATCAAGATTTTTTAATCAAGATCAGCTTTTATTTTTTAAAGTTATTGATGTCAGGTTTCTGATGATCGGCAAAAAAATTCTGTTGGGTTGTCAAAAATTTTGTCGGAAGCTCTAAGAAGATCATTAAAAAATTCCCGGCTGTCCGCGGCAGGCACAACAGTTTTGTAGTAATATTCAAGAAGCAATGACCGTGCCTGTATCAGCGAAGCAAATCCTGTTTTTATGCCAAGTTTGCCCAGACAATTTGCCACGCAACCTTTTTCAGCCTGGATTTCCCGGCCGTTTGCGTTGGTATATTTTAAGATTGTTTTTTGCGAATCAGCGAACAAAGATCGATTGCAGATGTTGCAAGAGTTTTTTGGATTAAATTTAACTTTTGATTCATAACTTCCCCCCGCTGCTTTGCCGTGTTTGGTATTTTGTTCTTTATATCTTATCTGTGTTCTTGAACATCCTGGGTAAAAAGTACCTTTTGTTGACATGGGACCTCCTTTAAAAAAGTGGGTTTTTTATTCTGTTGTTAAAAAAGCTACAGCTAAGTATATTAGCACGATATTTTTATTATGTCAATAGTTTACTCCAAGTGGATATTTTGGCTGAAGCGAGCCATTTTTTCAGCTAAAATCGGATGATTTTTGAGTTCCGGATCAGCTGATAAAATATTTTTAGCTTCTTCGCGGGCGATTTTAATCAGCCGGATATTGGACAAATTTTCCATGGCGATGTCGGGCAGTCCTGATTGCAAAGTGCCCAAAAATTGTCCCGGCCCGCGCAGTTCCAGATCTTTTTCAGCAATTTTAAAACCGTCAGAATTTTTTTCCAAAGCTTCCAGTCGACTTGTAGCGGTCTCACCGCTACTGTTGGTAAAAAGGAAACAGTATGATTGTTGGTTGCTGCGTCCGACGCGGCCGCGGAACTGGTGGAGCTGGGACAATCCAAAGCGGTCGGCGTCTTCAATAATCATCACAGTGGCGTTGGGCACATCAATACCGACTTCCACCACGGCAGTCGCGACTAAAATAGCGGTTTCCTTATTTTTAAAGCTTTCCATTACTTTTTCTTTTTTAGTTGATTTTAATCGGCCGTGGAGCAAGCCTAATTTTAAGTCTGGAAAAATATCTTTAGACAATCTTTCATATTCTTGGGTAGCCGCTTTTATTTCCGTCAGCACTTTGGATTCTTCAACCAACGGCAAAATAACGAAGCATTGCCGGCCGTTTTTTATCTCACTTCGGATAAAATTGTAAATTTCTTTGCGGCCGCCGGGCGGAATAATTTTGGTGATAATTTTTTTCCGGTCTTTGGGCATTTCGTCCAAAACGGATAGATCTAAATTGCCAAAAAAGGCGATAGCTAAAGTTCTGGGAATTGGTGTAGCAGTCATCGTCAGAAAATGCGGAATTTTGCCAGGCAGGCCATCGTTGATTTCCGCCGATTTTTGCTGGAGATAAGCCCGTTGGGCGACACCAAAGCGATGCTGTTCGTCAATAATAATTAAAGCCAAATTTTTAAAATTGACATCTTTCTGAATCAACGCGTGGGTGCCGATAATCAGATTTATTTGGCCGGATTTTATTTTTCTTAATAAATTATTTCTATTGTCATTCTGAACGGAGCGTAGCGCAGTCGAAGAATCTACTTTATTAGATTCCTCGGCAGGCTCGGAATGACAGATTATTTTGTATGAATTTGTCAGCAGGGCTATATTAATATCATAATTCTTTAAAATATTTGAAAGTGTAATAAAGTGCTGCCGCGCTAAAACTTCTGTCGGCGCCATAACGGCCACTTGGTAGCCGGCAGTGATGCTTTGCAAAGAGGCTATAGCGGCGACGATGGTTTTACCGGAACCGACATCGCCATTGAGCAGGCGATTCATCGGCCGTTCTTTTTCCATGTCTTTCAGAATTTCAAAAGAAGCTTTTCTTTGGGCGTCAGTCAGTTTAAAAGGTAAAGTAGCCACAAAGTTTTTAATCAGTTTTTCGTTAAATTTAATTTCAGCTGATTTTTCCCTGGCCCAAGAGAGGCGCACTTGCAAAGTTTTAAGTTGCACCAGAAACATTTCCTCAAAAGCAAATCTTTTTTGGGCGCGCAAAAGTTTTTCCTTATTTTCCGGAAAATGGATTTGCTGAAGGGCGGTATGAAGATCATATAAATTTAATTTTTTCAAAATTTCTTTGGGAATTGGATCGGACAAGACATCCGGTGTCTTTTGGTTGCTTGGGTCGAGAGACACCGGATGTATATTTTTGGACATCGGATGTCCAAAAATATCCAAAAGCATTTTAATTTGCCAGCGCAGCCATTTGGAAGTAAGACCCTGGGTTTCGCTGTAGATGGGGATTATGCCGCCGGTATTGGTGATTTCTCGCGAAGCTCTTTCCCAGGCCGGATTGGTCATAGATAAAAACTTTTTATTTACCCCGTCAAATAACTTGCCATTGCGAGTTCCCGCTTTGCGGGATTTGACTGGGTGAAGTGCTATTTTCCCGCTTAATCGGACTTCCACACCCTCTTTTAGGGTGTCTAAAATATACGGTTGGTTAAACCAGACAGCCTTGAGAGGAATATTATTCCCGCCTCGCGTCGACGAGCTGTCTCCGCGAGTCGAGGCGGGCTCATCCTGGATAACAATTTCTTCAATAGTCAGATGGCGGCGGAAAATTCTGACAATCTTGCTTTTGATAATTTTTCCCTGGATCGTTACGGTTTCGCCTAAATATTTTTCCGAAATTGGCACGGTTTTGGAAAAATCATCATAGCGGAAAGGGAAGTAATACAGCAAATCTTCCACGGTCAAGAGCCCCAAATTTTCCAGCAGTTTGGCATATTTGGGCGTAATCTTGCCGATGGATTTTAATGGAGTTTGGGAATTAATAAGCATGATTTTATTATAATCGTTTCTTTTTAATTGTCATCCCGAGCAACGCCGAGGGATCTAATTAGATTCCTCCGCTCATCCGCCAGCGGCGTATTCGGTCGGAATGAAAAAAATTCGAGTTTGACAATCAGTGTTAAGGGGGGGGGGTATTATAAAAGTGTAAAGTTTAAAGTGAAAAGCGTAAAAATATAAATAGTTCTTTGTTAAATTAATCTTTAATAAAATAATTAAGGGAGAAAAAATATGTCAAAACAAGAGCAAATTCAACCAATACAAGAAACAAACGCTGAAGGAAAGGATTTGCGTAAAGAGCTTGAAAATATTACAAAGCATGTAAGCAATTTTAAGTATAGACTGGATGTGATTAGCAACGCATCGCCAGAAGAACAAAAAAAGATGACCGAAGAATGGATAGAGGAAATTAAAGGAAGAGATGAAGATAATGAAGAAAAAATAAAGGAAACAAGGGATGGATTTGATGAGCTTATGGAAGAAGCAAAAAAGGAAGGAAAACTCAAAGAAAAATTGAAAGATCTGTATATGTCTATAGGGAATGCCTTTGATGATTATACTATACTTAGCCAAACGCTAGAAAAAGGTTATTCGAATTATCTTGATAAATCAGCCTTCATTAAAAGATGTGTTAAAGTTAGAGATGATAATAATATATCACCGGCAGATTGCTTTGGCATGTTGGAATCTGATATAGGATATTTTGGTAAAAAACTTAAAGAAAAAATTGCTGATTCATATTTATCCCAAGAAAAAAAAGAAGAAATGACAATGAATATAGATAAAATGATGGAAAAATAAAAAGGAATAACTTTAGTTAAGATAGAATAGAAGAGTAATAATCAATTGTAAGGCTTCTGTTTATATTACAGAAGCCTTTTTTTATACCCCATATTTTATAATGCTGAGATTTTTTGCTATCGCAATTTTTGTCAATGTTTCAGAATGGCAGAATAATTCAGGACTTTTCTTGTCCGGTTTATCAATATTCCAAAGGCTTACTTTTCTTGCTATAGCAAAAAAAGTAAGCACTATAGATTCCATTAGTTTATATTCAGTGAAAATACTACGAAATTTTGCTCGAGCAAAAATCTGTAGTATGAATGCTTTTTTGTATTATTTTTTGCCTTTTTTCCACAAATTTTATATAATAAAGACTCCAAAATCATAAAAAATAAAATATGAAAAAGATAACAAATAGAGAGAGACAGTGTTATTTTAATGGTAAAATTAAAACCTTGGAAAAAGTTAAAATCCACCCTTACGATATCGGACTACTCCGTGGTTATGCGGTTTTTGACGTAATGTGCACCCAAAGCCAAAAACCTTTTTATTTGGAAAACCATTGGCAGAGATTCAAGAATTCGGCCGAGGAGTTGGGCATTAAAGTGAAGATTAATTTTAAAGAATATGAAAAGGTAATCAAAAAACTGCTGGCACTCAATAAATTCGAAAAATCCATAATCCGCACCGTGATTACCGGTGGCATGAGCAGTAATGGATTTACTTACGAACCCGGCCAGGAAACTTTCTATATTTTAGTGGAAAAGTTTATTCCATTGGCTAAAAATTTATATACCGACGGCGCTAAAGTTATCACTTATGAATATGACCGGACTTTTCCGCGCGCCAAAATTACCAATTATATCGGTGCCATAAAAAATCAGGGACGCAAGGAAAAAGCAGGTGCGTTGGAAATAATTTTTACCAGGAACGGAAAAGCTTTGGAAGCTTCAACCAGTAATTTTTTCATCGTTAAAAAAGGCAAGTTAATCACTACCAAAGACGGAATCCTAATCGGCATTACCCGCAATGTAGTTATCGAATTGGCCAAGAAAAACAAAATCAAGGTGGAAGAACGGAATATCAAAGTTTCGGAATTGTTTTCTGCCGATGAAATATTTTTAACGGCCACCAATAAAGACGTGGTGCCCATAGTTAAAATTGACGGCAAAAAAATCGGCAACGGCCAGCCTGGAAAGGTAACTCAAAAAATGATGAAACTGTTCGCAGAGTTTGTGGAAAAATACTAAAAAAGCAAAAAAGCCTCCAAAATTTTAACCGAGGCTTTTTATATTTACTATTTTATTTATAAGTGTTATTATGATATCCTTGTTTTAGGAACGGAAGGGTGCCTGAGTGGTTAAAATGCGGATGAGTATTTTAAGGGTTTCAAAAGAAACCCATGAACCATGAGGGTATCAATTTTTAAAAATATATGGAAGGGTGCCCGAGTGGTTTAAGGGAACAGTCTTGAAAACTGTCGAACCTGAAAGGGTTCCGTGAGTTCGAATCTCACCCCTTCCGCAGTGAACGAAGTGAACGAGGAAAGCAATAAGCAAATGATTTTGCTTATTGTGAGATTCGAAGGGCGCGAGAGCGCGCAGCGCCCAGACTCGAATCGGAGTGAGAGGAATCTCACCCCTTCCGCATTTGCGCTTGTAGCTCAGTGGATAGAGCGTCTGGTTGCGGTCCAGAAGGTCGCAGGTCCGATTCCTGCCAAGCGCACAACAATATTTGTCCTTGTAGCTCAGTTGGATAGAGCGCAAGCCTCCGGAGCTTGAGGTCAGAGGTTCAAATCCTCTCAAGGACACAGGGTATATAAATGTAATCTTAAGTGTGTTACTATATATATTGGAGTATTGAATAAACTTATGTACATAAGCCACGAAGATAAAAAAAGAAAACCAAAGCAAGAATTCCAGGACGAGGAACATGAAAAAAAAATAGATGCTTTTCTTTCCAATAGCGATGAAGATGAGGAGGCGGAAAAGGATGAAGAATTTGAAGAAATATCCGTCGATCAATTGCCGAATAGCGTTCTCCATTATTGGCAAGCCAAAGAGCACGAGTTTTACGAAAAAGATAATCGTTGGTATTTGATCGTGGCTTTACTTTTGGTTGCGGTCGTCGGTTATTCCGTTTACACCAATAGTCCGATCATGGCAATAACTTTTATTTTAATCGGGGTTACCGGATATATAACTCTCAATAAAAAACCAAGGATCATTGATTTCGCGATAACCGAAGACGGGATCGTGGCCGGCAATAAATCATATGAATTCGATGAAATAAAATCTTTCTGGATTTTTTATGAGCCCGGAGCAATGAAAGTAATCAGCCTGCATACCAAAAGCAAACTGATGCCGCTGGCAGCTATCCCTATCGGGAATGAAGATCCGGTTAAATTAAGAAGTATTTTGCTGGAGTATATACCTGAAATCAAACAAAATTTATCGGCTGTCGATAAATTTGAAAGAATAATGGGAATTTAAAAAACCTCTCCCGTCACGGGAGAGGTTTTTTTATTCTGAAGGTATTAGAATCTATTTCTGCCTCCTCCGAATCCTCCTTGTCTCGGACCTCTGTCTCTCATTCTTTTTTTATTGCATTCGTAGCAATAAAGTTTTCCATAAGTTCCATCTTCTTTGACAGTCGGTTCGAAAGGCAATTGAGTGATAGCCGCGCCGCATTCAGCGCAAGTTATTCCCAAAGCGGTAATGTCGAACATTTGCCTTTGAGGACGATTATTATCTTGATAAGCCATTTAAGTATTGTCACCTGCCTTTCTAGCCCCGCATAGCGGGATCGGGTGACTTACTCGAATAGCTTAACTAGGATAACTAGGCTAACTAATGAAATATGTTCACCGTACATTGATTGTAGCACTTTCAAAGCCAAAAGTCAATGGATAGCTTGATAGCTTGGCTTATTTCTGATATTCTTATTTCTGTATTATCATATTAATAAGGAAAGGTGGCTGAGTGGGTCAAATGCGGACGAGCATTTGACGGGTTGCAAAAGCAACCCTGGCGAACACTCAGCATCAGTTTTTTGTTCGAGGCTTCGCCGAGTAATATAAGGAAAGGTGGCTGAGTGGTCGAAAGCGGCACCGTGCTAAGGTGTTGACTCTTTCGGGGGTCCGTGGGTTCGAATCCCACCCTTTCCGCCAGTTAGGAAATGTCTTTGTTGGCTCGCCCTCTGCGAGGGCTCGCCAGCCGATTTTAAGCGCAAATTGGAATTTTTTATTTTTGCCCCGCTACTGCGGGGCTGGCCAAAAGCGGGCTTCCCTCATTTTTATCATAGTGGACTTTTAATATTTTTTAGCATTGGATTAGTAACCTGCGTATATCTTTGGGTTGTTCTGATATTTTGATGTCCAAGAAGTTCTTGAA
>Ga0172368_10003372_pt1 | contig 19443 bp, 16 predicted proteins | sample Lak11m_FD_114540 | JGI IMG/M metagenome (GOLD analysis project Ga0172368, IMG submission 114540) | Freshwater microbial communities from Kabuno Bay, South-Kivu, Congo - kab_022012_11m | ecosystem: Environmental > Aquatic > Freshwater > Lake | place: Democratic Republic of the Congo: South-Kivu...
GAGAAAACTGTTTCAATCATATTTCAACCAGCCAAATAAAAAAGCCTCACAATTTCTTGCAAGGCTTTGATTTTCAACTGTCGGGGTAGCAGGATTCGAACCTGCGACCCCCTGCTCCCAAAGGGTCGAGAATGACTATTATTTATTACCTGTTTTCTGCGTACAGGTACTGAAAATACAGGGGTTTCCAAAAGTTATCAACTTTTCGTTTTGCTGCTTGTTTATCGTTAAATTTGCATTATTTTGCAAGAAATAATGCAAATTTTGTGCAAATTTTTGGATAGGTTTTGACCCCAAACTCATGGAAAAGGAATTCATCATTTCGCTATTTCTGGACAGCCGCAGAAAAAAAAGTAACCATAAATATCCGGTAAAGATACGACTGTATCATACACTGACCAAAACAGCCAGACTTTATCCCACAAAATTTGAATACAAAGAAGAAGAATTCCAGAAAGCCTGGAAAACTGAGAAGGTTCATAAGAATTTCCACCAGGAAAGGCAGAAGTTGCAGGCTTTTGATACACTTTTGAACGAGATCGCCGGCAAAATCGTGCCATTCTCCTTCGAGCAGTTCGAGAGAAGGTATCTCAGAAAGAAAGGCGACACCCAGAATGTGTTTTACCATTATGATCAGTTGATCAATAAGCTTAAGGCCAATCACCAGTTTGCAAATGCATACAACTACAACCTGAGTAAGAAATCGCTGGAAGATTACCTTCTAAGCACAAGGGGGTACATTCCATCCAAATTCTTCTTTTCTGAAATCACCCCCTCATGGCTTAATCAGTATGAATTCGCCATGTTGCACAGGAAAAAGCCGTTAAAACATTCCCAGGAGGTGAGAGAGTGTCCGTTGTCCCGAACCACAATTTCGATCTATCTGCGGGTATTAAGAACCGTATTCAATACTGCAATTGCAGACAAAGATATCGATCCTGAGATTTATCCCTTTGGCAGAAACAAGTATCAGCTTCCGGCTGTTCAGGGAGTCAAGAAGGCTCTGAACGGGGATCAGATCAACACCCTGTTCTTTGCTACCCCGAGAATTCCGGAACAGGAAAAAGCAAGGGATTTCTGGTTTTTCTCCTATGCTTGTAATGGGATGAACTTAAAGGATATTGCAGTAATCAGGTGGGAGAACATTCAGGAAGACACACTGATTTTTTACAGGTCAAAAACAATCAGTACCGGAAAGACCCATTTAAAGCCGGTCACCGCCTACATTACTGAACATGTTCAATACGTCATCGATAAGTACGGTAATAAGGATAGGGGACCTAAAAAGCTGGTCTTTCCAATTATTTCAGATGATCAGGACGAACAAACAAAGTTCCTGACCATCAAGAATTTTACCAGGGTAGTCAATCAACATCTGAAAAACCTTGCAAAAGATAACGGTATTACCGCTAAAATATCCTCCTACTGGGCCCGGCACAGCTTTGCAACCAATGCAATCCGGAATGGAGCTACCATGGAATTTGTCAGCGAATCCTTAAGTCATAGCAACCTGAGGACCACTCAAAGCTATTTTGCCGGGTTTGAAGATAAGGACAAAAAGGAGTTTATGAAGAACCTGATGACATTTAAAAAACCGGGAAACACCGATAGCAAAGACACTACAAACTAATCTGATGAAAACGGAAGCGCTGGACAAATGCCTGGATTTTATTCTGAACTGGCAATTTCTTAAAATAGAGGATCATCATAAGTTATTCTTAAAAGGCGATATTTTCGGGGAGTCTCACATAGAGCCTTTAAGAAGAGAACTCATTGAGAATCTGGTCATGCTCGATCACAAGCAACAGGCCAATGTAATAACTTTTTATGTCAACGAATTGAACCGTGTTGCCATCACGGATTTTTTCAAAAACATCGAGAAGCATGAAGTCAGGGATGACGACGGGAATCAAATACAGTTTCTTAAAATGTTCCGCGGCTATAAGGACGTAGATCCTTTTTTCTATTTTATCTATCATTTACATCTGCTTCTATTTTGGGAAATTGGTAAGATTTGTGAGATTTATAAAATTCCTTTCAGGGAGATATTAAAAGATAACCGGATTGACCCAGATACATTATTAAATGATTTTCATGAGTTTGAGACTGGAGATCAAAAAGAATCTACTCCATTGCCTTCGATCAGACCCATTTTCCTTGTCGAATTTATCCCACAAATCTTCGATATTCTGAAGGATTTCTTTTCTAAGACAGACCAGGCAGAACTTTTAAATGTTCTTGAAACGGGCGGAAATGCTGAAAATTCTCTTTTATTCCTTGATAACGGAACCCGCTTGGCAGACGCTTTCAAGCAGTTGTTTGATTGTGAAATAGTAAGGGGCTGCCAGAAAAAGGAATTTGAAGAGTGGATTTGTACGAACTTTCGCTACCGTTACCGCAAGGAAATCAAAGTTTTTTCGAAAAGATATATCGCTGATATTGTCTCCAGTACTCAGGATAAGTGCCAAAAGCCCATCCTTAACGTGAGACACGATAAAACCAACGGTCAGTTTTTGATAACCAAAGTCTAAAATCTTATACGGGTTTTACACGTGTGGGCACCCACCGTATTGTAACCCTGCTAAGGGTCACTGTACCATTGCAGCATGTTAAACAATAAAATCATGAAGCAATGGAAATGACTTTTGAAAAATTACCCCAGGCAGTTACTCAACTTTACGAGAAACTTGAAAGTATCGAGCAGCTCATACTTTCTAAAAACAATGCTCCCCAACCGGAAGAGGACAAGCTGATCACGATCCGCGAAGCCGCTGAAATTCTCCATCTCTCCGTCCCCACCGTCTATGGTTTGGTTCAACGCGCCGAAGTCCCGGTTTGCAAACGGGGAAAGCGTCTTTATTTTTCAAAAAAGGAACTTGTAGGCTGGATCCTGTCAGGCCGGAAAAAAACAATGTCCGAGATCAGGGACGAGGCAGAAACTTACCTCTTGAAAAAGCGGGGAGCCTGAGCGCCCGGTCTTAAATATTCCGGATGCTATCTCTTGAGTGATCCCCGCTGTTAGTCAATCCTATTATTCTTTCATTTTAAACCAGGAAGCATGAACTGCTTACATGAACTCAACCAAATGTACTGTTTACAATTAGCGACTCTTTCGAAAGCAAAAAGTTTGCACAGGTCTCTTGTGGATAAGAAAATCTTAGACCGTGAAAGTGACCGAAAGTTTCGGGAATTTCTGAAACAAGGCCAGAAAGAATTGTGGAAAAGCTACTTGTGCCTGAAAAAGGCCTATGTAAAAGTGGAAAAATACAACAAGCCTGGCCGGCAGAATATTCATAAAACCGGGCTGTACCAATAATGTCAATCTCAACCTTCTTGTCAATAGCATTGAGTGACGAAAAAAGCCCGCAGCAACGGGCTTTTCATTTAATCTGTTAATTATCCGATTAACCTCTTAAATCTCAGGAACAAAGATATGAATAATGAGCAAATTATCGAATACAAAAAGAAAAGAAAGACCTTCCCTGAGGCAATTTTTGATGAGTTCTCTCCGGAAGGGTCCGGTAAGGATCATCCCGATGATCTGAACTCTATCCTCATTCGGGAGTCAGAGAAGTATATCCGAGTGGCTACGGATTATTATCGTCTGAGTCATATTCTCAATGCCCGTAAACAAAGTACTCCTGTGCAGCAGCCTTGGAAAAAAGGTGCAATTATCGGGGACTTCGGTAAGGAAATATTCAGATATATCAAGAAATATGTGGCTTTTGTGAATATCCCGGATAATTCAGAGACCTACCTGAAGGAACACAATCACAACGGCGATACCTATTATAATCTTTACGAGGAGATGAAATTTGCACCGGCGCCGGGCGATGTGACCATCACCCTGAGATTCCTCAGCCGTATGTTTCAGGACAAAACAGAAATGGTTCTTGACTACCTGAAGATCCTGTACGAAAATCCTACTCAGAACCTGCCGGTCATCTGCCTGGTTTCAAAAATACAGGAGACGGGCAAATCATCCTTTATGAAGTGGCTTTACGCCATTTTCGGAAGGAATGCTATCATCCTGGGGAACGAGGAATTCAGCACCAACTTCAATTCTCTCTATGCAAGCAAGCTGATCGTTTGCATTGACGAGTCGTTTATCGACAAGACCCTCATCAAGGAGAAGATCAAACGGCTTACCACTGCCGATTCCATCAATATGGAGGCCAAAGGCAGGGATACCATCCGCATGGATTTCTTCGGGAAATTGATCCTGTCAAGCAATACGGAAGATAACTTCATCAAAATGGAGGAAGATGACAACCGGTTCTTTGTTGTGAAGGTGCCGGAACTGACTCCGAAGGATTTCATTCCGGAGTTGATGGAGTGCCTGGAAGAAGAAATCCCTGCATTTCTTTACCTTCTAAAAAATCGTCAATTGGTCTATCCAAAGAAAAGCCGGCTGTGGTTTGATCCTAAAGTCTATGAGACGGAGGCATTGACCAAGATTAGGGTCAACACCCGCAGCATTATTCAAAAGGAAATGCTGAGATGGTTCGAAGACATTTTTGCTTTTGAAATTGTTAAGTATGAAATTCATGTGACTCCGGTAAGACTTGCACAGGAACTTGAAAAATCGCTCCGGCAAATTACCGGTCTGGCTACCCAGATCGGGTATATCCTGAAAGAGGAATGGAAACTTCCTCAGTCAAAGAATAATAAGTATGATTTTCCATCTATTAAAGACGAGTATGATGACAGGGAGCATATGATGGTTTCTAAAATTGTTCAGACTAAAACCACTGGAAAGTATTATATCGTTACTCGCGAGTTCGTCGAATCGAAAATCTGAATTTTCCTGAAAAACGTTTACTGCATTTACAATTATGCTAAAACCCTTATGTATCTAAGTAAATCAAAGGTAAATCAATAGTAAATGGAAGGTAAATTTACCACATTTACCACCATTTACCACCTATAAATCTATAAATCAATACATTGACAAATCAGTAAACCGGTAAATCAAAAATCCTTAAAATATATTTTTATGAAAAAACATGATAATTCAGAATCAACTACTTATTGTACAGAAACAAAGAAAATTCATATTCTCGATTATCTTGAGCAGAATGGTCACCAACCAGTGAAGGTAAAATATGGTAGTGCATGGTTTCAAAGTCCTACTCGTAGTGAGAAAACGCCAAGTTTTAAAGTAGACCTGAACAAGAACCTTTGGTACGATTTCGGTACCGGTGAAGGTGGCAATCTCATTGATCTGGTAATGAAGTTAAACAAATATTCAGTACCGGAAGCTATGGAACATATTGGCGGCAGTTCCTTCTCTGTAGGGGAGCATAGCTTTGAACCTTTGGATGATTCATGCCGTATTAAAATTGATCGTATTCAGGAATTGTCAAACCCGGCACTGATTCAATATCTCAGATTCAGGAAGGTCTCTTTATCATTTGCCCGACGGTTTGTTAATGAAGCTTATTATACCGTTCATGGGAAGCGGTATTACGCTCTGGCATTCGCAAATGACAAGGGTGGATATGAATTACGAAACGCTTACTTTAAAACCGGATCAAGTCCAAAATATTTTACAACACTCCGTGGTAAGGATCCTTCAAAACTCAATGTATTTGAAGGATTCATGGATTTCTTGTCGTGTTGCACATTTTACAAGCAAGTTCCAGGTTTCAGAACGATCATATTAAACTCCCTGTCTTTTCTTCCAAAAATCGAAACAGAATTTGTAGGTAAAATTGAAGTTAACCTTCTCCTTGACAATGATCAGGCTGGGAGGACTGCTACACAAAACTTAATGACCACTTACAAGAATATCCGGGATTGGGCGCCGATACTCTATCCGGATCACAAAGACTTCAATGAGTTTTTGATGAACAGGAGAGGCAAATAAGACCGATTCAGTTTACCCCGCAAGAGATCATTTCATACTATTATCAAATATTTGAAGACCAATGAGAAACTTGGGTTCAGAAAAAACACTGCAACGGATACAATTGTATTATAAGTCGGATAAAATAAAATTATCCTCGCATGAAAACCATATCCGTTTCCGGCTGGAGACTGCTTATTCCATGCTGATCAACCAGAATGGGGTCGAACGGGATGTGGTTAAAATGCTCATGAAATTTCACGGTATTTCCAAGATGCAAGCTTACCGTGATGTGTACAATTGCACCCGGTGCTTCGGCCCCATTGGTGGCATGGACCGTAAGTTTGTTCGCAATATGGTTACACAATGGGCCATTGAATCCCTCCGGAAAGCAGAACTTATGAATGATTCCGATGCCGTTAACAGATTTCTTTGCAGAATTATCCAGGCCAATAATCTTGATAAAGAAGATAGGTGGTTACCTGATCCATCGAAGATCCAGCCCCCGGTTCAACTTCTCTCCGTAAACTACAGTTTTCTCAAATCGGAATATTTCAAGCTCATTGATAAAAAAGCACAGAAAGCGCTATTGAAGCTGCACAGAAAAGTGGTTGCATTGATCGATGCTTCTCCTATTGCTGAGTACAAGGACATCCTGTTAGCAGCCGGGGACCCTACAGAAGAGTCAAACACTGATTCCGATTAGGGGATCAATTTCTAAAGTTACAGATTGAAGGCATTCTGATAGATAAAGGGGAGCATCTCCCTTCATTCCTGATTTTATCTGCAACCTAATATATATGGTATCAATTCATATATCCCTAAAAAAGGCTTCACTGCAATTGTAATTTTCGATAGGGCGGGGCGTGCACTCTGTGGGCATTTTGATATTATAAAGGTGCATTTACACCCTTATAATATTAAATATCAACGAGATGATAAAATATTTTTGTTACTTTCAAATTCACCGGACTTCTTTTCTTATTGCGGATGTCAAGAAACGAAGCAAAAGAACCATCTGCCTGGGGGAGTAACCCGCCTCCCTATACACCCTGTTCCAAACCTAAAGCATTCATTATCAATTCATATATCCCTATAAACGCCTTTGTGCAATTGCATTTCCCGATAGGGCGTGGCGGGCACTCCGTGAGGTACAAGTAAAATTTCGGGGGTATTCAAACGGTTAAAGCGTTAAATATGAATAACTAACGAAATTTTACAAGTAAAACCAAAATCGGCTTCTTTTCTTTGAAAAAATGATGTCAAAGAAACAGAAGCAAAAGAAAACATCTTCCGGCCTGGGTGGTTTGTGTCAAAAACCTTGCTGTTATTGAGATTGATAAAGGAATTGAACCTGCAAAGGTTGCAATTGCACTTCGATTTTTGCCAGATCGGCGTACTTTTTTCTTTCTCTATCATGGTCAAAGAAACAAGTACCAAAAAAGAAACCCGATTGGCCCCCGCACGGTTTAGCTCGAAATTTTACTACAAAGTTACCTCCGAACAATTCGCTTGAAAAGTACCGTCTGAGCCTGGTACAGCTTAAAACTGTCAAGGGCGACCTCCTGATGGAATAGTCGCTCTTTGAGTTCTTTCATCCCCCGAGTACTCGGGGGAGTGACCCTAACCCATTGACATTATTTATTATTCTCGGTAGTTGCCTTTGGCGTAAAAAAATTTCTATTAACCTCTAAATCAAACGCTCCATGAAAACTTACGCCAACACCACAAAAGAACAGTCAATCGTTGAAATCTTCACCGAAATGATGGATCAGATTTACTATGAAGGTTACACAGAAGATCTCATTGCTTCAGATCCCATGAAGTTCGACTGGGAACTGAAAGAGTTCCAGGCGCTCTTCTCAAAGAAAAGCAAGTGACAACATACAGGGCAGTCCCGGAAATCCGGGACTGCTTTTTTTATACTCGCAATAGTCATAGAATCCTCCCTCCGCACAGTGAGGCAATGAAATCCGCAAAGTTATGCCCAGTGAAAATGTTTTGCACTAAACACGACCTCCTGATGGAACTGTCGCCTGTCAGGTTCATTCAGATTTTTCCTGCGGAATAATCATGACCTGAATGTTTGCTGAAAATTTTCACTCCGCATTCTGCCAGGGGCAAATTTCATTTACTCACCATCGGCCATCCGGCTGATCTAAAACCAATGATCCTATGAAAACAACTATCACACCTCATGATTCTGCAATGGAAACTGGCGAACATTATGAAAACCGGATTCCCATGCGCCTTTGGGCAGAGGACGACCTTCCGAGCGAAAAGCTGCTAATGAAAGGTTCGGGCAGTCTTTCGGACGTGGAACTTCTCAGCATCATCATCGGTTCAGGTATCTCCGGAGAAAACTCCCTGGAGATTGCCCGCAACCTTCTTTCCCGTTGCGGGAACAACCTTTGTGAACTCTGGAAGGTAAACGTCTCCGATTTGCAAAAGATCAAGGGCATCGGTCAGAAGCGGGCAGTGAAGATCTGCGCCATGTTTGCCCTTGCCCGTCGTCGGAACGAATCAGAAGTGATCCTCAAAGACAAAATCTCCAGAAGCAGCGATGCTTTCGAGATATTCAAAGCCTTGATCGGTGATCTCCCGCATGAAGAATTCTGGATCCTCTTGTTGAACAAGGCGAATCGGATTGTCAAGAAAGTCCGGATATCCGAAGGAGGAATCTCCGGGACTGTGGTTGATCCGAAAAAGATCTTCCAGATTTGCCTGGAGCAACATACGACCTCGATCATCCTTGGGCACAACCATCCCTCGGGCAACCTCCAGCCGAGCGAAGCCGACACCAAGATCACAAAAAAGATCAGGGATTGCGGCATTCTGCTGGATGTTGCCGTCCTGGATCATATCATTGTCGGGGATGACCGATATTATTCCTTTGCGGATGAGGGCACAATATAGCCGAATTCCAGAAAGCCGGTCCGTCGGGCCGGTTTTCTTATGCCTAAAATTTAATAAACATGTTAATTCAGGTACAAACGATAAATCTCCTTAATTTGCATAACGAAAATTGACTTATATAATGGTAAATCACAACGAAATATCTGATTTCATCTGGGGTATTAAAGAGCATATCCGCGATGAATACGCAGAGAAAGACTACGAGGATGTAATTCTTCCTTTTACTTTATTGCGACGCATTGATTGCGTTTTGGAAGGAACCCATGAAAAGGTGGTAAAAGCCAACGAGAAATTCAAGGATAAGGCGACAGCGGAAGTACTGGACCAGCTTTTAAAGCAAGCTTCGGGACAGAATTTTTACAACAAATCGGATTATACCTTGGTTGGTCTTACAAAAGACATCAATAATATTGGAGTAAACTTTGACGCATACCTCAAGGGTTTTAGTGAGAATATCAAGGATATCCTGCTCAATTTCAGCGGCGGTCCAGAAAAAGGCCTATCCCCTATTTACGAAACTCTGTTACGCAAAGACCTACTTTTAATCGTTACAAAAGAGTTTGTTTCCTCTAAAATTGATCTACACCCCGACAAAGTGAGCAATCATGATATGGGAACCATCTTTGAAATCCTCATCCGTAAATCGAAAGAAACAAGCAACGAAAAGGCGGGACAATATTTCACTCCCAGGGAAATTGTACGGTTGATGGTTAACCTTGTGTTTGCTAATGAAACGGAAAAACTAAGAAAAGCCGGTGCCGGTATCAATATTTATGACCCATGTTGTGGGACGGGTGGAATGCTTACAACAGCAAAAGATTATCTTCAGGAATCGATCAATAAATACCTTGATGTCTGGGTTTATGGTCAGGAGATAAACGAAAAAACATACGCTATCGCCAAATCTGATTTACTGATGAAAGGCGAAGATGCAGAGAACATCAAACACGGAAATACCATTACCAAAGATAGGCTGATCGGAAAAACCTTCAACTACATGCTTACCAACCCTCCATTTGGCGATGATTGGAAAAACATGCGTGAGTTTGTTGAAAACGAAGCCGAAGAAAAAGGATTTAGCGGCCGATTTGGTGCAGGAACCCCCGATGTAAGTGATGGTTCGTTTTTGTTTCTGCAGCATATGATAAGTAAGATGAACCCACAGGGAAGCACCATCGGCATTGTGTTTAATGGTTCGCCCTTATTTAATGGTGATGCCGGTGGTGGCTGGAGCAACATCCGCGGCTGGATCATGGACGCCCCCAACGATCTCCTTGATTGCATCGTTGCCATGCCAAAAGATTTGTTTTACGGAACAGGTATAGGCACGTATGTGTGGATTTTGAACAACAACAAACCGGCAGACAGACGTGGCAAAGTGCAACTGATAAACGCCGTACATTCAAAGTTTACCAAAAAAATTAAGAGTCTCGGAAAAAAGCAATACGAAATCAGCGATGAAGGCATCATTCTGATCACCGACATTTATAAAGCCTACCGGGAACACAGTATTGAGTTGGAAGAAGAGAATCCGCACAAACCGGGAGAAAAAATTACCCGGCCAGTAGAAATCAGTAAAATCTTCGATGTCAGTGATTTTAAATACACCAAAGTAACGGTTGAACGGCCTTTACGCTTGGCTTACGAAATAACGAACGAAAAAATTGAATTGCTCAAAACCCATCCAAAGTTTATTGAATTCGCAACAAGTAAAAAGAAGGAGAAGAATTCCTATGAAGCAGATATTGCAAAAGGTAAAGCAATCCAGGATAAAATCCTGAGATCACTTTCTGGTTTTATTGGTAAACCAAGAGATATGAATGATGCCAGCTTCTTAATGGCCTTTGCAAAAGCTTTTGGAAGCCAACCAGGCAAAGCGTTGCTGAAAATGTACCGGGACACCCTGGGCGAGAAGAATGAGGAAGCCGAAGTGGTGTTTGCCGACCCGTTTGATGTTCCATTACAAAAAGGAAGAATCTGCGACTGGAAAAATAAACCGTTGCCGGATACTGACCTTCGTGACAGTGAAAATATTAAATGGAAGGAGAACATTGATGAGTATTTTGAACGGGAGGTATTGCCCTTCGCCCCAGATGCCTGGATGGAACGGGAAAAGGATAAAATCGGCTATGAAATTCCGTTTACCAAGTTCTTCTATGAATACAAACCTTTGCGCGATCTAAGTGTGATCATGCAGGATATTGAAGACCTGGAATTGCAGACTGAAGAATTGTTGGAAGAGATTAAAGAAGTTGCCGAATGAGAAGATATCTGGCATACAAACCAAGCGGAGTAGAATGGTTGGGAGAAATACCAATTGACTGGGATTGTAAAACTTTAAAAAGAATTACAAAATTCGCCTATGGTGATAGTTTGTCAGATGAGAATAGAAAAGGTGGAGATGTTCCTGTTTATGGTTCTAATGGGGTTGTCGGATTTCATGATATACCGATAACAAAAGCGCCTTGTATTATCGTCGGCAGGAAAGGATCTTACGGCCGTGTAAATTTTTCAGAAGTTCCATGTTTTCCGATAGATACTTCTTATTTTGTTGACTCAACAAAAACTAATTGTAATCTTTATTGGTTAAAGTACTTTTTAAGTATTCTAAGGCTTGATGAAAACACTTTAGATGATATGGTGCCAGGGCTTTCCAGGGAATGGGCCTATAGAATGCCTGGTTTGATTATCTCACTACCCGAACAAAACTCCATCGTCCGTTTTCTCGATCACAAAACCGGCCAGATTGACCGCTTCATCGCCAACCGCCAAAAGCAAATCGAATTGCTGAAAGAGCAGAAAGCCGAAATTATCAAAAACGCGGTGACCAAAGGGATTGACTCTGCGGTTATTTTGAAAGATAATGGTGATATAAGGTTAGGTAAGGTGCCAATTGGCTGGGAAGTAATGGAATTAAAATTTGCCGCAAGAATGATGAGGGGCAAATTCTCACATCGTCCAAGAAATGATGAAAGGTTATATGGAGGAGAGTACCCATTCATTCAGACAGGTGATGTGACAAAAACTGAAAAGTACATAACCACATACCATCAGACTTTAAATGAATGGGGCTACAGTGTAAGCAAAATGTTCCCAAAAGGAACTGTCGTTATTACAATCGCCGCAAATATCGGTGACATTGCTATTCTGGACTTTGATGCTTGCTTCCCAGATAGTGTCGTGGGGTTCTTTTCAAAGAAAAACCTTACAGAATATTTGTTTTACTTGTTAAAATCAATGAAAGAAGTATTTATATGTGAAAGTATTGAGGGAACCCAACTTAATCTGAGTGTTGACAGACTATCAAGTATCAAAATAGCTATCCCTGACCCAGATGAGCAAAAACAGATTGTTGATTTTATTGTAAATGAAACATCAAATATCGATACCCTCATCTCCAAATACCAAAAGCAGATAGATTTGATGCAGGAATACCGGTTATCTTTGATTAGTCAAACGGTGACTGGAAAAATAGATGTAAGAGGCTGGAAACCTGAAAAATCAAACAATTAATATTTTAAACCATGGACTACAATGAAATCTTATTTGAAATTAAGGCATTGTTTATAGAAAAATTGGAACAAGTCGTTAAACCTGAGGCTTATGAAGCAAATCCTTTGATTGGTAGGCATGTCTATTTAGATACCGTATATTCGGATATTATGGCATTGGGGTACAATTTTGGTGATCAAAAGAAAGCAACTGACGATATTTACGAAATGCATTCAGCCTTGCATGGTGAAAGTAAAGAGTCCTACAGGTATGTCCAGATTCGCGTTGCGGAAACCGCAATGCATTATCCTGATTTAATTAAAACATTTTCGTCTTTTCATCAAAAGACACAATCAGGTGAAGATTTTGAAAACGTATTAACTGACATAAAATCAGCATTGAAAAAATTATAATTTTCAGACTATATGACGGAAAACTTAAAAAACAAAATTGAAGCAACCGACAGTAATATCAACAGGCTATTAAAGGAGCAAAAGTTCACTATTGATTATTTTCAGCGAGAATACCGTTGGCAGGAGAAACATATTAAACTATTAATTGATGACCTGACAAGCACTTTCTTGAAATCATACAATCCTGAGCATAAACCCTCGGAAGTCGCAAATTATCAAAGTTATTATCTTGGGCCCATCGTTTTTAGTGTAAATCCTGAAACCGGAAAGAAATCAATAATTGATGGCCAACAGCGCATAACATCTATAACTCTGTTTTTAATTTATCTCAATCATTTACAAAGAGATTTTGAGGAAAATAATAAAGTTGCGATCAGCGAGCTCATTTTTTCTGTCAAGCATCGGGAAAAGTCGTTTAATATGAGTGATGAAACCAGGGAGACGTGTTTAAAAGCCCTCTTTGAGATCGGTGAGTATGCTATAATGGAAAATGATGATGAAACCATTCGTAATATGATTGAGCGCTATGAAGATATCATCCAGGCGTTTCCCGAAGAACTTACACAAAACGCATTACCGTTTTTTATCGATTGGTTCATTGAAAATGTTGTAGTCGTAGAGATCATAGCATATTCAGATGAAAATGCCTACACCATTTTTGAAACAATGAATGACCGCGGTCTGAATCTGACACCCACAGAAATGTTAAAGGGGTATGTGTTGTCCAAGATAACTGATAAGACTCAACGTACCGAAATCAATGAAATTTGGCGAAATGAAATTCAGAAATTGCATGACTATGATGAGAATGCAGATCAGGGATTTTTTCAAGCATGGTTTAGAGGAAGGTATGCCGTTACTATCAGACCAGGGAAAGTAGATTCAATAGATCAGGATTTTGAATTAGTCGGATCGCGATTTCATAATTGGTTTAAGGATAATCACAAATCATTATTCAACCTTAAAACATCTGATGAATTCTATCATTTCTTTAAATACCAATTCCCATTCTATGTCAAATGGTATCTGAAAATTTGGGATGCAGAATCGACTTTCTCATCAGATATGCCGCATGCAATGTACATTTCACATTGGGGCATTGCGGAATCATTGCAGAATCCAATGCTCTTAGCATCTATTAATTTTGAAGATGATGAGGATACAATAATAAAGAAAGTCGATTTTGTATCTCGTTTTATTGAGACTTTTACAGTCAGGAGAGCCATTAACTATCGGAAATTCGGCCAAACTTCCATTAAATACACGATGTTTAATATAATTAAGCTCATCAGAAGTAATGACATCAGTGCCCTTGCAATTAACCTGTCTAATGAGATTGAAAAGATTCCTGAAAATTGGGATGGGGTCTGGGAATTTGGCCTTCATGGTCAAAATGGGAAATTCGTTAAGCATCTTCTGTCTCGGATTACCAGTTATCTTGATAATCTTGTAGGAAAGGACACCACATATGTAACTTACCATCACCCAAATGGCAGACAGTTTGAAATTGAACACATCTGGGCCAATAAATTCAATGAACATAAGGACGAATTTGAACAGGAAAATGACTTCCAGAGTTGGAGAAATTCTGTTGGCGCATTGCTTCTTTTACCTCAAGGCACAAATCAATCCTTCAGCAGTGATAAATACGAAGATAAACTGGAGCATTACCTGAAGGAGAATACTTATTCGCAGACATTACATCCTACGTATTATTCAAAAAACCCGAATTTCTTAAATTCACCTATAATTCAGAGAATTGAATTCAAAGCTCATCCTCAATTTAAAAAGGAGGATATTGGCGATCGTCAGAATTTGGTGCAAAGAATTTGTGAGAACCTGTGGTCATGTGAATATTTTATTGAAAAGCTCAAAGATTGAATATTTTAGAAATTTAAAACCATGAGCAGCGATTTAACCAATTCGGGCATTGCCCGGCAAAATATACTCAACAACCCTTATGCGCTTCAGGAGATTCAGACTGCTGTTGGCATCAGTGGGGTATTGTTTGAGAACGAGTTCAGGTTTACCAAAAAACAATTGGCTGAATTTTTCGAGGTTTCATTACGTACCATTGAGCATTATACTGAGAAAAATAAAGCTGAATTGTCAAAAAACGGTTACGAGGTGTTAACCGATAACCGCCTGAAGGATTTCAAGTTAGTTGTTCAACAACAATCTGATCCCGAACTGGATTTCGGGATCAAAACAAGGCGGTTGAGTATCTATAACTTCAGAGCATTCCTTAACCTGGGAATGTTACTTGTCGATAGTCTGAAGGCCCGTGAGCTTCGCAGTGCGATATTGGACATTGTCATTGACACCATCAACAAACGCACAGGCGGTGGCACCAAATACATAAACCAGCGTGACGAGGACTTTGTGGTAAATTTATTGCGCGGCGAAGATTACCGGCGTGAATTCACTGATTCGTTGCGCGATTATGTTGATATGGGCAACTTCAAGTACATTGTCTATACCAACAAGGTGTATCTCAGCATATTTAAAGAAAATGCCGACGAATATCGTAAAATATTAAGCCTGGAGAAAGACGAGAATGTTCGCCATACCATGTATAGCGAGGTACTCGATCTGATTTCAAGTTATGAGACCGGTTTTGCCGAAGTGTTGAAGAATAAAAGTGAAGAGCTCGGCCGTAAGTTAAAAAGTGATGAGGTTGACCGGCTTTTCAGAGAATTTGAATCCCAGCGTTTGTGGGAACCTTTGCGTGAAAAAGCACGTCAGAAGATGGCAAGTCGGGATTTAGGTTTCCGTGATGCTCTGCATAGAAACCTGGAAGAGTATATTGATGCAGTATCTACAGAGGATTTTACCCGGTTTTTGGGAGAGAAAAGCATGTCACTCGATGAGCGGCTCGAAGAATTCAAAGAGGTATTCAAACGGCTTAAAGAACGGGAATAGAACATGACGTTTTACATAGACATTGAACAAGCTGTTCGTATTCATGAAAAAACGGTTCAGGTAAGCGGAGGTGGCGATGTGGGAGCCATCAATATCGGATTGCTTGAAGCCGTGCTGGAGCATATTCAGAACGATGATTATTATCCTGATTTTGAAGATAAGCTTACCCATCTGGTATATGCTGTGAACAAGAATCACAGCTTTTCGGATGGCAATAAAAGGCTGTCCATCTCTCTCGGAATTCAGTTCCTGAACATAAATGGGTATTTATTTTGTTTGGGCAGGTTTATTACTGAGATGGAAAACATCAGTTATCACATGGCCGCCGGATTAATCGAGAAAGATTTGCTCCGGCAGATCATTCATTCGATTCTTGAGAATGAAAGAGACTTTGATGAAGCATTAAAATTGGAAATATATTCCATTATCAGCCAGGATTTATCAACTTATGAATAGCGGATCATGAACGGGTTAAAGGAAATAAATTTCGAAGATACCGTATTTGACTATCTGAAAGGAAGTACTCTTTATTCGGTGCGTCTAAGTGACGACTTTGATTTAGAACATTTTCTGGACAAATATCTATTGGAGCAGTTTATCCGAGATTCGCAACCTGATACCTGGCGAAAGTTAGAAAAACTGTTTCCTTCAGACCCGATGGAGGCTGTCGCAGATGAATTTGCAAAACTACGGAACAAACGGGGTGTTCTGAATCTGATCCGGGAAGGCTTTACGTTGCAGGGTGCCAAAATTAATCTAATATGGTTCAAGCCCGCATCGGGATTAAATCCTGAACATCTGAAGAAATACAAAGCCAACCGGTTATCGGTGATCAGGCAGGTTCATTACAGTACCCAGTACCCCGACAAGAGCCTAGATTTGGTCATTGCCATCAATGGTATTCCGATAATTACCATGGAATTAAAAAACGAATTCTCAGGGCAGAACGTGACCCATGCTGTGGAGCAATACAGCAAGCGCAGGGAGAGCCGGGATCCGTTTCTGAAAAATTGCCTGATTCATTTTGCTGTTGATAACAATACAGCATTGATGACCACCCGATTGGAAAATGGAAATACCCGGTTTTTGCCATTCAACCGGGATACCCGGAATCCGGTTATCCCTGGAAAATTCGCAAGCAGTTATTTATGGGAAGAAGTATTGCAGGCTGATAGTTTGCTGGAGATGCTGAACAATTACATCTTCTATGAAGAAGACGAAAAGACCAAGGAGGTAACGACCATCTTCCCTCGTTATCATCAGCGGGATTGTGTTCGTAAATTATTGACCTCGGTCAGGAAAGATGGCACAGGTCATAATTATCTTATTCAGCATAGCGCAGGAAGTGGAAAGAGCAAAACCATTGCATGGCTGGCTCATCAGCTCTCAAACCTATTCGGCGATAACCAGGAACCTCTATTCGACAGCATCATTGTAATCACCGATCGGATCGTACTGGACAAGCAACTTCAAAAGCAAATCAAACAATTTGAGAAAATCAATGGAACAGTAAGGACCATCACCAAAGGCAGTAAACAACTGATGAAAGCCTTGACCGATGGCGATAAAATCATCATCAGTACATTGCAGAAGTTTGGTTACATAGGCGAAGTGGCCGACCTAAACGGCAAACATTATGCCATCATTGTAGATGAAGCTCACAGCAGTCAAACTGGCGAGAATGTTAAAGACTTGAAAATCAGTTTAACAACCGATGAAGCGCTGAAAAACATCATTAATCAGGATGATGAGAATTACGAACCCAAAGATACTGTTGAAGCTGCGTTGGAAAAGATAATGGCAAGTCGCCAGAAATTACCACATCTGTCATTTTTTGCATTCACTGCAACACCCAAAACGAAAACTCTTGAATTATTTGGTATTCCTGATGCTTCTCAGAAATCCGGGTTTCGGGCCTTTCATGAGTACACGATGCGGCAGGCGATTGAGGAGGGCTTTATTATAGATGTGTTACAGAACTACATTACAAAAAGTTCATACTTTGAACTGATTGAAAATGAAAAAGCCGAAGACGATAAGGCATTTGAAAAACTGAAAGCAAAGCGATTGCTTATCAATGCAGTAAACAAGGATCCTTTTGCCATTGGAACGAAAAGCCATATTATGCTCAACCATTTTATGGATAAAACCATTCATAAAATTGGAGGAAGGGCAAAAGCAATGCTGGTAACATGCTCAAGGGCTCACGCGGTTCTTTACAAGAAAGCATTTGAGAAAATTATCAGAGAACAGGGTTTTGACATTCAAGTCCTGGTTGCATTCTCCGGTACTGTTGAATTAGACCTCGAAAAATACACGGAAGAAAATATGAATAGTCCGAAGGTGAAGGATATTGCCGAAGAATTTAAAAAACCAGGGTACAAAATACTGATTGTTGCCAATAAATTCCAGACAGGATTTGATCAACCGCTTTTACATACGATGTATGTTGATAAAGTCCTGGGTGGTGTTGCCACTGTTCAGACTCTGAGCAGGTTGAACCGGAAACCAAAAGGGAAGCAGGATACTTTTATCATTGACTTTGTAAACAAACAGGAAGATATCCAGCACGATTTCCAAGACTATTACCAAAGTACCACGCTTGACAAGGCGACTGACCCGCAGAAACTTTACAATCTTAAGTATGAAATTGAAAAAGCAGATGTTTTTACTCAGGAAGAAGTTACCTGGTTTATTGAAATGTTTGTGCGCAGGAAGGTAAAATCAGAAGTGCTTTCACCTTTCTTTAAAAAGATCGTTGACGAAAAATACATTCCACTTACACCGGAGGAGAGGGACAAATTCAGAAAGAGCATTAATAAATATGTTCGTCAGTATTCATTTATCTCTCAAATCATTACATTCATAGATACGGACCTTGAAAAGTTCTATTTGTTCACAAAGCTCCTATTCAAATATCTTCCTTATGAAAAGGAAACTTTGCCATTGGAGGTTACTCAAATGGTTGACATGGACAAATTTAAAATTCAGGAGGAGGAAAACGGCAGTATCATCCTGAAGCCTGAAGATGCAGTACTTGAAAATCCCCAGGGTGATGGCCATAAAGGCAAAAAACAAGACCCCAAGGATGTTTTGGAAGTGATTGTTAAGGAAATCAATGATAAATATGCAGTTAACCTTGGTGAAGATGACAAGGTAGTGAAGGAAATGTATGTGTCGCTGAAGGCAGACGAAGGATTAATGGCCAGCCTGCGTGCCAATAATATTGAGGATGTAAAAAGAATGAAGCTTCGGGAGAGTATTGATAAGGCGCTATTAAAAAACGCTGAACCTCCAATTGAGTTCATGAACAGACTTTCAAAAGACAAAGGCCTGGCAAATTATGTTGTAGGTCAGTTCTTCCATCTATTGATGAAAGAATTAAAAGATGATTCTGGCGAAAAATCCTATCAAGTAGATGACGATTTTTCCCTTGCCGCAGAATGATTTTTTGGCAATGACTTTTCTTACTGAACTTGGATTTTTTTCATTCCTTACACCACTGGATGCTCAGATTAATCCCTAACCAACCCGGCAATCATCAAATTCTCTGGGCATTTTACTGATTCCATATTTCCTCTTTTGATTTCTGAACGCCAGTAAGGACAGTTTTCCCTGGCCTTATTTCTTCAACCTCCTGGTTTTCTTTCCCGGATTTGTTTTGCAAAGATTCACGCCTTTGTTTCCCGGTCAATTCATCTGCTAAGCTAAAATCCCCTTACAGGGTTCAGTTCCACTCATTCAAGGATTTTCCCGGCATATCCTGCAGGTGTTCGGTATTCCAGTTCCTCCTTGAGTGCCCCTCCAGGGTCTTATTTACACTTGCATATAAATTAACCTCTAAAACTCAAA
>Ga0172368_10003373_pt1 | contig 19438 bp, 12 predicted proteins | sample Lak11m_FD_114540 | JGI IMG/M metagenome (GOLD analysis project Ga0172368, IMG submission 114540) | Freshwater microbial communities from Kabuno Bay, South-Kivu, Congo - kab_022012_11m | ecosystem: Environmental > Aquatic > Freshwater > Lake | place: Democratic Republic of the Congo: South-Kivu...
GCGTAAGGATTGATCCTTTAAAAGCTTCGCCAGCGCCTCTTGAAATTGAAGCTTGCTGGTGATTTGAATCAAGGCATCACTTTCCAAAAAAAGCTTTGTAATGTCCCGGAAGTTCTGCATAAAAGGACCAATGATAATAGGTTTGCCATAATAGGCCGGCTCAATAACATTGTGACCGCCCTTGACCGTGAGACTCTTCCCCAAGAAAACAACATCGGCCAAAGGATAAAGCGAACGCAAATGGCCAATGGTATCAACGACAACAACAGTTTGCGCATCAAGATCCTCTTTGATATCAGAAAATTTGATAGCTTGAAAACCTTTCTGCACACAAAGACCCACAATCTCCCCTGCGCGGTCAGGATGGCGCGGCGCAAGGATCGCGCAAAGTCCGGAAAATTCTCCTTTGAGCGATTGCACAACATCAAGGATGATTTCTTCTTCGCCCGGGTGCGTACTGCCGGCAACGAACATCAGACCTTTTTTATTGAGAATGGCTTGCGGAAGCTCCTTGCTTTTATCGCCAAGGAGATCATCAAATTTTATGTTCCCGGTAACAAAAACTTTTTCACTACTCGCCCCAAGCTCCTTCATACGCTTGGCATCCGTTTCACTTTGCGCGCAAAAACAATCAATGCAGGCAAGGATAGGACGTAACAGACCTTTAAAAAATTTATATCCCTTAAAGGCCTTGTCTGAAATGCGGCCGTTGATCTGGATGATCGGAATTGACCGCTTGTGAAGCGCGGTCAAAAGATTCGGCCAAAGTTCTGTTTCCGCGTTGAGATAAATTTTAGGCTGCAAAACATCCAAATATCGACGCACGGCAAAACTTAAATCCACGGGGGCGTAAATCACGATTTCATCGCCTTGAATAATAGATTGGGCCATGTGAAAACCTGTCTGTGTCACAACCGAAACAATAATTTGATAGCCAGGATACGCATGTCTAATTTTCGGTAAAAGGTTTTTAACAACCAAAACTTCTCCGACACTTACGGCATGGATCCAAATCCGGCTCTTGTCTTTTAAATTCAGCTTCTCTTTACTTAAAAAACCAAAACGAGCCCAAAAATTGCTATGCCATTTTTTTTTCAGTAAAAGATATGGCAAATAAAGCAAAGAAAAAATGATGAACAAAATGTCGTAAAATAAAACCATATTATGCTCGCGGATGTGCCTTATTATAAATGCTTTTTAACTTTTCCGTTGTCATGTGCGTATAAATTTGGGTCGTGGATAAATTTACATGGCCCAATAATTCTTGAACGGAACGTAAATCTGCGCCAGCGTTCAACAAATGCGTTGCAAAGGAATGCCGTAACCCGTGCGGCGACATTTTGCCCTGGATGCTGGCTTTGAGAATATATTTATTCACGATATCGCGCACGCTGCGGTCGGTTAAGCGCCGTCCGTGATGATTAAGGAAAACAGCGTCCGATTTATGCGTCCGTGCATCCACATATTGTTTAACGACTTTCAACGCCGTCTCGCCAATAGGAAGAAGCCGCTCTTTTTTTCCTTTTCCCAAGACCTTGACAATGTTGCTGATAAAATCAACACGGTCGAGATTCAAGGAAACAAGTTCACTCACGCGCATCCCCGTGCTATAAAGAGTTTCTAGTATTGCACGGTCGCGCAAACTTGCCTCATCGGTGCCCGTGACACCATCCACGAGCCGCGTGGCATCTGCCTCGGATAAGAATTTTGGCAGTTTCTTTTCAAGCTTTGGTGTCATCAACAATGTTGATGGGTTTTTCTTCACCAAACCTTCACGAACCAGGAATTTGAAAAAACTGCGTAACGATGACAGCTTGCGTGCCACGGTGCGTGTTTTCAAATTCTTGCCGCGTAAGTTACCCAGATAACGCCGTAAATGAAAATAATCCACGCGTTCAATGGGCGTTTCGGCTAGATAAAGAAAAAACTCTTCTAAATCAATCTTGTAGTTCGAAAGGGTGTGCTTAGAATAATTCTTTTCAATATCCAGATACGATATAAATTTCTCAACGTATCGGTTCATTATTTTGAGCAGTTGTTTCTTCTTTGGGCAGCTGCCGGGCTGTATAAGTGCATTCCGGATAACGGCTGCAACCATAAAAGACAGTTCCCCCGCGCGAACGGCGCTCCACAAGTTCTCCGGTACAGTTGGCTTGAGGGCATTTCACGCCGGAAGAAAAAGATTCTGAATGACGGCAATCTGGAAATCCGGTACAGCTGATAAATCGTCCCCGGCGCCCCCATTTAATGGCTAAGGGCTTGCCGCAATCAGGACATTTGCGGTCAATAAACGTGACTGTTTTTTCAATATTCGCCATCGCGTAATCAAGCTCTTCTTTAAAGGGTGGATAAAATTCATTTAAAAGCTTTGAGTATTCCATCTCGCCTTCTTCAACCAAATCAAGGTCAGTCTCCATTATGGCCGTAAAGCCAACATCCATGATCTTGGGGAAATATTCAATCAACATATCGCATACCTGCTGACCTAGTTCTGTGGATGTAAAATAACCCTTGGCCCGCGAAACATAATTGCGAAAAACAAGTGTATGGATGATCGGCGCATAGGTGCTCGGCCGTCCGATCCCGTCTTCTTCCAATGCGCGGACAAGCGTGGCTTCTGAATAATGGGGCGGCGGCTTTGTAAAATGCTGATTGGGATGAACGTTCGCGAGCTCCAAGACATCATCTTTTTGAAACGTTGAAAAGTCAGAACCCTTCTCTTTAACTTCATCTTCACGGAAAAGAATAAGACATCCTTCAAATTTTAAGCTAGAGGCTGACGCGCTAAATTCAAAATCACCGGCCGTGATGCTGATCTTTTTTTGCAAAAATACCGCAGGCGTCATTTGGCAGCTGACAAACCGGCGCCAAATCAGTTCATACACCTTATATTGTTCCGCAGTTAAAAAAGCCTTAATATCATCAGGTTTGCGAAAGACATCGCTTGGACGAATCGCCTCATGGGCTTCTTGCGCACTCTTTTTTGATTTATAAATATTTGGCGTTTCCGGTAAATAAGCCTTATTAAAATTTTCTCCAATATATTTTCGCACACGATCCTTGGCTTCATTAGCAATATTGACCGAGTCAGTGCGCATGTAGGTAATCAGACCCACGGTCTCGCCATCACCCAGATCAACGCCTTCGTAAAGCCCTTGAGCAATCATCATGGTTTTCGCTGTATTAAATCCAAGCTTATTAAAGGCTTCCTGTTGCAAGGTACTTGTGATAAAAGGGGGCAACGGATTGCGGCGGACATCTTTCTCGGAAATATCAGATACGACAAAGGTCTGCTGTTTGATTTGTGCAGCGATATCTTGTGCATCTTTTTCAGAGCTCATCCCCGGCTTAAGCTTCTTAATTTTTTCAAGAGAAGCCGACAAGATGCTTGGGTTACCGGGCTTCTTGACATCAATGCTGATGTCCCAATATTCTTGCGGAATAAATGCCTCAATGGCTCGGTCGCGGTCAACGATCAGCCGAAGCGCCACCGATTGCACGCGTCCCGCGCTCAATCCTGACCCAACTTTTTTCCACAAAAGCGGGCTCAGTTGATAACCAACCAATCGGTCTAACACGCGACGCGCGGTCTGCGCTTCAATTTTTTTAGCATCAAATTCGCGGACATGGTCAAACGCCTTTAAAACAGCTTCCTTGGTGATTTCATGAAAGACGACACGAAAGACCTTTTTGTCTTCACGTATTTCTTGCGCTAAATTCCAGCCGATCGCTTCCCCTTCACGGTCAGGATCGGTCGCGATATAAATTTCCTTCTTGCCCTTGGCATCGGCCTTGAGTTTTTTTAGCGTCGGACGCTTAGCGCGGATGACGATGAGCTTTGGTTTAAAACCGTCCTCAATATCGATCCCTAAGGTCGACTTAGGCAGGTCGATCACGTGGCCCATGGACGATACAACCTTGTATTTATCGCCCAAGATCTTATTGATTGTTTTGACCTTGGCCGGAGACTCAACAACAACGAGACATTTTGCAGATTTTGCCATAAGACAAGACTCCTTTAAGGAAACTCCACGGTCGCTATCGCTCCCTGGAGTAAATTAATTCATGTCTTATATCACCCGGAAGGCATCCATAGGACATGAACTAAATTATTATTAATAATAGTAAAAGTATTATAAAGGATTTTTATTTTAAGACAAATAGTTTTCCAGGCAATTGCTTAACAAAGCCTGAAAGCTCTAATTTGAGGAGTGCGCTAAAAATGCGCGAAATAGGCAACCCGGCTTGCTGACACAGAGAGTCAACATCAACCGGCGCAGAAGAAAGCAGTTTTAGAATATCCTTTTCTTCTTGCGACAAAGACTCACGGGTTAACGTATCACCTTTTTCTTTGGAGATTTCTTGCGTCTCTTTCTTGACCCTCAGTGCCAAAGGAAGTTCTTCCATGATATCATCAATGCACGTCACAAGTTTGGCCCCTTGCTTGATAAGTCCATGAACGCCTTGCGAGCTGGCCGAATCCACTTTTCCCGGAACAGCAAAAACTTCCCTGCCTTGCTCAATGGCCAAATCGGCCGTGATCAATGCTCCGCTTTTTTTCGCCGCTTCGACCACCACAATACCTAGCGATAACCCGCTGATGATCCGATTTCGGCGGGGAAAATGAAATGGCTGAGGCGTAGCGGCCATGGGAAACTCTGAGACAAGCAGGCCTTGCTCTGCGATGGAATCAAATAATTTTTTGTTTTCCGGCGGATAAACGCTGGCGAGCCCGTTTCCCAAGACAGCGATCGTTTTTCCGCGGACTTTAATCGCGCCGCGATGCGCCGCGGTATCGATCCCGCGTGCGAGCCCGGAAACAACAACAATGTTGTAATCGCAAAGATCTTGAGCGAGTTTTTCTGCCGTTGTGATTCCATAAACGGAAGCCCTCCGGCATCCGACAATCGCGACCGCTGACTCTTTAAAAAGCGCCGGTAGCCCTTTGACGTATAAAACAACGGGCGGATCGGCAATTTCTTTAAGCAGCTTGGGATACGCTTCATCAGAAAAACTGATCACAGTCATCTTGTGCTTTTTAAGAAGTTCATGCTCTTGAATTAAAAATTTATCAACGGAAAATTGTTTGAGCGCGTTGGAGACCTGCGGAGGAAGAAACGTGCAGGCAGAAAAGTCTTGTCCGTTTGCTTTAAAAATCTTCTCAAGACTTCCAAAATGCTCAAGGAGTTTTTGAATGCGTTGCGGGCCTAACCCGGGAACGGCGTTCAATGCGATCAGATGATCCCGATTATCCATGGCTGACAAGAGAAATGATCTCGCTTACAACTTGGTCGACAGTTTTTACCGACGTATCAACGGTGAAGTCCGCCTTTGTGTAAAAAGGTTCTCGCTTTACAAGAAGCTCTTTGATCTTGGCCTTGGGGTCATCGACATTTAACAAAGGCCGATGTGCGTCTTTTTTTGTACGCGCGTGCAAAACATCCACCGTGGCCTTGAGATAAACAATGGTGCCATTTTTTTTAAGGTTTGTGATGTTTTCTTCTTGCAGGACGATCCCTCCGCCGCAATCAATGATCAAAGATCCTTCTTGAATTAATTGCGCAACAACCTCCCGTTCAAGAGAACGAAAATACGATTCACCTTTTACAGAAAAAATTTCGGTAATGGGCCTGTGTTCTTTTTGAACAATGATTTGATCGGTGCTGACGAGTTTTCGATGGAATTTTTTGGCTAGCAGGCGGGCAACAACGGTTTTCCCTGAACCCATAAATCCGACAAGAGCGATATTTTTATCCACGCGAAACCTTTCCGCTAACATACAAATTGATTTTTCAAAAAAAGCGAATGCGCTAAAACAAATCCCAAGGCCTCTTGTTTTCGGCAATGGCGTGATTGTATCACACGACTAAAGATTTGAAAAGAAAGAATCGTTTTGCAGAGAGAATCTTAAAGCTAAATTCTTTGGGCGAGTTCTTGAGGATTTTTAGAGCTAAGACCGAGCAACAACGGTAGATTGATAACAGGTGTGACATTTAAGATAACCGGCACCAGGCCGTCAAAATGGATCTGCTCCATGTCCTGAAATTCTATGGGTAAAGGACTGCCGCTTGCATCCACCTTGATATTAAGGCTTTGATAGGTTTGCGTGAGGTCAATACCGCCGGTCGGGCCCAGGCTCGATGAGGCCGCGGCGCGAAATGCCTGTTCGATCGCATTTCTGAAATCTGTGATCTGTCCATTGGTTACTATGCCTGACAAACCAGTGAGTTGCGTTAGATCTAATCGATAACTTTCATCGGAGGGATTTTCCCTGTCCGGGACCAGCGCCGGAAGGATACAGATCTCGAAGGTGCGGTCCTCTCCGCGGATCACGATGGTGTTGCTTGCCTTAAAAATATTTTTATCCCCGTTAGCCTGGATAAACGCAGGCACGCCGACCGCCTCTCCCAAACCACTTGGCTTTATGGAGACATCCTGAAAAAGACTCTGGTATTGGGTATTCCCGAAGAACATCACTGCGGCTCGATAAATGGTTTTGAGAACGTCCACGGCTTTGCCGCTTTCGGAAATTTTCCGGACAAGGTCGGTCATCTCTTTCCGCGTCATGGGGCCTGCGGGTTTTCCGGTCGGCGCAGGCGCAGGTGTTTCCGCCTCGGCCTCGACCACGCCTTCGCCCAATAAAATATCTTCAGCCGCGCGCTTGAACGCGTTCGCCTTTTCTGAGACTATTGGCGCAACAAACACCTCTTCCTCTTCCCCAAGCAAAACACCTTCGGCAACTCTCTTTATTTCTTCAGCGCTAGAAGAATCTAAATCTTCAGTGGTAACAATATCACTCTTATCTCTAATATCTCCTGTCGAAAAATAAATATTAACTTTCCCGCTATTTCCAAGAAATAATGTTAACTTATCTCCCATCTTAAGGCTAACCGGACTGCGGCCAACATTAAAGGCGCTCCTTTCCAATGAAAGAGATCCTTTTCCTGCCCCTGCATTTGGAATGCTAACCTTAGCAATCTTTACTCCTGATTTTTCCTCAAGCTTGCGAATGAAGCCGCCCACATCATCGATCATAACATCTTGATTTCTGGTTAAAGAATTTGGATTGTTCATGTATCGGCGAAAGGCATATTGCGCATAAATCAGCATGCCAAGCCTTTGATTACGGAAAGGGCTTTGAGCATCTATTTTGATACCTTCGATCTTGTCATTGGCAAACGAAATCTTTAGCCACGCTCCTTTTTCATTAATGCTAAAATTGAAAACCATTTCTGCAAGCTGTGAATCATCAGCGCTATTCTTTTTCATCGCATCATACCATTCCACTAATTTCATGCTTTTTCCAGAAGTGGTTTTGACAGATACATTACAAACAAACGACGGTGGCTTATCGATTGTTTTATTTCCCCAGTGATCCCAATTATACGTTGACTCAACGCGCGTATTTGTAAACTTCACAAGAGATGTTGTGATATAATTAATGATGTTCTTAACCTCGGTGCTATCCGCCTTCCAGCCCGTTTGAGCCAATGGCGCAGATTTTACGATAGGGTCGAGATAAAGGAACTTCGGCCTTGCTGAGCGGAAAAATGCTTTCATGGAAAACTCAAGCGCATCTTTTTTCTCTGGGCTATCCGACTGAACGGTAAAGGTCGGGTTGTCCGCATCTTGTCGGGCGAGAGGAATCCGCACGGTGGAATTAAACCCATCAGCATATGTCATCACGATAAAATCTTCTCTTGAGAGAGTTTCGGTTTTCTCATCAAACGCACTGCCATCCGGATGAACAATCTTCATGTCAATCTGGTTTCCCCGGCCCGAAGATTGCGACAGAAAAACAAGATCATCTTGGATGCTTTGAATGACCCAGCCTGGAACGCTTGATTCCTTTGCCGGTTCATCTTTATTGAGTATGCGATCTAAAAGATCGGCAAACTTAACAGGATTATAATTTTGACCAACGCTGTTTTCGCTAACAATGATCTTATTCCCATCAGATGCATATCTGACATTAATTGTTCCGGTCGCAGAAAATGAAATTTCCTCATTGAGCTCCAAGCCTTGATTCCTTGGGAGCTCCTTAACCGAATCATAATATTTATCGAAGAACATGCCTTTTACAGAGCCCATCTTGATCGCGAAAAATGTCCTGCCATCATTTCGCCAGTTTGCGCCAGGAAATGTTGCCTCATATAAATCCTGAGCCTTTTGCATGAAAGTCCGGATATCTGTTTTCAGCAATTCCCGGAGTCTGCCGTTATCTTCCTCGATTTTCCTTTGCGTCATGCTTTTACCAAAAATAATCCCCTCAACAATTTCTTGCATGGCGATGGCGATCTTATGCTTTGGCAATTCATCGCGTGAATACCTTTCTTCTGTTGTTACGGCTTGAGCAATCGGCTGTTTATCGGAGAAATCAAGCACAAGCTTATATCTATTTTCAAAAGCAAGAATGACTTTTGAAAAAGAACTGAGCGGTTTTGTCATCGCATAGGCGTCCATCGGCTCTACGATGGTGCTTACTATTTTTTCGCCATAGGAGCGCGCGTTAAGGGCATTGATGAGATCCTGAAGCGTTGTCGTTTGTAAATAATTCTTGAGCCTTTTTCTTAATGATTTTTGTTCAGCGGTTATATCAACCGGGCCTTGGGACGCAGGATTCTCTTCCTCTTCTTCGATATCTGTGATACCCGTCTTCGTTTGGCGCGTTTCAATCGTCTTAGGCTTGTTGCCAAGCAAAACCTGAACATCATTTTCAAATTCGTGGCGCAGCCGTGTCATGTTAACGCTATACCCGGAGTCGCGAGGAAAAATTGTTATGCTGTTGCCTTGAGGGAAATTTTCGCTCAAATCCAGGGTCAGGGTGATCATATCGAATTTGTCCTCAGTATCATCATGCCGATAACTGTAAAAAAAAGATTTGGGCTTCTTCTCAATGACAATCGCAATCTTGCTCTCGCCCATGACAAGCTTCCCGTGAAAATCGCGAAGGGGGACCGGTTGCCCGTCTTTTTTGGCAAATACTTGTATCTGCGAATAATCAATGTTGCCAAAAATTGTTTTAACTTTTTCAGCAAGGTAGACTTCGCCTTTATCGATCAATTTCTGGACAGCTTCTTTTCTTTTGGCTATGGTATCATCTTTTTGGGCCGGCTGAGACGTTTTGGCTTTTTCTAAATAGGATTTATAAAGGCTGGCTAAAAATTTATCCTCGTCATTGGGTTCAATTTTTTGAAGACCCGGCATCTTTAAAACAATGGGCTCCTCAATGCCGGGGCCAAAAAGCGCAATGCCTGTTCCGGGAACAGCGGCCACAGAAAATCTTTTTTCCCTGGCTTCCTTGAGTAATGTTTCCGTTGCCCGCTCCCCGGCTGTGGCCTGCAGATACTCTTGCCAAAACTGATCCCGGGAATCGCCGAATGCAATTTCTTCGGATGAAAAAAGTCCTCCGCGCTCAGCGATCGAAACAACCGTTATCCCCTGGTTAAGGTCTCCGGGCTCGATCTCTCGCTCCTCTGTCTCTTCCCGAAGGATCGTATTTCTTTTCTTCCGCTGATAGGAATTGAACGTATCACCTACTTCCCAATCTTTGAATTCCTCTGTTTCGCTTGGATTCGCAACATACCGAACAGAAACATCATCGCCTTCTTGGTCGATGTATTTAAAAGACAGCGGGATTTCTCCGGCGCTATCGCCTGACTTCTTGCCCGATGAGCTTACCGCGGATGAAATCTTTACCTTTTCAGCGAAGCCGTGCTTGGCCAGGCTCTGATCGATATTGTTTTGAAAGAAATCTTGTTCGTTGATTTTATTTGATACGGCGACGGCTGTGACATAAGGTTTGCCTTCTAAAAATTCAACGACCATGGCGACGCCACTTCGCCGGATGTTGATCTCCACCCCGCTGTAGTTCTTAAAAATGTCTTTAAGGGTCTTTTTCGCCAAGGCGTCCCGGAAATCATTAAGGCTCCGGAAATCCGAGCCGCTATGACCGTTCTTGATCAAGAATTTGATGCTGCTGACTTCCCGTTCCCGGCCTCTGACAAAATCCCTGATCGTGACGCCGATGTTTTTATCGCTTTTCAGCTGGTCGGCTGAAATGGACGAACTGACAAGCTGGACCGAATAGTCAACGACGTTTTTTATGATCCCTTGCCTAGAAACAGTCGAAAGTTTGTCGGGGTCGTTGATGATGGTCGAGCTGACATTAAGGCAGGTTACGCCGCCGGAAAAGTATTTACGCGGAATGGTCTTCTTTGAATACGCATCGTATTCGGTGCGAATAAGATTATAGGTGCCTTGTTTGTAGGCCGCGACATACTGAGTAAAAATTTTCTCTGCCGCGTCTTTTTGATAAACATCTAATCCTGCGACTTTATTTTTCCCGGCATAAACCTTAGCCAAAAGGCTTTCTTTCAAGGTTTTCTTAAACCAATCAGCTAAAATAAGGGCTTGATACACCTGACGCAACTCGGCAAAGTTTTTGCCAACATTTACTTCTTTTTCCAGCTCAGGGATCACGATCTCGCGAACGATGGAGGAAGCAATGGTGTTTTGTGAAGCGTGAAGCGTATCTCGTGAAACGCTTGGCGTTTCACGATTCACGGACGACGTTTCACTCGAGCGCGATAGCGCGAGGTAATCTTCTTCCAACATAACTTTCAGTTTTGATTCTGCCACAAAGGCGGTTGAGCCATGCTGATACACTGTCGCTTTCTGCGGCATGATCCATACCTTATTAAAGGTGTCCACCGGAATTTGGGTCGTGCCGTATTGCTCGTAGGCTTTTTTGTAAATTCTTTCCCAGAATTTCTTTCCTATTTCCCCTTCCGGGTAAATTAAGGAAGCGGTGATTTGCTTTAAAAGATAATCCTGAGCCAAGAGATCACGGCCCATATCTGTTTTTCCAAAATCTTCCGGAACAACACGGTCTTTTTCATAAGGTGAGAGATTAACCCACAGGTCTTTTTCAGGAATGGTCAAAGAAGCCAGGAAATATTTAATCATCTTTTGGGCTTCGGCTTGAAGAACCTCGCCTTTAAGATCATCATCCCCGGGATGGACAAAAAAATTGAACAAAAATGGATTTTCAGGATCAACTCGGATTCCTTGCAAAAGGGCCGGCGTAAAGGCCGGGCTTAAAGGCACAGTTGCTCCAAGTGCCGGCATTAAAGAAAGCCCTTGAGCCAAGACAGGGGCTGGGATAACGGTGTTTAGAAAAAAGAGGAGCGCAATCCCTGTGGATAGGGACTTGTAAAGTCTATGTCTCTTCTGATATAAATTTTTCATAAAATTTATGTGGCGATAAAATTGACCAATCCGTGACGTGGCGCCCCGCAGCTAAAGCTGTGTGACGTAATCCGTCTTTCCCGAAACGATAAAATCTCGTACGAATGCGGAATTTTATTGGTAGACGGATTAATTGATACAAAGGATAGCATATGTTTTTGGAAAAAACAAATTTTTCTAAGACTTAAAAAGCTCATAACTTATTGTGAATCAGGATGCTATGAAATTCCAGAGAAAGGAACCAAAAAGGAGAGGACTTTTCTAGCCTTTTATCTTTAAAGGCGGCGGCTTCTTAGCCGGATTTTCTTTCCACAACATACAAAGGGATGCTGTCTGAGATGACGCCATCGATCCGGACGTTCACCTGGTAATCTCCCTTTTTAGAAAAAGGGATGTTTTGCCCATTAAACGCAAACGACACCGAAGACTCTAAAACAGACCCTTGAGAAAACTGCGCGTTAATATTAACATCGGTATACATAAGCTTATTTCCTTCGGAATCAACCAAGGAAACATCAAGTTTGTGCACACCGGCTTCAGAGCGCCCCACAAGCAATCTTAAGGCAATGCTAATGCGAGGCAGGACATAGGGAAATTTCTCTGCGGATATTGTGTCAAAGGCTCTAATGATAGACAGACAGCCATTCTCCACCCAAGCATGATCTGCAATAGCGGCAACAATTACTTTCATTGCGCCTCCTTTTTTATCTAGACGCCGTAAAGATTAAATATCCAGCAAAGAATATCTTTGGAAAAAAACAACGCGATCAATGACCCCATCACAAGAAATGGGCCATAAGGAATTAGACTTTCTTTGGTGCGGATTTTAATAACAATGCCAACAATTGCCCCAAAAAACGGCGCGATAAAAAAAGCTAACAAGGCAAGCTTCCATCCTAAAAAAGCACCGACCATGGCCATAAATTTCACATCGCCCCCGCCCATGGATTCTTTTTTAAAGATAAAATCACCGATCAAGCCCATGCCATAAATAGCCCCGCCGCCGACCAAAATACCGATCAGGCTTCTTAGCCCGCCGATGAGATGCTGATCGGTTTGATGCAGTTGCGGAATCAAGAGGCTAAACAAAAGTCCAGCGACCGCCCCGCCAACCGTAATTTCGTCAGGAATAATGCGATGCTCAATATCAACAAACGTCGCCACAATAAATCCACACAACATCACAAGATACGGCCAAAGAACGGCTTGAAGTCCGAAATACCGATAGAATCCGAGGAACGAAAATGCTGTCAAGAGCTCGACCAAGACATAACGCACGGAAATCTTCGTGTTGCAAAAACGACATTTCCCCTTTAGAAGAAAAAAACTGATCAACGGGATATTGTCGTACCAGGGAATTGTCTTTTTACAATACACGCAGTGCGATCGCGGCACAACCACAGATTCTTCTTTGGGCATACGCACGATGCAGACGTTTAGAAAACTTCCGATAAGACTTCCCAGAATAAAAATAAAGATCCCGATCATTGTTTCCATCCTTAAGTCCTTTGCCTTAGGCCATCGTTAAGTGCTTTCTTCATTTTCGTCTTAACCGCGGCAGGAAGCTCAATCCCCGCCCAATGTTGAAGCGCTAAAACACCTTGATAAAAAAGCATCCCTAGCCCATTAGATATCTTGGCGCCTTTCGCCTTTGCCATTTTTAAAAGTGTAGTCTCTGCCGGATTATAAATAAGGTCATAAACATAAAGGTTCGGATGCAGCATTTCGTCGTCAATCAAAGGAATATCCGTCGCTTTCATCCCGACTGGCGTCGTGTTAATGAGTAAATCCGCGAGCTCAACATTAAGATCATCGATGCTAATGACGGCTTGAGCGATATCACAATTCATATTTTTCTTTAAATCGGCAACAAGATGTCCTGCCTTTTCATGTTCAATATCATAAATTTTAATTTGGGCAGGCCGATCAGGAATCATGCAAAGGGCTGACAACACCGCCCGCGCGGCCCCGCCAGCACCCAGGATAGCCACGCGTTTGTCTTTTGTAGGAAATCCCAATTCAGTTAAATGAGCCAAAAACCCAGGCCCGTCGGTATTGTAACCTTTCAGTTTGCGGTCTTCGTCAATCACAATGGTATTGACCGCAGATACCTTTTGCGCGTAGGGATTAAGACTATCAAGGTATTTGATCACCTTTTCCTTGTAAGGAACCGTGACATTGAGGCCAAAAATAGGGCTTCCCTCTTCTTTGAGATCCTGAAAAAAGCCCTCGAGTTCTTCTTCCTTAAGAGGAAAAAGCTCGTAAGTGGCATCAACGCTCAAAGCCTTAAAGGCTGCATTGTGCATAAATGGCGATAGGCTATGCCCTAAGGGATAGCCTATCAGTCCGTACGTTGTTATTTTCTTGGTCATAAATAATTAGGTACTGCCCTGAAAGATCATTTTATTGATCGCATTTAAATATGCTTTAGCAGAGGCTTCTAAAATATCCGTGCTTGATCCATGGCCAATATAATTTTTGCCTTTGATGCAGACCTTGACGGTAACCTCACCCAAAGCATCTTTTCCGTGCGTGACAGATTGGATAGAATAATCTAAAAGTTCACCCTTCACCTTAGCGATTTGTTCAATGGCCTTATAACACGCATCCACAGGGCCATCGCCTGATGAACTCTTCTCAAAGACCTTCCCCTTAGACTTTATAACGATAGCGGCTTTGGGCGCAATCTTTGTACCGCTTGTCACCGCAAGGCTCACAAGCTGCCAAGCATTAGGAAGGAACTTCGTTTCTTCTTCAGCGATCGAAACCAAATCTTCGTCATAAACTTGCTTCTTTTTATCCGCGACGGCCTTAAAACGCGTAAAGGCACGATCTAATTCTGCATCGCTTAAATCAATACCCAAGGCTTTCAAGCGTACACGAAAGGCATGGCGGCCAGAATGCTTTCCTAAAACAAGCCCTGTCTCCATAAAACCAACGTCTTCCGGGCGCATAATTTCATAGGTCGTGCGTTCTTTTAAAACACCGTCTTGATGGATGCCAGCCTCGTGACGAAAGGCATTAGCCCCTACGATCGCTTTATTAGGGGCCACAACAAATCCGGAATACTTGCTGACCAGCCTTGAGATGCGGCAGATCTCCTGCGTTCTGATATTCGTTTTGCATCCGTAATAATCCTCGCGCGTCCTTAGCGCCATGACGATCTCTTCCATGGAGGCATTTCCAGCGCGCTCTCCGATGCCATTGACCGTGCACTCGACCTGGCGGGCACCATTCTTGATAGCGGCCAATGAATTAGCAACGCCGATACCCAGATCGTTATGGCAATGCACAGAGATAACGGCTTTATCGATATTGGGGACGCGATTGTGGATGTCAGCGATCAACTGGCCAAACTGATCCGGCACGCCATAGCCAACCGTATCCGGAATATTAACAGTTTTAGCCCCTGCCTTGATCACCTCTTCGATGACGCGAAACAAAAAGTCCCTCTCGGTTCGTGAGGCATCTTCGGGAGAAAACTCAACATTATCATTCTTTGTGCGAGCATATTTGACGGCATCAATAGCCATCTGCAGAATTTCTTCCTTGGTGCGTTTAAATTTATACTGAAGATGGATCTTCGACGTGGCCAAAAAAACATGAATACGCGAATTCTTGGCGCTTTTTACCGCATCGGCACAGGCATCAATATCCGCTTTGATAGATCGCGCCAAACCGCAAACCGTCGAGGATTTAATGTGCTTGGCAACACTTTTAACGGAATTAAAATCACCTTTGGAAATAACAGGAAATCCTGCTTCGATGATATCAACCCCCAAGCGCTCCAAGGCAAAAGCCACTTCAAGCTTTTCTTTTTCATTCATGCTTGCGCCGGGAGCTTGTTCCCCGTCGCGCAAGGTGGTGTCAAAAATAAAAACTCTATCATTAGCAGTCATAATTTTATCCTTCAATGAGGCCGCCATTGATTCATTGGCGGCCGAATTTACTCCGCTGCCTTTTAGCGAAGCTTCCTTACTTCATCCATGGCATCATATCGCGAAGCTGTGCACCGACTTTTTCGATAAGGTGTCCATCAGCTTCTTTGCGCCATGCGTTGAAATTTAGTCGTCCTTTTTTATTCTCGCGAATCCATTCCTTGGCAAATTTGCCTGATTGGATTTCGGCGAGCATCTTTTTCATGATTTTTCGTGTCTTGTCGCTGATCACACGTTTGCCTCTTGAAAAATCACCATACTCCGCTGTGTCCGATACGCGCTTGCGCATACCCTGAATTCCTGTTGCATAAATAAGATCCGTGATGAGTTTAAGCTCATGGAGACACTCAAAATAGGCAATCTCAGGTTGATAACCCGCTTCAACAAGAGTATCAAATCCTGCCTTGACAAGCTCGCTCACACCACCGCAAAGAACCGCTTGCTCGCCAAAAAGATCGGTTTCCGTTTCTTCTTTAAATGTTGTTTCAATAACCCCCGCACGAGACCCGCCGATACCTTTAGCATACGCGAGCGCTGTTTTAAGGGCATTGCCTGTGGCATCTTGATGAATCGCGACCAGACATGGAACGCCTTTTCCTTCAACATACTGACTACGCACCAACGCTCCAGGGCCTTTGGGAGCAATCATAAAAACATCAATATCCGCCGGCGGTTTGATCTGGCCAAAGTGAATATTAAAGCCATGTGAGAAAAGCAATGATTTGCCAGATTTTAGATTTTTCTTAATTTCTTTTTTATACACTTCTGCCTGTACATGATCTTGGGTCAAAACCTGGATAATGTCGGCCTGCTTTGATGCCGTCTTGACATCCATAGGCTCAAAGCCATCTTCCTTGGCTTTTTTATAATTGTCAGTTCCTTCAAGTTCGCTCACGATCACTTTTAGCCCGCTGTCGCGTAAATTAAGTGCCTGCCCCCGGCCTTGAATACCATAACCGATAATGGCGATTGTTTTATCTTTGATAAAATCTAAACTTGCATCTTTGTCATAGTAAATTTTTGCCATGATACTGCTCCTCTCGTTAAAAGTTAAACCAAAGTTTTAATTAATTTTAAATATTCATCAATGGGAATATTGCTTGTAGCGCATGCTTGGCCCAAATCGACAACATTGATTTTATTTTGTAAAACACCGACGGCTTTGCCATATTGACCGCGTAATAAACATTCGACCGCCGCCGCCCCAAGCCGCGTGGCAAGAATTCGATCCGGCGCTGTTGGCGTTCCGCCGCGCTGAATGTGACCTAAAACAACATAGCGGCTCTCTAACCCTGTGATCTTTGTCACCTTATCGGCAACCTTATGTGCTTTGCCAGCGCCTTCAGCCACAATAATCATCCAGCTAATCTTCCCCTTTTTATGGCCTTCCTTAATTTCTTCATACATCTTCTTATAATCAAACTTTCGTTCAGGAATAATCACGTCTTCCGCCCCTGATCCAATGGCCACCTGCATCGCAATATACCCGGAGTGACGCCCCATGACTTCCACAACAAAAATACGTTCCATGCTATGGGCCGTATCGCGGATCTTATCAATCGCATCTAAGGCGACATTCACGGCGGTGTGACAACCAATCGTTTGGTCTGTTCCATAGAGATCATTGTCAATGGTCCCGGGAATGCCAACGACAGGAACCTTCCATCCCCGAAAAAGATCCAAGGCCCCTGCGTAGCTACCGTCTCCGCCGACAACAACAAGGCCGTCAACTTTATGTCTTTTTAATGTGCTGACAGCTTTCGCAAGCCCTGCCTTTGTTTTAAATGCCGGGCAGCGTGATGTTTTTAAAAATGTTCCTCCCTTGCTGATAATATTGGAAACCGACCGGCGATTCAGATCGATAATCTCATTATCGATCAAACCTTGATAGCCGCGCATTACGCCTTTAACGGCAAGGCGATGATACGCTGCATGGCGGACAACACTGCGAATAGCGGCATTCATCCCCGAGCCGTCTCCACCGGACGTGAGCACTGCAATTGTTTTCATTTTTTGTTTCGTCATCATAATCTCTCTAGCTTAATAACGATAATGTTCTGACTTATACGGGCCATTGACCGAACAACCAATATACTTGGCTTGCTTATCCGTTAGCTTTGTCAACTTTGCCCCAACGTGATCCAAGTGAAGACGAGCGACCTCTTCATCTAATTCTTTCGGAAGACGATAAACGCCGACCTTGTAATCCTTGCTCCAAAGGGCAAGTTGTGCCAATGTCTGGTTCGTAAATGAATTGCTCATCACGAATGACGGATGGCCTGTGGCGCAACCTAAGTTAACCAAACGTCCTTCTGCCAACAAAACAATCGAATGTCCGTCTTTGAAATAATATTGATCAACTTGGGGCTTAATATTGACCTTTTTAATTCCTGGCCAATCGCCAAGTCGTCCGACTTGAATTTCGTTATCAAAATGTCCGATGTTGCAAACAATGGCGCCGTCTTTCATTTTAGACATCTGTTCAGCAGTAATGATCTCACAATTACCTGTTGCCGTGACATAAATATCACCGATCGAAAGCACATCATCAAGAGTTTTGACTTCATAACCTTCCATGGCGGCTTGCAGAGCGCAAATCGGATCAATTTCAGTAATAATGACGCGAGCGCCATAAGCCTTCATCGAACGCGCAGATCCCTTGCCAACATCGCCATAACCGCAGACGACAACCACCTTCCCTGCTACCATGATGTCAGTGGCGCGCTTGATCCCGTCAGCCAGCGATTCTCGACAGCCATACAAATTGTCAAACTTTGATTTGGTCACAGAATCATTAACGTTAAATGCCGGGAACAACAATTGCTTTTTCTCAAGCATTTGATAAAGACGATGAACACCTGTTGTTGTTTCTTCCGAAACACCCTTCATCTCTTTAACAACCCGATGCCATCTTTGCGACTCTTTTTTTAAAATTTCTTTTAAAGCAAGTAAAAGTTCTTTTTCATCATCGGTGTCCGCCTTGGCATCCAAAACCTTGGCATTATTCTCAGCCTCATAGCCTTTATGGATCATCATCGTCGCATCTCCGCCATCATCCACGATGAGCGTTGGGCCTTTACCCTCTGGAAAAGACAGTGCTTTTTCCGTGCACCACCAATATTCCTTTAATGTCTCACCTTTCCATGCAAAAACAGGAATCCCTAAGTCGGCAATCGCGGCCGCCGCATGATCTTGAGTTGAAAAAATATTACAGCTTGCCCAGCGCACCTCTGCGCCAAGGGCCGCGAGCGTCTTGATCAAAACCGCTGTCTGGATGGTCATGTGCAACGAGCCCATGATGCGCGCGCCTTTCAAAGGTCTTTGACCTTTATATTTTTTCTGCAAGGCCATCAAGCCCGGCATTTCTTTTTCCGCCAGCTCGATTTCTTTATGGCCAAAGGTCGCCAAGGACATATCCTTGACCTTGTAATCATATGTCTTCATTTTTATTACCATGCGTCTTTCCTTGTCATGAACCCCCACCGGTCACGGTGCAGGAAATGGATCTCGGCGCCGCTTCAAGCCGCGCCGAGGTAAGTTCAATTAAACGGATCTATCGTTTCTTTGCGTCTTTTGCCAGGATGTTTGCCTTGTCGGTCTTTTCCCATGCAAACTCTGAACGACCAAAATGACCATAAGCCGCTGTTTTTTGATAAATAGGCTTTAACAGATCAAGCGTTTTTATAATGCCGCGAGGCGTCAGGTCAAAATGCTTGCGGACCAGGTCAACAAGGAGCTGCTCCGGTACGTTGCCTGTTCCGAAAGTATCAACCGTCACACTCACAGGATCGGCGCGGCCGATCGCGTAACCAAACTGGATCCAGCAACGTTTTGCCAATTTTGCCGCAACGATATTTTTTGCGACATATCGTGCCATATACGTAGCTGAACGGTCGACCTTAGTCGGATCTTTACCAGAGAAGGCGCCACCACCGTGAGAAACAACGCCGCCATAAGTATCGACGATGATCTTTCTTCCGGTCACACCCGTATCTGACTGCGGACCACCAACGACGAATTTACCTGTTTCGTTGACATAAAATTTTGTTTTTGCATCGACTAATTTACCAAGGATCGGACGGGCGATCACATTGATGATCTCTTTTTTTGCCTTATCCGTGATCCTTTTGCCCGTTTTGTCCAAGATCTTTGTCGTATGTTGACACGCAAGAACGACCGTATCAACGCGAAGCGGCCTGCCGTTATCATACTCGACCGTTACCTGGCTCTTGCAATCCGGGCCCAAATAA